>JADMIO010826397.1_pt1 | contig 39105 bp, 33 predicted proteins | sample 8958161 | NCBI WGS metagenome assembly JADMIO01 (sample SAMN16585339, study PRJNA669376) | soil metagenome | isolation source: Crop rotation soil | place: USA: Cullars Rotation, Alabama | collected 2011 | reverse complement strand
CCGCGACTTCAAGTCACGTGAATTCCAAGCTTCGGATCCCACTGTGCTGGAAAGTCCACCAGGATGCGGCGCAGCTCAGCACCGAGGGGGCCGGCTTCTTATCGGTTGCTCAGCGGTATTCCGCGTCTGCAGGCAAGGTCGCGATCTCACTTTACGCTGTCGTCGAGGACGTTGAATTCGTCGATGATTGGGACGCAATGGCGGCGTTTGAGACGCGGCATATCCTTTCGCAGGCTGCGGTGCGTCAGCGGTTCGAGTATCGCACACCGGGCGTGTATGTCGCCCAGGTCCGCATCGAGCGTCGGGCCGAGCCGATTGTGATCGACGAGCTGCCCCGATTCGCAGGGTGCAAGAGCTGGGTGGAACTCGATCGCGCGTTGCCGACGATTGGCTTGCAGCCTGTTTAACGACCAGTCCGTTGGCCGCTTCAATTCACGGCTTACTTCTCGTGGGGCTGGAATCGCGGGCTGCGGCGGAGTCCCCAGCGATTCATGTAGAATTCACCGAGGACGGCCAGTGTCGAGAGGCCGTATTTCACGCTGCGACGGAAGTTGATGCTGCTGGCTTCATCGAAGTAACGCACGGGGACCGGGACGTCGCCGATCTTGAAGCCGAAGTGGACGGCCTGCGCGAGAAACTGGCTGTCGAAGACGAAGTCATCCGAGTTTTGTTCCCAGGGAATCGTTTCGAGGACCTTGCGGGAATAGGCCCGGAATCCGCTGTGGAAATCGCCGAGGTTCTGGCCCAGGGCGATGTTTTCGGTGGTCGTCAGAATCCGGTTGGCGACGTATTTCCAGCGAGGCATGCCGCCCTTGAGCGCTTCCTGCCGGGTGCGGATTCGCGATCCCAGCACGACGTCGCAGATGCCCAGCTTCAGGAATTCGACCGCCGCTCCGACGACCCGGCTGTCGTACTGGTAGTCGGGATGAATCATGACGACGTAGTCCGCGCCGCGTGAGAGGGCGGCCTGGTAGCAGGTCTTCTGGTTGGCGCCGTACCCACCGTTCTGGTCGCGGGCAATTACTCGCAAGCCGAGCTCGGTCGAGACGCGAACTGTGTCGTCCTTGCTGCAGTCATCCACGAGGATGATTTCGTCGACGGCATCGACGGGAATGTCGGCGACGGTCCGGGCGACAGTTCGACCAGCGTTGTAGGCCGGCATGACGGCGACCGTCCGTCCCCGTTTGACGGTGTTGGCGGCAATTTCCTCCAACAGCCGTTCAATTCCGGGAGTCATTGTTTTTGACTCGGGTCGCGCTTCGGTCAGCACGGGCATGGACAGTCCTTGCATGGGATTTGGAGTCTCAGCCCGGAGGGTGCGCGGGCGCAGACGTTTTAAACCTAGCTTCGAGTTCGCGTGCGGAGCGGCTCATCCCAGAGGCGTCAACCGGCCGGGGGAGGGGATATGCCAATTAGGCAGAACATTCCGAGAACGTGGAGAATGCCGTTGGTTCGACGGTGTTAAACCGATATATATTTGTTGATGCGTTCGTTGAGTCGAACGCTCCTTCCAAACGGCCATCGCTCCTCCCCGGAGCCCCCACCGACGGCCGTTCGCGGTCCTTCCTGATACGCACCCCTGCCTCAACGGTTTCATGACGACAACCGCGGCCCATTCACTTTTCGATGTACTCCGACCCAGGCGGACTTTCGTTCGCCGAGGGGTGGTGGCGCTTGCCGGCGTCGGACTTGTCTTCGGCTTGGCCGTGTTTCTGTGCGGTCGCTCCGGCTTCATGCTCGTGCAGGCCGGTTCGTCCGGAGAGGCGTCGCAAGAGCCCCCGGCCGGGACGGCGCCAGTCACGCGTGGCCGCCTTTCGCTGGTTCTCACGCAACGAGGCGCTCTGGATTGTGCGCGTCAGTCGGTTCTCACCAGCAAGGTCGAGTGGAATACGAAACTGACATCGATCGTGCCTGAGGGGACGTGGGTCCATCAGGGCGATGTGGTTGCGACTCTCGACGTGAGCAAGCTCAAGGACGAGTGGGGTGAGGAGCAGGTCGACGTTCTGAAGGCCGAAACAGCCGTCGGCACCGCGCAGCAGAATCTGAAGATTCAGGAAATCGAAAACACGAATGCGATCCTGAAAGCCAAAACCGCCAGCGATATCGCGAAGATGACGCTGGACGCTTTCGCGAAGGCGGAATTCCCCAAGCAGGTCAGCGACCTCGAGTCACAGATCGCGAAGGCACTCGATTCCTTTCACAGTGCCGGCGAGCAACTGGAGTACACCGAACGTCAGGTTCGAAAAGGGTTCCGCACGGTCGTTGATGTCGATCGCGATCGGCTCGCACTGCTGAAGGCGAAGGAATCTCATGAGGATCTCGTTGAGCAGCTGCGGGTCCTGAAAGAACACACGTATGCGAGGCGGTTGAGCGAACTTCAGGGACTGGCTCAGACCGCGCTGAACGCCGTCGAACAGCAAACCGCCCTGGCGAAAACGAAGCTGCTCTCGCGACATATGCAGCTCGACATACAACAGCGAGGGCTGCTGCGGCAAACACAACAGTTCGAGTGGGCCAAGAAAATGCTTGGCTTCTGCGAGATCCGCGCTCCGCACGACGGCCAGGTGATGTATTGCAACGAGGATCGTGGCCCGGATGATCAGATTTCTGAAGGAATGACGGTTCGCTTCAGACAATCTCTCGTCGTGATTCCTGATCGCACGCACATGCAGATCGCGGTGCGCGTACATGAAAGCCTGAGACGGCTGCTGTCAGTCGGCATGCCGGCGGTGATCCGGCTGGATTCTTCGCCCGATCAGAAGCTGGCGGGACGAGTCGGAAAGGTGTCTTCGTTTCCGCTCAGCGGCCGCTGGCCGAACCGCGACCTGCGCGAATATGAAGCCGTTGTCGAACTCGATGGAGACTGCGAGGAACTGACGCCGGGCCTTTCGGCTCACGTTGATCTGGTCGCGGCCTCGAAGACGGATGCCCTGCAGATTCCGGTCGGTGCGGTGACGGAAATTGGCGACCGGTACATGGCGTTCGTTGCATCGGGCGAGGAGGTCGTGCCGCGAGAGGTGTTCGTGGGAGAATCCACGAAGGAACACGTCGAGATTCTGGGCGGGCTCGACGAAGGGGAGCGGGTCGTCGTGAATCCCCGCGAGCGCTGCCCTGACGCTGTGATTGCTTGCGAGGGAACGCCGGAGACATCGGACGAGGGGCACGCGCTCGTCGCCGACTGAGGTTTCGAATTCCGGTGTTGACGGGTCCGGACAGCTACTCCAACATGCGGCGCGATCTGTTCCCGGCGCAGGGGCCTCAGGATGTCCGCTGACTCGTACGCGATATTGTCGCTGCTGTTCTACGGAGCGGTCGCTGTTGCGATCGTGTTCGTTCAGGCGCGCCGATCGGTGGCTTCGTGGCAGTTATGGGTCTTGCATTTGATCTCCCGTGCGTTTACGTCGCTGATGTTTCGGCAGCGTCTGGAGGGCGGGTGCTCCTTTCCCTCACGCGGAGGCGCGCTCATCATCGGGAACCACCGCAGCCCGACTGATCCGATGCTCATTTTGTCGGGCAGCCAGTGCAAGCGGGACGGCTATCGGATTCGCCCGATCGAATTCCTGACGGCCCGCGAGTACACGGAAATCGGTGGCTTCATCGGCTTCGTCTGCCGTCACATGCAGGCGATCCCTGTCGAGCGCGATGGTCGCGACATGGAATCGGCCAAGGAGGCGCTCCGCCGCCTGCAAGGGGACCACCTTGTCGGCATCTTCCCGGAAGGCAGGATCAACAGGGGCTCAGGGCTGCTTCCGGCCAACCCGGGAGTCGCCTGGCTGGCCCTCAAAGGGGGTAAGCCGGTCATTCCGGTTTTCATCCATGGCGCGCCGCAGAGCGACAGCATGACCAAGCCGTTTTGCACGCTCTCTCGAACTCATGTGACGTATGGCGAGCCGATTGATCTGTCGGAGTTCGCCGGCCAGAGATTGACTCCCGAGTTGCTGAATCGCGTCACTGAGCTGCTGATGAAGCGATTGGCCGAAACCGGAGCCAGCAGTTCGCCGTCATTGAGGGTCTTCCCGGGCAATCATCCGGCGAAAGCTTTGGCTTCGGCGTAACGAGCCGCCTTGGAAGGTGTACCATCTCCCTTGACCTCCGGCAGCCAACACTGAAGGCTGTCGTGCATGTCGACGCTTCGTACCTATGCGCAACTTTGCCGGTTGCCGGCCGTCTTTACGGCGATGGCCGATATCTTTCTGGGGTATCTGCTGACGCACGTCAGTCTGACGCCTGTCCGCTCGTTCGCCGGGCTGGTGGTTGCTTCCAGCGGGTTGTATCTGGCGGGGATGGTTCTTAACGACATCTTCGATCGCCGGATCGATGCGATCGAGCGGCCCAAGCGGCCGATCCCCTCGGGACGAGTCAGTCTGAGAAACGCCACGATCTTTGCTGTGGCATTCATCGTAATCGGCGTCAGCGCTGCTGCATTTGTTGGAAAGATCAGCCTGATGGTCGCCCTGATTCTGCTGGCGAATATCTTTCTCTATGACGGCCTGCTGAAGAACACGCCCATCGGTCCGATTGCGATGGGGAGTTGCCGGTTCTTGAACATTATCCTCGGAGCGAGCGCTTCGGCCGCTGATATCTCCGCCGCATTCCACACGCCGCAACTGCTAGTGGCGATCGGTATGGGTGTGTATGTCGCCGGCGTGACGTGGTTTTCGCGCAAGGAAGCTGAGGAAAGTGCTCAGACAGGCCTGATTTTCGGACTGGCCGTTTTGAACCTCGGGCTGCTGATTGAGGCGCTGTGGATTACGCCGTGGGGCGAGAGATTTCTCGGCCGGTTTGGGTGGCCGAAGTTGCCTGGCGCGGCCGATCCCTGGCGGGCGCTGCTGATCTTGGGGGTGTTCGTATTCATCATCGATCGCCGGGCATTCGCGGCCCTGGTGGAGCCTTCGCCGAAAACGGTGCAGAACACGGTGCGCATCATGCTGATGTCGATCATCTCGATCGACGCGGTGCTGATCTATAATCAACTCGGAGAGCCCGGCGTGCCGTATGCCGGCGCCGTCATTGCCCTCCTCGTGCCGTCGTTCATTCTCGGTCGCTGGATGTCGATTACCTAGACGCTGCCATGTCGCTGCCATTCCTGAAACTCGGTCGCCACATCACGCTCGTCCCCGTCCTGCATGGGAGCGGCGAGTTTGCGGTGGCGATACGGCGATTGATGCTGGCCGAGAGTTTCGACTGCGTTGCTGTGCCGCTGCCGCCGTCGTTTCAGGAAGACGTCGAACAGGCACTCGACCATCTGCCGTCGATTTCGGCCGTCGTGCAGCGCGAGGTTCCTGCATACGCCGCGGCTGACTGGTCACCGGAACGGGAAGAATCGGAAGAGCCTCCTGCATGTAGCTTCGTGCCGATTGATCCCTGCCAGGCGGTCATTGCAGCGCTGCGAGTCGCCACCCAGGAGAACATCGCTCGGGCCTACATTGATTTCGAAACGGCCGACTACCAGGCCGCGACGCTGGTCCTACCGGACCCTTATGCCCTCAAGCAGACTTCGCTCGATCGTTTCGCGGCTGCGATTCTCCCCAGCCTGCCGCGCCTGCCGGCCGGCCAGCCGCAGGAGAGAGTCGTCTGGATGGCTAACCGCCTTCGCGATCTCGAACTCCGGCACAAATCGATTCTCTGCTTGTGTTCGCTGACCGACTGGCCGTGGATTCGAGAGGCGTATGTCGACGGAGTGGTTTCGACGTACGAGAGCGAGGACGTTGAGTACACCGAACTCTGCGGCGTCGAGTCCTCGACGATGCTGTTCATGCTGGGCGAGCTGCCACACATCACGGGCCTGTATGAGCGTGCCCGTGCGGAGCTGGACGACGATGAGAATCTCACTGTCGACGGAGTGAAGGATTTGCTGCTGACGGCTCGCGAGCGCTACAAGCAGGATCTCAAGCAGCGCGCCCGCAACATCACGCCGCATCTGCTGGCGACGGCACTCAAGTACGTCCGAAACCTGAGCCTGGTTGAGTGCCGGCTGACGCCCGATCTTTACTCGCTCATCGTCGGCGCCCGCCAGATTGCTGGTGACCAGTACGCCATTCACGTTGCCGAGACGGCCCGCGAGTATCCGTTTCAGGGACCAGAATTGCTGCCGGTGGCCAAGTTTGGCATTGGCCGTGTCCGATTGCCCGATGGCGACACGTTTCTGGCCAAGAATCGCCTCCCCGGTCACCCCGTCGTCTGGCGGACGCTCGAACTCAACCGTCGGCCGCCAAAAATTGATCAGATGCGCTGGGCCATGCAGTGGAACCCGTTCAGCCATTGCAGCTGGCCGCCGGAAGACGTGGCCATCGAACGCTTCCGCACGCATGTGAAAGATCACGCACTCAGCATCATGGGGCAGGATCTGGCGCGGACGGAGAAGTTCAGCACGAGTCTGAAGGACGGGCTCGATATCCGCGAGACGCTGCGCAACTGGCACACGGGCGACTTGTTCGTGAAGGTTTTGCCTCCGAGCCGGGGGAGTCTCGATTGCGTGCTGATGCTGTTCGATTCGCCTGCGGACCCGCGCGAATATCCCTGGCGGATCACGTGGCACGCGGAAAGCCACGACGAGTCGACGCTGTCGTTCTATGCGACGCAGCTCGGCGGCGAACTCGTCGGGCCGGGAATCGCACAGGCCACTTACGGCGGCGCGATGTTTCTGTTTCCGCCGCGAAGTATTCCGGATGTCTGGCGCGACCGGCAGTTTGATTTCACGGACACGCTCGAAGAGCGCCTGCTGGCGGCGTCTTGCGTCTATTCCAACGAACGGCAGATCGCGCTGTTGTCCTCGGCGCCTCCTGGGCCGGGCTGGCGGCGTCTTGCGAAGAAGTATTCGAAACGGCTGATCCATGTGCCGCTCGCGCACTTCAGTCAGGAGACAATCCAGCAGTTGCGGATGTTCCACGTGCTGAACGGCCGGCAGGTCCGCAGCTATGCGGAACACTTCATCCGCAAAGCCTGATTGGGGCAAATTCATGGCCGGGCACTCCCCGTTGATCTATCTCGCACGTCACGGGGAAACCGAATGGTCTCTCACGGGGCAGCACACCGGGCGCGTTAACCTTCCACTGACTCCAAAAGGGGAGCAGGACGCGGTCAAGCTCGGAGAACGGCTGCGGCCGATTCCGTTCGCGCATGTCTTCACGAGTCCGCTGCAGCGTGCGTTGCGGACGTCCGTCGTTGCGGGATATCCGAATGCCGTCCGCGACGACGATTTGATGGAGTGGGACTATGGCGACTACGAAGGCAAGCGATCGGCGGAGATCAAGGCCGAGCGACCTGACTGGCGATTGTTTCGCGACGGCTGTCCCGGTGGTGAATCACTTGAAGACGTTCGGGTCCGTGCCGATCGCTTCGTGAAAAAGCTGCATTCGCTCGAAGGGGACGTCTGCGTCTTTTCGAGCGGCCACATTCTGCGCGTCATCGCGGCTCGCTGGCTGGGACTCGAAGCCTCGGGTGGAGCGGTGCTGACGCTGAAGACGACGAGCTTGAGCATTGTCGGTTACGAGCATGGGCCGGACTCGCCGGTGATTCATTTGTGGAATGACATTTCGCATCTGGGACGGTGACACGTGAACCTCACCCGCGTATCGCGGGTTGGATCATGAACGTGGTTTGATTTCCAAGTCGTTCTCGGCGGAAAAGTCACTTTTCACCCATCGATTCTGCCGATATCCTTCCCGTTCCTCGCGATGGCCCTCCGGGCGCCCCACGAGGACCGGCTCCGGGGGCGTAGCTCAGTTGGGAGAGCGCAGCGTTCGCAATGCTGAGGTCGAGGGTTCGACTCCCTTCGCCTCCACTGGACAAGACCGCCGCTTTTGCGGCGGTTTTTTTTGCGCCGTTTGTTCTGGCCGGAGACCGGCCACAACCTATTGCGAGGCTGGTTTCGCGGGCCAAATGGCGGCTTCTTCGCCGTCGAGACGCAAGGTGAGGCACTTGGCGCTGCCGCCGGCTTTGATGAACTCATCGAGCGGCACGGCGTGCGTCGAAAATCCTCGCTGTTGAAGGGCGGTCTCAAGCGATTGGCAACCGGTGTTCAGCACCACGTTGCGTCCAACGACGACGGCGTTGCACGCAAACCTCGCTGCCTCGTCCTCCGCCACCGCAATCAGGTTCGGCACGCAGCCTTCGATCGCGCGGCGGCCGTAGTCGTCAAACGCCGGCGGATGCCAAATGGCCGTCTGGCGGTCCAGCGGACAAAAGCAGGTGTCGAGGTGGTAATACCGCGTGTCGACGAGCTGCACGGGGATGACTTCGCAGCCCATCTGGGCCGCCAGCCATTGTTCGGTCTTCGCGTCGCTGCGGACGAGATATCCCGCGATCAGCGTCTCGCCGACGAAGAGTGCGTCGCCCGCTCCCTCGAAGTCGCCCTTCTCGGGGACTTCGAGGGCTTCGAAGCCATTGGTTCGAAACCATGCCGCGTCGACTGGGGTTTCACGCTGTCTTTCTGGATGGCGGAACCGTGACAGGTAGACGACGTCGTGAAACATCAGTCCCGCATTGGCGGTGAACACCAGGTCCGGCAGTCCCTTCTGGGGATCCATGAGTCGCACGTCGACGCCGAGCGACTGCAGCACGCGTTTCAGTTCACGCCATTGCTCGCGGGCGCGGTCGGCGTCGCTCGCCCGGCTGCGGCTCATCCACGGGTTGATCTCGTATTCGATGCCGTAGAAGTCCGGCGGGCACATGAGGATCGTGGGTCGATCAAAAATCATCACGGTTGGTCCTCAAATCGACTTGCCTATCGAGATGGATTGGCAAAGTGTTCTCACGACAAACGTCCATGGAAGATTGCCACGCCCTTACGGCCGGCGACGGTGCCGAGGATCTCACACCAAGAGCGGCCTTCAGGGCGTGCCACCCGGGACGCGTTTCAGTTCTTCGACCAGCACTCGCAGGAAGGGTTCAGCATCTGTGACCACACCCACAGTCTGAAACGTCCCGCGATCGGCGAGCTTTGTCACGGTCGCCGGATTGATGTCGACGCACACGACCTTCACCCGTGCTGGCAGCAGATTGCCGACGGCAATCGAATGCAGCGTCGTCGCAATCATCACGCAGAAGGTGACCCCCTGAACCAGCTCGCGCATCCTCGCCTGTGCCTTCAGCACATCGGTGATGACATCCGGCAGCGGGCCGTCATCACGAATGCTTCCCGCCAGCACGAATGGAATCTGCTTCTTCACGCACTGGTACATGATCCCGCTGGTGAGCACGCCCTGGTCGACGGCCGCCTGGATACTGCCGAGCCGCCGGATGCGATTGATCGACCTGAGGTGATGCTCGTGGCCCTCTTCAGTACTGCCGCCGTGCGTCATCGAGATGCCGAGACTCGTTCCGTAGAAGGACTGCTCGATGTCGTGCGTCGCCAGTGCGTTCCCGGCGAAGAGCACGTTGACGTAGCCTTCCTCCACCATCCAAGAGAACAGATCGCGGCTGCCGGTATGGACGACGGCCGGTCCGGCGACGATCAGAATCCGGCCGTTGCCGTCGCGTGCCGCGCGCATTGCCGCGGCGATTTCTCGAACGGTCACATTCTTGGGCTTCTCGCTCGAGACGGTGCTGTTCATGAAGCCGAAGGCATCGTGCTTCGTGCGGTCACGCTCGGCGGGTTTCACCCGTGTTCCCTGCCGGCCAATGACGACAAGCTCGCCTTGCTTCACGTCGGCCATCGGCACGCAGCGGGCGGTGTTCTGGACGACATCGACGACGACTCCGCAGTCCATTTCCTGCAGCTGCACGGGGATCCAGTTGCCGTTGATTCGGATCTCCGTCTCTTCGTTGGTCGAGCAATAGAAACCTTCAGGAAAGGCCCCATTCATGTCGGCCGCCTGGAGTTGGCAGTCGTCTGGATCGACGGGGGAGCCGCCGTGCTGTCCGACGGCCTTCAGAATCTCTTCCAGCTTCTCTGCCGATGAAGCGGAGACTGTCAGCCTGGCGTAACTTGGATCCTTGCGGCTGTGACCGATCTGCACATCGTGCAGCTGGAATTCTCCGCCCAGCGTGATGATCTGATCGAGAATCTTGGGGAGGAGCAGACTGTCGATGATGTGCCCTTCGACTTCGACTTCCTCGCTGAAGGCGGATGGCGTGGGGGTGGTTTTTGCCATCGACGCATCCCTTTCGTCCGGGCGGCTGGATAACTAGGCTGGAGGTTCAGCAGACGCGGCAGGGAATGCTGCGAGACACAGCCGAGTCTGCTGCTGTGTCATTCTAGCGGGGCATGGTGAAACCGGCCCGGCCGTCTCTGACGGCCGGCGTTTTCGCTGCCGACCGCTTCATCCTGACCACGACGCGCCCCTCGAATGCTGCCAGTGGGACTTATCGGCGCCGGAGAGGAATGGGAAAGCACCTGGCGCCCGGCCATCCTTGCGCAATCGCGCCTCAAGGTCGCGGCAGTGTATGACCCGATCGCGGTCCGCGGTGAGTCGGCGGCCCGCGATTTCGAGGTTCCTCACGTTTCGAGTGTCCGCGAGCTTCTCGCGAGAAAAAACCTGCGCGGCGTGCTGGTTCTGGAGACCGGTTGGTTAGGAACCTGGGCCGCCCGCGAGGCCAATCGCCGGCACAAGCCGATCCTCGTGACCCAGCGAGCGGTTTCCTTTCCGGAGCTGGCGGCGGTCGGTGAAGGCGAGATTGAAGATCTTGGCCTGCAGCCTGACCTTCGGAAGCGCTATACCCCGTCGACTATCCGCCTGCGCGAGTTGACCGCGACCACACTTGGATCGATCGATTTCATCTCGATTCAGGGGGCGGCCTCGAACGGATCCGACGTCTGGGCGCTGGCGGAACTGATCGACTGGTGCCGGTTTGTGGTTCAGTCGTCCGTCGTGAAACTGACGGCGGAGTGGCAGGAGACCGATTCGGCACCGGTGCGACTGGTTCGACTGCTGTTTCGGCGCGAGAAGGCCGGGAAGCCTATTGCCGCAGAGATCCGGTTGCGTCCCCCTGAAGAGTCCCGGGCGAACGGCGGGTTTACCGCGGAGGTCGCCTGCGCGACCGGCACGATCTGGGTGCGTGACAATCGGCGGATCGGCTGGCGGACGAACGAGGACTCGCGTGACGAAGAGCTCTCGGACGATCGATCGAGCGCACATGTGCAGCTGGATCTGTTCGCGCGGCGGCTGGTTGGGGCACCCGTCCCGGCGGCCACCTTAGACGATGTGCGCGTAGCGCTGCGTCTGGCCAATGAGGCAACGGGTGACGCCGATCTTTGAACTGCTTGCTGGCGTTCAGACGTCGCGCTGTTCTAAAGCAAGCTCAAGCTTGAACTCCAGCTGAGTCGTCACGCGGCGGCGCGTCGTTGTTTTCGTTCCGGAAGCTTCCAGCATGTCGGGAACGTGACGTAGTTGATCAGCATCGACCGGCGTTCTCTGGCGATCTCTTTCTTTTCCAGGCCGTGCCAGGTGTCATGCGCGGGCGCGAACATGTAGCCGAAGTTGTCCCGGTAGGGCACGGTCTTCACCAGCTTGAGATCCATGTCGTAGAGGTCGGTTCCCAGGTTCTCCGCTTCATCGCAGGGATTGGTGTAGAGCAGCATCGACATCAGCTTCTCTTTGATGTCCTTGTGGGGCTCGAGCCAGAAGCCTTCGCGATCGCAGATGATCTCCACGCGCAGGTGGGCGTTGTCCATGCTGCGGTTGAGCATGTGCTCGACGCGCTCAATCGTCTCCCGTGACATCAGCTCGTCGATCAGTCCGCCGGTGGATGGAAACTCGTCGACGTTTTCCGTCGTGATGTAGCAGCGAGTCTTGACGGTCCCGTCCTTTGTCTTCGCATCACCTGCGCGAGTTCCGTCGTACTCGCGACGCACATCGGGAATAAACGTCTGGTTGACCTCGTCGACGACGCCGGGCGTGAAGGGGCGGTCGATGTGCCAGTGCAGAAAGGGCCAGCTGAACCGCTGGCTGGTGGAATTCAGGGCTGCGAGGAGCGACATGGCGTGCATCCGAGACGTTCGTGAATGATCTGTGCGACGTGCGCCGAATCGTTGCGGGGGGGATAGGTCCAGTTCTCCAGCCGGCCTTCGAACGGTCTGGCCACGCCGGCTCGCTCGAAGGATTCGTGGAACTTCCGAAAGCGCCGGGCACGTCGGCGCTCCGTGAGGTATTCGATGTAGACGGGACGGCCTGTGCCGGCGGCTTCGGTGACCATCGACACCGAGTCTCCGGTCACGATGACGTGCGACGCGGTCGCCAGGGCGCACATGTAGGGATTGTCGCCGCCGCGATTCCAAACCAGCTGCCGGCTTCCGAATCGCCCCACGAATCGATCGACGACGTGCTGAGGCGTGCGCCGCGAAGGCAAGATCGCGAGGCTGACTCCCTGGCTCGTAACGATGCTGGCGAGCTTGTCCTCGAGCCGTTGCATGTCCGAATCGGAGAATTCGTAGTGCCGGGTCGGACCGCCAATCAGCACAGCGACGATTGGCGACGCCAGTTTTTCCAGCCCGCCAACGGGTCCGGCGGCCCTGGCCCGTGCGAGCACGGCTTCCGTGATGTGATGAATGGCTCCGACCGTCGAGATGACGTTGGGGCCTCGAACGTCGTCGTGTTCGGGCGCGACGACGAGGTCAAAGCGATCAGGACTGATTTTCGGGTCCTGGATGTGGACGGTGAAAATCCGATTGCCGAGACGCTTCTTCAGAAAGAGCGATGTCATCACGGCCTGCTTGCCACAGGTGACGAGCAGCCGCGGCGATGGCTCATCGAGGAACGCCGGATCTTCGAAGACAATACGTGAGGCCGGAATCAATCCGGGCCAGAGCGACTTCCAAGGCTGTCGGAGTTTGGCGACTCGCAACTGGAACGGCAGGCCGACGGCTTCGACGAGACCTCGGACCTGACTGCCCGTTCCGGCGACGCCTTCATTCACTCCCCAGCAGGTGACTTCCAGCCGGCGTTCGTCAGCGCTGGCGGCGCTCGGTGAAGGACTCTTCAAATCCGAGTTGAGATGAACGTCAATCACGCTGGACCGCCTGACGCATTTCCATCTTTGAAGCTGCCCGAAGACGAGCACACACAAGCATCACCCGGGCTGCTGAAAGGCGAGGGAACCTACGTCCGTCGCGGAATTTGCGTCAATACGAAGTCGTTAGTAATGAGTCGAATCAGTCGAGCGTGGCCAGACTCTTGCCTATGATTTCGATGGAACAACAATTCTGGCCGGGAATCGGCTAGTTTTTGGCCAGATGGCCAACAGTTTGCGGTTGTGAAGCGGCCGATTTGGCGCGATTGAATGGTGTCATGAGCAGTCGAATTCTGGTGATCGAAGACGAGCCGCGGATCAGTGACTTTCTGGTCCGAGGACTGACGGAAGAAGGCTACAAGGTCGAGCACGCCGCTGATGGCCGCACCGGATGGGTGGCCATGCAGAACGGCCCGTGGGACCTGGTGCTGCTGGACTGGTGGCTGCCTGTGGAGGACGGGGTCCAGCTCCTGCGCCGATTTCGGATGAATGACCGGTCGACGCCGGTCATTTTTCTGACGGCGCGCGACGCGATTCCGCAGCGGGTGGAGGGCTTGGATTCTGGGGCGGACGACTATCTCTGCAAGCCGTTTTCGTTCGATGAGCTTTTGGCCCGTGTTCGTGCTCTGTTGCGGCGCCCGACACAGGGATCTTCACTGACACTGGAATACGGCGATGTGCAGGTCGACCTGGCAGCTCAGCGGGCCTCGCGAGGCGGGCACGCACTGGACCTCACCGCCAAGGAGTTTTCGCTGCTGGCATTGTTCATGCGTCATCCGGGAACGGTGCTCTCGCGGACGCGAATCTTCGATAGCGTGTGGAACGATCATTACGATGGGCTGTCGAATACGCTCGAAGTCCATATCAAGGAACTGCGCCGCAAGATGGAGGCTTTTGGACCTCGGGTGATTCAGACGCGGCGGGGCAGCGGCTATCTGCTCGATGCCGGCGCGCCGGACGAGGCCTGACGATGACACTGGTGAACCGCGTATCGGCTTTCTTCCTGATCGCGATGGCGCTCGCGCTCATCAGTTTCTCGATCCTACTGTATGTCCTGATCGATCGTACGCTGAATCAACAGTTCGATGCTCACCTGCGGGCTGCCCAGAACACGCTGGTTGCGGCGATCGAAGTGGAAGATGACGACGTGAAATGGGAGCCGTCCGATCACACGATCTCCGTTGGTTCCGAAGAAGGGGTTGAAGAGACACGCTGGGCGGTGATCGATGGCCGCGGCCGGATGATCGATCACTCCAAGAATGCCTCAGAGTCCGATCAGGCGGACCTGCTTACGATCTTTCGGCGTAGCGATGTCGGTCGAGGTCGGCACCCGGACTGGCACTTCTCGCAGCATTTTTCGAAAGCGCCTTCGCCGAAGCCGCTGGCGGAACGCGATGTACATGAGTACGCCGAGCTGACGGTCGTTGTCGCCCGGTCCGTGACGGAGATGGAGTCGAATCTGCGCCAGCTCGCGTGGATTGTGCTGGGCCTGTCGCTGGGGACGCTTCTCTTGGCGGCAGTGGGGGGGCGATGGTACTGCAACAATGCCTTGCGCCCGCTGAAAAATATGGTGAACCGCGCCCGGTCGGCGACGACGGCCGACTTTCGAGTGCGTTTGCCGGTTGCCGCGCAGCAGGATGAACTCAGCGAACTGGGGGGGGCTTTCAACAAGCTGCTCGATGACTTGCAGGTGGCCTACGAACGGCAGCAGCGCTTTACAGGCGATGCGGCGCATCAGCTGCGCACGCCGCTGACGGTGCTGCAGGGGCAGATCGACGTGGCGTTGAGGCGGCCTCGTTCGGGCGACGAATACTGCCGGACGCTCGACTTGTTACGTGAACAGTCGATGGAAATGCATCAGGTCGTCGAGGGACTGCTATTTCTCGCGCGGGCCGAAGGGGAGGGGACCGTTCCGGCATTTGAGGATGGAGATCTGTCGTTGTGGGTCGAGCAACATGTCGAACGGTGGCGCGAGAACTCACGCTGGGACGACCTGACCTTGAAATTGGAACCACATTGCCGCGTTGCCACCTCCTGGGGTCTTCTTGGTCAGCTGTTCGACAATCTGGTCAACAATGCCTTCAAGTACAGCGATCCTCAAACTGCAGTGACGATCACCGTTCGCTCGCAGCCGGATCGGGTCGTGCTGGACGTGGAAGATGGAGGGCGGGGAATTTCCTCGCAGGACCAGAAGGAACTCTTCACGCCGTTCTTTCGGGCGGAGAGTGTCCGGCAATCGGGCATTCCGGGGACTGGGCTGGGTCTGCCGATTGCGGCACGGATTGCCGCGGCCATCAATGGCACACTGGAATGCACCAGCGAACTGGGAAAAGGAAGCCGGTTCCGCCTCATCCTGCCGGGTGTTCCGAAACGGCGCGAATCGTCTGCAACGCCGGTTCAACTCGCCTCGACCTGACAGGTGAAGTGATGCACGCCAAAGGCCTGACGCCAATTCTCAATGTGTCAGATATCGGGCAGAGCTTTGCCTGGTTCGAAAGGCTGGGCTGGAAGAAAGGGTGGGACTGGGGCAGCCCGCCGACATTTGGAGGTGTTTGTTCAGGGACGTGCGAGATCTTTCTGTGCCAGAACGCACAAGGAGGTCGAGGCAAAAGCGCCCTTGCGGCGACGTTCGGTCCGGAAGGAGACGACTCGGCGGACAAAGGTGTGTGGATGTCGATCTGGGTGGATGATGTGGATACCGTCCACCGTCGCTGCGTCGAACAGGGGCTGGATGTGACCTGGCCGCCGACGAACATGCCCTGGAATGTTCGCGAGATGCATGTCCGGCATCCCGATGGGCATGTCTTCCGAATCAGCAAAGGGATCGAAGACTGCGGGCAGGCCTGACAGGTATCGTTGCCGAGCGCTTCGCGTGCTATTCTCTGTTCCGGCCGATGAGCGACTCACAGGACGTCCCTCTCATCCGGTCGCTGCCGGATCTGATTCCTCGATTGCGCCGCGTGGAGTCGTTCGATGCCGTTGTTCGCGCCTTGCGGCGCGGCGACAGCGGGACGATCGACGGGGCGTGGGGATCATCGTCTGCGCTGGCCGCGGGGGCGCTGGCATCGGCGCTTGCTGAACAGCCGGGTGCGCCTCGCACGCTGCTGGTTGTGCTGCCGCGGATGAGCGACGTCGACGATTTCGCGGCCGACCTCGCATCGTACTTGGCTCAGGCACCGTCGATCTTTCCTGCATCCGAGTCTCTTCCGCAGGAGCAGTCTCCGTCCGATACCGTCTTCACGACTCGGCTTCAGATTATTCAGGCGCTTGAGTCGGACACGCCGCCCGCGGTGGTCGTCGCCAGTGTTCCCGCGTTGTTGCAACCGGTGCCGAGTCGCGCGGAGCGTGAACAGGCGACTCGTCGGCTGAGTGTCGGGTCGTCGCTCGATCTGGATGAATTCCTGAACTGGCTGGTGGCGCGTGGGTTTGAACGGCAGTCGGCACTGGAGCGGCCGGGGGAGTTCAGCGTTCACGGCGGCATTATCGATGTCTTTTCGCCGGGTGCGACGGACCCGATTCGCATCGAACTGTTTGGAGATGAAGTCGAATCGATTCGCCGGTTTGATGTCGAGACGCAACGAAAGATCGACGACGTCAACGAAGCGACGGTGACGGCCGTTGGGACCGGAGTTCGCACTGAAGGGGCTGACGGGAATGATGCCTCGACGGCCCAGTTTGTGGATGGGCTTCCGGCCGGCAGCTGGGTGGTGCTGCTTGAGCCGCAGGAGTTAATCGATGAGGGGAGGCACTATCTTGCGAGGCTGAACAACCCTCGCGGTCTCTTCAGCGTGCAGTCGGCCATCGAACGCTGCACGCGCCGGCCTACTGTCACAGTGGCCGCATTGTCTGGCGGCAGTCTGGAAACGACGTGCCGCTTGCAGGTGGAGTCGATCGAGCGGTTCGGGGGGCCGCGTTCGGAAGTGCTCAAAGAGCTGGAGGGGGTCGTTGGGCGAGAAGAGACGGTGGTTATCGCCTGCCACAACGAAGCCGAGCGTGAACGTCTGCACGAGCTGCTGGAGCAATCGGCCCCCGACCTCGCTCCGCGCGTGCGACTGCGCGAAGGCGTTGTCACTCGCGGATTCCGGCTCGTCTCCGAACGGGTGGTTGTTCTCAGTGACAATGAACTGTTCAATCGCACTGATGTTCGGCGGGCGGTGCGCAAGAAGCGGGTCGAGACACGGGCGATCGATTCGTTTCTCGAACTCAATGAAGGGGATCTGGTCGTTCACCTGTCGCATGGGATCGGTCGCTATCGCGGCATGCAACTGGTGGAGCATGAAGGACGCCGCGAGGAGCATCTGGCGCTCGAATTTCGCGACGGCGTGCGGATCTGGGTCCCGGTGTCTCTCATTCACCTCGTTCAGAAGTACGTGGGCGCGGCGAAAGCGGCTCCGATCTTGTCGAAGATCGGGGGCACCGCCTGGTCGAAAAGTAAGGACCGCGTGCAGCAGGCCGTCACGGACATGGCGTCCGACATGTTGCGGCTTCAGGCGCAGCGGGATTCGATGCCCGGATTCGCGTGTCCGCCCGATTCGCATTTCCAGCAGGAGTTCGAGGCGGCGTTTCCGTATGTCGAGACGCCCGACCAGATGACGGCCATCGATGCATCGAGGAAGGACCTGGAGCGTCCGCGGCCGATGGATCGGCTGCTGTGCGGGGACGTCGGCTTTGGCAAAACGGAAGTGGCGATGCGGGCGGCGTTCAAGGTTGTTGACTCAGGACGGCAGGTGGCAGTGCTTGTGCCGACGACCGTTTTGGCCGAACAACACTTTCGGACTTTCAGTGAGCGGATGGCGGAGTTCCCGGTCCGGATCGATGTCGTTTCCCGCTTCAAAACGAAGGGTGAACAGAAGGAGATTCTGGCACGAGCGGAAGAAGGGCAGCTCGACATTCTCATCGGCACACACCGGCTCGTTCAGGCCGATGTGCGGTTCCGCGACCTGGGCCTGTTGATCGTCGACGAGGAGCAGCGATTCGGCGTCGAGCACAAGGAGATGCTGAAGCATCTGCGGCTCACGGTCGATGTGCTGACGATGACGGCCACACCTATTCCGCGAACGCTGCACCTGTCGCTGATGGGGATTCGCGATATCTCCAACCTGACGACGCCGCCGCAGGATCGCGTGCCGATCGAGACGCGCATCGTGCGCTGGGACGGCGATTTGATCCGGCAGGCTGTGGTTCGCGAACTGAATCGCGGCGGACAGATCTACTTTGTCCACAACCGGGTCTATGACATTCAGGGAGTGATCGACAAGCTGCAGCAGATCGTTCCCGAAGCCCGAATCACCTGTGTTCACGGGCAAATGAATGAGCATGAACTCGAACGCAACATGCTCGATTTCGTTCGCGGCCGCGCGGACATTCTGGTGGCGACGACGATCATTGAGAGTGGTCTCGATATTCCCAACGCGAACACGATCTTCATCGATGAGGCCGAGATCTATGGCTTGGCGGACCTGCACCAGCTGCGAGGCCGCGTCGGACGCTATAAGCACCGCGCCTACTGCTACTTGTTGCTGAATCCCAAAAAGCCGCTGCCCGCCATCGCCGCCAAGAGGCTGAAAGCGATTGAGGAGTACAGCGAACTCGGTGCGGGCTTCAAGATTTCCATGCGAGATCTGGAGATTCGCGGCGCCGGAAACATCCTTGGCACAGAACAGAGCGGTCACATCACGACGGTGGGATACGAGCTGTATTGCCAGTTGCTCGAGAACGCCGTCCGGCATCAACAGCAGCTGCCGCCGCGGGAGTCGCCGCACGTCAACATCGATCTGCCGCTGACGGCGTTCGTTCCCAACAGCTATGTGCCGCCGGGCCGACAGAAGATCGACGTTTACCGCAAGCTGTTCGCTGCACCCTCGGTCAGTGATCTCGGCGACGTTTTGAACGAGCTTCGCGATCGCTTCGGTCCGGTTCCGCCGGAGGTCGAGGAGCTGTCGCGTGTTCGCTTATTGCAGATCCACGCGGCCGGGTGGGGGATCGACAACATTCACCTGGAAGAGGCCGGACGATTCGCCGTCTTCGGTTATCGCAAGCCGGCCGGCATCATGGAGCTGCAGCGCCGGATTGGCCGCGACTTGCGGATCGTGGACAACGACCGCAAAGCGTATTACTTGCTCAAGCAGACCGACCTGCAGGGAGATGAGCTCGTCAGTACGCTCATTGGAGTTCTGACGATGCCCGAGCCGCAGCGCGTAGTCGCTCCGATCAAAAAGAAAACCGCGGCATCTTCGTGAACGCCGCGGCTTCGGAGGAGTTCGACGCAACTCGTGCGGCCGAGGCCGCCAGCTCAGTTACTTCTTGGGTGATTCTGCTTTGACGGGTTCATCGATCGTGAACGGCGCCCGGACGATCGGCTTGGCGATGAGCCCGCTTCGCAACATGCTGACCGGCACCCGGCGACGGACCACCTGCCCGTTCTCCAGGACTCGAACCTTCTGCAGATTCTTTTTGAATGCACGACGGGAGATACCGGTCGTCTTGCGGCCGTTGCCTCCCAGGTACTTGGCCTTGCCGCGGCGCGTAATCTGGTTGCCGAGGGTGGGCTTCAGATCGCCGTACAGTTCCGACTGCTTCGCCTGCTTGATTCGCTTGTTTTTCTTCAGTGTGCTCATCAATTCACTCGCGGCGGCCACTTCCGCAGCCGTTCATTTGCCTAAATCCAAATGGGCCTTGAAGATTATCGGAGACGGACCCGGAATGCCAAGCACTGCTGTGTGAAAAACTGCAGGCGGCGTAACGCAATACGTTGTCGGTGTTTACAGCAGGCTGTCGAGTAGCATCCGCAGCTTGCGAAGCTCCAATGCTCGCTGATCGACCTGTCCCAGTTCAGGGAGCCATTCGACGGAGAGGGCCCGGTTGTAGTGCAGCCGCTTCAGGTCGGTCACGATCGTGCTGTAGTCAATCTCACCGAGCCCCACCTGCACCTGGACCTGGTCGGCGGTCGAATCGCGAAGATGGACGTGAAACGTCCGAGGCAGGACGAGTTCCACGGTCTTTTCGCTGGCCCCGACGGAATAGCTGGGGTCGTAAGTCAGCCCGAGGCCCTGCACAGCCTGGCACAACTCGACGGACGTGTGCAGGTCTTCCGTCAGCCGGCCTTTTTCCGTCTTGAGTGAGACCCGGACCCCCTGCATGAGGGCGACCCGGACGAGCTCTTTCAGGCGGTCGATCTCGGAATTGAACGGGGTCCCGTGGGCGGAAGCCGGAATCGTGATCTGCGTGATCCGCATGAGCTTCGCGGTCTTGCAGAGCCCCTCAAACAGGTTCAAGGGGGCGTCGTGCGACAGGCAGAACGCCGACAGCGGGATGCGAGTCGTTTCCCGATACTTGGTGGCAAAAGCATCGGGTTGAGTCGCAGCCTGTTCAAGGGCCAGATGCTTGCCTGCCTGATCAAACCAGACTTCGAGCCGCTCAAATTCGAGATCGGCCAGTTGTTGGCAGGCCTCAGCGAAGGGCAAATCACTGAAGCAACGGGTCGATGCAGCCACAAACACGCCAAAGACTCCCTGAGCACGCGTCCCGCGAGCCCATTCCGTCAGGGGTACGCTCGCAAGTCATTCCGTTAATGGGACTTGCCACTCCCGCATCAAAGGGGCGCGCCGCGGCGTGGCAGTGTCCGACGACCCAAAATCTATTCGGACCTCGGCGTGCCTGCAAGACCTGCCGATTCCGTGGACCGCGCCGGTCGTAACTGTCCGGAAGATTATTCGTGTTGCACGGCCTCCCATGCCGATAGTCGAAGAGGAACCTCATCGCATCTCAACGCGGTCGGGTAGGGGCGTTCAACTCACGAACACTTGGTTTCCGCAGGGGAGTGACATGCATCGGAACCGTCTCTGGGGGCTTGTCGCCTGCGGGTTGTTGACCGCATGCGGCTGTGCCAGCACTGGACCCATCATGCGCGGGCAAAGCCCGGCGGCTGCTCAGCAGGCGTCGTTCGGGTATCGCGGCACCGTCCATGAAAATACCGACGAACATTTCCACGGGAGCGACATCACGCACTACACAGTCGACTCCAACGCCGCGCAAGCTGCGGGCTACTGGGGAGGGGGCGGATGTCCCAGCGGCGGTTGCCCGCAGGGCGGTTATGGCTGCCCCGGCGGTGGAGCTGGCTGCCCGAGCGGCGGGTGCCCGGGTGGTGCTTGTGGAGGGGGCTGCGGCCACGGCTTCCCGCATCACGGCTATAGCTTCTCGTATGAGCGGCCGAACGACCTGAGCTATCCGCCGGCGAATGTTCCGGGTGGCGCGGTCGTGTATCCGTACTACACGCTTCGCGGTCCGAGCGACTTCTTCCGCGCCAAATAAGCTGGCGGCGGAATCGTGAATTTCGAACGGCTCAGGCACCAGGTGGGTGACTGAGCCGTTTTTGTTTGTTGGGCAAGGCACGGTGTGCCTTGTGGCACTCGCCTGCCGGGCGGCCGCGAAGCGAATCGGCACGGACAGGAATGTCCATGCCACCTGGGAGTTCCTGCCACAACAGTGCTCATACCACAGCGCGCGCAACAAAAAACGCCCGGGTCTGACCGGGCGTTGGGATTTTATCTGTTTGCAGTTGGCGACTACTTCGCCGGGCCGAGCGGGTCTTTCTTCTCGGTGATCACCGGGCACTGCGGAGCCATTTCGCGGTTCAGTTCCGTGTAAGGCTTCCATTCTTCCGGAAGATTGTCTTCGTGGAAGATGGCGGCCACCGGGCACTCGGGAACGCACGCCTCGCAGTCGATGCACTCGTCCGGATGGATGTAGAGGATCTGCTCCCCTTCGTAGAAGCACTCCACCGGGCAAACGACGACGCAGTCGGTGTATTTGCACGCAAAACAGGGTTCGGCGACGACGTGTGCCATGATGTGTCCTCTGAAACCGAATTCGACCGGCGTGTTGCCTGACCTACGATCGGCTACCCGAGCGGGCAGCTTGACCGAACTTCTGGACTTCCGCGGCACCCGAATTCGCCCGCGTTGACGCTTCCGGATTCGGGCCTGCCGTACCTGTTTGGGATGCTAGGGCTGGCACTTCGCGGGTGTCAAGTTGCGAGCAAGGTATTACGACGATTGGGAATCGGCGCGATGCGCCGCCGCCTTCTTGAGACTAAATCTCACTGCTTGGTCGGGGTGGGTGTCCACCAGTGGTTTAGCTTCCAGCGCAGTCCCGCGATCCGCCGTTGCTGTTCAGCGTCGCCTGCAAGATTTTGGAGTTCGTTCGGGTCTTCGGTGATGTGGAACAGTTCCGTGGTGGCGCCTTCCACACGCGCTTCGGGAACAATCAATTTCCAGTCGCGATCGACGATCCAGCGGTACTGGAGCGTCTCTTCCGGACGTGTCGGAAACGTGGCGTCGTGATCGTACACTTCGCCGAACACTGTCGTTCGTTTCTCGACGGCACCTTGATCCAGCAGATCGATTCCTCCCAGATGTTCCGGTGACGCGATTCCGGCTGCATGAAGAACCGTCGGGAGAACGTCCAACGATGAGGCCAGGTGAGTCTCATTACGCGTGGCGGTGATCTTGCCCGGCCAGCGAACCATGACGGGTGTTCGCAGCCCACCGTCGTAAGGTGAACGCTTCCCGCGCGGCGCCCCAAAGGCCTTCGGGACCTCGTTCTCAGGCTGAGTCCAACCGTTGTCCGCCACGTACACGACGACGGTGTTCTCATCCTGGCCATGATCGTGAATGGCGTCGAGCAGTGTCCCCACCGTCTCGTCGAACCATTCGCACATCGCCCAGTAGTTCGCCACCGGCAGATGTGGCGTCCGGTCGCGGTACTTCGCGAGCAGCCGCTCCGGAGGATTGTGCGGCGTGTGCGGCATCATTGGAGCGTAGAAGACGAAGAACGGCTTCTTCGCCGTCCGGGCCTCGTCGATGAACTCGAGCACGGGCTGCATTGTCTGGCGGCCGATGATCAGTCCTTCATCGCCGTGCCGTCCGGTCCTCGCGACGTCCCCGTGCGACATGCCGTGGGTAAACCCCGCAGTCCGATAGTCCTGTTCCCACCATTTCCCCGACTGATGAGCGAGGTAACCGTTCTCGACAAGGATTTTGGGAAGCGTCGGAATTGAATCCATGTTTTGGGAGTACTGTCGCCGGAGTTCAGCAAAGTGAGGATCTTTGAGACGCTCGGCGGCAGGAATCGTCTGAAGGTCTGGTGGGACTCTTGGGTCATTGCCGACGATCCGATGTTCATGCGGATAGCGCCCTGTCACCAGCGAAGCCAGCGATGGCCGGCACAGACTCGTGGGGACATATCCGCGCGTGAACAGCAGAGACTCGGACGCCAGCCGATCAATGCGCGGCGTTTCGATCTGTGGGTGGCCCATGAAGCCGTAGTCCGCCCAGCCCTGGTCGTCGGAGACGATCAGAACCACGTTCGGATGGGAGCCCTGACTGCTATCGGCCGCGCCGGCTGCCGAGTCGAGTCGCAAGGTGACAAGGAGGGCGAAGAGGACGGAGCGCATCAGGCGGTCCTCCAGACGGCGAGGTGGCGGAGAGGGTGCATGCTTCGCCAGCTTCGCGCGGTGCCAGATGCTGGTCAACCTCGGACAACCTTCTCGTGCTCGCGGATGGCATCCGTTTTGATTCGCATCGTGTCGGCGACAGCGGCGAATCTCGCGGCGATCTTGGTCATCTGCTCGGATTCGCGATACAACGACCTCGCGTCGTCCTGCTGCGCGGACGTTTGCTGCAGACGGAGAATGGCCGGCCCCAGCTCTTCGCGGATCTGAGTCTTGACGGCCACCGCCAACTGCTCGGTTTCCTTGGCCATCTGATGCAGGGCCTGGCGATCGTCGAACCGCTCCTGAGCGGACAGATCACGGTGTTTCTTGTCCTGTTGCCGGCGAGAGACGTCCGATTCATCCACCAGCCGGCCGAACGGGTTCTGCATCTTCTTGGCCTCGTCCTGCGACGATCTGGCCTTTTCGAGTCCTTTGCGGGCCTTCTCAAACTGTGGATTCAGTTCGAGCGCCTTTTCGTAATGCAGAATGGCCGACTGAAAGTTCCCCATGTCGGAGTAGACGTTGCCCAGGTTCTGGTGCGGTTCCGGCATCGCCGGATCGAGCCGAATCGCCTCCTTGTAGGCTGAGATCGCCTGGCTCTGCTGGTTCTGTCCCTTGTAGGCAATGCCCAGGTTGTAATAGGCGGCGGCCGACTTGCGGTCCTTGCTGATGGCCTGCCGAAGGGTCCGTGCGGCGCCGGCGAAATCACCCATCCGATTGAAGACGGCCCCCAGGTTGATCAGCGGCTCGGCCCGGCGCACGTCGAGCATCGACAGCTTTTTGTAGTGAGTGGCCGCGGCCTCGAAATCTTTCAGGACAAACGACGACGCTGCGAGCCCTTCGTGCGCGGGGATGCTCCGGGGGTCCTTGGCAACGGCCTGTTCGTAAAGCCCACGGGCCTCGGCGTATTTGCGCTCCTTGAGGAGCGCCTTCGCCTGGTCGCAGATCGCGTCGGCTTCACTGAGCGCAGGCGTGGCCATTGGGCCCCTCTTCGGAATCTGAGTGACGTCACGCAACAACGGCAGCGTCTTCCACCCACGAATTGTGAGTATAGCCCGCCTGCAAATGATGCTGCAAATCGGCTGTTCGGAGTTCGAACGCTGTTCAGATTGCAGTGGCCCAAGAATCCGCGGTGACTATCCCCGGGGATGGCACTTCGCGTGAATCGCCTTCAGCCGGCTGTGCTCGACCTGGGTGTAGATCTGGGTTGTGCGGATGCTTGCATGACCGAGCATCTCCTGAAGGGCTCGAATCTCCGCGCCGCCGGCCAGCATGTGGGTTGCAAAGCTGTGCCTCAGCGTGTGCGGGCTGACGTCTCCTTTGCAGCCCGCGCGTGTCGAGTACTTCTTGACCAGTTTCCAGATCATGATGCGCGTCAGAGCCCGTCCGGTTCGCGTGACGAAGAGCCCATCCTGCTGGCGGAACCGAACCATCTCTGGCCGCTCGTGCGCGAGGTATGCCTCAAGTGCCGCGATCGCGACCGGATTCAGATTGACGATTCGCTCCTTGTTGCCCTTTCCGCGGCAACGGCAGATTCGCTCGGCCAGCCGGACGTCTGCCAGGTGGAGATTCGCAATCTCGGAAGCGCGGCAACCCGTCGCGTAGAGCACAGCCAGCAGTGCCCGATCCCTGAGCGGAAACGCATCAAATCGCGACGGCGCTGCGAGCAACCGATCGACCATCTCCGGACTCATCACCGCCGGCAAGTACTGCCACAGTTTGGGTGACGACATCAGATCGGCGGCGCTCTCGGTCAGCACGCCCTCGAGAACCAGGAATCGGAAGAACATCTTGAGCGCGACGAGCCGACGTGAGATCGTCGACGCGGAGAGCTTGCGATCGTGCAATGCCTGGAGAAAGTCGGTCAGCAGAGACAGGTCGACCGTCTTCAGCGAGCCGATCCGGCGAGACGTGCACCATTCGGAAAACTGCCGGAGGTCATTCCGGTAGGCCGCGACGGTGTTGACGGACATGCCGCATTCGGCCGTCAGGTACTGCAGGAACGCGGGAATATGGGACCCGGGACTCAGCGTGGCGACGCTGGCCTGAGCGGCGGGTGCCGGCGGTTTTCGACGTGGCGGCATCTGTCGACCGTGCGTCCCTCGTAGTCAACGCTGCTTGCGTCGACGTGTGATCCCGTCTCGCGGGACGGGTTCTCGGCCTTAGTCGTTCTCCTGGTCTTGTCCTAAGGATCGTCGCCAGAACCGGCCGTTCTTGCTGAATTTGCGAGAAGATGCACCTGTACCGGACGAGCTCCGCGACAGGGGGCGATGACCGAAACGGGCCTGATCGGCCGTGAATCCATTGCGGACTCCGGGGACCGCAGTCTCTGGAAGCGTCACAATCGTGCCAGATTCGGATGGCCTATGGATTTGCGTCGACTCGCGCCTCTCGGTACGATTTCCGCCCCACAAGCTGCAGAAGCCATTGAAAGGTCGTGTTGTGAGTATCGACAGCAGTCTGAGAGGGAGGGGCCGGCTGGCCCGCTCCCGTAACGTCCTGAAGCGGGAAGAGCGGATCGCCTTCATGAAGGCCGAAGATCGCTGGACCGGGAAAGAGAGTCCCTTCGGACTTGCGAAAACTCGCGTTGCGAAGTCAACGCTGGGCAAGAAAAAGAAGAAAAAGGCCGAAGGAGAAGAAGGGGAGGCTGGTGCCGAAGGTGCCGCCGCTCCGGCCGCTGGCGGCAAGGCCGCCCCTGCCGCAGGTGGAAAAGCTGCTCCCGCTGCTGGAAAGGCAGCGGCTGCCGCTCCCGCGAAGGGCAAGAAGTAATCGCATTGTGACCGACTCGGCGCGAGGAATCGCGCCGATCCCGGGGCGGATTTCGCGATGGGAGAGCAGGGATGCTCCGATATCTGCGGTTCGCGCTGGGCACAGGTACGCGCTTGCGGGCTGACCGCACACGGGCCAGATTTCTCCGTGCGCTCAACGATTGCCGGGCCGCCCAGGAACAGACCTTGGGCCGGCTCTTGCGCCTGCATGCGGGGAGCGACTACGCGCGCGAAAACGGACTCGACCGTGTCCGCACGCCGCGCGATCTTCAACAAGCCGTGCCGGTTTCGGATTTCGAGCGCATCCGATCCTATGTCGAACGCATGAAACAGGGGGACTTTCGCGCCCTGATGGGGGGCGCCGAAAAGCCGCTCATGTTCGCGATGAGCAGCGGGACGACGGCTCAGCCCAAGTTCATTCCGATCACCCGGCAGTATCTCGCCGACTACCGCCGCAGCTGGACGGCCTGGGGCATCGACCTTTACCGCAAGTACCGGCCGATGAACTTCCTGCACATCGTGCAGCTGGCCAGTGACTTCGACCGCAGCCGCACGCCCGGCGGCACTCCTTGCGGCAACATCACGGGACTCGTTCAGCACATCCAGAACCCGATCATCCGGACGATGTACAGCGTTCCGGGACCAGTCCTGAAGATCACCGACCCAAATGGCAAATACTACGCGGCACTGCGGTATGCGCTCAGTGATCCGCATGTCGGCATGCTGATGACGGCCAACCCCAGCACGCTCATCCATCTCGCCGATCTCGCGGAGACTGAACAAGAGTCGCTGATCCGAGACATCCACGACGGCAGTCTCTCCAAGCCCTGGGACCTGCCGGCTGGCGTCCGGCGAAAACTGGCCCGCTTCGATAAGCCGCGGCGAGATCGCGCCCGTCAACTCGAAACGGTGATCAAGCAGACTGGCCACCTATCGCTTCACGCCGCGTGGCCTGAGCTGCAATTGCTGGCCGTCTGGACCGCCGGCAGTGCTGCCGCCTACCTCCCGCGCCTGCGAAACCTCTTCCCAGGCATCCCGATTCGCGACCACGGGCTCTCGGCGAGCGAGGCTCGCATGACGATCACGCTGGAGGATGAAACGAGAAGCGCGGCCCTCGACATCACGTCTCACTTCTTTGAGTTTATTCCTGAGGACGAGATCGATTCCGAATCGCCGAATGTGCTTCTCGCTCACGAGCTCGAAGCCGACCGCAACTACTTCATCATCCTCACGACGTCGTGTGGACTCTATCGGTACGACATCCACGACGTCGTGCGCTGTACCGGATTTGTCGGGACGACGCCGCTGCTGGAGTTCCTCCACAAAGGCGCTCACATCTCGAATCTCACTGGTGAGAAGCTCACGGAAAGCCAGACAGTTGAAGCTGTGACCGCATCGCTTAAGGAGCTTGGGGTCTCGGTTTCCTATTTCACATTGGCGCCTGTCTGGGCTCACCCACCGCGGTATCAGTTGCTGGTTGATGAGAAGGAAGTCCCTGCCGCGATGAGAATGCGGCTGGGATCGCTCGTTGACTCGAATCTCATCCAACTGAATTGCGAATATGCCGACAAGCGACAGACCGATCGCCTGCGAGCAGTCAGCGTTGTGGGGTTGCCGGCGGGTACCTGGGCACGGCTGATCCGATCACGCCAGAATCGTCCGTCCGGCAGCCTGGAGCAGTACAAACATCCCTGCCTGTCGCCCAGCCTCGACTTCCGCGACCGGTTGCTTAAGGATCATGGCCTGGTTGAAGCTATCCCGGCGTAGTGTGACCCCGTCGAATGCAGTGCCAGGAATCCACGATCGACAGTCTGGACGGGACCGAGTTGTTCCTGCGTCGCTGGCCGAATGAGTCCACGGCCACGCGTACGCTCGTCATCGTTCATGGCGCGGGTGAACATGGCGGCCGCTATGAGCACCTTGCTCCGAAAATCGTGGCACGTGGCTGGAACGTCGTGGCGGCCGACTCCCGGGGTTATGGGCGATCGAAGGGCACTCCCGCACACGTTGGTTCGTTTCAGGAGTACGTGGACGACCTGGGGGAAGTGCTCCGCCGCCAGTCGCCCGATGTATCGCGAACGGCCATCTTCTCACATTCACTGGGTGGGCTGATCACGGCACGGCTGATCCAGACGTCGCCCAGTCCGCTCGCCGCCGCGGTTGTGCTCTCATCGCCGCTCTTGGCCCTGCACGTGCGTGTGCCGGCTGTCAAACGTGCCGTGGCACGGTTCTGCAGTTGGGTGTCGCCTGAGACTCGTTTCAAAACGCAGGTCCGCGCCGAGCAACTGACGCGCAGTGAGTGGGCTCTCAAGCGGCGGGCCGACGATCCTCTGTTCCGAAGCTCCGTGACCGCACGCTGGTACTTCCAGATGCTCGACGCGGCCGACGATGCCTGGAGCGACGCCCACCTCGTTTCCATCCCTTTGTATTTGCAGCAGGGGGATGCGGATGAGGTTGTCGATCCGTCGGCCGCCGTTCGCTGGTGGACGGAAACCGGGTCGAAGGACAAGTGCCTGCGGCTGCTGCCGGAGCACCTGCATGAACTGCACACCGAGCCGACGCACGATCAGACGATGGAGCGGTGCCTCGACTGGCTCGAAGAACGCGTGCCGTTTGAGGTTGTGTCCGGTCTCCGACCGTGACACGAGCGGCCGCAGGTCTGCCGATCTGTGCGGGGCGCTCCACGTCGGATTGGGAGACCTGCGGTCGCGTGTTCTGGCTCGGTCGGGGACCGGCCAGAACGTCTCAGATCATCCCGCGGCTTTTCATCTCTGCGATGACGCTTTGCACGATTTTGGAGACGTCCTCCGGCTGGACGTTTCCGGCCTGTCCGCCTTGCGACCAGACGTTCACCGGCGTGCAACCCTGCACTGGCTGATCGGCGAACCCGTGGGCTGCCAGCAGACATTGAAGTGTGTTTCGCAGCGCTCCCAGGTCGGCCACCTGCTTCTCGGAGAGCGGCTGGCGGCCGCGGCCCATGTTGAAGCCGCGCAGGTTCACCGCCGCTCGGAAGCCGTCAGGGAATTCGGCCTGGTAGAGCATCGTGTCGAACAGCGTCACCAGGTCGTATTGCAGGTTGCGGGCTTCGTCGAGCTTTCCTGCCAGCGTCAGCTCATAGAGCTTTCGCGTCAGCTCCGGTACGACGCCGCTGGAGGCGTTTGTCCCGCCGTCGCAACCGACGAGTAGCAGCGGCATCAGGGCCGCGTCCCAGCCCGTCAGGAACGAAAAGTCGGGACGGTTCGGCCGAACTGCCTTGATCATGCGGATCATGTGCGGGATGTCGCCAGACGAATCCTTGATGGCGATGATTCGCGGGCACTCTTCGCTCAGCCGCTGCACGGTGGGCACATCGATCGGGCTGGCGAACAGGGGGATGTTGTAGAGCGTGACGTCGATCGGCGTGTTGCGGCCGATCTCGCGGAAGTAGGCATACACCGAGGCCGGGCTGAGCTTGTAATAGAACGGGGCGACGATCGCGACGGCTCGCATTCCCAGGCTGGCGTAATACTCGCAAGCGGACAGTGTCTCTTTGACGTTGGCTTCAGCGGCACCCGCCAGAATCGGCACGCGGCCGCGGACCTGTTCAGCACAGATCTTCCCAATCCGCCGTCGTTCCTCGGCCGTGAATCGAGTGAACTCGCCGGTCGAGCCGTTGGGATAGAGGCCGTGCACGCCGCGTTCGATCAGCCAGTCGATGTACCGGCGGAACTCCTCCTCGTTGATGTCGCCATTTTCGCGATACGGGACGAGGTTGGGGGTGAAGATGCCCTGGAGACGCTGTGAGGCCATGAAACCACTTTTCCAACTTGTGACGCGAACATCGTTCCTGCGATTTGTAGCGAGTCCGTTTGACCGAATGAACGCCAGTTGTTGATTGCCTGTAACCGATCCGGACTCGCGATTCGCCTCGCGTCCGGTAACATCGTTCAGAACCCGCCTGACAATCGCCCTCCCAAGGCCTCCCACCGATGATGCTCGAATTCGTCGTCGCCTGTGCTCTGTGTTCTGGTGACTGGCCTCAGTTCCGCGGAGCCAATTCGGATGGCCACGTCGTGGGCCCCGCCACGCCGATGGAGTGGTCCGACACCAAGAACGTCGCCTGGAAGGTGTCGATTCCCGGTCTTGGGTGGTCGTCGCCGTCGATTGTGGATGGCAAGGTCTATCTGACGACAGCGGTTCCTCAGGGGGAAGGGCTGTCGCTGCGAACGATGGCCCTCGATGCCGCGACGGGGCAGACGATCTGGGATCGAGAAATCCGTGCGGTCGAGAAAGCCCCCGGGATTCACACCAAGAACAGCCATGCCAGCCCGACGCCTCTGATCCGTGGCGATTCCGTCTACGTCCATTTCGGGACTCTTGGCACAGCGCGGCTCGCCCTCTCGGACGGCTCCATCCAGTGGCTCTGCACCGAACTCATTTACCCGCCGGTGCATGGCAGCGGCGGATCGCCCGCGCTGTACGACGGAAAACTGGTCGTCATTTGTGATGGCAGCAGCGGTCCCTTCGTTGCGGCGATCGATTCCGAGACGGGGAAGGTTGCGTGGCGGACTCCTCGCTCGGTCAAGGCGGGCATGAGCCATTCGTTCGGGACGCCGATCGTGACGGTTGTCGACGGCCGGCCCCAGGTGCTGGCGCCAGGCCCAGATCATTTCGCGGCGTATGACCTGACTACGGGTGAGGAACTGTGGAAGGTGCTGGCGGTCGGCTGGTCGGTCGTGCCGCAGCCGACGATTGCGAACGGGCTCGTGATCTACAACCACGATTACGACAATCCCGAGCTGCTCGCCGTCAAACTTGGCGGGGGCAAGGGGGACGTCACCGAATCCAACGTTGTGTGGCGAGTGAAGCGAGGCGCTCCAAGCACTCCCACGCCGGTGCTCGTCGGTGAAGACCTGTACTTCGTCTCGGACAAAGGGATCGCGTCGTGCGTCGACTCCCGCACCGGCGAGGTTCATTGGACGGAGCGACTCGGCGGGAATTTCTCGGCGTCACCGATCTTCGTGAACGGCCACGTGCTGTTCCTGAACGAAACCGGGCTCGCAACGTGGATCAAACCGGGCCACGAGTTCGCGGCCGACGGCGAGAACCAGCTGCCCGGGCGCACGCTCGCGACGCCCGCATTCGCCGATGGGGCGATGTACCTGCGGACGGACGAAAGTCTCTACAAGTTTCAGGAATGATCGGTCATTCGGCTGATACAATCGTCACCGGGAGGTGACAGCATGTTTGACCGCCTGGCCAAGCCGACCTCGATGTCTGTGACGTCGAAACCATGTCGTTGCCACTACCTGGAGCAGAGGGCCGACGATCCACTGTCGCCGATTGTTTATGACCCGGAACTCTGCGAATACAACTTCCAGCATTCCGGGCCGCACGGAGTTGTGGAAGACGGGCCGCAAGACGTCTTCATCAGAATCTACCACTGCCCGATGTGCGGTGGTGCGGCGCCGAAATCAAAACGCGAGTTGTTGTTCGCGACGATTTCTCCGCAAGAAGAACGAAGACTGTCGAAACTGATTGCGCCCCTGAAATCGCTGGATGACGCTTTGCGGACTCTTGGTCCGCCGAGTGAAGATTACCCCGCCGGTTTCGGGACCAGACAGCCCGAGCGCAATGGTCAGCCGCCGACGATCGAAGCTTTTCGGATGCTTCGATACGCGAGCCTCTCTGAAGTGGCAGACGTCAATGTTGCTGAGACTCGAACTGGCGGGATTCAGTACTGGCTGCAAGGGAAGTACCTCGGTCCAGTGGCCGACGGCAAGTCTATCCGCTGACACCGGTCCGGAGAGCCGGAACATGCACGAAATCGAGGCCGTCACACCGGGGACTCGATCGTGAGATTTGAATTACGCGTCGCCTGGTCTGCCGTTGTCATTCTGTTGTCGACGATCCTCGGCGCCACGATTCACGCTGACGACTGGCCGCAGTGGCGAGGTCCTCAGCGGGACGGGGTCTGGCGGGAGGACGGGATCGTCTCTGCGATTCCGGAATCGGGCCTGCCGATCCGCTGGCGCACCCGTGTCTACAACGGCTGGTCAGGCCCTGCGGTTGCCGCTGGTCGCGTTTTCGTCACCGACCACAATCCCAAAAGCGATCCGGAAGTCGAGCGCATCGTCTGCTTCGATGAAGCGACAGGCCAGCAGCTCTGGGTTCATGACTATCCGTGTCCGTACGGAAACATGGAATACGGCAATGGTCCGCGGGCGACGCCGACCATTCAGGACGGACTCGTCTACTCGTTGGGGACGATGGGGCACCTGGTCTGCCTGAAGGCGGAGACGGGTGAACTTGTGTGGAAGAAGTCTCCGGGAGAAGAGCTCGAAGTCGAAAAGCCGCGCTACGGAGTGAGTGCGGCTCCGCTCGTAGAAGGAGACGTCGTCATTATCACATCCGGTGTCACCCCGGACGGTACCGCGATTGCTTTCGATCGAAGGACGGGAGCCGAGCGCTGGCGCGCCCTGAACGATCGCCCGGCTTATAGTGCGCCGATCATTCTGGACATGGGCGGGCATCGACAGGTGATCGTCTGGACCGGCGACAACGTCAACAGCCTCGATCCCGCGACCGGCGAAGTACTCTGGCAGGTTCCGTTCAAGGCCTCGTTCGATCCTGCCCAGGCCACGGCGACGCCGGTCGTTCATCACGACAAGATGCTGCTGCTCGCGGCGTGGAACCGGGGATCGATGATGATTCAGCTGGATCAGCAGAAGCCGGGTGCCTCCGTTTTCTGGAAGACACGCAGCCAACCGACTGCGAATACCAACACGCCGGTGTTTCAGGACGACAAGTACATCTACACGGTGGTTGGCGACGGGGCACTTTGCTGCCTCGATGCCGCCACCGGCGATGAGATCTGGCGCACGCGTGAGGCGACCAGCGAACGCTTTGGCATGGCGCATCTTGTGATGCAGGGGGACCAATGCTTCCTGCTGAACCAGCAGGGGCATCTGATCTCGGCACGACTGACGAAGGAGGGCTACCACGAGACCGGCCGAATGCTGCTTGTCGAACCGACGGCCGGCTATCGCGCTGCCGGCCCCGTTTGCTGGGCTCATCCGGCGTTCGCCAATCGACACGTCTTCGCCCGCAACGATCGAGAGCTGGTTTGCGTTTCCCTCGCGGTCGACGACGCCAACACGATTGAAGGTTCTCCAGTGACCTCGCACGTGACGTCGACAGTTGTTCCTGAAACATCTGGCGCCGAAGGCAACTCAACGGCGTCTGTCGCCATCTCTCCGGACGGCAAGACTGTGGCCATCGGTACGGGATGGGGGCTGGTTCAGCAGATTGATCGGCAGTCGGGAACACCGCAGCCGGGCGTTGCACGGCATCAGGACTGGGTTTGTGCCGTCACCTATTCGTCCGACGGCAAGTATCTGGCCTCGGCCGGTGGCAGCGAGTTCGCGCCGGAACGCAACGGCGGCAAGACCAGCGCGGAAATCAAGATCTGGGATCGCGTCGCGGGTTCTGAACGCGGCAAGCTCGAGGGCCACACGAATAAGGTCTTTGCGGCTGCCTTTTCATCCGATGGTCACACACTGGCGACCGGCTCCGCCGACAAAACGATTCGCCTCTGGGACGTCGAATCGATGCGTGAAGTTCGTGTGCTTGAAGGCCACAAAGATGCCATCTCGGCCGTTTCGTGGTCCAGCGACGGTCGGCAACTCGCCTCCGCCAGTTGGGATGGAACCGTCAAACTGTGGCAAGTCGACACCGGCAAGGAACTGGCGAACCTTTCCAATTCGGACGATGAGCTTTTCAGTGTCGCGATTTCGCCTGACAGTCAGTGGATCGTCGCCGGTGGGGCCGATTGGAAAATCCGCATCTGGGACGCCAGGTCCAAAGAGTTGAGCGCGATTCTCGATGGCCATCGCGGCGCGGTTTATGCGACGGTCTTCTCTCCCAACGGGACAACTCTCGCGACCGGCAGCGGAGACGAAACGATCCGGCTCTGGAATCTAAAGTCCAGAAAGACCACTGAAGTTCTGCGAGGCCATCACAGCGGCGTCACAACGGTCGCCTTCACTCCCGATGGTTCACAGCTCATCAGCGGTGCGCTGGACGGCCCCGTCCACTCGTGGAATTTGAAGTCTGCGAATCCGTGACTCAGTCGGTTCGTGAAGTGACGCACTCCGGACGACGTTGGTATTTCACGCCTTGGCCGGCGTAGCCGCCTCGACGTCGCACGCTTCTTCACTCGCGTTCGCAATCGCCACTTCTTCGGCCTTCACTTCATGCCGGCCATGTTGAAGTCCCGCCTCCTCGTGCTGCACGGCCGATGCAATGTGCCCCGCGTACAGGCCGATGCTGTGATCCGAAAGCATGTCGAGCTTCCACTTCCACAGGCCAGCCAGAAAGCCTCGCCAGCGATCGCGACTTCGCCAGATGCCCGTGAGCTTTCGGATCCGACCATAGCGATCGAGATAGACCTCGTTGCCGCAGTGGCGGTAGCCCATCCACACCGGCGGGACACGTGTGACGATGTCGTTGTTGTGAACCCAGCGGTAGTGGAGGATGTTTGCATGCCGGACGTACTTCCGGCATCCGACCCGTGGCGATCCGAACGTGTGCAGCTCCTGCGGGTTTTCGACGATGGACGATGTCGTGCAACGGTACGCGCAGATCGTTGCCATTGCGCCCCCCAGTGAATGCCCGCAGTACCATGTCGGCCGCGGGTTGTCTTTCATCAATCCTTCCAGCATGGGCCACAGATCGTCGACTTCGCGATTGAAGCCGCTGTGCACATTGCCGAGCGTTCCCAGCACGGCCATCGTGGCGTTGGCATCGGCCTTGATGTCGTTCCACTCGGTTGGCTCGGTGCCGCGGCAGGCGAAGACGACGTCATGCTCGTTCTGGAAACGGAACGCCTGCGAGCCGTCGTTGTCGAACAGCTTTGCCTCAGGGAATCCGATGGCCGCCGCCGCCCGCTGGGCCTCAGCCTCGTCGTTGTAGGCGATCAACGCCAGTTCCGCGAAGAGGAGTGCTCGCCTGAGAAAGCTCAAGTCGGTGATCGGCCCGCGCACTTCCGAGCGGAGGACAAGCGGGGCTTCTCCCCGGTCTTGAACGATTTTAGGCGCCGTCGACATGTCGGCCTCCGACGATTCTGGTCTGCCCGTTCAAGCATCAAAATACCTCGCGACGGGTCCGCGCGCAAGGTTGCCGCCTGTTCCGAATGATTTGAAAGTTCACCGCAGAGCCGCAGAGAACGCGGAGGGTTGCAAACAGAAACATCCGTTCTGCCGCGGGACTGTAGATCTGGTTTCATACTTCAGTGAAAGGCCGCTTCGTACGCCACCTGTGCAATTCTGAATTCTCTCATTGCTCTGCTTGATAGATGTGCAGGATCATTACCGTGACGACCTCTCCCCGTTGGGAAAACGTCTGTGAGCAAGCGAACATCGCTGATTACGCCAATCATCGTGGCAACCATCCTTGTGCTGACGGTCATTGCTTTGCGATTCGAGGGCCGGCGGTGGTGGTGCGCGTGCGGCGGGTGGAGCCCGTGGATCAGTGAACCCAAGAGTTCGCACTGCTCCCAGCATTTGTTCGATCCTTACTCGCTGACCCACATCTTCCACGGGGTGGGGTTGTGCGGGATCTTTGCTCTCATCTGGCCGCGACGGGATCCGCGAGCGAGCTTCGTGACGACGGTTGCACTCGAGTCTCTTTGGGAGATCGTCGAGAACTCCGAATTCGTGATCGAGCGGTACCGCACCGCGACGATTGCGCTCGGTTACGAAGGAGACTCCATCGCCAATTCCCTCGGTGACGTTGCGGCCTGCGCGCTGGGATGGGCGCTGGCGCGGCGGCTAGGGTGGCGACGATCGATCGTTGCGTTCGTGGCCGTCGAGTTGATCCTGCTTGTCTGGATTAGAGACAACCTGACGCTGAACATTCTGATGCTGGCCTGGCCGATCGACGCGATCAAGCAGTGGCAACTGGGGAAGTGACTGCGGACGTGGCTGGCGTGCTGACATCCGACTGAGGTTCGGTCTTCGTTCTCTTGCCTGCCTTCTGTCATTCATGCCTGTGTCGTTGCGGGCGCCAGGCCAGGGCACAAGTCTTCCAGTCCCAGAGACTTCGCGAGCAAGAGGGCCAGTTCTCGGCGAGCCGGATCCTGGTGGATCTGGCAATAGCGGGCCCACGCCAGATACCGCCCTTCGTCGCTCATTGGGGGGCTCGACGCGATCTCCTTCACTTGTGCATCAAACATGCGAGGGAAGTCGGGAACCCGGCCGTCGATGTCGGTGAAGCCGTATTCTCGTGCGAGGTCGGCGGCGAAGTGAATGAGGCCTGCCTTTCGGCGGACGTGCGGGTCGGCGGCCAGGGCCACGACGGCGCGGCCGACGAGCCAGGGTGTTTCAGACTCCGCGAAGAAAGGGTCTTTGGCGATGGCGTCGCGCCAGGTTTCTTCGCGGACGCTGAAATGATCGAGCACGGCCTCTGAACGCAGGAAGCCGGGCGAGAGGCACACAGCCGTGACACCGGTCTGGGCCAGCTCCATGGCCATCCCGTAGGCGAGACGTGCGAGGGACGCTTTGACGAGGTCGTAGAGGATGTGGCCGCGATACCCCGCGAAGTGGCCATCGGTCATCTCGACGATCAGGCCACGGTTCGCCTCGACCATGAGCGGGGCGAGGTGGCGGCTGGTGATGACGTGGCTGAGGAGCGTCTGGTCGAGGTAGGCGCGGATGTTGGCCAGGTCGATCTCCCAGAAGCGCCGCGAACAGTCGACGAGAGGATCGGCGCCCCAGATGCTGTTGACGAGCACGTCGAGGCGACCGGCGTCGTTGCGGATGCGGACGGAAAGGTTCGCCACTTCCTCCTCGCGCGTGTGGTCAACCCGCACCGCGATAGCGCGGCCGCCGGCTTGCTCGATCAGTGCCGCCGTTTCGTCGATGGTCTCGGGACGGTCCATGCCTTTCGCGTGACCGGGCGCACTGCGTCCGGTGCAGTAGACGATGGCCCCGGCTTTTCCGAGTGCTCTGGCAATGCCGCGGCCGGCGCCTCGTGTCGCTCCGGCGACCAGAGCCACCTGGCCATCCAGCGTTGGTCCTTCGGCGGTCACGTTCGTCTCCTCAATCGTCGTTGCCAGACAATGGGTTCGTCGATTCGGCTGCCGTATCAACCTTCGTGCGATCGGACGATGTCATCGGGTGACGCGACCAGCCTTGGCGCGCCGAGTGACTCGATCAGGTCCTTTGGGAAATGGTTGGGGGCATCAGGCGTGGCATAGAGCGGCGTCGTGTCGTCCGAAAAGAAAAGAATCACGTTTCCCTGACGCATGAATTCGAGGATGCATTGCCAGAGGCGGTGGTCGCGGACGGGGCGGCAGATCGTCAGGCCTTTTGTGAGTCCAGTTTCAACGGCATTCGTGCCGAGGTGGATGTCGCACGAATTGGCCTGGTCGAAATCGATGCTCAGGAGGCCCGCTTCCTGGTCGAAGTTGCGGGTGAAGAGTTCAAAGGCGGTGAGAATCCCGGCCACTGGCAAAGCCGCGTGGTCTCTGTTCTCGAAGGGCCAGACGAAGGCTTCGATTCCCATGGTTCGTCGACCGTCACGAGGAGCCAGGTACTGAATCATTTTGTCGACGCCAGCAGCGTCGGCTACGTTTCCACTTTGAACCGGATCTTCGCGTCGGACTGAAACGCTTTGTCGTTGAGCGTGATTCCGGCACCGGGCACTTCGGGGACGGTCGCCACGCCATCCTTGATCGCATAGCCGTCCGCGATGAGTACGTTGTTCGTCAGAGGGTCATGCTCCGCGCGGTAGAAGTTCGGGATCGCGCGGCCCATGTGCAGTTGCATGTAGAAGCCGACCAGCGAGCCCCAGTTGTGCGGCGCGACGCGCAGAGACTTCGGCTCGCACCAAGCGGCCTCTTGCAGGATGCCGTCGAAACCGAAGCGGTTCATGTCGGCCTGGTAGATCTCGATGGCCTGCGCTTCGATGAACGGCTTGAAGACTTCGAGACTGCCCTGCGTCTCGCCATCGGCAATGAGCGTGCCGTGGCCCTGCTTCTTCAGAAATGCCTTGAAGTCGAGGCACTCGTCGACCTTCTCCTCGAACATCTCCTCGGCGAATGCGATCTTCAGCGCGCCGATCTTTTCGAACAGTTGCTTTGTGCCGGCGAGGTCGTAGCCATTGTTGGCGTCGATGCCGAGCAACACATCGGGTCCGGCGTGCTTGCGGATGACCTGCATCACTTCGACATCGCGGGCATCACCTGCTTCGCGCGGCATCCACTTTGCGCCGCGTCCCAACTTCACCTTGAACGCCCGATGGCCGCGCGCCAGGCCCATGTCGATCTCTTCACGGAACCGGTCCTTCCAACGGTCGGCGTACTGCGGCAGCAGATCGGCGAAGTAGATCGACCCGTCATAGCAGGGGACCGGTGATGTCCCGCGACCGCCGAGCAGTTTGTAGATCGGCTGCTTGCGGACTTTTCCCAGGAGGTCCCACAGCGGCATCGTTCCCGCACCGAGCGGACCAGTCATTCGGTTCTCGTCAGCCTTATAGAACTCGAACGGGTCGCGGCTCAGCAGCTGTTTCCCCGCTTCTTCATTCGCTCCGCAGGTGCCGATGCCGGTCAGGCCCTGATTGGTCTCGATGAGCAGCATGCGGTCGGTCGCGCGGTCGCCGTGAACGTCGAGGCGGGAGTTCTTCCCCGCTACCTTTGATCGCTGGCTGACGACGTCGAAGCCGGTGACTTTTGTCACTCGCAAATCCCGGGGCAGCTCCGCCGCTCGCACGGCCCGCGAAAGCAACGCCGAAGCCCCGACCGCTGCCAGAAATTCTCGCCGTCGCATGAGCGCTCTCCGATCGAGTGAAACGTGCAAGGTCATCAGAATAAGGGGCGAGTCCGTTCATCGCACGGCATCACAATGAGCGGCGGGAAAG
>JADMIO011409309.1_pt1 | contig 39107 bp, 34 predicted proteins | sample 8958161 | NCBI WGS metagenome assembly JADMIO01 (sample SAMN16585339, study PRJNA669376) | soil metagenome | isolation source: Crop rotation soil | place: USA: Cullars Rotation, Alabama | collected 2011 | reverse complement strand
ATGCGCGGTCGAGCCGATATCGGTCGGGATGCCCGACTTGTCGATGCCGACGATGTCGTCCCAGCCGCGCTCGATCAGGTGATGGGCGACCGACGCGCCGACAATACCGCCCAGACCGACGATGACGACCTTCGCCTTTTTCGGAAACTCTGCCATGGCCCGCGACTCCAAAGGGATAAGCAGGGCGCACCTGCGCCCGTTCGATTGGCGCACAATATGCAGACGACGAGGGTTGGGCTACCGCCTGTTTGCGACACGCCGCAGGTGCGGCGCGACCCGTCACGATGCCCGGCTTTCACAGCAGATTTCGCTTAGAACATGTAGCCGGATGCGCGCCGCGGTTTCAGGACAGCGACATGCGCAAAAACAAAGCACGAAACCGTTTCAGCGCGATGCGTTTTAGGGCGTGTTCAGATTCAGGTCAGGCCGGCATCACCTGAATATCAACATACCCTAGGCGAAAGCCCAGATATCCTCGGCCTGGAAACCGACCTGGTAGCCTGCGGTCTTGAGCTTGACGACGACCTGGCCGATTTCCGCGGCCGGCAGCGCGCCGACCTCGACCTTGATCATGCCGGGGCGGTAGCGTTGCAGGTCAAGCTGTTCGAACACAATCCAGTCGGCGCCTTCGCAATCGACAAGGAAGGCGTCGATATGGCTGATGCCGTTGCGGTCGAGCAGCGTCTGCAAGGTCTCCGACGGCACTTCGATGTCCTTCAGATGCGGCGCGAACTTGTTGAAATTGGCGTCGTTCTCGCCCCAGGCGTTCTTGCCCGACATCAAATTGGTGTCGGTCACCGACGAGCAGCCGATAAATTCGATCGGCAGCGTGCCCGCCTCCAATGCCGCGGCATCGAACGTGTGGACTGTGATGGTGCCTTTCGTCCTCGTCACCGCTACCGGTTCGATGATGAAGCGCTCGGTGTCGGGGTAGTTGGCGCGCAGCCTTTTCTGATTGTAGGGGATCGGTTCGACCAGCATGGCCCGCGCCCCGGGGATCCGGTGCAGCCACGGCGTGACGTCGTCGAACAGCGCGCCGTCGCAGGCGCCGACATTGACCATCTGGAACGGTCGGCCGCCGAAGCGCGCCTTGAGCGCCGCCCTGGCCAGGAACTTCGTGCCGTGCAGCGCCGGCCCGCGGTCGAGCAGGCCCGCCGGGAGGCCGAGCGATAGCAGAATGCGCGCAAGGCTGGAAAACGAACTCATGGCTTGTCTCCGGCGGCTGGCGCGGCATGGCGGCGCCCCTCGCGCGCTGACTCCCACAGTGCCATTAGCGGCGCGGCAAGCAAGAGGAACGGCGGCAAGAGGTTGGGGAAGTAGATGCGGGTATCGTGGATCGGGAAGACCGTGAACTTCGCCAGCACGCCAAGCACCAGCGCCGCAAGCAGGATGCCGGCGCGCTGGTCGAGCCGGAAACCGGCGCGGTCAAGCCCATACCAGCCGGCCAGCGCCAGCACCGAGACGCCGACCCAACTGTTGACGCTGACGGCGCGCACCACCGAGGCGGCGAAAGCCTTGAGATAGGCCGCCACCGAGAAAGGCGGCGCGAAGCCGTCCATATTGTAGTGCTGCTCGATGCTGGAGAACCAAAGATGTGGCCACCAGCCGGGATGCTGGGCCCAGTGCGAGATGGCGAAATAGGCGACGAAGGAAACGGCGAAGCCGGCCAGGGCGCCCCATGCCCTTTGGCGGAATGCGATGAGCAGCACCGCGAAGATGGCAAGGAAGACGATGTTATCCGGCCGCGCCATGAAGGCGAGGAAGAGCAGGATCGCGGTCGCCGCTTCGCGTTTGCGCACATAGGCAAACAACCCGCCGAGGAACAGCGCCGAGCACAGGAGGTCCGGTGTCGAGGCCCGCGCCGCGTCGCAGAAATCGGCCATGATCAGCACCGCGCCCACAATAGGCGCCAGCGCCAGCGCGCCTTGCGAGCGAAGCCAGGCGAGCGTAATCGCACCGAACAGCAGTACCGAGAATATTTGCACCAGCCGCATCGCCTCCACCGGCGACACGACATGGCTCAGGGTCGACAGGATCTCGGCGTAGAGGAACTTGATCCGGTACATGCCGAGCAGCGAGTGGAAGTCGGCGGCATTCTCGGTCATGTGACTGCGGAAGCCACCGCCATCGTCCGTCAGCGTCTTGAAATCTCCGGCCGACACGCCTTCCTTGACTGTGCTGTAGGCATAGTCGTGCAAGGCCTGCGGATCGGGGTAGGTGCCCTCCTCGGCGATCGCCAGATAGGGCAGCATGTCCCAGTTGGCGTCAGGCATCACCCAGGCCGTGAAGGCCGTCAGAAGGATGTACAGCGAAAACGCGGCCGCGCCGATCGGTACCGCCAGCCTCGCATAGGTCCCCTCGCCCCAGGCCAGACCGGCGCCGGCCAGTCGGTCGAGTGGGTTGGTCCGGGCTGTGGGCGGGCGGGTCAGCATCGTTCGCCTTTACGGCCTCTACTTGCCGACCTGGCTTTTGACGAAATCCTTCACGATCGCCACGATTCCGCGCGAGAGCAGGCTGTCGAAGGCATCGACGAAGCGGTCGACATGCTCACGCTGGCAGATCAGCGGCGGCTCGAGCCGGATGACGTTGCGGTTGTATTCGGTGAAGGCGACGAGCACGTCGTAGTCGCGCAACAGCAGCGAGCCGACGAAACCCGACAGCGAACCCTTCAGCTTGTCGTCGAGCACGCTCACTATCGGCCGCAGCACCATCGGCAAGGTCTGCGAGAAATCGTGGAACTCGAGCCCGATCATGAAGCCCTTGCCGCGCACGTCCTTGATGATCTTCGGATATTTTTCCTTGAGCGCCTGCAGCCGCTGCAGCAGGTAGTCGCCGGTCGCGGCCGCGTTGTCGATCAGCCCCTCGTCATAAAGCACATTCAGCCCCTCGATCGCGGTGACGCAGGCCTCGCCCATGCCGCCGAAGGTGGCCATGGCATGGATCATCGCCGTCTTCGGCGTGCCGTAGGCCTTCATGTAGACGTCGCGCTTGGCAATCATGGCGCCGACCGCCGCCTTGCCGGCGCCGAGCGACTTCGCCAGCGCCGTCACATCCGGCACCACGCCATAGTGCTCGAAGGCGTAGAAGCGGCCCGAGCGGCCATAGCCGCACTGCACCTCGTCGGCGACCCAAAGCACGCCATGCTGGTCGCAGAGCGCGCGCAGCTTCTGCCAGTACTCCGCTGGCGCCTGGATGATGCCGCCACCGCCCTGGATGGTTTCGAGCACGATGACGCCGATCTCGGGATCGTTCTTGAACAGCCGCTCCACCGCCTCGATGTCGGCGAAAGGCACCCGCACGGCATTGTCCGCCACCTTGAAGTCGGCGCGGTAGAGCTGGCCGTCGGTGATCGCCAGCACGCCCTTGGTCTTGCCGTGGAAGGAATTCTCGGCATAGACGACTTTCGGCCGCTTCGGTCCTGCGGCGCGCTCAGCGAGCTTCACCGCTGCTTCCATCGCTTCCGAGCCGGACGAGCCCAGGAACACCATGTCGAGGTCGCCGGGCGAGCACTTGGCGATGTTGTGCGCCAGTGCCGCCGCATATTGCGACATGAAGGCGATGGCGATTTCCTGGCGCTTCTCCTCCTGGAACTTCTGCCGCGCGTCCAGGATGCGCGGGTGGTTGTGGCCGAAGGCCAGCGAACCGAAGCCGCCGAAGAAATCGAGAATCTTGCGGCCGTTCTGGTCGACGTAGAACATCCCTTCGGCGCGTTCGATCTTGACCTTGTGGAAGCCGAGCAGCTTCATGAAATGCAGCTGGCCAGGATTGAGATGCGCCTTGAAAAGGTCGGTGATGCGGGCGACGTCCATCGCCTTGGCCTGCTCGACGCTGATCAGGTCGGGCTTGGCGATGGTCGTGGGCGACAGCGCCGGCGCCTCGACCAGCGCGCGCGTGCCCGTGTGTTCCGGCTTGGTCATGACGGTCATCTCGAAATTCTCCCCTCGTCGCCTTTACTCGGCGGGCACATGTTTGGTCGCGACGGCGTGACCGTCCTTCTTGGCGCGGTATTCGCTGTAGGCCGCGATCAGCATGTCCTCGTCACGGTATTGCGGCACCCAGCCGAGCTGGCGCCCGGCCTTGGACACGTCGAGCACGCAGTCCTCGTCGGCGATCAGATACTGCTCCGGATCCATGATCGGCATGTTCATCAGGTCGAGCAGGTCGAGCGTGCGCTTGACCGCCCAGCCCGGCGTCGGCAGCAGGATCGACTTCGAGCCGGCATGCTTGATCAGGTCGCCGAGCAGTTTCTTCACCGGCGGCGGATTGAGCGAGCCTAGATTGTAGGCCTCGTTCGGCACGCCGGCCTTCCAGGCCGCGCGGGCCGCTTCCGCGCAATCGAACACCGAGATGAACTGGTAAGGGTTCCTGCCCGAGCCGATCATCGGAACCGGCAGGTTCCAGTCGATCAGCTTGAACAGCTTTTCCAGGATGCCGAGACGGCCGGGGCCGATGATCAGGCGCGGCCTGAACAGCGAGATCGACATGCCGCGCATGCGCCATTCGGCGGCCAGTTCCTCGGTCCTGAGCTTCGACAGGCCATATTCGCCGAGCGGCGCGACCGGGTGATCCTCGGTCATCGGCAGCACCACGGTGTGACCGTAGATCATGTCGGTCGTGTAGTGAACAAGCTTTGCTGCGCCGGCTTTGTCCATCGCCTGAATGATGTGCTCGGTGCCGTGAAAATTCACCGGGAAGAAGAAGTCGTGCCGCTTGGCGCGCACCTGAAGCGGCGACAGCATCTTCGCCGACAGGTTGTAGACCATGTCGTCGGCCTTGAGGCCCACCGCCGCGACCGAAGCCGGATCGGTGACGTCGCAGGTGACGAAGCGGACGTTGCGGTAATGCGCAAGGTCGCTCTTGGCGATGTCGGCGACGACGACCTCCTCGCCGTCGGCCGCGAGCTTGGGAGCAAGATGACGGCCGACGAAACCGTCGCCGCCGAAAATCACATGTCTCATCGAACGATCTCGTTTGTGCCGATCTTGGCGGAGGTGATGGAAGCGGTCTGGTCCTCGTGCCCTTGGGCACCCAAGTCTCGGCCACTCTGGGCGATCAGCACCGTGCCGACGCAGATGCAGGCGATGCCGGCGATGCGCCAGGCGTTGAGATCCTCACGGAAGACGAAATAGGCGAAGACCGCCACGGCGACATACGCAAGGCTGAGGAAGGGATAGGCAAAGCTGAGCTCGACCTTGGACAGCACATAGAGGTGCGAGGCCATCGAGATGACGAAGGTGCAGAGGCCGAGGAAGACCCACGGGCTGAAGACGATCTGCAACAGCTTGAAGAGCGGATTGACGCCCTCGAACGAAATCGGCCCGAGCGACATCATGCCCTGCTTCAGCATCAGCTGCGCCGCGGCATTGGTCATGACCGTGAAGAGAATGAAGACGATGTATTTCATTGTTGCCACCCGCCCTTGAGCGGTCCTACTACAAATCCGCAAAGATTTCGTGAAGTAACAAGAAGTTTTTGAGTAAACCTCGGGTTTAACGATCCATTTACCAAGATTTATTCAAATTCTATCTATTCCGCAGCTTCCGCCGTTCTATGGCCCACAACCAGTCTTTTGGCCGTCCGTGCCCAGAAGCTCGACATGAAGGCCGGATCGCGAAGCACCTCTAGCCGCTGCCAGTCCGGGAACGATGCCGCGAAGGTCTCGGCGCCCATGCGGGCATCCTTGTAGGGGTTGACGGCGCCACCGGCGTCGATCGCGATCCGGTCGAGGTCCCCGAGCAGCCGCAGCGTCTTTTCGCCGCTGTTGGGGAAATCCAGCGTCAGCGTGTATCCCGGCCGCGGAAAGGACAGCAGCGCCGGCGAGCGGACACCGCCGAAGCGTTTGAGCACGGTGAGGAAGGAGCCTTGCCCCGCCTGTCTTGCAGCTTCCAGCAGTGCCGGCACAGCGCGTCGCGCAACAGCCTCCGGAACAACGCTCTGATGCTGGAACAGGCCGCGTGGCCCGTAGAGCCGGTTCCAGTCGCGAACGCCGTCGAGCGGAAAGAAGAAGCCCTGGTAGCCAACCTGGCGCGGCGCTGAGGATCGTCCCTTCTTCCACCTATAGGCGGCGTTGAAAGCTGTGAGGAACGGCCGGTTGAGCACGTTGAACGGCGGCTGCACCGGCACCGCAAGGCGGCTGCCTGTCGGCAGGGCCGCATGCGAACCATGCTCGGCATGGTTGCCGGTGAACAGCAGGCCACGGCCGCGCCCGTGGCCGCCGGCGAGCTGGTCGATCCAGGCGACGGCAAATTCGTTGGCGTGGTCTGCCATTTCGGCCAACTCGAAGAATTCGGCGAGATCGCGAAACGGCGTCGTCTGCTCGACGATGTCGAGCGAGGCCACCCGCATCAGCCTGACGGAGGCCCAAAGGATCAGTCCCGTCAGCCCCATGCCCCCGATGGTCGCCTTGAACAGGCTGGAATTGTCTGTCTCCGAGCAGCGATAGGTGCGGCCGTCGGACCTGAGCAGCGTCAGGCTCTCGACATGACATCCGAACGTGCCCCGCCGGTGATGGTTCTTGCCATGCACATCGTTGGCGATCGCGCCGCCCAGCGTCACGAACTGCGTTCCGGGAACCACGGCCGGAAAGAAGCCGTAGGGCGCGGCATGGGCGATGATGTCGCAAAGCAGCACCCCGGCATCGGCCTCGATGATCCCGGTCTCGGCATCGAAGGAGCGGATGCAGTTGAGTGGCCGCATGTCGACCACCGTCCCGGCATCGTTCTGGCAGCTGTCGCCATAGGAGCGGCCATTGCCATAGCCAAGCAGCGCGCCCGGCTTGGCAGCACCGCTCTTCAACAGTGCGATCGCTTCGTCGGCCAAAATTGCGCGTGAAGCCGGAGGCGTTGCCCGTCCGAAGCTGCCCAGCCGCTCGCCGCCGATCCTCACCAGCCCCAGCCTCCGGCGACCAGGAGCGCCGCGCCAAAGGCGACGACCATCTGGCTGCGCCAGTCGCGGATGATGAAGACGACGGGATCGTCATGCATCTCGTCGCGGCGGGCGAGGATCCACACCCGCATGGTGAGGTAGAGCACGATCGGCGCCAACGGCCACATCAGCCAAGGGTGCGGGTAAAGCTCGCGCACCGCCACGCTGTCCATGTAAAGCGCCAGAACCAGCGCCGAGGAGAACGCCGAAGCCATGCCGGCCTGGGCAACGATCTCCTGGTCCTCGGTGCGGTAGCCGCGGCCGGCAATGCGCTCACCCGGCGGAATGGCCGTGGTGCGCAACTCGACGAAGCGCTTCACCAGCGCCAGCGACAGGAAGAAGAAGATCGAGAACGCCAGCAGCCAGAACGAGACATCGACGCCCGTGGCCGCCGCACCTGCCAGCACGCGAATCGTGTAGAGGCCGGCAAGCGTCAGCACATCGACCAGCAGCATCCTCTTGAACGACAGCGAATAGGCGGTGGTGACGATCATATAGCCGCCGAGCACGCCGAGAAACTCGATCGGCAACAGGCAGCCGGTGGCGATGCCGATCGCAAGCAGCGCGACAATGGCGCCAAGGCCGAACGGAATCGACAGCGCCCCGCTGGCGAAGGGCCGGTTGCGCTTGGTCGGATGCTTGCGGTCGAGCGCAAGGTCGAAGAAGTCGTTGACGATGTAGATCGCCGACGCCACGGCGCTGAACGACACGAATGCGAGCACGCATTCCCAGATCATGCCGATGTTGAAGTATTCATGCGACAGCACCATCGGCACAGCGATCAGAGCGTTCTTCAGCCACTGATGCACGCGCAGCATCTTGACGAAGGTCTTCAGGCTCGGCTTCGGCACCGGCATCGTCTCGGCGCCATGCGCCGCTTGCCAGCGCTGGGCGCTGCGGTCGGGCGCCACGACGATGGCGTTGCGCGCGGCGTCGAACACCGTGAGATCGTGGCGGCTGTTGCCGGCATAATCGAAGCCGCCATCGCCATAGGCTGCGACGAGCGACGCGCGCTTCCTGCCTGAGGTCATGTTGTGTGGGCCGTCCGTCGCCAGCACGCGATCGAAGATGCCGAGATGGGCGGCGATCGCCTCGGCGAATTTGCGCGGCGTTCCCGTCGCAAGCACGATCTTGCGGCCTTCGCCGTGCTCGCCGCGCAGGCGTTCCAGCAACTCGCCGCGATAGGGCAGCGACGCCGCATCAATGTCGATCCGGGCGGCGATCTCCTGCTTCAACCTTGCCGGCCCGCCGGTCAGCCAGAGTGGCATCAGCAACAGATAGAGCGGATTCTTCTTGATGAGGATGAACAGGCCTTCCCACAGAAGGTCCGTTGCAATCAGCGTGCCGTCGAGATCGACCGCAAGCGGAATTGCGTTCCTTTCCGACCTCGCGTCCATTGTCCTGCCCGATTGACCTTCGCGCCGTGCTTCGGCGTCTTCGCGACTTGGTATAGCGGGGGATGGCGTAGCGAACGTTAAAACGCCCGGTTGTAGCAGACATAGCCAGTAGTATTTCGGCCGCCATCGTTAAGCGGCAGCTACCAGAAACGATAAAAGGCCGAGCATCTGCCCGGCCTTTGCCGATTATCCTACCGATGTTATTTGATGCGGGCGACGCCGCCGGAGATTTCGACCGTTTCAGAGCCGGTCAGGGCCTCGAGGTCACCATTGGGCAAGGTGACGAAACAGCCGTTCGGGCAAAACTCCACCGTCTCGCCGGCGGCCAGCGCCAGCTCGCTCTTGGCGCCACCCTCGGTGACGACCAGCGTCCGGGTCTGGGTGTCCCTGTTGATCGCGCTCGCGGCGAAAGCCGAGCCACCCGCGGCCAGGAAAGCGATGGCGGCAACGACAGACTTCCACATTTTCTTCAATTCCGGTGTTTCCACCGCCTCTGTTGGACTTGCAAAGGCATTCCCGCCCTTTGCTGCTGAGCTTATATGAGATGGAAGCTGAACCGCAACTGAATGCCGCATTCATGCCACAATTGGTTTTGGGGCTGGATGCCGACCCCGAGGCGATCTGAGATTCAGGTCAGGCCGAGTCGAGAATGGCGGATTCCGAGAACCGGCCTACGCCGGCCGTGGCTTCCATTGAGCGGAGACACTTATGAGGGCTTCGGCCGGCGAAGGCCGGAGCGGAGCGTACTTGAAGTGCGTGAGCACCGGAAGCGCAGGAAGCCGCCTTTCGCAGGCCGGTCAAATCTGAATATCAGATCGCCTTAGTCGGGATCGGGTTTGCGGCCTTTGCGCTTCATCTTGGCAAGGCGCTCGCGCTCGGCCGCGGCTTCCGCCTCGAGCCGCTCGCGCTCGGTGAACTCGGCCTCGATCTTGTCGTCGTCGATCGGCCATGCCTCGTGCTGCTTGGTCTCGACCACGGCGCGCGGTGTCGATGGGATCTCGATCTGCTCCTTCTCGAAGATATCGAAAATCGCGAAGCGGATATCATTCTGCACGATGCTGCCGTTCAGGACGTCGGCAAGGAACACGCGGATTTCGAATTCGAGCGCGGCCGCGCCGAAATTGGAGAACAAGACGAATGGCTCGGGATTCTTCAGCACCATCGGATGGGCGCGCGCGATTTCGAGCAGCAGGGCGTGGACGCGCTTGACGTCGCTGCCATAGGCGACGCCGACCTTGATCTCGACGCGGCCGAGCTTGTTGCGGTGCGTCCAGTTGCCGACCGCATTGTTGATCAGGTTCGAGTTGGGCAGGATCACCGACTGCCGCTGAAACGTCTCGATCTCCGTTGCGCGCACGCTGATCTTTTTCACCGTGCCGCTGATTTCGCCGGCGACGATCCAGTCGCCGACCTTGAACGGGCGCTCGGCGAGCAGGATCAGGCCGGACACGAAATTCGACACGACATTCTGCAGGCCGAAGCCGATGCCGAGAGAAAGAGCGCCGGCCACCAGCGCCAGGTTGGAAAGATCGATGCCCGCCGCCGAAATGCCGACGAGGCCGGCAAGCGCAACGCCGGCATAGCCCACCGCCAGCCGGATCGAGTTGCGCACCCCGGCGTCGACCTTGCCACGCGCCATCACTGAGCCGTCGAGCCAACCCTGGAACCAGCGGGTCAGGAAATAGCCGATGACGAAAACAACGATTCCGGTCAGAATGCCGAGGACGGAGATGGTGACCGAGCCGATCGTGATGCCCGTCGCCAGCTTGAAGGCCCAAGCCTCGATGTCGCCGGGCTGGAAGCCCCACATCAACAGGATCAGCGGCAGGAAGATCAGCACGATCATCAGATTGATGGCGATGCTGACGACAAGCCCGAGTTGGTCGAGCGTGGTGTCCTCATAGCTGGAATTCGCCGAAAGCCAGCGCCCGATCGAGGTATCGGCGAAACCGCCTTCCTCTCCGATCGCCCGCGCCGACAGGAAGCCGATATAGGCGGTGACGAGGATCGTGCCGGTGACCACGACCTGCAGCGAGACGAACAGCGACAGGCCGATATAGCCAAGCAGCGACGCGGCGATGGTGAACAGGCCGAGCCCGGTGGCCATGAAGCGAAGCCATGCCGGCCATGGCCGCCAGGAGCCATCGCGAGCCCTGAACGGCTTCAGTTGTCCCATCAGGATCAGGATGATGCCGACCACGATCGTGGCGACGAAGCTTCTGGCAATGGTCAGCGACAGCGGCGAGCCCATCTTGTCGTTGACGACCGCCAGGAAATTATTGAAGCCGATGACCACCGCCATCGCGGTCGTCAACCGAACCAGCCAGCGCGCCGGGCCGGTTGCGACCGGGATGAGGCGCCAGTTCGGCAGGCGCGGCTCCAGCGCCGCATTCGTCAGCCGGTTGACGCAGAACACCACCCCGACCACGGTCAGCAGGGCATTGAGGAAAACGCCGATGTCGCCGCGCAGGACATTGTAATAGTTGAAGAAGAACACGGTCGAGGCGAGGAACACCGCCAGCGCCGCTGACGGAAGAAGGGTCGACCAGAACGCCACCGAAAGCCGGCTGAGATAGGAAGGATCCTCGACGGAGGGGTCCGGGTCGAAGATGCGTCCGAACAGCCGTCTGCCGCCGACCAGAAGCACGACCGCGAGGATCAGCGCCATCAGCGTCGCGGCAAGCATGGCCTGGAACTTGAAATTGAAGGCGAAGGTCAGCCAGGACGTCACTGCCTTGTACAGCCCGCTGAACTGGTCGTGAGCGTCGGAAAAAGCCTGGGGGCTCAGCGCATCTGTCAATTCGTAGCGCTTGGTCAGAAAGCTGCGGAACAGCTTGCTGCGCATAGCGCCGATCTTTTCGACCAACCCGTTGACGCGGATGGACAGGTTCTGCGCGCTGGCGACGACCGCGTTGATCTCCGCCTTCTCGGAAGCCAGCGCGGCACGCTCACTGGCGACGATCGCAGGTTCCTGTTGTCCCTGCGCCGGCGGCGGCCCCAGTACCTCCACGCGATTGTTGATGTCGGTGAGGCGTGAGCGGAACGCCAGCGCGCTGGTCAGCGCAGCCCGCGAAATATCCTCGAGCTGCAGGCGGATGTCGACGAGCCCGGCATCGTCCTCGGCAGGGTCGCTTACCTTCTTCTCCAGCCCGTCGGTCTTGGTCGTCAGGTCCTGGATGACCTTGGTCTGGTCGGCAATGAGCTGCGCCGAGCCATGGCCGATCGCCTGCGCCATCGCGTCGAGCGACGGCTGCGCCGACAAGGCGAATATCACGACCAGGATGAGGCGAAGCAATCGGAAGAACATGACGTCGCTGGCGACTCGCGGCCCAGAACCCTCGAAAATTCCGCCCTTGATAAAGACCGTCATACCCTGCGGCAAGCCATCCCGTCTTTGCGAGGGGGGTGCAGGCCTCGGAGTCGGCCTGTCGAAAAGCCATGGCGCAATCTTGGCTTTGCGCCTCTCACCTGCTCTATAGTCTGCCGCTTCGCACCAAAAGGACGATGGGAAGAATGGCGGAATATTCAGCCTTTTCGCTGCTCAAGAACGCGCTGACCGGCAACCAGGACTGGAAGCCGGCATGGCGCAAGCCGGACCCGAAGGCTTCCTATGACGTGATCGTCATCGGCGGCGGCGGCCATGGGCTGTCGACGGCATATTATCTCGCCAAGGAGCACGGCATCACCAATGTAGCGGTGCTGGAAAAGGGCTGGCTTGGCTCCGGCAATGTCGGCCGCAACACCACCGCGGTGCGCTCCAACTATCTCCTGCCGCAGAACACCCGCTTCTACGAACACTCGATGAAGATGTGGGAGAACCTCTCGCACGACCTCAACTACAACGTCATGTTCTCGCAGCGCGGCTGTCTCAATCTCGCGCATACGCCGGCCCAGCTCGACGACTATGCCAGGCGAGGCAACGCCATGCGCCATCTCGGCGTCGATGCCGAGTTGATGAGCGTCGACCAGATCAAGCGGCTGGTCCCGGTGCTCGACGTGTCGGGTTCGTCCCGGTTTCCAGTGCTTGGCGGCCTGATGCAGCGGCGCGCCGGCAGCGCCCGCCACGATGCCGTCGCCTGGGGCTACGCGCGCGGCGCCGACCGGCGCGGCGTCGACATCATCGAGAATTGCGAGGTCACCGGCTTCCTGCGTGACGGCGACCGCATCACCGGCGTGACGACGACGCGCGGCGAGATCCGCGCCAAGAAGGTGGCCCTCGCCGTTGCCGGCAGCACCGGCCGCGTCATGCAACTGGCCGGCATCGACAAGATGCCGATCGAGAGCCATGTGCTGCAGGCCTTCGTCTCGGAATCGCTGAAGCCGATCATCGACACCATTCTGACCTTCGGCATGGGCCATTTCTACATCTCGCAGTCCGACAAGGGCGGTCTCGTCTATGGCGGCGACCTCGACGGTTACAACAGCTACGCCCAGCGCGGCAGCCTGCCGATCGTCGACGAGGTGATGAGCGAGATGCTGGCGTTGTTCCCTGGCCTGGCGCGGGTGCGCATGCTGCGCTCCTGGGGCGGGCTGTGCGACATGACGATGGACGGCTCGCCGATCATCACCACCGGCCCGCTGCCGGGCATGTATCTCAATTGCGGCTGGTGCTATGGCGGCTTCAAGGCCACCCCTGCCTCGGGCTGGTGCTTTGCCTACACCATTGCCAGGGACGAGCCGCACGAGTTCAACGCGCCCTTCACCCTCGACCGCTTCTACCGTGGCCTCGTCATCGACGACAAAGGCCAGGGCGCGACGCCCAGATTGCACTAGGGTTTGGATTGAAAATGCTGATCACCTGTCCCTATTGCGGTCCGCGCGACGTCATCGAGTTCACCTACCAGGGCGACGGCAACCGCGAACGGCCGCAGCCGGCCTCCCAGAACCTCGACGCCTGGAACGCCTATGTCTACGACCGGCTGAACCCGGCCGGCGACCACAACGAGATCTGGCAGCATTCCGGCGGCTGCCGCGCGCATCTGCGGGTCGTGCGCAACACCGTCACCCACGAGATCTCAAGCACCGCCTTTGCCCGCGGCGGCCACCGGACGGAGGGCAAGCCGTGAGCCCGCGCCGCACCGAGACCGGCGGCCGGATCGACCGGCTGCGCACGATCCGCTTCACTTTCGACGGCGCGCCCTACACCGGCCATGCCGGTGACACGCTGGCCTCGGCACTGCTCGCCAATGGCGTGACGCTGTTCGGCCGCTCCTTCAAATACCATCGCCCGCGCGGCCTGCTCGCCGCCGGCGTCGAGGAGCCGAACGCGCTGGTGACGGTGCTGCGCGGCGAGGTGCGCGAGCCCAACATCCCCGCCACCATGGTCGAGATCTATGACGGCCTTGTCGCCGTCAGCCAGAACCGAACCCCCTCGCTGGCCTGGGATATCAACGCCGTCAACCAACTCGGCGGCAAGATCCTGTCGGCAGGCTTCTACTACAAGACCTTCATGGGGCCGGTGATCGGGCCTTTGAAGGGCACGCGCTTCTGGATGTTCTGCGAGCATTTCATCCGCCGCGCCGCCGGTCTCGGCAGGGCTGGCACCGCTCCCGACACCGCGCGCTACGAGCGCATGAACGCCTTCTGCGACGTGCTGGTGGTCGGCTCCGGCCCGGCCGGCCTGATGGCTGCCAAGGCAGCCGCCGATCAGGGCGCGCGCGTGATCCTGGCCGAGCTCGAGCCGCAATTCGGCGGCTCCGCCAACTGGTCGGGCGAGATCATAGACGGTGCGCTGGCGGCCGACTGGGCCCAGCGCATCGTCGGTCAGTTGGAAGGCAATGACAGCGTCCGCCTTCTGCCGCGCACGACGGTCTGGGGTTATTACGACGGCAACACGCTCGCCGCGCTCGAACGGGTCACCGATCACAAGGAAGTCCCGGCCAAGGGCGAGCCGCGCCAGCGCTATTGGGCAATCCGCGCCGGGACAGTTGTTCTTGGCACCGGCTCGTTCGAACGGCCGCTAGTGTTTCCCGGCAACGACCGCCCCGGCGTGATGCTGGCGCACGCGGCCGAACGCTATGCCAACGACTACGGCGTGCTGCCCGGCGAACGCATCGCGCTCTTCACCAACAATGACAGCGCCTACCGTTCGGCCGTTGCCTTGAAGAAGGCGGGCGCCGCCGTTGTCGCCGTCATCGATGTCCGCGGCGACATCTCGAACGATATGCGCAAATTGGCCGGCGAAGCAGAGGCCGAGCTGTTTACCGGCCATGCCGTGGTCGCGACCGAAGGCGGCAAGGCGCTTACCGGTCTCAAGGTGCAGCGCTTCGACATGATGAACGGTGTATTGAGCGGCGACGAGCGCAGCATCCATGCCGACTGCCTGCTGATGTCGGGTGGCTGGTCGCCGACCATCCATCTCGCCAGCCAGGCTGGTGCCAAGGCCGAATGGGACGCGGCCAGGCAAGCCTTCCTGCCGCCGCAGCCGACGCAGCGCTGGATCGGCGCCGGCGCCTTCACCGGAAGCTTTTCCACGGCCGAAGCGATTGCCGAGGGCCGCGCGGCCGGCCTCTTGGCCGCCGGTGGAGCAGCGTCATCCGCCCCCCTGCCCGTGGTCGACGCGGCGCCCGGCGATCCCGACCCGGCGCCGGTGTTCGAGATCAAGGCCAAGGGCAAGAGCTTCGTCGACTTCCAGCACGATGTCACCGCCGAGGACGTGCGGCTGGCGCATCGCGAGGGCTTTGTCTCGGTCGAGCACCTGAAGCGCTACACCACGCTGGGCATGGCGACCGACCAGGGCAAGAGCTCGAACGTGCCGGGGCTCGCCATCATGGCCGAAGCGCTCGGCAAGCCGATCCCCGAGGTCGGCACGACGCGCTTCCGCCCGCCCTACACCGCGGTGTCGATCGGCTCGCTCGCCGCCGAGCGCTTCGGCGACTTGAAGCCCGAGCGGCTGACGCCGATGCATGACTGGCACATCGACAATGGCGCGCGGATGTACGCCGCCGGTCTCTGGTACCGGCCGATGATCTACGGCCTTGCTGGCGAGACGGTCGAGCAGGCCTATGTCCGCGAAGCCGGAGCCACGCGCGAAAGCGCCGGCATCGTCGATGTCTCGACGCTGGGCAAGATCGCGTGCAGGGACCGGACGCCGCCGAGTTCCTCGACCGAGTCTACACCAACATCTTTTCGACCCTCGCCGTCGGCAAGGCCCGCTACGGCCTGATGCTGCGCGAGGACGGCCTTGCCTTCGACGACGGCACCACCTGGCGGCTGGGCGAGCAGGAATTCCTGATGACCACCACCACCGCCAACGCTGGCAAGGTGATGCAGCATCTGGAGTATTTCCTCGACGTGATCTGGCCGGAGCTGAAGGTCACCGTCACTTCCGTCACCGACGAATGGGCGGGTGCCGCGATCGGTGGCCCGAAGGCCAGAGCCATTCTTGCCGCCTGCGTCACCGGCACCGCCGTCGACAACGCCACCCTGCCCTTCATGGGTATCGTCCACGGACAGATCGCCGGCGTGCCGGTGATGATCTGCCGCTTGTCCTTCTCCGGCGAAATGGCTTTCGAAGTCTATTCCGGCGCCGGCTACGGCACCCACGTCTGGGAGGCGCTGATCGAGGCCGGCAAGCCGTTCGGCCTGGTCACATACGGTCTCGAGGCGCTGGGGACGATGCGCATCGAGAAGGGCCATGTCACCGGCGCCGAGATCGACGGCCGCACCACGGCGCGCGATCTCCATCTCGACTGGATGCTGTCGAAGAAGAAACCCTTCATCGGCTCGGCGATGATGGATCGCGAGGGCCTCGTTGCGCCCGACCGGCTGCAACTGGTCGGCCTGGTCTCGCTCGACAACCGCCCATTCAACGGCGGCGCGCATATCGTCGAGGAACTGGACGAGGAGAATCCGCACGGTTCGATCGGCCACATCACCGCCTGCTGCTATTCGCCGGCGCTCGGCAAACATATCGCCCTGGCCCTGGTCAAGGGCGGCAAGGCGCGCCACGGCACGCGCGCCTTCGTCTCCGACCCTCTGCGCAACCGGTTCGGACCGATCGAGATCGTCTCCAACCACTTCTACGATCCGGACGGGAGCCGCATGCATGGCTGAGCACCAATTGCCCGAGCGCCAGTCGCCGTTGGAGCCCGAATATCATCCGGGCTCGCATGGCAATTTCGAACACGGCGTCGACGTCATCCTGTCCGAGACGCGGCCGGGCTCGATCCTGCAGCTTGCCGCATGGCCGGGCGAGGAGAAGCGGCTGATGTCGGCCATCTACAAGGTGACAAAACTTGCGCTCCCGGATGCCGCCGGTGGCGGCGTCAGCGACGGCACGAAGGCCGCATTCGGCTTCGCGCCGGGCAAGTTCACCGTTGTCGACGAGGCCGAGGGGCTGGCGGCGGCGTTTACCGGCGTCGTCACCCCGGTCACAGGCACGGTGACCGACCTGTCGCACGGCCGCACGGCCATCCGCGTCGCCGGGCCCAAAGCCGAATGGGTGCTGGCGAAATTCTTCGCCATCGACTTCGCCCTGCCGGCTTTTCCGCTGGGCGCCGGCCGCTCGACCAACCATCACGACATCTTCGCCCAGATCCAGCGCACCGGCGCCGACCAGTTCGACATCTATGTCTTTCGCTCCTTCGCCCGGTCCTTCTGGAAGGCGCTGTGCCATGCCAGCGAGGAAGTCGGCTACGAGGTGCAGTAAGGGCAATCGCCGCTTGGCACTATCGACGGCCACAACTGCTGCTTGAGCCCCGCGCCAGCCAGGGCGATAGATAGGCAATCACGGGTTCTTGCGGAGCAGGCGCCCGTTCAGGCAACCAGTTCGACCCATCCTTCCATGACTGCAGAAACGGCGGCGACAGCCACCACCCGCTTTGCCCAAGCGGGTGAAGCCTCGATGCTTTTGCCGGCGACCGTCGCCTGCGGCGTCTTCATGACCAGCCTCGACCAGAATGTCGTGGTCACCGCACTCCCCGGCATCGGCCAAAGCCTTGACCGCCCGCCGAGCCAGCTCGGCCTGCTGATCACCGTCTATGTCGCCAGCCTCATCGTCTCGATGCCTCTCGGTGGCTGGGCGGCCGACCGCTTCGGGCTGCGCAACGTCTATTGTTTCGCGCTGCTCGTCTTCGCCAGCGCTTCGGCGCTTTGCGGCCTGTCGGAAAACATCTGGATGCTGGTTGCCTCGCGCGCCCTGCAAGGGTTCGGCGGCGCGCTGATGGGCACGCTCGGCCAGGTGGTGATCCTGTCGAGCTTCCCGCGCGACCGCACGCTCAAGATCAATATGTACATCTCGCTCGCCGGCCAGTCCGGCCCGCTGGTCGGACCGCTGGTCGGCGGCGCGCTCACCACCTACGTCTCGTGGCGCTGGATCTTCTACATCAACATCCCGATCGCGCTGACGGCGGCTCTGCTCGCAGCCTCGCTCTTTCCCTCGACCACCAAGCCGGTCCGCACGCCGTTCGACTTTCCGGGCTTCCTGCTCGTCGGCAGCGGCATGGGACTGCTCGTCTTCGGCATGGATTCGCTCGCCGCCAAGGATGCCGCCAGCAGCATCATTGCCGCCGAACTTGGACTGGCCATCGCCATTCTCACCATCGCCGCCTTCTATTGCCTGCGCGCCCGCAACCCGCTGCTCGATCTCAACCTGCTGCGCATCCGCACTTTCCGTATCTCTTTCCTGACCGGCGGCGGTCTCGATACGATCGGCCTGAGCTCGGTCGTCTTCCTTTTGCCGCTGATGTTCCAGCTCGGCTTCGGCATGAGCGCCGTGCAAGCGGGATCGCTGACCTTCATCGCCGCGATCGGCTCGCTGCTGATGCGCTTCTTCATGCCGCGCATCCTGAACCACTTCGGCTTCAGGCGTGTGCTGGTCACCAACACGCCGATCGTTGCCTGCCTGGTCGCGGGCTTCGCTCTGATGCAGGAAAGCCTGCCGGCCTGGATCGTGCTTGCCTACATCTTCACCTTCGGTGTCTTCCGCTCGATGCAGTGGGCTTCGACCGGCAATCTCTCCTATTCGGATATCGCGCCCGAGCAGCTCGCCCGCTTCAGCGCGCTCTATTACATCCTGTGGCAGCTGGCGGTGGCGATAAGCGTCGGCCTGGCCGCCGCGCTGCTGTCGCTGCTCGCCGGCGGCGGTCATGCAAGCGTCAACGACTTCCGCATCCTGTTCGTCGTCGAGGGGCTGATCACGCTCTGCGCGCTATTTGCCTATCTCAGGCTGACGCCGCAGGACGGCGCCCATGTCAGTGGCCACGGCGCGGCGCTAAACACCGAATAGTCCGCTGGCATTTGGAAGGGGCGGAGAATCACTCTGCGAACGTCACCCATTCCTCGACCGGCGCGCGATCGGTGCGGAACTCGTTCTCGGGCTTGGTCTTGTCCTCGTAACCCAGCGCCATGCCGCAGACGACGATCTCCTCGTCCGGGATGTTGAGCACCGGCCTGATCTGCCGGTGATAGGGGGCAAAGGCGGCCTGCGGGCAGGTATGCAGGCCCCTGCCCCGCGCCGCGACCATGATGTTCTGCAGGAACATGCCGTAGTCGATCCAGGAGCCCTTGTTCAGCCGCCGGTCGACCGTGAAGATCATCCCGACCGGCGCGTCGAAGAAAACGAAGTTGCGGTCGTGCTGCGCCCGCATCTTGTCGACCTCGCGCCGGCCGATGCCGAGCACGCCATAGAGACCGAAGCCATTGGCGCGGCGCCGCGTCAGGTAGGGCTCGAAGAACTGGTCGGGATAGTAGCGGTACTCGTCCCACTCGGCCTTCTCGGCGCGGATGCCGGAGTTGAGAATGGCGTCGCTGATGCGCTGCTTGACCTCGCCCTTGGTCACATAGACCCGCCAGGGCTGCATGTTGGTGCCCGACGGCGCTCGTGCTGCAACCGCCAGGATATCGCGGATCGTGTCGTCGTCGACCATGTCTGGCAGGAAAGCGCGCACCGAGCGGCGCGACGTGATCGCCTCGTCGACGATCGCCGCATCCTTGGCAATCCGAGTGTTGTTCTCCAGCATGGGCCGTCCCTTCGCGCATGGCCGGAACCCCAACCGGTTCCCGCCGACCATACACAGACTGAAACTATACCTGGTCCCGAGCGGACGTCCCCAATCGCCGTTCGTGTCCGTGCCATTGCATGAACCATAAAAACCGCGCAAGCAAATCTTGTGGCCCATGAAAATTCCCTTGATCTTTTCATGACCTTGCTTTCTCATGAAATTCAGTCGAATTTTTTCATGGGCGACGATTGGCCTCGAACGCGATCAGATCGGATCAGGACAATGCAGAGCGCCTGCTTGCCGGCGATATCCGGGCGCTGCGCAAGGCGCGCGGGCTGACGCTGTCCGAGATCGCCCTCAAGCTCGGTCGCTCCGTCGGTTGGGTCAGCCAGGTGGAGCGCGGCCTGTCGGTGCCGTCGCTCGGCGATCTCAGGGCCTTTGCGGAACTCTTCGGCGTGCCGATCAGCCTGTTCTTCAGCCACGACGTACCGGCCGAGTCGGAGCGTGGCGTGGTGGTGCGCTCCGGCAGTCGTCGTACGCTTGGCACAAGCGAATCCGGACTCGTGGAAGAGCTTCTGTCGCCGGATCTCGGCGGTAGCTTCGAGATGCTGCGCTCGGTCTTCGCGCCCGGCGCGGAACTAAAGACCGAGGCGCGGCGGCCGACCGAAGAAGCTGGCTACGTCGCGTCGGGCGTTTTCGAGATCGAGATAGCGGGCGTCTGGCACCGGCTCGGCGAAGGCGACTCGTTCCGCTTCGAGGGCAAGCCGTTCCGCTGGCGCAATCCCGGCACCGAGCCGGCAGTCGTCATCTGGCTGGTATCGCCGCCGGTGTACTGAGCAATGCATGCCGCCCAAAACTGTGCAGCGGTTTTGGGACAACGGCATGCATCAAACCAAAGAAATGAAAGCGCGTCTCAACGCGCTTGAATGGAGGAAAACATGGCCGGTTTGCCGACCACGGCACGCGTGGTGATCATTGGAGGCGGTGTCGTCGGCACCTCCTCGCTCTATCACCTTTGCAAGGCGGGCTGGACCGATTGCGTGCTCCTCGAGAAAAACGAATTAACTTCCGGCTCGACCTGGCATGCCGCCGGCAACGTGCCGACCTTCTCCTCATCCTGGTCGCTGATGAACATGCAGCGCTATTCGACCGAGCTCTATCGCGGACTGGCCGAAGCCGTCGACTATCCGATGAATTACCACGTCACCGGCTCGCTCAGGCTTGCCCATACCGAGGAGCGCATGCAGGAGTTCCAGCGCGCCAAGGGCATGGGCCGCTACCAGGGCATGGATATCGACGTCGTCGGCATCGAGGAGATCAAGCGCCGCTACCCCTTCATCGAGACGCATGAACTCAAGGGCGCGCTCTATGATCCGAGCGACGGCGACATCGATCCGGCGCAGCTGACCCAGGCGCTGGCCAAGGGCGCGCGCGACATGGGCGCGAAGATCATCCGCTTCTGTCCAGTTACCGGCGTGCGCCGCGAGAATGACGAGTGGATCGTTGAAACGCCGCAAGGCGAAATCCGCTGCGAGATCGTCGTCAATGCCGCCGGCTACCGCGCCGCCGAGGTCGGCAGGATGTTCGGCCGCGAAGTGCCGATGATGGTGATGAGCCATCAGTATATCCTGTTCGAGGAGATTCCCGAACTCGCCGCCTGGTCGAAGGAACAGGGTAGGAAGCTGCCGCTGCTGCGCGACGTCGACACGTCCTATTACCTGCGCCAGGAAAAGACCGGGATGAACCTCGGCCCATACGAGCGCAATTGCCGCGCGCATTGGGCAACCCACAACGACCCGATGCCGGAGGATTTTTCCTTCCAGCTCTTCCCCGACGATCTCGACCGGCTGGAGCATTACCTTGCCGACGCCGTCGCCCGCGTGCCGATCCTCGGCACCGCCGGCCTGTCCAAGGTCATCAACGGGCCGATCCCCTACGCGCCGGACGGCAACCCGCTGATCGGACCGATGCCCGGCGTGCCCAACGCCTTCGAGGCCTGCGTCTTCACCTTCGGCATCGCCCAGGGCGGCGGCGCCGGCAAGGTGCTGGCCGAGTGGGTGACCCAGGGCCAGACCGAATGGGACATGTGGTCCTGCGATCCGCGCCGCTTCACTTCGTTCGCGTCGGCGCCCGACTATTGCGTTGCCAAAGGCATGGAGATCTATGGCAACGAATACGCCATCCAGTTCCCGCGCCATGCCTGGCCCGAGGGGCGCAATCGCAAGCTGTCGCCGCTGCACGAGCGTATCAAGGCGCTGGGCGGCCGATTCGACGCCTATAATGGCTGGGAGCGCGCCACCTGGTATGCACGTCCCGGCGACGACACGTCGGAGGAGGCGACCCTCACCTTCCGCCGCGACGGGCCCTGGCAGCATCGCGTCAGGGAGGAATGCCTGGCCGTGCGTGACGCCGCCGGCATCCTCGACCTGCCCGGCTTCTCGCGCTTCAACCTCGAAGGCCCGGGGGCCGCCGAATGGCTGGCGCTGCAGGTTACCGGCCTGGTGCCGAAGCCCGGCCGCATCGGCCTCGTTTACTTCTCCGACGACAAGGGCCGCATCGTCACCGAAATGTCGGTGGTGCGCCATGGCGAGGATCTGATGACGCTGATCACCGCGGCGGTGGCGCAGTGGCACGACTTCGAATGGCTGAAGTCGCGCATGCCGGCCGATGCCGCGTTCACGCTGACCGACCGCACCGAAGAGTATTCGACGCAAATCCTCGCCGGCCCGAACTCGCGCAAGATCCTTGCCGATATCTGCGACGCGGATCTGGCACTGCCGTGGCTGACGCATCAGGAGACGAGCATCGCCGGCCGTTGGGCGAAGCTGGTGCGTGTCTCCTTCGCGGGCGAGCTTGGCTGGGAGATCCACACCAAGGTCGCAGATACTGTAACGGTTTTCGATGCCGTCTGGACCGCCGGCCAGAAGCATGGCCTGAAGCCCTTCGGCATGTACGCGCTGGATTCGCTGCGGCTGGAAAAAGGCTACCGCGCCTGGAAGGGCGACCTCTCGACCGACTACACGATCCTGCAGGGCGGGTTGGAGCGCTTCGTCAAATGGGACAAGCCGGAGTTCCGCGGCAAGGCCGCGCTGCTCAACGAGAAGCAGCAGGGCGTCAAGAAGCGCTTCGTCACGTTGGTCGTCGAGAATCCAGGCGATTGCGACGCGCCTTACATGTCGACGCTCTGGCATGATGGCAGGATCGTCGGCGAGACGACGTCCGGCGGCTGGGGTCATCGCGTCGACAAGTCGATCGCGCTCGGCATGCTGCGCGCCGACCTCGCCGAGCCCGGCGCCGCGGTGGAGGTCGAGATCTTCGGCGATCGCTTCAAGGCGGTGGTGCAGACGGACGAGCCGCTCTGGGATCCGAAGAACGAGAGGTTGCGGGCATGAGGTCGGTAATTCTCACCGATGGCGGCATGGGCCAGGAGCTGGTCCGCCGCAGCAGGTCCGAGCCGACGCCTTTGTGGTCGGCCAGGGTGCTGATCGACGAGCCGGATCTGGTGCGCGATCTGCATGCGGAGTTCATCCGCGCCGGTGCCCGTGTCATCACCATCAACACCTATTCCGCGACGCCCGAGCGGCTGGCGCGAGAGGGTGCGGAGGACCTGTTCAAACCGTTGCAGGCGCGCGGCATTGAACTTGCCAGGCAAGCTTGCGAGCTAGCCGGTGACGCAGCCATCGCCGGTTGCCTGTCGCCTCTGTTCGGCAGCTACGCACCGAAGCTCACCATCTCCTTCGAAGAGACGCTCGACACCTATCGCCGCATCGTCGCCGAGCAGGCCGAGGGCGTCGATCTGTTCCTGTGCGAGACAATGGCTTCAGCTGACGAGGCGCGCGCCGCCGTCACCGCGGCATCGGAAAGCGGCAAGCCGGTATGGGTGTCGTGGACATTGGCCGATCATGGCGCGCCGCGCCTGCGCAGCGGCGAAACCATTGCCACCGCGGCAGGTGCCCTCGGCGGCCTGCCGGTCGCAGCGCGGCTGCTCAACTGCTGCCGGCCTGAAGCGATCGGCGCGGCATTGCCCGAGTTGATCGCGCTTGGCGGACCTGTCGGCGCCTATGCCAACGGCTTCACCTCGGTCGAGGCGCTCAAGCATGGCGGCACCGTCGAGGTGCTGCACGCCCGCCATGATCTCGATCCGCAAGCCTATGCCGACCAGGCCTTGGGCTGGGTCGAGGTCGGCGCCGGCATCGTCGGCGGCTGCTGCGAGGTCGGCCCTGCTCACATCGCCGCGCTGCGCGACCGTCTCGTGCAAGGCGGATACGACATTTCCGGAGTTCCTCATGCCTAGACCATCAAAGCGCATTACCGGCATCGTGCCTTCTGGCAAGGATGGCTGGGAGGTTCACTCAGCCGCGTGGGCCCGCAAACAGGCCGGCGAGGACATCATCATGCTGTCGGTCGGAGACCACGACTTCGACACGCCTTCGCTGACGATCGAGGCCTGCGTCAACGCCGTCCGCGGCAGCAACCATCACTATACGCCGTTGCCCGGCCTGCCGCGCCTGCGCAAGGCGATGGCGGCAGCGTCCACCGCCTGCACCGGCCTGGAAACCGAGCCCGACGAGATCATCGCCACGCAAGGCGGCCAGGCGGCGCTCTATGCCGCCGTGCAGACCGTGCTCGATCCCGGCGACCACGCCATCGTCGTCGCGCCCTACTACGCCACCTACCCCAATACCTTCAGCGCCGCGGGCGCGACGTTCACAGTGGTCGAGACGCCGGCCGAAGATGGGTTTCAACCCCGTGCGGAGATGCTACGCGCCGCGCTGAAGCCCAACACGCGCGCCATCCTGATCAACACGCCGAACAACCCGACGGGTGCGGTCTATTCGCGCGAGCGTCTGGAAGAGTTGGCCGCCATCTGCAAGGAGCACGATCTCTGGCTGCTGTCCGACGAGGTCTACTGGACACTTGGCGGCGGCGAGCACATCTCGCCGCGCTCGCTGCCCGGCATGGCCGAGCGCACGCTGGTCATCAACTCGATGTCGAAGAGCCACGGCATGACCGGCTGGCGTATGGGCTGGCTGACCGGCCCAAGGGAGATGATCCGGCTGTTCACCGATCTTAACCTGGTAACGACCTACGGCCTGCCGGCCTTCATCTCGATCGCCTGCGCCGAAGCGCTGGAGAACCACTATGGCGTGAAGGAGATCGCCGAGCGCTACGCCGCGCGCCGCGCCCTGATGCTGGAGGCCGTGCGCGGCATGAACGACGTCACCGTCCACGGCTCGGAAGGCGGCATGTACGTCATGCTCGACATCTCGTCCATCGAGCCCGACGACGAGAAATTCGCCTGGGGCCTGCTCGACAAGGAAAAGGTCGGCGTCATGCCGGGTTCGAGCTTCGGCGAGGCCGCCGCCGGCCATATCCGCATCAGCCTCTGCCAGCCCGAGCCCATCCTCAAGGAAGCGGCGCTTCGCCTACGCCGCTTCGCGTCCAGCTATCGCCGCGAGGCCGCATGACCAGAAGCGTTCCTGCAAAAGCCCGTGCCGTCATCATCGGCGGCGGCGTCTCCGGCTGCTCGGTCGCCTATCATCTGGCCAAGCTCGGCTGGACGGACATTGTGCTTCTGGAGCGCAAGCAACTCACCTGCGGCACGACCTGGCATGCGGCCGGCCTGATCGGCCAGTTGCGCGCTTCGCAGAACATGACCCGGCTGGCGAAATATTCCGCCGATCTCTACGTCAAGCTCGAAGCCGAGACCGAGGTCGGCACCGGCATGCGCCAGGTCGGCTCGATCACGGTGGCGCTGACCGAAGAGCGCAAGCACGAGATCTACAGGCAAGCCTCCCTTGCCCGCGCTTTCGATGTCGACGTGCGCGAGATTTCGCCGGCCGAGGTCAAGCAGATGTACCCGCATCTCAACGTCTCCGACGTGGTCGGCGCCGTGCATCTGCCGCTCGACGGTCAATGCGACCCGGCCAACATCGCCATGGCGCTGGCCAAGGGCGCGCGCCAGCGCGGCGCGACGATTATCGAGAATGTGAAGGTCACCAAGGTCCACACGAAGAACGGCCGCGTCTCCGGCGTCTCATGGGCGCAAGGTGATGACCAGGGCACCATCGAGACCGACATTGTCGTCAACTGCGCCGGCATGTGGGCGCGCGAGCTTGGACGGCAGAACGGCGTCACCATCCCGCTGCATGCCTGCGAGCATTTCTATCTCGTCACCGAGCCGATCCCCGGCCTGTCGCGCCTGCCGGTGCTGCGCGTTCCCGACGAATGCGCCTATTACAAGGAAGACGCCGGCAAGATGATGCTCGGCGCCTTCGAGCCGGTAGCAAAACCCTGGGGCATGGACGGCATCCGCGAGGATTTCTGCTTCGACCAGTTGCCCGAGGATATGGACCACTTCGAGCCGATCCTCGAAATGGGCGTCAACCGCATGCCGATGCTGGGCACCGCCGGCATCCACACCTTCTTCAACGGCCCCGAGAGCTTTACACCGGACGACCGCTACTATCTCGGCGAGGCGCCGGAGCTTTCCGGCTACTGGATGGCGACGGGCTACAATTCGATCGGCATCGTCTCCTCCGGCGGCGCTGGCATGGCGCTGGCGCAGTGGATCAATGACGGCGAGGCGCCCTTCGACCTCTGGGAGGTCGACATCCGCCGTGCCCAGCCGTTCCAGAAGAACCGCCGCTATCTGAAAGTGCGCGTCTCCGAAACGCTCGGCCTGCTCTACGCCGACCATTTCCCCTACCGCCAGATGGCGACCTCGCGCGGCGTGCGCCGCTCGCCCTTGCACGAGCACCTGAAGGCGCGTGGCGCCGTCTTCGGCGAAGTCGCCGGCTGGGAGCGCGCCAACTGGTTCGCGCGCGAAGGCCAGGAGCGCGAGTACCGCTATTCCTGGAAGCGGCAGAACTGGTTCGACAACCAGCGCGAGGAGCATCTGGCGGTCAGGAACGGCGTCGGCCTGTTCGACATGACCTCGTTCGGCAAGATCAGGGTCGAGGGCCGCGACGCCTGCGCCTTCCTGCAGCGTCTCTGCGCCAATGACATGGACGTTGCGCCGGGCAAGATCGTCTACACGCAGATGCTCAACGCCAGGGGCGGCATCGAGAGCGATCTCACCGTCTCGCGCCTGTCGGAGACCGCCTATTTCCTCGTCGTGCCAGGCGCCACTTTGCAGCGCGATCTCGCCTGGCTGAGGCGGCATGTCGTCGACGAGTTCGTCGTCATCACCGACGTCACCGCGGCCGAAGCCGTCATCTGCCTGATGGGCCCCGACTCGCGAAAACTGATCCAGAAGGTCAGCCCCAACGACTTCTCCAACGAAGGCAATCCGTTTGGCACCTTCCAGGAAATCGAGATCGGTATGGGCCTCGCCCGCGCCCACCGCGTCACCTATGTCGGCGAGCTCGGCTGGGAACTCTATGTCTCGACCGAGCAGGCCGCGCATGTCTTCGAGACGATCACGGAAGCCGGTGTCGATGTCGGCCTGAAGCTCTGCGGCCTGCATACGCTGGATTCCTGCCGCATCGAAAAGGCATTCCGCCATTTCGGCCATGACATCACCGACGAGGAGAATGTGCTGGAGGCAGGCCTCGGCTTTGCCGTGAAGACGAGCAAGGCCGGCTTCATCGGCCGCGACGCGGTGCTCGGGAAGAAGGAAGCGGGATTAAACCGCCGGCTGGTGCAGTTCCGCCTGAAGGACCCCGCTCCCCTGCTCTTCCACAACGAAGCGATCCTGCGCGACGGCAAGATCGTCGGCCCGATCACCTCCGGCAACTACGGCCACCACCTTGGCGGCGCGATCGGGCTGGGCTACGTGCCTTGCCAAGGCGAGAGCGAGGCGGACGTGCTGGCCTCGTCCTACGAGATCGAGATCGCCGGCGAGCGCTTTGCCGCGGAAGCATCGCTGAAGCCGCTGTACGACCCGAAGGCGGAACGGGTCAGGATGTAGCGCGGTTTCCCCCTTCTCCCCTTGTGGGAGAAGGGGAAAGTCTGCAGCTCAAAACCGCTCCAGCTTCACCCGCACCTTCGCCAGGAACGCCGCGCGGCTCTTCGGCGTCGAGGCGTCCATCAGATAATGCGCCAGGAAGAATGTCCGGCAGCGCGCGGCGCACAGCGCCCGCATGCCGCGCAGGATGGTCTTGCGGCCAGGCTGGCCGACGACGACGCTCCACCAGGTCGGCGCGCCGCAGGTGGTGATGACGCCGACCTTGGTGACATGCCGCATCAGCGACGTGATCCGTCCCCTGCCGACCGGCAGCTTGAAGGCGATCTCGGTCGCCCACACCCGGTCCAGCCAGCCCTTCAGCATTGCCGGCAGGCCGTACCACCAGGTCGGATAGACGAACAGGATCGCCTCGGCCCACATGAGATGATCGAAATACGGCTTGAGTGCCGGGTCCTCGGGCGCGCGCTCGTTGTAGAAACGCCGTTCCTCGCAGCTCATGACCGGATTGAAATTTTCCGCATAGAGGTCGAGCAGCCGCACGTCCCAGCCTCTTTTCGTCAGCACCTCGACGGCGGTGTCGCGGATTGCCGCGCAATAGCTGTCGGGCACCGGATGGCAATAGACCACCAGCACGCGCATCAGAAGCGATCCATGCTAGCCGCCACCTTCGCCATGAAGGCATCGCGCGTCTGGTCGGTCGACAGATTCATCGAGTAATGCGCCAGGTAGGAGACGGAAGCGCCAGGCCTGATGGTGGCCCGCAGCATGCGCTTCACCACCTTGCGCGGCGGATCACCCATCAGCATGGCGCGGAACCGGCTGCCGCCATAAGTGGTGATGGCGGCGAGCTTGCCTATGTTGTGCAGCGTCGGCTGCACCTTGCCGTCGACCAGCTTGAACGACACGCCCGGCAGGAAGACACGATCGAAGAAGCCTTTCAGGATCGCCGGGTAACCGTAGTTCCACACCGGGAAGGACAGCACCAGCGCCTCGGCCTTTTTGAGCCGTTCGATGTAACCGGTGACGGCATCTGCCGGCCCGCGCCGCTCGTGGTAGCCGAGCCGCTCGGCCCGCGTCAGCCGCGGATCGAAATCCTCGGCATAGAGATCGCAGTCGTCGACCGCATGTCCTGCCGCCCCCAGCCGCTCGACGATCGTCCGGTGCAGGCCGGCATTGAAGCTGGTCTCGACCGGATGCGCGTAGAGCACGAGGACGTTCATCACCCTGCCTTTTGCAGCCCCTTGAACAGGAACGACTTGCCGGAGCGGTAATCGTAGGCCGGATTTTCCCAGGCGATCATCTTGCCGGGATTGAGCAGGCCTTGCGGATCGGTCTCGCGCTTGAAGGCGAGCTGGACATCATCGGTCCGCTTCATGCCGCCCTCCTCCAGCGTGTAGCGGTGCGGATTGAAGATCCAGCAGCCGTTGTCCTCGTGGATGCGGATGATCTCATCCAGCCGCTCTTCCGTGGTGTAGCGCACCAGCGGCAGCCCGGCGGCGCCGATCGCGCCGTCGAAGCGGATGAATTCGAGATGCGCCGGCACCTCGTCGCCGAAGCGGTCGACCATTGCTTTGACGTGGGCAAGATGATCCGGCGACGGATAGCGTGCCTGCAGGTAGGTGATCGTCGGATCGACCCGGATGGCGCGCAGCGTCGTGTGGTTCCATGTCAGTTCGTAGGCCGGCGGCAATCCCTTGAGATCGGCCTCCTGGTCGGCGCGGAAGACGATCTCGCCCTTACCGCTGCGCACGAAGGCGACGAAGGCGTCCATCGCATGCGGCGCGATCATGCACACCACGATGCTCTGCTCTCGCCGGAAGAATTTTTGGTGACGCTTGAAATAGTCATAGGGAATGGGCGCGGCGATCGGCGTGATCAGCTTCGCCAATATGCCGTCCTGGACGGCGAGGTCGTTGCCGAAGCCGGCCGCCTCCATGAAATCGTCGAAGCCGACGATCACGTCGATCCAGTCATAGGAGGCGGTCAGCGGCATCTCGACCTCGGTGATGATGCCGTTGGTGCCATAGGCGTGCATGACCTTGAGCACGTCCTCGCCGGTCAGTTCCATGACGCGCGGCTCGGCCTCCATCGTCACGGTCCGCAGGCGAATGACGTTGCCGAGGTCGCGCAAGCCGCCCCAGCGGATCGAGCCGACGCCGCCGGAGCCGCCGGCGACGAAGCCGCCGATCGAGGCCGTGTTGTAGGTGGAGGGCGACATGCGCAGCTCCTGGTTGGAATGCGCGCGCGTTGCCCTGTCGATCTCGGCCAGCACCGCCCCCGGCCCGGTCACCACGCGGCCTGGCGCTATGGCCTTCACCGCGTTCATCTCGGCGAGGTTCAGCACCACGCCGCCCGAAAGCGGCATCGCTTGCCCGTAATTGCCGGTGCCGCTGCCACGCGGCGTCACTGGAACGCCATGCCGATGGCAGGCGGCGAGCACGCGGATCACTTCGTCCTCGCTCTTCGGCGTGACGATCAGGTCGCCGGTGACATGGTCGAGTTGTGCTTTAAGCACCGGGCTGTACCAGTAGAAGTCGCGGCTCTTCTGCTGCACGATCGCCGGATGGTCGTCGATCTTCAGCCCATCGAGGTCGCGCTTCAGCGCTGCGATATCCATCGTCACACCATCAGTTCGTCGAGTTCGGCATAGTCGGGCAGGTTCCGCTCGATCGCCCGGCCCTCACGCACCACGATGCGGTCCGCTTCGGGCCGCGACAGCAATTCGGTCCAGCTTCGCCCCTTGAAAACGATGAAGTCCGCGCTGCCGCCGGCGCTGAGTGTACCAAAGCCTTCGAGCCGCATCACCTTGGCCGGCGTCGCCGCCACCGCTTGCGGCCAGTCGCCGACCGGGTGGTCGAAATGCAGGATGCGCGTCGCCATGCGGTAAACTTCGAGCATGTCTAGATCGCCATAGGCGTAGAACGGATCGCGGGTGTTGTCGGACGCGACGGCGACCGGAATGCCGCGCGCCTTCATCTCATGCAGCAGCGTCACGCCGCGCCAGCGCGGCGTGGTGTTGTCGCCGCGCCGGTCCTGCAGATAGAGATTGCACATCGGCAAAGACACCACGGCCAAGCCGGCCTTCGCCACCTTGTCCAGCGTATCGAGCACCTCGAGGTCCGGCTGGCGCGCCAGCGAGCAGCAGTGGCCGACCAGGATGTTGCCGTCAAAACCGTTCCAAAGCGACGCTTCGGCGATCTTCTTCAGCGATATCGCCGCGACATCGTCCGTCTCGTCGGCGTGGAAATCGAGGTCGAGCCCATGCCTGATCGCCTGCGCGAACACCTGGTCGAGCAGCTCTTCGAGGTCCGGCACCATATAGGTGACCACACCGAGCACGCCCTTGGCCGCCGCGACGCGTTTGGCCAGCCGTTCGAACCAGCCCTTGTCGCGCACGCCTTCGATGCCGAGCAGGCAGGCGGCCTGCAATTCGATGCGCCCGCGCCACCTCTCGCGCATCGTCTCGAACACCGGCCAGGATATCTCCTCCTGCGGTGCAACGCTGTCGAGATGTGTGCGCAACGCCCTGGTACCGTGCGCGTAGGCCGAGCGCAGCGAGAAATCCATGCGGCGCGCAACGTCCTCCGCGCTCCAGCGTGCGGCGCGATCGGCGCCCGTGGCGTTGAGCGCGCCCATGAAGGTGCCGTCCGGATTGGGTTTTCGCGGCCAGATATGGCCCTTGTCGATATGCGTGTGGCAGTCGACGAAGCATGGCAGCACAATCCGGCCGCCAAGATCGATCGCTCCGGCCGGGGCCTCCGATTTGCCATGTGCCGCAATGCTGGAGATCTTGCCGTCGGCGACGGCGATGTTGGCATGCGCGAAGCCGTCGGCATCGAAAGCCGCGGCGAGGCCAGGCGTCAGCGACGCGTGCAGCCGGACGTTGGCGAGCCGGTATGAGGCTTTGTCCGCAATCAACTGCTGCTCTCCTGGGTGACGACGCCAACCACCCTAGCGCTCCTGCTTCAGCGCGCTCTCGTGCCAGCGGCGCAGGATCAGATGCGACACCAGCGACAGCACCAGGAAGATCAGGATGCCGGTCAGCGAGATCAGGATCAGCGCTGCGAACAGCCGCGGCGCGTTGAGCCGATAGCCGGCCTCGATGATGCGTGAGGCGAGCCCGGACGATTGCCCCTGTGCGCCGGCGACGAACTCGGCCACAACGGCGCCGATCAGCGACAGGCCGCCGGCGATCTTCAGTCCACCGAGGAAATAGGGCATCGCCGCCGGCAGCCGCAGATAGCGCAATTGCTGCCAGCGCGTCGCGCCGTTGAGCTTGAACAGGTCGCGCAGATTGCGGTCGACCGAATTCAGCCCGAGCGTCGTGTTCGACAGGATCGGGAAGAAGGCGACGATCCAGGCGCACAACAGCAATTTGACGGTCTGGTTGTTCACATAGATGTTGATCAGCGGAAAGATGGCGACGATCGGCGTCACCTGCAGCACGATGGCGAAGGGGAAGAACGACATCTCGACCCATTTCGACTGCGCGAACAGCACCGCCAGCCCGACGCCGCCAATCACGGCGAGAAGCAGGCTGAGAAAGGTGATCCTCAACGTCACCAGCAGCGAGGAGAACAGCAGACCGGCATCGTCATGCAGCGTCTGCAGCACCACGCCCGGACGCGGCAGGATGTATTGCGGGATCTCGTTCCAGACGCAGATGCGGTCCCACAGCCAGATCGCCAGCACCATGATCGCCAGCGGCAGCACCCATCTGCCGATCCGCTCCAGCCGTTCCTGGCGCACGCGCCGCGCCTCTTCGGGGTCGAGGTTCAGCGCAGTGTCTTCAATGGCCGTCATGGTGCGATCCGGCGGTTGAGTTGATGGCATTGACCAGCACATCGGAAGCCTGGCGGCAAAGCGCGGCATAGTCGGGCGAGGTGCGAAAAACCTCGTCGCGTGGATAGGGCGCATCGACGGCTAGCTCGCCGAAGACGCGGCCCGGCCTTGCCGCCATGACCACGATGCGGCTGGACAGGAATACGCTTTCGAAGACGCTGTGGGTGACGAAGACGACGGTGAAGCGCTCGTCCTGCCACAGCTCCAGAAGGTCGTTGTTGAGCTTGAAACGGGTGATCTCGTCGAGCGCCGCGAACGGCTCGTCCATCAGAAGGATGCGCGGCTTGGTCACCATCGCCCGCGCGATCGAAACGCGCATCTTCATGCCGCCGGAAAGCTCGCGCGGCACCGCGTTCTCGAAGCCGGTGAGATGGACGCGCGATAGCATCTCCATCACAGTCGGTTCTGCCGCGGCACGCGACACGCCCTTCAGCCTCAGCGGCAGCCAGACATTGTCGAAGACGCTGGCCCAGGGCAGCAACGTCGGCTCCTGGAAAACGAAGCCGATGTTGGAGCGGTCGTGCGAGCCGCGCCAGTCGAGCTGGCCGGAGGTCGGTGTCGACAGGCCGGCGATCAGCCGGAGCGCCGTCGACTTGCCGCAGCCCGACGGTCCCAGCAGGCTGAGGAAATCGCCTTCGCGGATCGTCATGTCGACGGCGCTCAGCGCCGTCACGCCGTTGGAGAAGACCTTGCCGACACCGCGCAGCGCCAAGAGCATCGGGCCTTGACCCGATGCCATCGCCGGCGCCTGCGCCACTTTCTCCAGCTTCACGGTTACTTCTTCAGGTCGAGCCCGACGCCCTTGTTGATGAAGGCGAGCGTATAGGCCTTCTTGATGTCGATGTCGGGCTTGGCCACCTTGGCCTTGACCATCTTGTCGTAGAAGCTCTGGATGCGCGCCTCGGTCATGGCGCCGATGCCGAGCTTTTCCGAATCGCCGGAATCGACCACGCCGAATTTCTTCAGCTGCTCGATCGAGAAGGCGATCTGCTCATCCGTCATGTCCGGATTGTCCTTCTTGATCTGATCGTTGGCCGCCTTGTTGTCGCCGTAGAGGTAGTTGTACCAGCCCTTGGCCGAGCCATCGACGAAGCACTGTACCACCTCCGGCCGCTTGTCGATCGTGTCCTGCATGACCTCGACGGTCGTCGCATAGGTGTCCCAGCCATAGTCGGCGAGCAGGAACTGGTTCGGCACGAATCCGCCCGCCTTCTGCACCGCGAACGGCTCGGAGGTCACATAGCCCTGCTGGATCGACTTCTTGTTGGCGATGAAGGGTGCCGGGTTGAAGGTGTAGGGCACGCGCTTGGCGGCGTCGAAGCCGAGCTCGGTGACCATCCATTGGAAGAAGGTCTGCGTGCCCTCATCGCCCAAGATATACTGGTCGGCATTCTTCAGGTCTTCCCACTTGTCGAGCCCCTGCCCCGGCTGGGACATGATGACCTGCGGGTCCTTCTGGAAGTCGGCGGCGACGACACGCATCGGGATGCCCTGCTGCACGGCGTCGAAGGCCGAAAGCAAATTGCCACCCATGTAGAAATCGATCTTGCCGGCCAAAAGCATCGGCCGGCCGCTGACCTGCGGACCACCCTGCATGATGGTGACGTCGAGGCCGCAGGCAGCATAGGTGCCGTCGGCCACGGCCTGGTAGTAACCGCCGTGCTCCGGCTCGGCCAGCCAGTTGGTGCCGAACGTCACCTTCTCGTTGGCGGCCGCACCGAGCGTGCCCGCAGCCAGCAAGGCGACAGCGCCCGCCAGGATCTTCTCTTTTCCGACCATAAACATCACCCTCTGTTGGCTCCGGCGCGCCACGCGCTGGGCTCGACACCATTGTTTCAAGAAGCAAGACACATGCCACCGCTTGGGCCGCCTGCTTGCGCGGCAGTCATTGCCAAGACCGGAAGGGTCATGCTGTACGCAAGGCATCGTGCCTATTTTTTGGACGCCTGTCCACAATCGCCCGGGCGGCATGCACCGCATCTTGATGGATTGATGAATCCGGCTTTAGGCTGCCGGCAGACAGGAGAATGCCATGTTCAAATACCTTACCCCGAAGACGATAAAGCCGCCTTTCGCCCGCTACAGCCACGGCGTTGAAATCCCTGCCGGAAAGCGCCTGGTGCTGTGCTCGGGCCAGGTGGGTATCGGCCCTGACGACCACGTCCCGGAAGAGGCTGGCGCCCAGACCGAGCTATGCTTCAGGAACATCGCCGCGATCCTGAGCGAAGCCGGGCTGACGTTGAACGATACAGTGCGCATCAACGCCTTCGTCACCGACCGCGCGCATCTGCAGGCCTATATGGACGTGCGCAATCGGCTGTTCTCTGAGCCGGCGCCTGCTTCGACGCTGATGATCGTTTCGGGCTTTGCCCGCCCGGAATTCAAGGTCGAGGTGGAGGTGCTGGCTGCGGGCTAGCCATTGCCCGCGACCGCCAAGCGATCTAGACCCTGAAAGCCGAACACAGACCTTCGGGAGACGACATTGACAACAAGACGTGTGTGGTGGGGCGACTACCGGACAACGGAATACGCCTCGATCGACGCCGAAGCGACGATTGCCGTTCTGCCGGTGGCCGCGATCGAGCAGCACGGCCCGCACCTGCCGGTCTCGACCGACACCTCGATAATGACCGGCATGCTGGAAACGGTGATCGCCCGCCTGCCCGACGACCTCGACATCCGCATCCTGCCGATCCAGGCGGTCGGCAAGTCGAACGAACACCTGCATGCGCCGGGCACGCTTACCTTGCCGGCCACCACGCTCGTCGATGCCTGGACCGAGCTTGGCCTGTCGATCGCCCGCGCCGGCGTCAGGAAGCTGATCGTCGTCAACTCGCATGGCGGCAATGAGGAGATCATGGGCATCATCACGCGCGAGTTGCGCGTGCGGGCAAAGATGCTGGCGGTCAAGACCAGCTGGCAGCGATTCGGCCGGCCTGCAGGCATGTACACCGAACTCGAGGACCGCCACGGCATCCATGGCGGCGATGTCGAGACCTCCCTGATGCTGCACTTCCGGCCCGATCTGGTCGACATGGGCAAGGCCGACAGCTTCGTCTCCAATGTCGGCCGCGCCGAGCAGGAGTTCGCCCTGCTGCGCCATACCGGCACGCATGCGTTTGCCTGGATCGCCAGCGACCTCAACCCGAACGGTGTGGTCGGCGATGCCAGCCTCGCCACGACGGAAAAGGGCCGGCTCACCGCCGAACATCAGGCCGACGGTTTCATCAGCCTGGTCAGGGATGTGCGCAAGGCAAAGCTGGCTGACTGGCTGTCGTAGAGCAAGTCCAGGGAAAGTGTGAGCGGTTTTCCGTTCGGACTTGCGTCAAAACAAGAGATAGAGCGGTTCGCCGTTTCCACGAAACGGTGAAATGCTCTAGCTTAAATCGCCGGCTCAGCTTTCGATGGCGAGTTCGAACGGCGTGCCCTCGAAGGCGTCAGCCCCTCGCCCGATCGCCTCGATCGCCGCGACCATACGGCCGTCGCGCCCGAGCAACACGTCCGCGACCGCGATCAGCCGCGGATTGGGCGTGGCCGTCGGCGAGAGGAAACGCAGCGTCTTGGCCAGTTCCACCTCATCGCGCTTCGGCGCCAGCGCTGCCGCGATGATATAGGCCGATGCCGTCGAGCGGCTGATGCCGGCGTAGCAGTGCACCACCAGCGGCTTTGCCCTGTCCCAGCGATAGGCGAAATCGAGCAGCGCACGCACATGCTCCTCGCCCGGCATGGTCATGCCGTCCTGCGCCACCGCGATGTCGTGCATGACCAGATGCAGGTGGTTTTCCGCCAGGATCGAGGCCGGACGGGCCACCTCGGTACCGGCGGCAAGCAGCGACAGCAAACGCTGAGCTCCGGTCCTGGTCACGGTTTCGTCGACCTTCGACAGCGAACAGACATGGATCATCGTACGATCTCCTTCGACCCATCGTCGCGCGGCGAGGCCCAACCGGCAAGCGCGCGCTCGAGGCGTTGCCATTCTTCCTCGTTGCCGGGTAAGCCGGCGCGCAGCACGTTTGGCCGTTCGGCAAAATGGCGAAGCAGGACGCCACGCTTGCCCAGCGCCGAAAACAGCCTCGGGGCATCCGGGAAAGACAGATAGCGATAGAGCGCGGTACCGCCAGTGACGGGAACGCCGAAGCGACCAAAGAGCCCGTCAAGCCGCTCCGCCTCGGCCGCAAGCCGCAGCCGCATGTCGGCCTGCCAGCGCGTGTCGGCCAGCGCGCGTATGCCGTATTCCAGCGCCGGGCCAGCAACGGCCCAAGGCCCGAGTTGCGCGTCCAGCCGCTCGACCGTCAACGGGTCCGCCAGCGCGAATCCCAGCCTGACGCCGGCAAGGCCGAAGAACTTGCCGAAGGAGCGCAGCACGACGATGCCCCGCTCCCCGACATCGCCGGCCAGGCTTTGCACCATCGGGCCGACATCCATGAAGGCTTCGTCGACGACCAGCAGACCGCCCTTGGCATGAAGATGGGCCGCGAGCCTGAGCAGCCTTTCCCGCTCGACAATCCGCCCATCCGGATTGTTCGGATTGACCAGCACGGCGAGGTCCGCCTCTGCCAAGGCATCGAAGTCGCTGACCTCGGCCACCGCGTGGCCGGCGACCGCAGCGGCCCTGGCGTGCTCGGCATAGGTCGGACCGAGCACCAGCGCCTTGCCGGGCCTCACCAGCGAAGCGACGCGCGGCAACAGGATCTGTGTTCCTGGCGCGGCCACGACATGCGCCGACGACGGCGCCCCATAGGCGTTGGCCGCGATGTCAGCCAATTCGCGCAGACGCGCGGCTTCCGGCAAACGCGACAGGGCAGTGGCGGGCAGTTCAAAAAGCGGGTAGGAGTGCGGATTGATACCAGTCGAAAGGTCGACGAAAGGCCGTGGCGCGTGGGGGAAGAGCGCGCTCGCCCGGCCAAGGGATCCGCCGTGATCCACTGCCGCAATCGCTCCATCAAGAAGCTTCATGTCGATCCTGATTGCCTTCCTGTCGCTTATCGTTGAACGCACCCTTGGATATCCGGACTGGCTGTTTCAGGCCATCGGCCATCCCGTCACCTGGATTGGCAGGCTGATATCCTTTCTCGACCGCAGGCTCAACCGCGCGACCGATTCCGACGAATTGCGTCGCCGTCGCGGCGTCCGGGCGTTGCTGATCATCGTGCTGGTGCCGGGCATCATCGGCCTGGCTATGCACATCCTGCTGTGGTCGATCTTCCCGACAGGCCTGGTGATCGCGGCCATCCTCGGCTCCTCCCTGCTGTCGCAGAAGAGCCTCGCCGAGCACGTCGAAGAGGTCGCCGACGCTCTTGAGACGGGCGGATTGACCCTCGGCCGTATCGCCGTATCGCGCATCGTCGGCCGCGATCCGGACAAGCTCGACAAGGCCGGCGTTGCCCGCGCCGCGATCGAAAGCCTGGCCGAGAATTTCTCCGACGGGGTCGTGGCGCCGGCCTTCTGGACCGGTATCGGCGGGTTGGCTGGTGGCGCTGCCTACAAGGCCGTCAACACCGCCGATTCGATGATCGGCCACCGCACGCCGCAATATGAGGCCTTCGGCCGGGCGGCCGCCCGCTTAGACGACTGGATCAACCTGCCGGCGTCGCGGCTCACCGGGCTGCTGATCGTGCTGGCCGCCTTCTTTGTTCCCGGCGCCGACGCCCGCAACGCCTGGCAAACCATGCGGCGCGACGCGAGAAAGCATCGCTCGCCCAATGCCGGCTGGCCGGAGGCGGCGATGGCCGGCGCGCTCGGGCTGGCCCTGGCCGGACCGCGGAGCTATGACGGCGAGGTCGTCGAGGATGCCTTCATGGGCGAAGGCGGCCGCCGCGAGGCCGAAAGCACCGACATCCGCCAGGCGCTGAAACTCTACCGCGTCGCCGACTGGCTGTTGATCGGTCTGTTCGCCATCCTGACGGCCATTGTGATCTACCTGGATGTCTTGATGACGCCGGTGGCCGGGGCGGCCTGACTCCAGGAACTCGGGCTTCCTTTGCACCGAGGGTAGGCGTTTCAGAATTCTATCCCTTGCTGGGCTTTCACGCCGGCCGAGAAGTGATGCTTGGTCAGCCCCATCTCGGTGACGAGGTCGGCGGCCTCGACCAGCGGCGGCTTGGCGTTGCGGCCGGTGACGACGACATGCAGGTCCTCGCGGCGCGCCTTCAGCGCCGCGACCACCTTCTCCAGGTCGAGATAATCGTAGCGCAGCGCGATGTTGAGCTCGTCGAGCACGACAAGGCTGATCGACGGATCGGCCATCAGCTCCAGCGCTTTGCCCCAGGCGGCCTCGGCGGCGGCAATGTCGCGCTTCAGGTCTTGCGTCTCCCAGGTGAACCCTTCGCCCATCGCATGCCAGACGACCTGGTCGCCGAAGGCAGCAAAAGCGTCCTTCTCGCCGGTATGCCATTTGCCCTTGATGAACTGCACGACGCCGACGCGCTTGCCGTAGCCCAGCATCCTCAGCGCCAGGCCGAAGGCAGCCGTGGTCTTGCCCTTGCCCGGTCCGGTGTTGACGATCAGCAGTCCCTTCTCGATCGTCTTGCCGGCCACTTCGGCATCCTGCACCGCCTTGCGCTTGGCCATCTTGGCGCGATGGCGTTCGGCGTTCTTGTCGTCGATCTCGGCCATGTCACTTCACCTTGAGCGGCAGCCCCGCCACCATCATCAGCACGCTGTCGGCAATCGCGGCGACCTGCTGGTTGAGCCGCCCGGCGGCGTCGCGGAACCGGCGCGCCAGCGCATTATCCGGCACGATGCCGAGACCGACTTCGTTCGACACCACGAACCAGGGGCCGCGCGGCCGCGACAGCACATCAGCCAGCCGCCGGCATTCGGCTTCGACATCGTGTTCGGCCAGCATATGGTTGGTCAGCCACAATGTCAGGCAATCGATCAGCACCGGCCTGTGATCCGGCAGCGCTTCGATCGCGCCGGCGAGGTCGAGCGGCGCATCGATCGTCATCCAACCGTCACCGCGACGCGCGCGATGCAGCGCGATGCGCTCGCGCATCTCGTCATCATAGGCCTGGGCGGTGGCGATGTAGGTCCATGGCGACGGGCTGGCCGTCGCCAAAGTCTCGGCATGCGCGCTCTTGCCCGAGCGCG
>JADMIO011197754.1_pt1 | contig 39108 bp, 29 predicted proteins | sample 8958161 | NCBI WGS metagenome assembly JADMIO01 (sample SAMN16585339, study PRJNA669376) | soil metagenome | isolation source: Crop rotation soil | place: USA: Cullars Rotation, Alabama | collected 2011 | reverse complement strand
GCGACAACTTGTCCACGTGGAATTCTAAGCTTAGGATCCCAATGTGCTGGAAAGGGCCGCAGGGCGTCTAACCACGGTTGGTTTGTTCCTGGCCTCGTCCGGGACGGTTTACCTGCTCGAGACCGCCAAAGACAGCTTTGACATCATCCTCCAGGTTGGAGCGGGAACGGGGTTGCTTTATTTGTTGCGCTGGTTTTGGTGGCGGATCAACGCCTGGGCCGAGGTGGCGGCGATGGCCAGTTCCTTTGCCGTTTCAGCCCTTCTGTTGATGCTCCGACGTTCGGGCCATCTGGAGATGAGCACCTACGCCGCTTTGTTGATCACGATTGCGGCCACGACCTGTTGCTGGCTTCTGACAGCCCTGTTGGGCCCTCCGACGGACCGAGCCACCTTGATCTCCTTCTATCGCAAGGTTCGCCCGTTTGGACCTGGCTGGCGTCAGATTCGCATCGAGGCCGGTGTCAGCGAAGCGGAGGCAACTCAGACTCACGAGAACATTCCGCTCAGCTTACTGGGTTGGAGCTCGGGTTGCGCGGTCATCTGGTCGTCCCTTTTCGCGCTTGGCAGTTTCCTTTACGGGCGGATGGGGCAGGGCATCTGCCTAGTCGGGGTGTTCATCGTGAGCGGTTCGGTCTTGCTCTGGGTCATTAATCGGCTCTGGAATCAACCCGTCTCCCCTCCAACAGCTCGGGCTGGAACGCTGGACCCCAAGATCGCCCCCTGAAACTGAGTTGAAACCGGGGCGAGGCCAATCCGGTCTATCGTCTCATGATTCACCAGTCCCGGGGAGGCCAAGGGCGGATCCTGACAATTCTAGCGATGCTCGGCGCGTTAATCCCCGCCAACCGAGGTCAGACTGGCAATCCCAGCCAGTCGGTGACAAATGCAGTCCGACCGCGCCCGGCCAACAGCAACGACCTTTTTTACGTGCTTGGCCCGGATTCCAAACCGATGGATGGGGTGCCCAAAGGGAAGTTTGTCGGACCTAAAGTAATTCCAAGTGAAGTATTTCCAGGAACTCAGCACACCTATTGGGTTTACGTTCCCGCCCAGTACGACCCGGCCCAACCGACGGCGGTGATGGTCTTCAACGATGGTCAGGCGATGATGGCCGAGCCTGGAGACGTCCAGGCCCAGCACGTCTTGGATAACCTGATTTTTCGTCGTGAAATACCCGTGATGCTGGGCGTCTTCATCAATCCTGGCAGGCGTCCGGACCAACCCGAACCCACCCCAAAGGACTGGGGTGATCGCAATACCAATCGCCCGGAAGAATACAACCCGCCCACCGACAAGTACGCCCGCGTCATCGTTGAGGAGCTCATGCCCGCCTTAAAAAAAGAGTTCAACCTTTCCCCCGATCCCGACTTGCACGGCATCATGGGGGCCAGCTCGGGCGGTTGCGCCGCCTTCTCTGTCGCCTGGTTTCGCCCCAATGAGTTCCGCAAAGTCATCACCTTCGTGGGCAGCTTCACGGATTTGCGCGGTGAATACATTTATCCCGAACTCGTCGAACAAAGCGAAAGGAAGCCGATTCGAATCTTTCTCCAGGACGGGCGCAACGACAACCGTGCTTTGCGTGGCGATGCCTACAACCCGAATCGCGACTGGTTCCTGCAAAACGTCCGCCTGGCTTCGGCTTTGACCAAGAAAGGTTATGACGTCAACTATGCCTGGGGGATTGGCAATCACGGCCAAAAGCAAGGCGGCGCCATCTTTCCAGCCATGATGCGCTGGTTATGGCGGGACCAGCCCGTCTCGACCGACCCGCGCGACACGGTGGAGCGATCGTTCCGCGGCCCTGCCCAAACCAAACAGGACCGAGAATAAACATATGAAAGGGATTGCGATTAGTGCTAGACTTCCCATACTGCGCTGGAATGTTCCCTAGGCCCAAAGCTCGCGTCCGCCTGCCGGACTGCCTCAGGCTCCCTCCCGTCCTGAACCGGGGGTTGATCTTGATCAGCGCCTCGCTGGCCTTGACTGGGGATGCTGCGGCGGGCTCCCTTTCCGCCCTCAGCCAATTCCGGCACGAGGTCCAACCCGTCCTGCAGGAGTATTGCTATGACTGCCACGGCGACGGAGCTAAGAAGGGCGGCGTTGCTTTCGACGAACTGACTTCCAACGAAACCGTTCTCAACCCGGCGCTTTGGCTTCGGGTTTTGAAGAACGTCCGCGCCGGGCTCATGCCTCCGGCCAACAAGCCCCGTCCCTCCCCAGTAGAGGAGGCCAAACTCGAGAGGTGGATCAAAGGCGAGGCCTTCGGGATCGATCCAGCTCAGCCCGACCCGGGGCGTGTCACCCTGCGCCGGCTCAATCGCGTGGAGTATCGGAATACGATTCAAGATTTGATGGGGTTTGACTTCAAAGTCGAAGATGAACTGCCTCCCGACGATACCGGGTATGGTTTTGACAACATTGGGGACGTGCTGAGCCTCTCTCCCTTGCTCCTGGAAAAGTACATGCAGGCAGCCGAGCTGATCACGGCGGCAGCTGTGCCGCGGACCGATCGCGCCATCGCTGAGAAGACGCTGAACGGTGCGTCCTTCAAGCCTGCCCAAGGCACCAACAGCGGCGAACGCATCAGCTTCTACTCCGATGCATTGGTCACCAATTCTTTCCAAGCCAACCATGCCGGCCACTATAAGATCGGGCTGGACCTCGAAGTGGCTGGCCAGTTCGATTTCGATCCCGGCCGATGCCAGGTCCTCTTCCGCGCCGACGATGCGGAACTCCTGGCTCAGGAGCTTGGATGGCAAAACGGAAAGAAGTTTCATTTCGATTACGATCAGACCTGGTCGAAGGGGGATCACTCGCTCTCGCTGGAGGTTATCCCGCTGGTCCCCCGCGAGCAGAAGAAGAACTCGCTCGATCTCAAACTGCTGAACGTCCGCATCCAAGGCCCGACCGAAGAGAAATACTGGGTGCGGCCGAAGAACTTCGCCCTCTTTTTTACCAAAGACCTTCCCTCCGGCTCCGCCGATCGGGATGCCTATGCGCGGGGGATTCTGGAACGATTTGCCACCCGCGCTTACCGGCGGCCAGTAGAAAAGGCCACCGTCGATCGGTTGGTCGAGATCGCTCAAAACACGTATCATCAGCCGGACAAGCGGTTCGAAGATGGGATCGCCCAGGCCCTGGTGCCGATCCTGGCGTCCCCCCGCTTTCTTTTCCGCGTCGAAGGGACCGAGCCGTCCGGTGTCTCCGGAAATGTGGCTTGGGTGGATGAATACAGCCTGGCTTCGCGCCTTTCCTATTTCCTCTGGTCCACGATGCCCGATCGCGAACTGATGGATTTGGCGGGGCGTCACGAACTGCGGCAAGACCTGCCCCATCAGTTGCGCCGCATGCTGGCCGATCACCGTTCCGAAGCCCTGGTCCGAAATTTTATTGGCCAATGGCTGCAAACGCGCGACCTGGAAGGAATCGACATCAATGCTCGCGTCGTCCTCTCCCGGGACAGCGGCGAGGAAGGGGACTTCGCCCGACGCCGGCGGCGCTTTCAGGAACTCAACGGAATTCCGGAAGAGAAACGAACCCCCGAGCAGAAGGCTGAACTGCAGCGCATGTTTGAGCAGCGGCGGCGACGTTTTGGCAACCGGCCCCAAGTCGAGCTGGACCGCGACTTGCGCAGGGCCATGCGCGAGGAGACGGAAATGTCGTTTGCTTACGTCTTACGGGAAAACCGCAGCGCGCTGGAGTTGGTGGACGCCAACTACACGTTTTTAAATGAGAAGCTCGCCACCCATTATGGCCTCACCAATTTGGACGTGAAAGGCCCCGAAATGCGGCGGGTCACGTTGCCGGAAGACAGCCCGCGCGGTGGAATTCTGACTGAGGGATCGGTGCTGGTCGTGACGTCGAACCCGACTCGCACGTCGCCGGTCAAACGTGGGCTGTTCATCCTGGATAATATTCTCGGGTTGCCCACACCGCCCCCTCCGCCCAATATCCCCAACCTGGAGGATTCCGATAAACCGACGGATGGCCGGCAGCCGACCTTGCGGGAAGTGCTCGCGATTCATCGGGACAAACCCCTCTGTGCTTCCTGTCACAATCGTATGGACCCGCTCGGACTTGCCCTGGAGAATTTTAATGCCCTGGGCATGTGGCGGACTGCCGAGCGGAATCAGCCGATCGATGCCGCCGGCAAGCTCATCACCGGTGAGGAATTCCACGATATTCGCGAGGTCAAACATGCTCTGGTCACCGCCCACCGCCTCGATTTTTACCGCTGTTTGACCGAGAAGATGCTCACCTATGCCCTCGGCCGAGGGCTGGAGTACTACGACACGGAAACGATCGATAAGATCGTCACCCAACTCGACTCCGACCAGGGCCGCATCTCCGCCCTGCTCACCGGCATTATCGATTCTGCCCCCTTCCAGAAAGCGCGCCGCTCGGCTCCGATCGCGGCCGCGGCCAATTCTCCTGGGCCAATTGCCCAAGCCACATCCACGCCATGAAAAAAATCGCTCGACCGAATCCCGCGCTGGAACGCTTCCAGAATCTGAACCGCCGCCAATTCCTGCGCGGCTTGGGGGTGTGCCTGGCCTTGCCCGCGTTTGAATCGATGCGCCCGTTCCAGGCCTTGGCGGCCGAAACCGCCGGGGCCAAGCTGGCCAGCACGGCCGGCGGCGCGCCCTTGCGAACCGCCTTCGTTTATTTTCCTAACGGCGCCATCCCGGCGAGTTGGTGGCCTTCCGGGGAAGGGAAGGAGTTCGAGTTGGCCCAAACCATGGAACCCCTCGCTGATCTAAAGGCTCAACTGCAGATCCTCGGTGGCATGGACCAGGTCAATGCCACTCCCGGCCCCGACGGCGCAGGCGATCACGCCCGAGCCAGCGGCACCTTTCTCACCGGGGTGCGAGTCAAGAAGACGGCCGGCGCGGACATTCATGCCGGTATTTCCATCGACCAGGTCATCGCCAATCAGATTGGGCATCTCACCCGGTTTCCTTCCCTGGAACTGACTTGCGACTCCGTGCGTAAGTCGGGCAATTGCGATTCCGGCTATTCTTGTGCCTATCAATACAATCTGGCCTGGCATTCCCCTACTCAGCCGGTCGCTCCCGAACCCAATCCACGGCTGCTCTTCGAGCGCCTGTTCGGCGCCGGCGCCCACGGAGAACGAGGCGGAAATCTGGCCGCTCGCCAGCGGCAGCAGCGCTCCATCCTCGATTTCGTGCTCACCGACGCCCGGGCGCTGCAAAGTCAGATGACCGCACGAGACAAGAACAAACTCGACGAGTATCTCACCAGTGTGCGCGAGATCGAAAAGCGAATCGAGAAATCCGAGCAGTTCGGAGCCGCACCGGATCCAGAAGTGGAGACTCCTTCTGGAATTCCGGCCAAGTTCGAAGAATACGTGCAGGTAATGTTCGATATGTTGGTGCTGGCCTTTCAGACGGACTCCACCCGCGTGGCGACTTTCCTCCTGGCGAATGAGGGCAGCAACCGAGCCTTCCCCGAACTCGGGATTCCCGAGGGACATCACTTCCTTACCCACCATCAGGGAAAGAAGGACATGATCACCAAAGTGGCAGCGATTGATCTCTGGTACGTGAAGCAGTTCGGCAAATTCCTGGCCAAACTCGACCAGACCAAAGACATCGACGGGCAGTCACTGCTCCACAACTCCATGATCGTCTATGGCAGCGGGAATGCCGACGGGAATCAGCATACCCACGTCAACCTGCCTGTCGTTCTGGCCGGTTCGGGCGGCGGCAGCTTGAGCCCGGGCCGGGTGGTCAAATCCGGCGGTATCCCCATGAGCAACATGCTCCTGAGCCTGGCCGACCGCATGGGAGTCACGGGCGTTGAGCGCCACGGGGATTCGACCGGACGGTTTGAAGGCATCAGCTAACTCCGAGAGCGCAAACTGCTCTGACGCCCCTCGTCGTGGGGTAGGCCTCTGGCCTGCCGGTTCGCGCCTGCTCTGACGGCGCACTCGGAGAATCTCGAATATTGCAAACTTTGGGGGGCGTCGGAGGCTCCCAATCGGCAGACAAAATGTCTGCCCCACGGCAGCTGCATTGTCTTCCCACAAGCTCCCACTCTGGGCCATGGCTCGGCGTGTCGAAGGCAAATTCTGAAGCGGAGAGCGACGCAAAGCTTGCCGAGCTGGGGTTGGAAGCAACGACCGAAGGCATTCCGATTCCTCATGGTGGCCTAAGAAGTGCTTTTTTAAAGAGCTCCGTAGACCTCCTATGAAACCCAAGATACCCCATCGGACCCGCAATTCTTCCGCCAACTCTGAGGCCGCTTTCAGCCGAGTCGATCTCCTGGCGGTGATCAGCATCCTCGCTCTCCTCGGTCTCCTGACGCGCGTCACTATCTCCGCATCCGGCCTCAAAGTAGGCGGTGTTTCGTGCGCGAATAATCTACACTTGCTCGCCATGGCCTGGCTCCAGTTCGATGCCGATCACGGCTTTTTGCCGCCGAATCCGGATGACGGCAATACGATTCCGGGGATGAATTGGGTTCCGGGCAATAGCGGTGTGGGCGGTCCTCAGGAGTTTAATCCTGACCTGCTATCGGATCCCACCCGCTCTCTGCTTTGGCCCTACCTCACCGATGCGAGCGTCTTCCACTGTCCAGAGGATTTGCGCACAGGCAAATACCAGGGGAAAGATCCAGCCAAGCAAGGGATGACGGTGCCCGCCGCTCGTTCCTACTCTATGAACGGGGCTGTTGGTGCCGATCCATACGTCAACCAGGCAGGAACTCCTCCCAACGCGCCGTGGTTGGACAACGTGCATGCGCATCGCCGCTTCACCGAGTTTCGGACCTACGGCAAGCTGGATCAGGTGGTTGATCCGTCACCTTCCGGACTGGCCGTGATACTCGACGAAGACGCCTTCAGCCTGAACGACGGCCAGTTTGCCTTTGGAATGCTCCAGCCGGAATGGATTGACTGGCCCGGGACCCGCCACAATACAGGGGCCAACATCTCATTTGCCGATGGTCACGTGGTGCTCTTCTCCTGGGTCGACCCAAGAACGGTGGTCAAAAACGGGAACGTCAGCCGGCTGCCAGTTGCAGGGAGTGAGGATTACAATCGTCTTCGGCAACACATCAGCGCTGCCTTGCCGTTAAGCCAGCCTGTGGCTGTTGTTCGATCCATTCCCGCTCACCCGGCGGATGTTAAAGTGGTCTGGCCAGTGCCCACGAACGCACCTTACCGGGTTGACTTCAGCGAGGATCTGACGAACTGGAAGTCTCTGGGACCCGTAACTCCCGGGTATAAGGAAGTGAGCGCCGTTGATCCCTCGCCTGCCACTTCGGGAAAGAGATTTTATCGCCTTTCGAGCAACTGAGGCCGTCTCAGAGCAAAAGACGCTCACCGCACTATGGCGGGCTCGGGCGATCAGTGCATACCACCTGCCCGTGACTTACGACCCTCGAGCGAGAGCCCGAGGGGGCCAAACTTTGCACAGTTTGGGGCCCATAGGCTCCAGAGTGTGCAACGTTTGCCCGCCCACAAAGGAACTTCGGATTTGTCGGAAAGTTGATTCGACCAAGAGTCGAGTTCGAGTAGGCGAAGAGCCGAGGAAAGCGGCAGGGGACTGCACGCACTCAAAGCCGCTGACGCGCACGCCGACACGCCCGCATGCTCCTGATCCCTTCGGGATGGAACATTATGTCCAAGTTCCACGGGCAGGTTTGCAACCTGCCGGTTCGCGCCTGCTCCGACGGCGTTCGGGGAATTTCGAATATTGCGAACCTGGGCGACACCTCCGACGCCGCGAAGGAATCCGAAATCCCTCGTGTAGCGATGCTTTCGCTCTGGTTGGGGGACCGCGACGCGGGGGGACGTAGGGCTTCTACTATCTCAAGCCGAGCGTCTGTGCTATGTTTGTCCGTATTTGTTAGGGATGAGTTCTTCGAGATAGCGACCTGATCTCCCAGGCTAAGTCATTCTATCCAAGTCAGATCAATCGGCTTCCACTCTGCGTCCTATCTCCGTCGGCGGACGGAGATTGAACGGAGATTGAACGGAGAGTCGACGGAGATTGGTAAGCAGGACTGGTATAGGGGTCATTAAGGGTCATATATAAATACTTGCGGGGAAGGCAGCTGCCTAAACAGGTTCCGAGCTTCACAAGCCGCTGGTCGCAGAGGGGGCGTCGAGGATCACTGATGTTCAAGAAACGGGAACCGTAAACGGAAACGGCTGCAGATGAGACGCTTCCAAAGGAAAGCATTCGAGGCCTCAGAGGCGTCCCGAACCGGCAGACAAAATGTCTGCCCCACAAGGGCGGGCGCGGCGTGACAAACGGCCATCCAACACACTCGACCGGAATGGTTTGAATGAATGTAAATTTGTAGACATTCCCGGGCGACCGAGGAAGGCCTTGACCTTCTGCCTTCTGGTCAGAAAGTCGAACATGTCCCGGCGTTTGGGGTGTTTGTGGACGCTGAGTGAATCAGACCTCCCGATATCAAATACGGCGGTCGAGGGACCGACCGCCCTACCTTAGCCGAAGGATTTCAACGAAACTCTTTGCAATTGATTCGACTGCTAACTGCAGTATCGGAAGGAAGCAAATTCGCGGGTCCCCAGTGAACCAAGGCCCGCAAGCTCGTTACGAACAGAAGTCGCATTGGGACATCTTGGGTTCGGCCTGAGGCCAGATATCCAATTCCCCCTCTGCCGGTCGAACAGTTGCCCCGTGCGGGAGGAGTAGCACCCGAGGAGGCCGTGGCCACGACGCTTGGGGCATCCCCTGGAGCCGACCCAATGGCAAGTCCGGTTTCAAGCCGATGGCCCATTAGGCGGCCGAGTCGGCGATCGCGCCCTGACGACCGGGATCCACGCCGAATCTCAGTATCGATAAGTCCTGCAGGCGGTGAGCCTTGCCGGGCGTTGACGGATGACGCCGAGGCGAGCAGCATTCTGCTATGAACCTCTCCTCTCCTGGCCACCGACCTCGCTCCCACGGCCTGACCCGTCGTCAGTTTCTGGGTCAAAGCCTGGCGGCGGGGATCATTTGCGTCGGGCCGGCAATCCTCCGCGGCCAGAATCTCAACAACAAATTGAACATCGCTTTCATCGCCTGCGGCGGTCGCGCGAACGCCAGCTTGAACGAACTCACAATCGTTCCAGGCCGGGGCGCAGCCCCCAAGGCCGCCGCTCAGGGACCGCATCCGGACGAGAATGTCGCCGTTCTCTGTGACATAAACCAACTCGCCTTGGACTCCACATCACAGCGCTATCCGCAGGCCAGGAAAGAGACCGACCTTCGGCGTGTGTTTGACCAGCCCAACGACTTCGACGCGGTCGTGGTGTCCACGGCGGAACATACTCACGCCTTCGCCACCTACCTGGCCCTGACCCATGGCAAGCACGTCTATTGCGAGAAGCCACTGGCTTACAATATCTGGGAGACCCGGCTGATCCGGGAGACCGCCGCCAAATACCCGAAGCTATCCACGCAAATGGGGAACCAGGGCCACGCTTCACCAGCCAGACGAAAGATCAAAGAGATCCTGAACACCGGCGTCATCGGTCCGGTCCGTGAAGTCCACGTCTGGGCGGACCGCGCCTGGGGCTTGCAAGACGCGGCCTCGGCGGAGCGGTTCGACAAGCCGCACGGGTTCTATAACGGGATTCAGATCGTGGACCGATTCCAAGAGGAGATGCCGATCCCCTCGCACTTGAATTGGGACCTTTGGCTCGGCCCGGCCCCCCAGCGGCCATATCACGCCACTTATTTTCCCGGGCCGCGCTGGTACCGCTGGTGGGATTTCGGGAACGGGACGATGAGCGATTTGGGCAGTCATGATAACGATGTGCCCTTTACCGTACTCGACCTGTGGCGTCCAGACGGGCAGGGCGGAAAGGTCCTGGCCCCGGCTGCGGTTGTGTCGGTTTCGCCCAATGTCCCGGCGCCCCATCCGGAACTGGCGCCGGCCACCCTCCAGGCCACCTTCTTCTTCGGCTCCGCAGGGTCGCAACCGGCACTGCAGCTCGTCTGGCACCAGGGCGACAGCAAACCACCGGGCTGGGTGCCCGCCTGGGGCGGGCGCTCCTGCGTGTTCATCGGCGAGAAAGGCATGCTGCTCGGCTCGGGCAAGCTGTTGCCGGAAGAGAAATTCACCGATTTCGAAACGCCGCCCGAGACCCTGCCTCGCTCGCCCGGACACTGGGTCGAGTGGGTCAACTACGCCAAGGGCAACGGCCCAGTGCCCGGCTCCTGCTTCCAGTATTCCGGCTGGACGACCGAAGTGAATCACCTGGGCAATGTCGCCTACCGCGCGGGAAAGAAAATCGAGTGGGACTATCAGGCGCTGCGTGCGAGCAATGCGCCAGAAGCGGCTCGTTTTATCAAGCGCCCTTCCTATCGCAAAGGGTGGGACGATATTCTGAAAATGTAGCAGGCAAAAACAACCCGACTGTTTATGAAGCGACGATCCTTTCTGACCCTGGCCCTGAGCGGCACCGCCGCCGCCCTCCTCCCAACCACTTTCGCCGCCGCGCGCCGGACACTGCGCAAGGCCATTATGTATGCCACCATCGGGGTGGAAGGTTCGGTGCTCCAAAAATTCCGTGTCATGAAAAACGCCGGCTTCGACGGTGTGGAACCGATGGGCGGGATGGACCGGGAAGAAGTCCTGGCCGCTTTGCACGACACCGGCCTGCAAGCCGCCAGCGTCTGCTGCCACACCCATTGGGAAAAGCCGCTTTCCGCCCCGGATGAAGCCACCCGTCAGATCGGCTTCGAGGGCCTCGTCCGGAGCTTGCAGGATGCAAAGGCGTATGGCGCTTCCAGTGTTCTGTTGGTTCCGGGTGTGGCCCGCGACGGCGTCAGCTACCAGCAGTGTTTTGACCGATCCATCGCGGAAATTGGCAAAGCAATCCCGGTGGCCAGGGAAACCGGGGTCAAAATCGCCATCGAGAACGTGGGCAATAATTTTATCATGTCCCCCGAACAGGCCGTCCAGTACCTCGACGCGATCAACAGCCAGTGGGTCGGCTGGCATTTTGACATCGGCAACGCCGGGCGCGTCGGACCGGCCGAAAAGTGGATTCACCTCCTCGGAAAGCGCATCCTTAAAATTCACGTCAAGGACTTCAGCGCCAAACCAGCCCCGCCCGGCTCGAAAAAGGACGGACGTCCGAAATTGCTCGACGGCGACACGAACTGGCCGGCGGTGATGAAAGCGTTGGATGAAGCTGGCTACTCTGGCTGGGGCATCTCGGAGCAACCCAAAGATCAGGCATCCGATCTGGAATCGGCCCGCGACCTGGCTCGTCGCATGGACAGAATTTTTGCCCTCTGAGACGACCAATAGCCGAAGGATCAGCAGCGCTGGTCGGGCTGCAGCGATGTTGCCGTCAAGGAGACCCGGCCGCCGGGATCTCCTTTGAACTTTTCGTGCCGTAGACCAGGCGGAGCTTCTCTGCGTCCCCTCGGCTGATTTTGTTGTCCGTCCATTGACCGATAATCGGGTCGAATTCGGTTCCGACGGGATCAATCACGGCACACGGGCTGGTGCCGGATCCATCTTTGCACTCAGATTCGCAGTTGGAGGCCCAACAGGTGCGATAGTGCATAATCGACCAATAGTCGTAGGAAGGGGTCGTGACGATCCAATTGGTTTTTGGCACCCAATCGTAGTCGGGTTGGCGGCCGGGCTTGATGTGCTCGTAATGGATGGTGACATATCGATCGCGATCCCACCGCTGGTGTTCGTGAAAGAAACCGAGGGCGTGGCCCAATTCGTGGACCGGCATCCAGGGACCTTGCCGCCACCAGAAGGCGGTGATATTGACCTCCAGGCGAGAGCCTTTGCGAAAGCCGTTGAAGGTAGTGTTGTTTCCTGCCTCTGTATTGCCGGTGAAATAGATATATTCCTTTTCGGTGGTGCGCGGGACGAAGGTGATATCCGCGCCGGTCGCCATCCAAAGCCGCATGGCCTCTTTGGTCGTGGCTGCCTGATCGGTATTGAGGCGGGAAATATCGAAGGGGATGATGCCGTGCGGCCAGGGCAAGGGCCTTTCCGTCTTGGTATCAACGTGGGCCGGGTCAGACGTCCAACCTGAAGTCTCGGGCGACGCCACTTGCGACATCAGACGGAGGGTGACCATTGCCCCGAACAAAACCCCGCGACCGGCTTTCAGTGCCAAATGTTTCATTGCGCGATGCGATGATTCAATTCTGGAGTGGCGAGCACAACTGAAAAGTGACCCGCCACCAGAGAGTGCCAAGAGTGCCAATTCGGCCCATGGGATTTCGCATCCACTCCTTTGGACCCGGGACGTGGAGACGGAACACAACCGCCGCCAGGCATGGCTGGCGAATGGCTGGCGCTTCCAAGGTTGCCACGATCCGGGATCCGTTCTTTAATTTCTGGGTCCAAGGCAATGAGCGCAAAAAAGAAATCCTGGCAGGAAAAGCTGGCGGACCATAAAGGCTTTCCCAAGGTCTCCCCCATTGATGAAAAGAAGAGCCAACGCTGGGGCACCGGCACGTTTGTGATTCCAGCTCCCCTCGAAGTGGATGAGCTCATGCGTCGCGTGCCGAAGGGCAAACTCATCACCATTGAGGTGATTCGCAACGCCCTGGCCCGTCGGCACGGAGCGAATATAGCCTGTCCCATCACCACCGGCATTTTCGCCTGGATCGCCGCCCACGCCGCCGCGGAAGCCGAAGCGGAGGGCCGAAAGAAAACCACGCCATATTGGCGCACCTTGAAAACCGGGGGCGAACTGAACCCGAAATATCCGGGCGGCATTATCGCGCTCAAGCGCCGGCTGGCGGCGGAGGGGCACAAAATCGTTCAAAGGAGAAAGCGATTTTTTGTGGCGGATTATCAGGAACGAATTGTTGATCTCGGCCAAGCCTGAACGGTCGCACGCTGCGCGAGGCTGAAATCTCGGCGAACTGACGGCACAATCTGCAGGCGGCCTTCCGGTCGGACCAGGCGGGAATCTGCCTTTCTTCAGCTCCAGGATCATCTCGTCCGGCTCAGCGAAGCTAAGGGCTTCCCCTACCCTGGAGTGGTAACCAGCCCAAAACGAATTGGCTCTGCGCCCAATTGTCTAAATAGCGAGCACCAACTTAAGCTGCTGCTATGACACTCAAGAAAGCGCAGCTTCCCCCCACCCTCGCCGGGTCTACCTGGAGCCAGGCGGAAGCAGGCGATGCCGCGCAAGGCAGTCCTCGCCCGCCGCACCAGGCTCCTCCGTCCTCCGCCCAGACCAGGGAAGGGCTGGTGCCGGCGGCCGGCTCTACCCAGGCTGCCGCCAGTCGAGCACTGATCGATACCCTGATCGATTCCAATCTTTACCGCGAATATCAGCGCGCTTTCACGGAAGCCGTCGGGGTGGCCCTGGTCCTGCGCCCGATCGAATCCTGGCAATTGCCGTATCATGGGCGACGGGGCGAGAACGCCTTTTGCGCATTGCTCGCGACCAAGAGCCGTTCCTGTGCCGCGTGCCTGCGCACTACGCAACGATTATCCCGCCTGGCCGCGCGCCAGCCTGCCGCCGTGACCTGCGCGGCGGGAATGACCGAAGCGGCCGTTCCTGTCCGAGCGGGCGATCGCTTGTTGGGCTTTCTCCAGACCGGACAGGTATTCACCAGGCCTCCGACTGAGGCTCAGTTCGAACGAACCGCCCGACTGCTCGCGCAATGGGAATTAGGGGCGAAGAAGGACCACCTCCGGGAGGCCTATTTTGGGACCCGTTCGTTGACGTCCTCGCAACACCAATCTATCCTCACCCTTCTGACCATCTTCGGCCAGCATTTGTCCCTGATTGCGGATCAGATCGCGGTCTGGAAAGGGCATTCCGAGCCGCCGGCAATTGCCCGGGCCAAAAGCTACATAATCGAACACCAAAGCGAGGATCTGTCGCTTGGGCAAGTGGCCAAAGCGGTCAACGCCAGCAGCTTTTACTTCTGCAAATTGTTCAAAAAAAGTACCGGAATTAACTTCATCGACTACGTCTCCCGCCTCCGCATCGACAAGGCCAAAAATCTCCTGCTCAACCCTCATTGTCTGGTAAGCGAAATCGCCTTCGAAGTGGGATTTCAATCGCTCACCCACTTTAACCGCGTCTTCAAAAAGCTCACTGGGCAATCGCCCACCCAATACCGGGCCAAGCTCCCGGCCAACGCTGGTTGAGGCCGAAGGATTGACCACAAAAAACGGTCGGGAGTGGGCAATTTCGCCGTAGTCCTGGGCCCTGCAAAGGACGCATCTTCAAAGACTGAGCGAGACCGGCACTGGCCAAGGGCCGGGGGTCCTGTAGTCGGTCAGACGAGTTTGAAAACGGTCGAGCACGAAGATGGGCTGCCCTTGAAAGAGGTGCAGGGATTTCGTTGGGCAGAAGAGCCCTGCGCAGGGCTGAGCACAAGCGATGCCCTGGTGACGGCGGAAGCGCGCCTGCGCCTGGTGATGCAGGCCGCGAACATTGGGTTCTGGGACTGGGACGTAAAGACGAATAGCGTCTATCACTCGCCGGAATGGAAGCGCCAACTCGGCTACGAAGACCGCGACATCAGCAATGCGATTGGAGAGTGGCAGAGCCGGCTGCATCCCGAGGACCAGGCGCGGGTCCAATCAGCCGTTGCTGCCTTCCTGGCCGAACCCCGCTGCGGCTACGACCTCGAGTTTCGGCTTCGCCACCGCGACGGATCCTACCGCTGGATCCATTCCCAGGGACTGCTGCTTCGCGACCACGAAGGCAAACCGGCGCGTTTGCTCGGCGTCCATGTCGACATTACCACCAGCAAAACCCGCGAGGAGCAGCTCCGCCGGAGCGAGGAACGCTTTCGCCACCTGGTGGAGGCGACGTCGATCATTCCCTGGGCTGCTGATGCCGACGGCCATTTTACCTATGCCGGCCCTCGCGCCGTGGGAATTCTTGGCTACCCGGTGGAGGAGTGGCTCCGACCAGGTTTTTGGGTGAATCACCTGCATGCGGAGGATCGCGCCGCCGCCGTCGCGTTTCGGCAAGAGAACGCCGCGCGTTGCCGCGATTACGAGTCGGAATACAGAATGCTGGGCGCGGATGGCCAAGTTGTCTGGTTCCATGATGTGGTTCATGTGGTGCACGGGAGCAACGGGCCGGAGGGCCTGCACGGCTTCCTGATCGACATCACAGAACGGAGGCAGGCCGCAGAAGAGCACGCCCGGCTCGCCGCCATCGTCGAATGGTCCAACGACGCCATTGTGGGGGAAAACCTGGACGGGATCATCACCAGCTGGAACAAGAGCGCCCAACGAATCTATGGATACAGCGCCGAGGAAGCGGTCGGCCGCTCTGTTCGAATGTTAGTTCCACGGGATCGAGCTGAGGAGACGACCGACATCCTCAACCGCCTGAAGCGGGGCGAGATTATCGAGCCGTTCGAGACCGTGCGGGTGCGGCGCGATGGCAAGGTGCTGCATGTTTCGCTGGTGGTATCGCCCATCCAGGATCTCAACGGAAAGGTGGTGGGAGCGTCGGCCATTGCTCGCGATATCTCCCAGCGCAAGCAGCTCGAAACGGAGGTGCTGCAGATCAGCGAACGAGAGCAACAGCGGATCGCCCAGGACTTGCATGATGGCCTGGGCCAGCTCCTCAGCGGCACCGTTCATCTTAGCAACGCCCTGCAATTGGAGTTGACCGAGCAAGCTCTGCCCGAAGCCGCCGAGGCGATGCGGATTACAGAGCTGCTCAACCAGGCCGTCTCAGACGCCCGGTCCTTGGCGCGCGGTCTGTACCCGGTCCGCCCCGAAGCCCACGGATTTATGGCCGCCTTGTCCGAGCTGGTCTCCCGGACGAAGGAGCTTTTCCACGTGGCTTGCTCCTTTGAATACCGCCAGCCGGTCCTGATCGGCGATAACGCCCTGGCCACTCACCTCTACCGGATCGCGCAAGAGGCGGTCACCAACGCGCTCAAACATGGGCACGCCAAACGGCTCAAAATCGTCCTCCACCCTCCGCGCGCCGCCTGGTCCTCTCCATTCGCGACGATGGAGACGGCTTTGAAACCCACCCGCTCCCGCGGCGCGGGATGGGGATTCGAATTATGCAGTACCGCGCCAGCGTCATCGGCGGGAAACTGCTTTTCGAGAAGGGAAAAAAACGGGGAGTCTCGGTCGTATGCAGCGTGCCGTGGCCCCCGACTGGACTATGGAAACGAAGAACGATCTCACGACCAGCATGCTGAACGTCCGGCCTACGGAGTCGCGGCACCAGATCTTGATTGTGGACGATCATCCGATCTTCCGCGAGGGCCTGACTCAGTCGATCAACCGGGAGCAGGATCTGCAGGTCTGCGGTGAAGCCGAAGACGCCGGGCAGGCAATGCGGGCGGTGGAGCGGCGGCAACCGTCGCTGGTCATTGTGGATATCGCCCTCCCCGGCAAAAGCGGCTTGGAGCTGGTCAAGGATCTTCGCGCCCTCTATCCCAAGCTGCCGGTGCTGGTCGTTTCCATGCACGACGAATCCCTTTACGCCGGGCGCATTCTGCGCGCTGGAGCGCGTGGTTACGTGATGAAGCAGGAGTCGCCCCAAACCTTGCTCCGGGCCGTTCGACAGGTCCTGGCCGGCGGGATCTATGTTAGTCCGAAAATGTCCGCCCAAATCCTGGAGATCTTCTCCGGCCGCCCAACGGCCGGGCGAGCCTCACCGATCGAAGGCCTAAGCGATCGTGAGTTTGAAGTATTTCACTTGATTGGTCGGGGACGGAAGAACCAGGAGATCTCGGAGCAACTGCATTTGACTCTCAAGACGGTCGGAGTACATCAGGCTAACATTCGCAGGAAGCTAAATCTGCGGAACAGTTCCGATTTGATACGGTTCGCGATTCGTTGGGAGGAGGCCCAAAGCGTGGCCCAAGGTTAGATCCCGAACTTCGATCCGAATGACAATGCCCCGGTCGGACAGTGCTCCACGCATGCCGCTCCGGCTTTTTGCAGGCCTTCCACGATAGCGCGGTGAAAGGGTGCTGCCACCCGCACGTCAAACCCTCGCCCGCTGAAGGTCAACCCAAGCGGCTCTTCAGCCTGTTCCGCGAGTTGGATGCAGATCCCGCAAAGGATGCACTTGCCAGGTTCGAAAATGATCCCACCGGGTTGCACATCCTGGCAGAAGGGCCGGCGCTGCTCCCGAAAACGATTGGGGTCCGCCCCGTAGGCCGCCGCATATGCTTGCAGCCGGCAGTTCCCGGCGGCGCGGCAATCACAGTGCAAACACCGGCCCGCTTCCACGTGTGCCTGGGCGTCGGTGAAAGCGCCACATCCTTCGCACGTCCGGCTCTGCCTGGGGGCTGGATTGGCCAGCTCCAAGAAGGCTTCGACTTCACTCTTCTCCAGCCGACCCATCATGCTGGAGAACTCCTTGCTCGGGGACTGATCCTGTCCGGCCAAAAATCGATCGATGCTTTCGGCGGCCGCCTGGCCTTCGCTCATCGCCCGGACCAAATGCTTGGCTGGCCGAGTGGCGCTTCCGGCGGCAAACACTTGCGGCACACTCGTCTGGTAAGTCCCGGGAGCGATCCGCAGCGCAGCTCCAGCCAACGCCACCCCGTAGGAAGCCGCCTCGCCCGGGCGCAATTCACCCAGGCAGAGGAGGACGGCATCGAAGCCGCGGAGCAGCCCTTCCACCGTGATAACGCCGCCTAGTTCCACCCCCAGTCTGAATTGCAGGCCAAGCCGCTCCAGTTGCTGAATCTCGCGATCCAAAATCCAGCCCGGCAAGGCTCCTTCTTCCACTTGCCGGCGAAGCGAGCCGCCTGGGGCCGGGCGGCGGTCGACCACGGTGCAACCATGGCCGTGGCGCAACAGAAAATACGCCGCGGCCAGACCGGCTGGACCGGAGCCGACAATGGCGATCGATTTCAGGGTCGAGGCTTTGGGAACGGGCAGCCACGGCTCCGGAGCCTGCAAGTCCCGCTCGGCCACGAGTTGCTCCAAGTCGCGAATTGCCGCCGGCTGGTCCCAGGCGCCCCGACGGCAGCCGTTTTCACAAGGGTGGTGACAGAGCCGCCCCAGCACCGCCGGCAAGGGAAGGGCTTCTCTCAAGGTCATGATCGCGTCCTGCCATCGTTCGGCCTGAATCTGGCGCAGCATCTCTGGAATGTTCAAATGCAACGGACAGATGCGATGGCAGGGCGAGAGACAATCCCCCACATGGTCGCTCAGGAGCAATTCCAGGGCGGTTCGCCGGGCCTCGTGAACTTCGCCGGTTTCGCTTTCGATGACCATGCCCGGTTGCACTCTGGTGGCACAGGCAGGCACCATCCGGCTTTGCCCATTGAACTTCCATTTGACGAGGCAAACCAAACAGGAGGTCGAGGGGCTGCATTTCTCCAAAAAGCACAGGGTTGGAATGTGCAAACCGATTTGGCGGGCGGCCTGCAGCACAGTCTGACCTGGTTCGACTTCGACTGGCCTGCCATCGATGGTCAATTTGATCAGGTTCATTGCACCTCAATGGCCTGGGCCGGGCAGACCTGGCGGCAGGAGTCGCAGCGCGTGCACAGGTCCTGTTGGATCTCATGTTGCCGGTAGGGCGTCAGGGGAATCGCCGAGACCGGGCAGTGTTGAGCGCACAGTGTGCAGCCGGTACATTCGGCCGTCACGTGATAGTGAATGAGCGCGTGGCATTTGCCCGCCGGACAGCGCCCCTGCAGGTGTGCTTCATATTCATCCCGAAAATACCGCAAGGTCGTGAGCACCGGATTCGGAGCCGTTTTGCCCAAACCGCAAAGGCTGCCTTGGCTGACCTGAGCGGCCAACATCTCCAGTTCGGGCAGATCTTCGGGGCGGCCTTTGCCAGCACAGAGCCGTTCCAGGATCTCGAGCATGCGCTTGGTGCCGATCCGGCAGAACGTGCACTTCCCGCAGGATTGGTCCTGCGTGAACTGGAGGAAATAGCGGGCCATATCGACCATGCAGTCCGAATCATCCAGCACCACCAGTCCGCCCGAGCCCATGATCGCGCCGATCTCTCGCAGCGATTCGTAGTCCACAGCGGTGTCCGCCAGCCGCGCCGGAACGCAGCCCCCGGATGGCCCGCCAATCTGCACCGCTTTGAAGCGACGTCCCGGGCCGGCGCCGCCGCCGATCTCTTCCACGATCTCGCGAATGGTGGTCCCCATGGGAACTTCGATCAATCCGCCGCGCTGAATCTTTCCCGCCAGCGAGAAGACTTTTGTGCCCTTGCTGGTTTTGGTGCCAAATTGCGCGAATGCATCCGCTCCGTGTCGCAGAATCCAGGGGACGAGTGCCAGCGTTTCAACATTGTTGATCAACGTCGGACGGCCCCACAAACCCGATTCCGCGGGGAAGGGCGGCCGCAACCGCGGCATCCCACGCCTCCCTTCCACAGAGGCGATCAAGGCGGTTTCCTCACCACAAACAAAAGCACCAGCTCCTTCCTTGATGCTCAGCCGGAGCGGATAATCTGTTCCGAGCAACCGCTCGCCGAGCCATCCGCGTGCCTGGAGGATCTCGATGGCGGCCTGAACCCGTCGGACGGCCAGCGGATACTCATGCCGGATATAAAAGATCCCCTCGTGCGCGCCAACTGCGAGGGCTGCAATAGCCAGGCCCTCGATCACTCGGAAAGGAAAAGATTCCAGGATCATCCGATCCATGAATGCGCCCGGATCCCCTTCGTCGCCATTGCAAATCACATACTTTGTCTCGCTCGCTTGCTGCCGCACCACTCGCCATTTCGGCCCGGTGGGAAAACCCGCTCCTCCTCGTCCGCGCAAGCCGGACTTCTCGATTGCCTGCACGATCTGGTCCGGGGGCAAGCCGCGCAGGCACTGTCCTAAGGCAGCGAATCCCTCATGGGCGAGATACTCGTCCAAACCGAGAGGATCCAGCTTGCCAAAATGTTCGGTGGCAATGTGCACCTGCCGGCCCAGAAACGCTTTCACCCCGGGATCGTGTTTACTCATGGTGAAGCGCGTCACATTCTCTTCCCCATCTGCCAGGAGAAGAGCGTCCAAGGCACGATTCCATAGCCGGGCTACGCGTTGGCCCAATCCACGCGCGGCAAAATGTCTTTGCACCAGCGGCTGGGCCAGGCCGGGAGTCAGTCCGGCGTAGAAAACTCCGTTTTGATCCGGGCCAGCCACTTCCACCAGCGGAGTGCGGTGACACATGCCTACGCAGCCCACCCGCTTCACTGTCACCTTGGCGCCAGAGCGTTGCACACTTTCCTGCAGCGCCCGATACAGTCGGTCGCTCCCTTTCGCCATGCAACATGATCCCAGCCCGACGTGGATTTCCGCTCCAGTCCCGACTTTGGCCAAAACCGCTTCGGTGTTGTGATCCGCACCCGTCTCGCTCGCCTGACGGGCCTGGAATTCGGCCAGGACAGTGGGGACTTTCTCCGCGGTGACGTGGCCGAAAGTGGACTGCTCGATGCGGACCACCGGCGCCAATGTGCAGCAGCCCAAACAGGCCACTGCTTCGATGGTGAACAACCCCTCCGGATCGGTGTCCTGGCCGGCTGGGATCCGCAAGCGACGTCGCAAGGCGTCCTCCACTCGCTCCGCTCCCGTCACGTGGCAGGCCGTCCCACGGCAGACGCGAGCGCGGAACCGGCCGGAGGGTGCGTGGCGGAACATGTCATAGAAAGTAGCCACACCGGTGATCGACGCTGGTGTGATTTGGGTTCGGGCGCAGATATGCTCCAACACTTCCCCCGGCAAGTAACCATAGTGGTCTTGGACCGCTTGCAGGATGGGAATGGCCATCTCAGGCGAGCCTCCGATCCGGGCGATCATCTCTTCTGCTGGTTGGAGGTCGACGCTCGGCATGGTTTACTTCTCGCTGGCCACCTGGGTCTCAGTCGCGGTCACGCAGAACAGGTGAGTTGCTCCGCGCACAAACATCCGGTTGGCGGCGAAAGCTGGACTGGCATGGATGTTTTCACCGAAATCCGCGCGCGCCAGTTCCCGGTAGGCAGGGCCGGCCTCGGCGACCACAGTCATTCCCTTTGTGCCGACCACGTAGAGCCGTCCGTCCGCTACGCTCAAAGAGGGATGCGTTTCCATACCCAGGTCATGCTCCCATTTTTTCTGGCCGGTCTGGGCGTGGTAGCAGGTGATCATTCCAGCGGTGCTGGCGGTGAAGACCCACTCGCCAAAGCTGGTCGGGCTGCTGATATCGGGAACATTGTCCTCCGCGGACCAGGCCAGGTGCGTTTTAGTGACATCGCCCTGGCCGTCTGGGCGGACGGCCAGGAGCTTTTCATTTGGGCTGACCACGAAAATCAGGCCTTGGGCGAAAATCGGCGAAGGAGTGACTTCACCAGCCAAGCCATCCGCCCGCCAGATCTCCGTCCCATCCTGCACCGAATAACCCACTACCCAGGGCGCACTGACGGTGACGATCAGCTTCTTCTCGCCCGTTCCAATCAGTAGCGGTGTGGCCCAGGATGCCGAGACCGGTCTCGGGCGCTGCCAAATGACCTGCCCGGTCGCTCCCTCAAAAGCAAACAACCTCGACGCATTCTGGTCCGCTTCGCCCTGGTCCAACTGCACGAACAAGCGTCCCTGTCCCACCGCCAGCGAACTGGCGTGGCCGTAGGGGTTTTTGGGCCATCCCAGGTTCTTGGTCCAAACCGGCTGGCCGTCCAGCGTAAGGCTGGCCAGGTCACCATTGGCGAAGATCGCGTAGAGGCGCCTCCCATCGGTGGCCATGGTCGAAGCGGCATAGCCTGTCTGCTCCGGAATCTCAGGATGAACCGGTCCGGTCGGAGTTCCGCTCGCGACGATTTGCCGCCAGAGCAGCCCCCCGTGGCGGGCGTCAAAGCAGAGCACCTCTCGCTGTTTGGCATCTCCTCCGCTCAGGAACAGACGGTCACCCCAGACGATCGGTGAATTGAAGCCGTGCACCAGGGCCTCCGATTTCCACCCCGTCCCGGCACCGCTCTTGACATCCCAGGTCAAGGGCAGATTCGTGGCCGTCGCAACCCCGTTTCCGTCCGGCCCGCGAAAACGTGGCCAATTCCGATGCATCTCTTCTTCTGACGCAAAATCGGGTTGGACGCGGGGACCAACTGTTTGGCCGCTCAACCATCGATCCAATTCTGCGGGATTGCGGGACAAACTGCTCCGGCTGCCCACGGCCAGAGATACGAAGCCGACAGCTGTGATCACCCCGAAGGCAGCGACCGACCAGCGAGCCCAGGTCCTGCTCCGGGCCTGTTCCAGGAGAGCGTTGGGTCGGACCGCAGGCAGCAGGATTTCAGGCCCTTGCCGGTTGCCCGCTTTGGTGGCCATCAGCCAGGCTAAGGCCCCGCCCAGGGCGAGCCAGGCGCCGGTGCCATTGAGCATGAGATGCTGGAAGTATCGCCGGCGCAATTGCAGGTCGAGGTCGCGAATCCTTTGCTTCAACGGTTCGTCTTTTGGATGAGCCAGAAGCTGCTCCTTGAGTGCCGTCAGGCGCCTTGATTTCAGCGGATCTTCCGCCTTCATTCGCAGGCTTTGCCCGATCAGAACCAAACAGACAAACAGACAAAACGCGGCGCTGATCCAAGCCATGCCCCCGGCCAGGCGTCTCCAGCCCACCTGAAAAGGGCCCGCCGCAGAGGTCAACAGCGGCGCGCTTGCAGCTTTCCACGCCGTCTTCCTTACCCGTTCGTTTGGGCAGGAGTCAAAGCAGCGCGCGCATTCCAGACAAGCGCCCCGGTCCGGCTCGTAATCCGTGCGCTTTTGCCGCAGCCCCAAGCCGACCAGCTTCACGCACACCACCACTCCGGCCCAGAGCCCGAAAGCCCAACCCGCCCGGCTAAATCGTTGCTGAACCTCGAGCCCGGATTTGAGCATCGCTTTGGGATCCTGGCTGGCTCGGGCGAGCGCAAGCGCCGGGGCGGTTTGTGCGGCTAAAGCCGCGGGCCTGGCTTGTTGACCGACCAAGCGTTCGGCAAGAGCAACGGTGGGATCGATCCGCGAGGCCGTGAGGCTGATCCCGGAGCCGAGCCAGCCGGCGCCTGCAATCAGAAGCGGGGCGAGCAAGACCAGCGCGGTGAGCCGACGCCGGTCGCCGGCCAGCCCAACCGGGACCGGCACGGGCGCCACCGGCTCACGAAGCGCGCCATACGGGCAGCTCTCCTCGCACAACCGGCATTGAACGCAGTGATTGGGAGTGATCGTCACTCTCCATTTGGAGACCTTCGCGGCCAATTTCAGCAATGCTCCGTACGGACAGAGGAAGCGGCAATAGGGCCGACCGACAAAAAGGCTCGCTCCGACGAAGCCGGCTCCCAGCAGGAGCATCGTGACGCTCCCGCTCAACCGGAACAGAGGGACGAATGGGTCCAGCCGGCAAATCACGAACGCACTCCCCGTGGCCGCGAACGCCACGCCCGCACCCAGGTAAAGATACGGAATCAGCCCAAGGCTCTCCTCCAGCCAGGGAGGCACTTTGAGCGGCTTCCATAACACCAGGTCCTGGAGCGCTCCATGGGGACAGACGGCTGCACAAAAGGTGCGCCCGGCAAACAGGCTTACCACGAGTGGCGCCAGAAAAAATAAGAGGACGCTCAGCGGCAGAGCATAGGCGCTGCTGGCCAGGCTCAACGCCACGTTCTGGACCGAGCCGATCGCACAGATGCACCCTTTTCGGTAGAACCCAAAATAGGCGAGCGAGAAAAGCGAAACGGCCATCACACCACGACGCGAGCGGCTCCGGAAGATGCAGTAGGCCGCAGTCCCGAGTGCGATCAAGAGCACCGCCACGTCGACATACTCCAGCGCAGCACTTCGCGGGGCGGGCGCAGTGCTCAGCGGAAGTTTGTAGCCGCTCTCAAAATCCGGAGGAGGAAAACGTTGTTCGCCCCAAGAAAAGATGGTCGAGAGCACGAACACTCCCAAGACCAGGAAAAGTCGCTTCGCTCGCCTCCCCAACCCGTCCTCCGTTGGTCCGGTCCGTCCCATGCTAATGACTCCTGGTTTTGAGCAGGTAAGCCTCCGTCACCGGCACGCGCCGGAATGCATCGCCAGGACAGACGCGGCCAATGGCGCACTCGTTGCAGTTTAGACAGCGGTCGTGCCGCACCTGGAGATAAAGGGAACCGTTGCCGAAGCGATTGCAGCCCTCCACGCACTTGGCGCAGCCGATGCACAGAGTCTCGTCGATTACGTACTGGTAGTACGGATCTTCGACGTAGCTCCGCCGGATCGCCGCCGTCGGGCAAGCCTGGTTCTCCGCGCCAGTATTTAATTCATTCGGCTCCGGAACAAAATAGCCGGTGCAGAGCTGGCAATAACCGCATAGGTCGTGGGCATGCACGCACTTGACCGCGGATTGTTCCAACACGCAAGCGGTCGCGCATTGATCGCAACGCAGGCATCTGCTCGGGTCAATTTGCCAGCGGGTTGTTTTCGCGCCTGTCCGCACCAAGGTCAACCCCAGCAATCCGCCCAGCCCAGTCATGGCCCCCAAACGTGTGCCGTCGCGAAGAAACTGCCGCCGACTCACTGGCGAATTTGGCTTCGGCGTCTCCATACCTCAGGCAGCCGGCCGGCCTTTGCGGGGAGCAAACCCTGCCTTCGGTTGCAGCACGTGAATGTCTCCCGTTACCAGGTCGAGAATGTGAACCCAACCGGCTGAATTGACGGCCACTGCCAGACCGCCGCTTGTCTTGTCGGACACTTCTCCAGCACAAACCCGGGCATTGTCGGGAAAAGATTCCACGCCGGCCACCACGCATTGGAAAGTGCCGTCCACGCCATAGACCTTCACGCGTGGCAACCCTTTTTCACACGTGACGACGCGGCCATCAGGCAGAAGAGCCAGACCGATTGGATTGCAGCAGCCACAAAAGCCTTCCATCGCGGCCGACGGCTTGCCCCAGGCAAATTCAAAGTCTCCCTCTTGGGTGTAGGCTTCCACTCGATGGCGGCCCGGGTTCGTCACCCGCAAGAGCCCGTCCGCATGCACGGCCACGTTGAAAAAGGGGCTGGGCACAATGAAGCCGGAATGGCTCGCTTTCGCCCCGCCGATGCGGCCGACCAGTTGGCCCGAGCGGTCGTAGCGCCACACGACCCGGTTGCCCGCATCCGCAACAAACACCGCCTTTTTAGTCACGGCCAGTCCGGTGAACCAGGCCTTGCCGTCTGCCACTGGCCACGACGCCGCTCGACTGCCCCGGTTGTCGAATACTTCGATGTGATCACGCAAGCCCACATATATCTCTCCGCCAGGTGCGTAGCTCAGGCAACGAGTGGTTCCCTCTAACGCGATCTCGGATTGAAGCGAACCTTCCGCGTCAAGCGTGCTGATGTAATTCCCGGCGGCGATTGAGATCCGATCGCCCGGGCCAATCGCAATGCCCCGTGGGTCCGTTCGGCGACTTTTAAGCCGTAGCCTCGGCTCGTAGCCAATCAGTTGAGGGTCGGTTCGCGCAAAGCGACTGAGATCGTATGCAAACGGGTTTGTGCCGGAGGCGGCGTCTGGGATGGCCGCTCGACTCCAATCCCCGAGCGCCGTAGCCAGGCCGAGCAAGCTGGCCCTTCGGGCGGTTTGTTGGAGAAACGCTCGACGATTCACGAGGCTGCTTTTGCTTCCCTTTCTCATCGTCACCCTCCTTCCCTTTGTTTGAGCGAAAGCGCCTTCGGCAACGGACAGTCCGCAAACTCTGGACAGCCGCCGCACGGCGTGGGCCTGGCGCAATTCTGTCCACGCGCTTTATGCCAAGAGAAGGCGGCCAACAGAGCGGCCAGTCCCAGGAACCCGTTGCGGCTGCAAGTGCGCAGGAACTCCCGGCGGTTCGTCCCATCCCGCGTAAGCAACTTGTTCATGACGTCTCCGTCCAATAGCTCAGCGAGCGCCCAATTGTGTATGAATCAGGAACTCGTGCCCGAATACGGAAATACTGTCCGCACAAGCCGCTCCCCTGGCTTCTTGTGTTTTGCTGAAAGTTGACCCTTTTTTGGCGGACAGGATACCGGGCCGATGGTGCCGTTCCCCGCTCCGACCAGAAGGCAGAGTCGAGGGGCCGACCAACCGCCCTGCCTCAACGTCAAATCCTGCGGTCCCCGACCACCATCACTCCCGACCAGGTGTGGAAGGAGTCACCTTCAAGATGGCCTGCAGCGGACCGGACCAGGGCGTCGACGATCTCGGACCTCCCCGCTGATGTTTGGCAGGATCTCGTGTCCGGGCAAACAGGCGAGCCTCGGCCTGGAGGCGAATTGGCTCTACGTAAATCATGGCATTGGACGAAATGCCGCCTTGCGAGAGGCGAGGATCGGACCCATCCAATGTATAATACACCGAGGCATTTGCCGGCACGGTCAGAGAAACGAGCTGCCCGTCGCCCCTGCGTTCGATCGGCATCTCCAGAGCCGGCTTGGGGGTTAGTTGTGAGTCAATAAAATCCACTCGATTCGACAGCCACTCTTTCATCCAATCGATCTCACTTTGATAGCTGCCGCCCCGCGGCTGGAGATCCCATCGTTCCGCTTCCCGCGGCTGAGCTTCACGGAGTTCCGCCGTAAGCTGGTCGATCAGCTCATTCAAATGCTCCAAGGAAAACTGTTTTTGACGTAGTTCCTGCCAGCGATCGACCCAGAGCTGCCAAAAATCCGGATCGCGCAGGATCTGAGACCACCAGGTGCCAACGAAGAAGCGGCCCGTATTCCACCGGCGCGGATTCTCATCGCGTCCGTCCGTCGAGCCGAGCGCCCGATCAAAATCCCAGTGCGGGCCGAAAACCAGTTTCCCGTTGCGCGGTTTATAGAAATAAGTGCTGTAGATCAGGGCGTCGACATTGCCGCTGAGCACCTCCAGCACATGGTAATCGATCCAGGAGTCGACATCGATATAGGCGCGGTAGCCCACCACCGGGTCCTTCCACTGCGGGCCTTGCAGGGCCCGCGCAAAAGCCTCGAAATAGGACGTGAGATACTCGCGTTGCGGAGCGCGATCCGAGAGGCTAATGACCCGCTCTTTTGGCTCGACGTAGACGAGCGCCGCGTTCCCTGCCCATAAACCCGACTCGTTCGGGCCGAGGCGATCCATCTTTAAAAGGTAACCGCCGGTGACTTCGGGCGGGCGAACGTCGGCAGAGCTGAGCCGATCGATATCCACTCGGTGTTTGCCGACTTTGATTTTTTCTTCCAGGATGTAGATCCCTTCATACTGTCGCTCCCCCACCTGGCCGGCACGCTGCACCACGTAGACTTCCAGGAACCGGGTGCGAGGCGAGTAGCGCCCCATTTCCCGGCTCAACTGATGGACAAACGGATTGTGAATCATCACCGGCTCAAACCGGTTGGGCGCATACAGCACCCAATCCGAATCCGCCGGCAATCCCAATACCGATTGATGCTGCTCTTGATTAAATTCATCCAGCAAGTGCAGCACGAAACTCGATTGGGGCAGGTTCATCGTGCTCGATCCCCGCGCTCGACAGGCGGCCCGGGTCGCCAGACAGGGTGGATTGGTCAACGACGTGCGGCCGCCCACCGGTTCGAAAAAAGAGAGATGCGCCACTGTATCCGCCGAAGAATTAGCCGCATCCTGCCCCATCAGGTCCATCACCAGGACGGGGAGATTGGAAGTGAAGCTCCGCACTCCCGGTTGCAGAAAGAGATAAGTCTCACTCCGCGGCGGGCCAGGAAGCAGACCCTCTGCAAAGGCACGCGCCCGCAGATGGACCGTCTTGGCCACCTTGATAGGGGCGCGATAAGGTGGCGACCAGGCATTGGGCAAGGTCCCGTCCGTTGTGTAATGGATGACCGCCCGGGGTGAATCGCACCGGAGCTCGATGGTAAAAGGCGAAGTCACTGAGCCACCGGGACGTGAGAAGATAACTTCCGGGGCGAAGCCGGGACCCTGAATCATGTTCGGTTTGCCAGGAGTCGGGCGCACAAACCGGCCGACCATCGACAGCTCTCCGGCCGCCCGGCCATAGGACGTGTCTGGTGGTTGCTCCGGGTAATCGGCGAACTCGGAAACGACGTTTGTCGACCGATCCACAAGAGCCAGATAACCGCCTTCTGGCCGGAGCTCGACGCTGGCGTGCAAATGTCCAGGAACCGCCCCCCGCCCTTTGCCGGAAGTGAACACAAGCAAGTACTTTTCCGGCAAAAGCCAAACGGTCGGAAACTTCCAGCGGGTCAGGTTGGTTACAGTGTCGGTTAAGAACCAACCGCCCAAGTTGAGCGGCGTGACCCCTGGATTGTAGATCTCGATCCAGCCGGTGTTCTCGCCCGCCTCGTCTTTCAGGCCGTGCTGATTGTTCGCCTGAAATTCGGAAATGCAAGCGGGGGGAAGACTTTCGGCCGCCAGACGAGCCATCAGACTGGCCACGAATGCCAGTCGGAGCCAGCCACGGACGCTCGTGATGACCTTCATTGAGAGCACTACGGCGTTATTCCGCCTTTGAGAACTGAACGGACCTACACCCCATACGGCCATTGCGCCCAATGAGCAAGAGTGAAGGTGAGAAAATGCAATCGGGGGCATCCGAATTGGCCCTATCGCTACTCCACCGCGAGATTTATCTTGTAGGTCCGGGCCGGGACACTGAGCGAAGTTCCGGGCGAGGAGGTTCTCACGGAAAATACTCCGGGGAATTGTCCTAACCGCATTCCTTGATCCGTCGTAGGACTGAGGAACTGCGCTGATCGATAATGACGAAACCAAAAGCCAGGAAAGGAGACAAACAGGATGACCACACATAAAACCGGAAACCGAGAAGAGTGGCTGGCCGCCCGGCTCGAGCTGCTCAAGGAGGAAAAGGAGCTGACGCGGCGGAGCGATGAACTGGCCCGGCGGCGGCGGGAGTTGCCCTGGGTCCGGCTGGAGAAGCCCTATCGATTTGAGACGGACCAGGGGACCGCCACCCTGGCCGACCTGTTCCGAGGCCGTTCGCAACTGCTCGTGTATCACTTCATGTTTGGCCCCGAATATCAGGCTGGATGTCCCTCCTGCTCCACGATTGCGGACGGATTCAACGGGATCGCCGTCCATCTCGCCCATCATGACGTGATGCTTTGGGCCGTATCACGGGCCGCCTTCGCCAAGCTCCAGGCCTACCAGCAAAGGATGAACTGGACCTTCCCCTGGGCCTCGTCCCTGGGCAGCGACTTCAACTCTGATTTCCAGGTTGAGCTGACCGAAAAACAACAACGCCAGGGGGGTGGCGAATACAATTATCGCCGCGAGGCGGCCGCCGACTACCGCTCTCTAGAAGGGCGTGAGACGGGTCAGTGGAATAATAATTCGCAAAGCGCCGGCGAAGGGCCGGTCGCGGAGTTGGCGGCCAGGTGCGGGACGGATCTGGCTGCTTATACGCGGGAGAGGCCGGGTCTAAGCGCGTTTGCCCTCGAGGAGGGAACCGTCTACCACACCTATTCTGCCTATGCTCGCGGAGTCGATGGCTTGTGGGCTATGTACCAATGGTTGGACCGCGCCCCGAAAGGCCGGAACGAGGCAGGCATCTGGTGGCGGCGCCACGACGAGTATGGGTCGGATTCGATCACGGCCAGCTCGTGTTGCCAATCTCATTGATCAACTGCGAAAGGGCGATGCCCGGCGGCCGGAGCACCTCCAGGATGGGGACGGGAAGTGTGGTTTTGCGCCCGTCTCACGGGGCAACAGTAGGAGCGCTAGTCTGGAGGTCTTCTGTTTCCGCTCCGACCTTCGCGCGCGAGATGGGACGCCGATGACATACCTCCAACCGATTGCCGCAGGGATCTTCGAAGAAGGCGGCGTAGTAACCAGGCGCATAGATCATGGGACCCTCCATGTGGCGGGCGCCTGCACTCCTGGCAACCTGGGCAATCCGATCCACCTCCGTCTCGCTTTCCGCCCAGAAGGCAATTCGGTTCTCGTTTGGAATATGACCCGGCGATTCCGTAATGCCAAAGAACTCAGTGACGGTGGCGTCGGCCGCTTCGAATTCCAGCCAGCCTTCGACCTCCACCCGCCGGGTGAATCCCAAAGCCGGCAGGAGAGTTTGCCAGAAGGCGGCGACTTCCCGGAGCCGGGGGACGCGCAAGTCAATGTGATCAAAGATTCTTTTCATCTTATTAGAGCTTGGACGTTTTCTGGCCGGGCCGTTTCCGCTAAATTTGGCCCCTGTTCGAACTGTCAATCTAACCCATCCAACGAAAGGAGATATGGACTTACCCTTCACTGGTGGCTGCGTCTGTGGCGCCGTCCGTTATCAATGCTCTGCAGAACCAATCCTGATGTTCAAGTGCCACTGTCGAGACTGTCAGCGAGTGACTGGCGGCGGATTTGTCGCCGCCCTGCTCGTGCCCGCGACCGCGTTCCGCCTGACCCAGGGCCGACTGCGCTACCACTTCACTCCCAGTGCGGCTGGAGGCCTGCATAAACGCGGTTTTTGCGCCGCATGTGGATCGCGCCTCACGGGCGGGGAACGCGAGGGACAAGCCACTGATTGGATCGGAGTCACCGCAGGCAGCCTCGACGATCCCAGTTGGTTCCATCCGCAAATGGATTTCTTTGTCTCCGACGTCCAGCCCTGGGATCAGATGGACCTCGCTATTCCAAAATATCAACTTTATCCGCCGCCACCAAAGAACCGATAGCTCGGATAGTTTACAAAACCACGTCCCCATGACATGCTAGGGAGCAGTGATTGCCCCCAGCTTAGCCGAGCAAGTCAGTCTGCAATCGTCCCTCTTCGAACATGAACAATGTGCATTCACAACCCAGGTCCATGACGCTTCGGGTTGGCATCGTGGAGGATGAAAGCGACGCACGCGAACTTCTGAGGGAAACACTGGAGGGATTAAAGGGCAGCAGTTGCGTGATGGAGGCGGCAGACGCCCGCTCCGCCCTGCGCAGTTGCAGGGAACATGAACTGGACGTGCTCCTGGTCGACCTGCGTCTGCCTGATATGCCGGGCCTCGAGTGCGCCAGACAGCTCACGGAAATTGCGCCCAGGATCAAGGTCATTGCGGTGACCGCTTTCGCCCGGGAACGCGACCTTCGCGAATCTCTGCGTCTGCCATTGGCTGGTTTTCTGACCAAGCCGGTCTCGGTCGAGGAGCTGCGCATCGCCCTGCGCGTCGCGAGCCAGGGCGGGACCTATCTTTCGCCTGGTCTTCGTCCGATTCTGGACGCCATGCACCAGCAGCCGAATCACGTCAAGCTCGCGGAACGATTCGGGTTGACCATGCGCCAACTGGAGGTGCTGCACCTGCTTGCGCTCGGCTTGGAGTACAAGGAAATAGCGGACCGTCTGAGCGTCAGCGTCAGTACGGTTAACAATCATTTGACCCACATCCGTGAACGCCTGGGCGTGCACAACTCCATCCAGGCGCTCAATAAGATTTTTCCGCTCTCGGCCGGCGGCCACTCCCGTTTCGTTGGGTAGGCGGGTTATTCCAGGGCTGAACGGACCGCGGATCATGGGCAAATCGGTCCCTTTTTTAAAAACGTATTCGCGGCCAGGTGCGCCGGCATCGGTCTTGAACCGGTCGACATAGTAGTTTTCTTCCATTGTCCGGGGCGGCAATTGATGTTAGCGATGTCGGTAGGGAAGAAGACCTGCCAGCGGCTGCCGGCGGGGCGTTTTCCCGGTTCGGGACGCTGGTCCTGTTCAGAGCGATTTGGAGGCAAGGGCTCGCCTTCACGAAGACCTTGATGACGCTTATGAATACAGTTCCTCCCAAATTGTCGCCGCGCATTCTCTTTCTGGAAGATAACCTCTTCGATCGTGAACTCTTAGTCTGCTCCCTGCGGGCCGACGGGCTGAAATGCGACTTTGTCCACGCCGAAAGTCGTCACGACTTCGAAGCGGCCATTGTCGAAGCTCCCTTTGATCTCATTATCTCGGATTACTCTCTGCCCGGCTACGATGGCATGACCGCTTTGGCTGTGGCGCAAAAGCTCCAGCCCCAAACCCCCTTCATCTTCGTCTCCGGGACGATCGGCGAGGAACGGGCCGTCGAGAGTCTCAAAAACGGAGCCACCGACTACGTCCTGAAAGACCGCCGCGACCGGGTGGTGGCGGCCGTGCGCCGGGCCTTGCGCGAGGGGCAGGAACACGCCGAGCGCAAGCTGCTGGAAGCGCAGTTGCGCCAGTCCCAGAAGATGGATGCGGTGGGACAATTGGCCGGCGGAGTAGCCCATGACTTCAACAATCTCCTGGCCGTGATCCAAGGCAACACGGAACTGGCCCTGATGCGAGTCGATGTCTTGTCCGAAGACATCCGGGAGAATCTGACCCAGATCGGTGCCGCGGCCGAACGCGCCGCCAGCCTGACCCGACAACTTCTGGCGTTCAGTCGCAAACAGCCCGTCCACCTCCAGCCCGTCGATCTTTCCGAAGTCGTGAGGAATTTGACCCGCATGTTGCGGCGGCTCATTGGCGAAAACATCCGCCTGGAATGCGACCTCAGCCTGCTTCCCGCATTCGTGCAGGCCGATGTGAGCATGCTCGATCAGATCCTGCTTAACTTGGTCGTCAATGCTCGCGACGCCATGCCGCAGGGAGGTGACTTGCTCATCACGACGCGCAAGGTGAAGATCACACGTCCAGCTTTCGAAGGAGCGGCCTGTTCTCGCGAGGGCGAGCACGTCCGTCTGACGGTGCGGGACACGGGCGGCGGGATTGCCCCGGAGCACCTCTCCAGGATCTTCGAGCCATTCTTCACCACCAAAGAAGTGGGGAAAGGGACGGGTCTGGGCTTGGCCACGGTCTACGGCATTGTCCAACAGCACAAAGGCTGGATCGAGACCTCGAGTGAGGTCGGCAAAGGAACCGAGTTCAGGATCTTTTTCCCGGCCATCGAGGCAGGTCCTGACAGCCAGTCCCCTGCGGCCGGTTCGGGAGCAAAACGTGGCGGCAATGAACGGATCTTACTCGTGGAAGACGAACCGGCCGTGCGGCTGTTCATCAAGAGAGTTTTGACCTCTTTCGGCTATCGGATTGAGGAAGGATCCTCCGGGCGCGAGGCTCTGCAAATGATGGGCGGTCGAGAGTCTGAAATCGATTTGCTGCTGACGGATGTGGTCATGCCCGATGGCCTCAACGGCCTGGAGCTGGCCAATGCCCTCAGAGCTCAGCGTCCCGACCTCAAAGTAGTCTTCATGAGCGGGTATGGAGCCGATCTGACCGTGAAGTCGCCAAACGCTTTCAATGGCACTCAAAACTATATGCTCCACAAGCCGTTTCGTTCCGAGGATCTTGTGGACCTCATTCGCCACTGCCTGGACAGCACTCAAGCGACCGCCTCCTCCCCCTGAATTCGACCTCCGCAGCGGCTCTCAGCCGATAATTGAGACCGGCTGGCCCGCTCGTCGAAGCCAACCCCCACATTGGGACTGGACCGGTTCCTCGAGCAGGTCGACGTAGGCGCCCTCGAGCAAGTCCTCCGCGCGGATTCTAAGCTGCGCCATCAACTCGCGTGCGATGCAGTCGCCTTCTTGCGCCGCTTGCCCCTCCTGCAGGACGACCTCCAGCTCCACGAACGAGCCCAACCGCTCCACCTGGTCCAAGTGAATCCGGGTTTGGCCGACCTGGAACAGGACTCGAGTTTTCACGACGGTCCGCCAGCGGCCAAAGGCGGCCGCCAGGACTATGCCCAACTGGTCTGCATTGGTCACGGGCGCGATGAGGTAATCGGACTGTTTGATTCCGGCAATGTCCGGTCGGCGATAGAAGATGAGCTCGCTCTCCGCGCCGGTGATGCGTCGCAATTTCAATCGCCCGTGCGGGCAGGAAAAGAACGTGTCTTCCTGCACCAGCTGAACGGGGGCCGCATCGCTGAGCTGCTGCGCTAACGCCCTGGTTCTGGTGGGGTCCTTATCTCGAGCTTTGAGCTCAATGTTTGAAGGCATAGCTAAGCTACCAGGATCGTTTCAGGCGATAGAATTGATCGCCGGAAACGGGAAGGGCAATGCTAAATCCTCGTTCCCCAACCTCCACGCGGTTGGTCACCGCGGTCCAACGAATCGGATGACCGAGTGCCGGACTGCTTTCCAGCCAGCAATCAGCGGTCGTTTTTGGCCAGGAAAGCTGCACCTGGCCGTAACTGTTGCCGGCCGCCAGCACGATGGGTGGCTCGACGAGAAGGGTCCCGAACTTCTGAACACGCACGTTGCCAATGGCGGCCGTCACCATCCAAGGGTAAGACCCTGGCGCAGCGTAAGCGTGGGTGGCGACCAGGTTGGTATCGGAAGCCGAACCGTCGCCGAAACTCCAGGCCACTTCGATAGCTGCCGTGGTATTGCTCCGAGTCACAGTGACAGCGAAAGGGACTGGCCAGGCAGCCGGGTAACTGGCCGGGACGCGAGCTTGTGTTGCCAGGGAGTACATTCCCGGAGTGACCGTGATAGTGCCGGTGCCCAAGAGTGAGTTCTTCCCGGCATTCCAGGCGTCGTAGGTAAAAGAATCCGCTCCGACATAGCCAGGTTCGGGATAGTAGGTCACCACATTATTCGACACTCCCACCGTGCCATGTCCCGGCTGGGACAGGATGCTGAGGGTGGCTGAACTCGGATCGACCGTGATGGCGGCTGCGCCCGGTTGCCCAGCGGCTGTGTTGATCGCGATATTGTTGACACTGGGTGTGGCGGCCGGATTCGCCCCCTCCCCACTCGGTCCATTGTGGCAGGTGTAACACCCCACCACCGCCCCGCGGACCAGGGTCACAGATCGGCCGTTCGACAAGCGGGCGCTGAGAGTTCGCTCCGCTTGGGTGCGCGACAGGACCGTTCCACGATAATCGTTGCCATGACAAGTCGCGCATTGTGTTCGGCCGGTCGATTCCACCACATCGGCGTGGCGGTTGACCCAGGTTTGCCCAAGCGGGTGAAGCCCATGGGGGCCACCACTGACAGTGTTGGGTGTGGTGGGATGACAGGCGCCGCACTCGCTGAGAACGCCCTCGTGACCCTGTAAGGCGATATTGCGGAGGTTGTCGTTCCGCTCAGCGCTGGGGAATTCCGCGTGCGTCGAACCGTGGCAGGCGGCGCATTGCAGCCCGCCGTGGCCAGCGGAAAACCTGTAAAGGGACAGGCCAGGCGCGGGGGTATCGGCCTGGGTCGCGAACGTGCCGTCCACAGGCAACCGAGGTGCGCCGTTCGTTTGAAATACAGAGGCATAGCGGATTTGGCCGTTGTTGTGGGTAGCGGTGCCAGTATGACAGCTCTGGCAGTTGGGTTCCATCAACCAACCGATTCGATCGCTCGCCCCAACGGCGCTCAAACTGCCATGGCAGCTCTGACACTGCAGTTGCATCGATCCGTCCTGGGCAACGGCGTGGCCCATGGCCCCGCGCAGACAGCGAGTCGTGGCACCTGGGTGACAGCGGTAGCACGCCCCGCGATCGGCCGCCTCATCCAATGTCACCTGCAGATCGGGGTCCAGGACGTGCGCGTGGAAGGAATGGACCGAGACAGTTAAAGGTGGAATCTTTTCAAAACTCTGCGCCCCCAGTGCTTCCGAGGCGTGGCACCTGGCGCACAAAACGGGCCGGTCGTCAGCCACCACTCCACGATAAAGTCCTTGCGCATTGAAGCCGCCCGCCGCTAGAGCGGCCGCATAGAGGCGCGGTTGGTTGGCAAACTGCCACTCGTCATGGAGCCTGAGGATGTTGAGGCGATAATCCCGTTCCGGAGATCCATCCCACACCCAACCGGCCGTGGGTTGGGCAGCGGTCTGGGCACCAGAGGCGTGACAGGCCCGGCAGTCCATCTCATCCGACACGGGCAGAACGACATCATTCGTCGCCAGCGGCCGATTGGCCGAATCCCAGGCAATCAATCGCATCAGTGGATAAGGATTCTTGCGCTGCCCATCATCATAAGGGGAAATAGGAATTCCCTCCGCCCGCCACCAATTCACCAGTGTTGCGGCAGTGGCAGTCGGGCGGTTGGTCGTTTCGAAAAGCATTGTCTGAGGGAGATTAGTCACCCCGGGCATAGCCCAGCCGGCCAAGCCGGTTTCAGGGGCAAGGGTGGCTCCGTACAGCTTTCCCACATAGGCATAGAAGTTTCCTTTGCCCATGGCGGTGGAATTGAGCGAACCATCCGGGTCCGCTACTGCCTGGTAAGTGATCTTATAGCCGGCGCCGTCGCGGATGAGTTTTCCGTTCACGATCAATTGCGCCTCCACCGTGTTATAGGGCGGTAGAATGGAGAAGACAGAGTAGTCACTGTCCATGCAATGCATTCCCAAATTATTCCAACTGACGAGCTGGGAATTGGCAGCCGCCAGCGAAAGGCCACTAGAAAATGCCAGGAGCCCTCCCAATAGTTTCTGCTGGATACCGCGCATAGCACTCCTGGAACAATACAAACCGGGTTGATGGTCTGGAATTAAAGCAAAGCTCACGCCATGCTTATCTCCTTCTTTAGGGCCTCCAACGAAGCGGGCTACACCCTTCTTGTCCAATGCCAAACCCCGCTTGCGCTCTGGTGGCGGTCGAAGGCGCTCGCCCCACAATTGGGTCTGTCTCACTTTCGCTTCGCCCGTTCTAGTGTCTCCCGCGCGAAGGGCAACGCAATCCTGGCATTCGAGGTCACCGATTTCGATTCCGATTTACGCGGCTTCACCAGTGCGGTGTAGCCTGCGAGGTGTGGGGCAGACATTTTGTCTGCCGGTCCGGGGCGCCTCTGACGCCCCCAGGAAGAATTAATCCGCACGGCGAAAAACGACCGTCACTTTGAAGTTGGGCCCGTGGACGCATCTCGCTAACCGCCTTCCTCAAACCGAAAACTGCAAATACCTAATGGCTGACGCCATCGGGTCCGACCTGCTCGGGGTGAGCGGGCAGAGCAGGCCTCTCTTCGTTTCCTTTGTTGGCTTCTGTAAACCACTCCAAACCGCTGGCCACATTGTCAGCCATCATGCAAAACGCCTCCTGAGGCGTAACAATCGCCAGTATGGGAACGCTGTCCGTGCCCTTGTCCGCAGATCAATCTAAAGCCCAGAGGTGAACCGCGGAATACGCCGACTACGCGGAAGAAGATGCCGGGACGAGACTACCGGCCATGTTTCACTTGGGCATCGCCTTCTCACCTGGCGGCTAGCTACGGCGTCAACCGTATCCAGGGGGATTGAAAAGCGGGTGAGCTCAGCTGTTATGTAGCCCCCGGAGCGCGGCTATGGCGAGTCCGACGAGCCGCAGCCCTCGCTCAATCCAAACGTCTGCCGTTGGTCTGCCGACACAGCTATAAGCCGCGCTCCGTATTCTCACCCCCTTTTGATTACACCCCGTATCCAGTCGGCTTCATCTTCCTCCTTTCCAGCGGTCCGACCAGCGGTCCGACCAGCATTCGGGCCACAGAAGCTAACGATGGCAACGAAGAGCTGGCCAACTCTTCGGTAGCTTGGTTGCCTTATCTGACAGGCAGCTTTTCCAGAATCCCTCCGGACCGGACATGGGCCAAAGTGACTCAGACAACGGACGGATTTAGAATCCGACTGTGCCAGAAGTGACACACTTACGCTCCTCGGTCTCTTGCTGCTTAAGCGGCAATGGATGTTCAGTGTTGCTATAGTGTTGCCATATCTGATCCAGCCCTGGTCCAGGGTTTGTTCGGGCTTTGTTCGGCCTTGGCCAGGCTTGCTACGGCATTGGCTGAACCAAGGGTAAACCAAGTCTAGCCAGGGCAAAAGCAACCTAGGTGTAGGCCTGAACACGGTATGAGTTGTGCTGGAAGGGACTAACAAGCCGGTGCGTGCTGAGTTGAGTCCGGCTGAGGGCGAGTGGCGCTATTCACCAGGACGGAAGTGCCTTGCTCCGAAGGCGCACTCGGAGAATCTCGAATTGCAGACTTCTCGGGGGCGTCAGAGGCGCCCCCAACCGGCAGACAAAATGTCTGCCCCACAGCAGCTGCATTGTCTTCCCACAAGCTCCCACTCGGGGCCAGGCTCGTCGTGGGTAGGCCTCTGGCCTGCCGGTTTGCGCCTGCTCCGAAGGCGCGCTCAAGGCGCGCTCGGGCACGTTTGACGAGTTTGGCCCGAATCGCTTACGCTCGGGCTCGATTCAGTTCCTTTTATGCCCATTCCCGTCTTGAGACCGTCGCCGCGCGGTGACCGCTTATTCCAAAGAAACTCAAGGGTCTCGGCCGTCCTGAGCAGTGCAGCCCGCAACCTGCTGTTTGGCATCGCCTTTCTCTTGGGAGCCCTGAGCGGCAAAGTCACCGCTTCGTCATTTCCTCAGCCCTATAACAGCGAACCGGATCCAGGGGCGCCCATGCCAGCCGCGGAGGCGGCGAAAAGGATGATTCTGCCGCAGGGATTCAAAGCGACTGTCTTCGCGGCTGAACCGGAGGTGCAAAATCCCATCGCTATGGCCTGGGACGCTCGCGGGCGCCTCTGGATAGCCGAGAACTATACCTACGCGGAAGGCCGGAAGAAGTTCGAACTCGGGTTGAGAGACCGAATTCTCATCTTTGAAGACAAAGACGGAGACGGCCACTTCGATAAGCGCACCGTTTTCACGGACGAGCTGCAGATGCTGACCAGCCTGGCCATTGGACACGGTGGAGTCTGGGTGACCTGCCCACCCCAAGTCCTGTTCATCCCTGATCGGGACGGCGACGATCGTCCGGACGGTCCCGCGCAAGTCGTCCTGGACGGGTTCACGGTGGCGCTGGAGAGCTATCACACGTTCGCCAATGGATTGCGCTTTGGCGTGGATGGCTGGTTGTACGGCCGCTGCGGCGCGTCTTGTCCAGGCGAAATTGGCGTGCCAGGGACGCCTTCCGACGCTCGGGTGCCTGTTCGTGGCACTTTGTGGCGCTTTCATCCCGAGCGCAAAGTGTTCGAGGCGCTCAGCTACGGGACGACGAATCCGTGGGGACACGATTGGGACGAGCACGGCGAGCTATTCTTCATCAACACGGTGAATGGCCATCTCTGGCACGATTTCCCCGGCGCCCATTATGTCCGGCCTCATACGATTGATCCGAACCCGCGCACCTACGCACTTATCGACCAGCATGCGGATCATTGGCATTTCGACACCAGCCAGGACTGGAGCAAATCCCGCGATGGCGCGGCCAATGCCTACGGCGGCGGCCACGCTCATGTGGGCATGATGATTTACCTGGCCGACAACTGGCCCTCCTCCTATCGCGGTCATTTGTTCACCCTCTTTCCAGCACAGTGGGATCCGAAGCTTGGAATTCACGTGACTTGAAGTCGCGGCC
>JADMIO011276581.1_pt1 | contig 39111 bp, 27 predicted proteins | sample 8958161 | NCBI WGS metagenome assembly JADMIO01 (sample SAMN16585339, study PRJNA669376) | soil metagenome | isolation source: Crop rotation soil | place: USA: Cullars Rotation, Alabama | collected 2011 | reverse complement strand
AAACGTTGAGACGGAGTGCCTGCGTTGGGAGTCACGGTAATTTCTCCTCCAATCCTTGATCGGCCGAGGCGGGCCATAACATGGGTGGTGCAGGCGGATTAATTGGCCGCTCCCCTAGAGGCGGCGAAGGCGGATTGGCTTTTCCAGTTCAACAGGCGAAGGTTTGCGCAGACGGAATAATCGGAAAAGTTTTCCGGAGCAGCAAATCTGGTGCGAAATGAACGAGATTATCCGACAAGAACCGCCTGGCGGGTCGTCGGCGCCACCCGCTTCTGGGGGGTGAGAATCCCCTGGAAATTGAGCGGATCGGCCGAGACGACGGAGATTGGCTCGCGATCGCCTTCGCGACGGAGACGACGAAGCAGCTCGACGGCCTCGGGCAGCGCAAACTGCTCGCCGGCAAATCCGCCGACGAATCGCCCGCCGCGCACTTCGCCGCGCAGCTCCATGCGGCGATAGATGCGAACGAGTGTGGCCCAGGTGATGGGAAGTTTTTCCCGCATCAGCGTGCGGCGGAAAACCACGCCGGTGCGGCGGAGAAATTGTTTGGCGGCCAGTTCGTTGAGCTCATCCTGATTTTTCTGCGGCGGCTCGGAGCGGAAAATGCTCCAGCGGCCCACGGGGCGAAGAGCAGAGCGGCGACGCGAGGGGGGCGTGATCATCTGGCGAAGGGCGCCGAAGGAGTCGCAAGTGATGAAACCTCTGGCGAGGAGGTCGGCGAGGCCCATTTCAACGTGCGCTTGCACGAGCTTGGCGGTCTTCGGCAGGTTTTGCGGGAACATCGGGCCATGAGCGGTGAGCGCATGCAGCAGATCGCTGCCTGGCCCGCTCAGATTCTCGGTGGAAGGGGAGTCCGTGAACCCAAGCCAGTCTTCCAGATGCTCACGGGGCGCGAAACTGATAGGAGTCACGCGAATCGCGCTGGAAGCGCCTCCCCAGAGCCGGCCCCAGGCGAATTCGCCGCTGAGCGTCACTTCTTCCAGCCACTCGCGGCGATAATCGCGCACGCGGCGGGGAAGGACATGACTTTCCCACGCCCAGGCGGGAACTTCGAAGCCGGTGAGTTGATTGAGCACCTCGGCCACGCCCCGCGGCCCTTCCAGCTTGTAGTTTTCATCAACGTGCTGCCAGCAGGCCAGGAACTGGAGAAATTCGCTGGCGGTAACCGGCTGAATCTCGCGGCGAAGCGTATCGAGAGTGTAGCGATGAATTCGCGCCAGTAACCTTCGCTCGCACCAGGCAGATCGGCCGCCAAGCCGGGTCCGCAAAATGCTCCCTTCATGCTCCAATTCCATTAGCAGCGCTGAGGTCTTACCGTCAATTGCGATGCGCGGATCTTCTTCAAACACCGGCCCAAGCGCTTCGAGCCGCCCAAGAAGGATTTTCTTCGGCTCGGTAAGTCCATCCGCCGCAAACCATCGCCCATCCTTATGAATCACCCGATGCCCAGCCGCCAGACTCGAAAGCCAATCGATCCATGGCGTCGCTTCTTCATCGGTGACAAATCCCATCCACAGGAGCGCATCATGCACTTCCTCAACCGACTCAACATCCGGCCAGGCCTCATCGCGAACCCGTTCAACCGCCGCTGGATCGAGCGCGCCAATGGTATCCAGCGATTTTTCATCCAGCGACCGCCGCGACATCACCGCCTGCGTGCGGCGCTCCTCCAGCGGTGCATCATCCAGGAACGTGTATAGCTCTGACGAGAGAATCCCGCGCGCGAAAGCCGAAGGCTCGGTGGTATCGACGGCAACCCGCTCGATCGACCCATTCCGCAACCCCTCCAGCACCTTGATCAGGCCTTTGATATCCGTCGCCTCGGTCAGGCAATCATGAATCGTCTGGAACACCAGCGGATGCTCCATCGGAATCGGCAGATCGCCGGGCGGCATCGTCTCGGGACAGGCAACCGCTGCGGGAAATGTCGCCGCCAGCAAATCACCCGCGCGCATTCGCAGCACCTGCGGCGGAACCGGTTTGCCATTTTGAAACCGCTCCAGCAGAAGCGATCGCGAAGCATTCCAACGCCAGCGTGACTCAAACATCGGCTGATCGAGAATCGCCTGCGTCAGAAGATCTTCAACGCTATTGGGATGCAGATAATTAAAGACATCAGAAAGCGGGAAACTGTGCTGCTGGCCCAGCGAGATTACAATCGCCTCTTCATTGGCCGCCGCCTGCAACTCAAAGCCAAAACCGCGGCAGAATCTTTTTCGCAGCGCCAATCCCCACGCTCGATTGATCCGTCCGCCGAATGGCGCATGCAGAACCATCTGCATCCCACCGCTTTCATCGAAGAATCGCTCGAGCACCACACGTTTCTGCGTCGGCACCGTCCCCAGCGATCGCCGCCCCTCGCCAATGTAATCCGTGATCTGCATCGCCCCCTCATGCGGAATGTTGATTTCCCGCTCCAGCGCAACCGGATCGCCCACCTCATCGCGCAGCTCGGCAATCTCCGCCGACAATTCAGCGGTTCGTGACGGCCCCTCACCCAGCCAAAACGGAATCGTTGGCGGGGCACCCTGCGCATCGGCCACGCGCACCACCCCGCGCTCCACCTTCAGCACGCGCCAGGAAGTATTCCCCAGCTGAAAAATATCCCCCACATTCGACTCCACCGCAAAATCCTCATTCAACGTCCCCACGAACGTCCCCTCCGGCTCGGCCCGCACCTGATAATCGGCCACATCCGGAATCGCCCCGCCCCCAGTAATCGCCGTGATTCGCGCCCGCTTTCGCGCCATGATCCGCTTGCCCACCCCATCGCGATGCAACAATCCCCGCCGACCCGCGATGTGCATCTGAATCACCGCATCAAAATCTTCACGCTTCAAATTGCGATATGGCCAGGCGCGGCGAAACATCTCCAGCAGCACATCTTCCTGCCACCCCTGCTCGCCGGCCTCAACACACGCCGCAACGATCTGCTGCGCCAAAATATCCAGCGGCGCGGCCGGCTGCGGCGTGCGATCCAGATCCCCCCGCGACATCGCCCGCAACAGCGCCGCCGCCTCAACCAGTTCATCCACCGTCAGTGGAAACAATCGTCCCTTTGGCACCCGCCGAATCGCATGCCCCGATCGCCCCACACGCTGCAGAAACGTCGCGATCGATCGAGTCGCCCCCAATTGAATCACCAGATCGACATCGCCGATATCGATTCCCAATTCCAGCGACGCCGTCGCCACCAGCGCCCGCAGCGTCCCCGACTTCAACCGATGCTCCGCATCCAGCCGCCGCTGCTTGGAAAGACTGCTGTGATGGCAGGTGACTTTGTCCTCCCCCATCACCTCGCACAATCGCGCTGTAATCCGCTCGGCCAGCTTGCGCGTATTCACGAACACCAGCGTGGTGCGATGCTCGTCGATCAAGCCGGCAACCTGCTTATAAATCTCATCCCACTGCTCATGCGAGCAGATCGTCGAAAGCGGCGAAGGCGGAACAACGATGGACACATCCATCTCGCGACGATGCCCCACATCCACCAGCTCACATTCGCGCCCAACGCCTACAAGGAATTGCGCCACTTCGCTCAGCGGCTTCTGCGTGGCCGACAATCCAATCCTTTGAAACGGCCCAGCCAGCGCTTCCAGCCGTTCCAGCGATAGCGCCAGATGGGACCCGCGCTTGTCCCGCGCCAGCGCATGAATCTCATCGACGATCGTCGTCTTGACCGTCTTGAGCATCTCCCGCCCACCCCGGCTGGTCAGCAGGATGTACAGCGACTCCGGCGTCGTCACCAGAATATGCGGCGGCTTCTTGCGCATCGCCGCTCGATCTTTTTGCGTGGTATCCCCCGTGCGCACCATCACGCGGATTTCCGGGATGGTCGGATCCAGCTCGCGAATCTCCCGCAGCGGCCCCGCCAGATTTTTCTGCACATCGTTCGAGAGCGCCCTCAGCGGGGACACATAAAGCACGTGCGTCTCATCCTTCAAATCGCTCTGCCGGGCGAGTGAATCGATGGCCGAAAGATAAGCTGCTATGGTTTTCCCCGTCCCCGTCGGCGCAGAGATCAGCGTATGCCGGCCACTGCGGATATGCGGCCACCCCTGCCTCTGCGGCTCAGTCGGCTCGCCAAAGCGAGCCGCAAACCAGCGCTGAATTGTCGGATGAAAACCCTCGAGCGGCATGGGCAAATTATAGGCTCAGGTCGCCAATTGCGTCATGAAATCTCTGGCCGCGCCACATCAAACTTCAGTCACGCCGCGCGTCAGCTCCCGAATCGCCGTCTCCAGCGAATTCATATCCACCGGCTTGGTCAAATGCGTCGAGAAACCAGCTTCTTCACTGCTGCGAATGTCCTGCTCCATTCCAAATCCGGTCATGGCAATCGCGGGCACGTGCGGATCGCGGGCGCGAACCGAGCGCACGATATCCAGGCCGCTCCCATCGGGCAGCCCGATGTCGCTGATGATCAGGTCGAAGGCGTCGGTCTGGGCCGCGTGCGTGGCTTCCTTGACGCTGGATGCGGCGGTGACGCTGTGTCCGGACGATTCCAGAATCCGCCTCAGGACCTTGAGCGTATCCACATGATCATCCACCACCAGAATTCGCAACTGCCTCGCTGCGTCGCAATCTCCGCCCGCCGGATCGGATTGCGGAAGCGGATCATTGGCAACGGCGGTCGTCGCCAATTCCACCGTAAACGTGGCCCCAAGACCCTTGCCCTCACTGCGGGCACAGATCGTTCCATCATGCATGTCCACAACCGTCTTGGAAATCGCCAGGCCGAGGCCCAGCCCGCCGAAGCGCCGCGCCACCCCTTGCTCGCCCTGCTCAAAGGCGTTGAAGATCGTCGGCAGCGTCTGCGCATCGATGCCGATGCCGGTGTCTTGCACCTCGATAATAATGCGACCGCGGCCCTGGTTGTGCGTCCGCAGCGAAATCTTCCCGCGATCGGGCGTGAACTTGATCGCATTCTTCAGCAGGTTCCAGATGACCTGGTGCATTCGCGCTGAATCCGCATGAATCCGCTCGTGCTCCGCCTTGAAATCCAGCTCGATCTCGATGAACTTCGCACGTGCATCTGCATTGACCATCTCAAGAACATTCCGCATCAACGGATGCAGGTCCAGATCGCGCTTGTGCAGCGTCATCTTGCCGTTGATGACGCGAGAAAGATCGAGCAGATCGTCGATGAGCTGCGTCTCCAGCGCGATATTGCGGCGGATCATCGCCAGATCTTCCCGCATGTGAGGCGGCAGGCCCGGCTCCATCTCCATCACCGCCGTGGACATCAGCACCGGCGTCAGCGGCGTACGCAATTCATGGCTGAGCACCGCCAAAAACTGATCCTTGGCCCGGCTGGCGTCCTCGGCCGCTTTCTTTGCCTGTTGAAGTTCCAGCTCCGCCTTCACCCGCGCTGTCACATCGCGCGTGAAGCAGCGCGTATGAATAAACTCGCCATCCTCAAAATATCCATTGGAATTGATCAGCACATCCTTGATCGAGCCATCCTTGCAGCGCAGCCGCGAAGGCTGGTCGATCAAACACTCGCCGCACAGCAGCTTCTTGAGCATCTCATCGATCACATCGCGGTCGGCATGAAATTCGGTGATGTGATGGCCGACATATTCCTCCGGCGCATACCCCAGCATGTCCAATTCCGCGCGATTCGCCCACAAAATGAGCCCTTCGGGCCCAACCTGGTGGATTCCCTCGACAGCATTCTCAAAAAAGTCCAGCAGCTCGCGCTCGCGGCGCAAAAGTGCCTTCTCAACTTCCTTGCGATGCTCGATCTCGGCCTGTAGCGACTGCGCCTTTTGCTGGAGCAGCGTGATCGCCCGCAGACGATCGTCGGGACTCGACAGCGACGCATAACTTTCCGCCGGGATGACCCGCGTGTGGCACGTGCAAACATCGCTGAGCAATTCTGTTTCACCTGGCCCCGTAAATAAGCTCATCGGATAGGCGCAGAAGAGCGCAAACGTATAGACCTTCGCCAGGTCGTTCCATAGCTCTTCCAGTCGAATCGCTCCCGCCTTGTTCCCCTCCGACCAGAGAAGCGCCACCATCTCGCCAAAGGCGCGCAGGCGCTTTCGACTCTGCGAGGCGCGTTTGACCACCTGCCCGACAACCTGCATGAAGCGCTGCGGGTCGGGCATCCCATTGACCATGAATTTCGCCAGCGTCTCGGCCGCATCCAGCGAAACAAACTGCCCTGCTGCCTTGGCCGCGGCCACATTGATCCCGCGTGCTTTGAGCTTTTTCTGAACAGAAACCCGATGCTCGCGCGTGGCGATGATGACCCCGGCGGCATCGGCTTCCAGGCCGGTGCCGACATACGCCGCCACGGCCTCTTCCAGAAAAGATTCATCCTCATAAAACTGAACGAAGTGCTCCTGCTCCGACACCTGCGTCCAATCGATCGCGTTGGCCGCCCGCCCGACCGGCGCGGAATCGTGGTTGGAGTTCAGCACCGCCTCCAGATCCTGCTGCCGATAAATGCGGTATCCGTTCTTGGGATGACGCTGCGGCCGCAGCCGCCCCGCCTTGTCCCAATTGCGCAGGGTCCAGGGTGAAACCCCCAGAAAATCGGCCGCCTCGCCGACCGTCAGGTATTCGGCCAGCCGCTGCTGCGTGCGTTGCAACATATCTTTGCACCTTAGTAAAGCTTAGTAGTCCGACAAGGTAGTCATACGAACGCCAGCGCGTCAAGGCTGGAAAAAGGCGAGATTTTTTCCAGCGCAGTGGTTGAGTTTGCTCCTTTGGTGGACACTAATTAGGGATGAGTGATGAAGAATTCCTGGCCGCATTTGAGCAACTGACGCTTCCGTTCGCCCAGTGGACCCATCGGGCGCACGTGAAGGTGGCTTACCTCTACCTGCTGGCGCATCCGTTCGAAGAGGCGCTGACCCGCATGAGGCGCGGGATCAAGGCGTACAACGCGCACAACAAGGTCCCTGAGGGTCCCACCAGCGGATACAACGAAACAACCACGCACGCATTTCTGCATTTGATCGCCGCGACCATGAGCGCGTATGGCGCAGCGATGCCAACTGAGAATGCGGAAAAGTTCTGCGATACGCATCCACAACTGATGACCCGCAACGTACTGCGGCTTTTTTATTCACCCCAGCAGCGAATGCACCCGCTGGCCAAAAGCCAATTCGTCGAGCCCGATTTGGCGGCGTTGCCGAAAATTGGCCTGCACCCGGATTAGCGCAAGTAACCCTGCAATTGTTTTGCGACCGCTTCGTGACCGCGTTGCTTGGCGATCGCCGCCGGCGTCGTCCCATCATCCATCTTCGCCGCCGCATCTGCGCCTTTTTCGATCAGCAACTCGCAAAGTGGCCAATCCCCGCGCGAGGCCGCCAGATGCAGCGGCGTGACCCCCCCACCGCCGCGCGCCTTTGGATCCGCGCCGCGCTCCAGCAGCATTTCCACCAGTCCCCGATCCGTTTTCCCCGCAAGCGCAGCGTGCAGCGGCTGATTTGCCGTCGAATTCTTCGACACCGCCCTCAGATCCGCGCCGGATTCCAACAGCGCCTCCGCCGCCTCACGATGCCCCGTGAAAGCCGCCAGGTGCAGTGGCGTCCATCCATCTGCCGTGTATTGACCAGAAAGCTTCCTGTCACTCTCCACCAGTTGCCGCACCCGATTCGTATCCCCCAGCGCTGCCGCCTCGAAAATATCCTTGTGAATATGCGGCGCCAGCAGCAACACCAGGTCCTGCCGCCCGCGAAACAACGCCGCCAGCAAGACGCTTGGACCCTCGGCCGGCCGCGATGTGATCGAAGGATCCTCCAGCAGCGTGCACACCGCATCCGAATCCCCCGCCGTCACCGCCGCCACCAGATCGTCGTATTTGGCCATCGCAGCCTCATTTCCTTTTAGATTTCTTCTTCACAGCGGCCAATGGATTGCCCCGATTATTCTGCTGCTCGAGCTGCCGATATTTCTCCAGCCACTGCTCCAGCGTCAGCGCATCCAGCCGATCCCCCACGACAATGCGATTCAGCCAATCATCAATCGGCACACCCCAGAAGGTGAAATATCCATGCCCCCGCTCCAGCCGCACATCCTTAATCCCATGCTGTTGCAAAAACTTATTCACTTGCGGCAGCTTCGTCGGCCGAATCGACGCGCCCAGTGATGTTGCTTTCTTCTGGGCCATGAATCATCACGCCAGTTTCCCCAACCGCTCCATCACCGAAAAAATCGCCTGCGTCCCATCCCTCCCATGCCCATGTGCCTGTGCCGAGGCAAAAAGCTGGTGCACCAGCGCCGCCGCCGGCATCGTCACCTGCGCCACCTGCCCACTTTCCATCACCAATCGCAAATCCTTCTGCATCAAATCGATCATGAACCCCGGCCTGAAATCATGTGCCACCATCTTCGGCCCAAGATTCTCCAACTGCCACGACTTGGCCGCCCCACCGCTCACCACCGATAACGTCTTCTCCAGATCAAGCCCATTCTTCTTCGCGAACGCCATCGCCTCGGCCACTCCCGTAAGCGTCACCGAAACCAGAATCTGATTCACCAATTTCGTGAGTTGTCCAAACCCCGAAGGCCCGCAATGCACAATCGTCTTCCCCATGTGCGCCAGCAGCGGCTGCGCTTTTTTAAACGCTTCGTCATCTCCCCCAACCATGATGGACAGCGTCCCATTCTTCGCGCCCACATCCCCCCCGCTCACCGGCGCATCCAACAGCGCTGACCCGCGCGCTGACAACGCCTCTGCCATCTTCCGAGTCGCACTCGGCGAAATCGTCGAATGATCCACCACAACCATTCCCGCCCGCGCCCCCGCCAGCACCCCATCCGGCCCGAGAATCACCTTCTCCACATCCGGCGTATCGTTCACGCAAACAAAAACAAAATCCGCATTCGCAGCGGCCTCTTTCGGCGTTGTCGCCCACCTGGCCCCGCGCGAAATCAGCTCCGAAGCCTTCGATTTCGTCCGTGAATTGACAATCAGTGAATTCCCCGCCGCAAGCAGATGTCCCGCCATAGGCCCGCCCATAATCCCCGTCCCGATGAAGGCGGTGCGCGCGGCCATGTGATTAATGTTTAGTGGCGAGAATCAAAATGAAAATGAAATTCAAAATCAGCGAGATCACCACCGCGACCATCAGATACATCGCCAATTGCGGCCGGCTCCACAGCGGATGCTCCGACGGCGCCAAATCCACCGTCTTCCCCGCCGCCTGTTCCACCTTGGCCAGCACATCCAGCTTGATGTCCCGCCGCGCGTGTGTCGGCGCCCCGCCACTGGCCACCGCCTTCAGATCCTCCAGCATGTCCTTCGTCGAGGCATAGCGCTCCTCGCGCCGCTTGGCCATGGCCACTTCGACAATCTCCGAAATCCCGGCCGAAAGTGATGTGTTGAGATGATCCGGCGGAACCAGCGGCTCCTTGAGATGCTTGTGCATCACGGCGCTTGGCGTATCCGCCTCGAACGGCGCACGCCCCGTCACCATGTGATAAAGCGTCGCCCCCAGCGAATAAATATCCGCCCGGAAATCGATGTCCACCTCGCCGCGAATCTGCTCGGGGCTGATGTAATAAGGCGTCCCATACGCCTTGCCCGCCTCAGATTCGGCCGCATCCTTGTCATCCAGCGCCCGCGCCAATCCCAGATCGGTCAATTTCGCCACCCCGCGGGATGTAAGCAAAATATTCTTCGGCTTCACATCCCGATGGATCAATCCCCGATCGTGCGCGTGCGCCAGCGCATCGGTAATCTGGATCGTGATGTCCAGCGCCTCGCGCTCGGTAAACGCCCGTCCCTCCCCCACCGGCGGCGGCTGCATCGCATCATAAAGCGTCTTGCCCTCCACATATTCCATCACGAAATAGTGGAAGCCTTCTGGCGAATAACCCACGTCATACGCCTGGACAATATTGTTATGAGACAACCGCGCGGCCGCTCGGCCCTCTTTATAAAACCGCTCGACGAACTCCGCATTGGCATTCATCTTCGGCGGCAGCACCTTGATCGCCACGACCCGGTCCAGCGATTCCTGCCGCGCCTTATAGACGGTGGCCATCGCCCCCTTGCCGCATTTTTCCATGAGTCGATAGCCGGGGATCTGGCTCTTGCGGCGGTCTTCAAGCTGGGTGCGGATGCGCTTGGCCTGGTTGACGGTGATGAAGTTGTGCTCGACGAGCACGTCGGCCAGCGATCGCTGATTGGGATCGGAGGATTGCTTCTGCTGCTCTTTGCAGAACTCGACTTCGGTCTTGGTGGCAAGGCCAAGCTCGACGATGGCCTTGCCAACCTCCGTGTCGAGGTTCGACGAGAGGCCGCTTGAATAGCTCTCCGGGTGGGGCATGGCTGGTAGGACGGACACTCCTGCCCGTCATCCGCGAAAATGAAAATTCGGAATCTCCCGCAACCAGAGCGTAAGAGTGAACAAACGCTATAACCGCTCAAACCGCCTGTCAAGAAAATTAGCCGGCATCTGCCCCCATGAAAAATAAAAACAGCCCAAACCGTTCCCGGCTGGGCTGTCTTTATCTTCTCGATTGCAATTTCTTTTTACTTGGCCGCCTTCTTAGCCTTGGGCTTGGGAACCTGGATCTTCGTCGCAGTCCCCTCGGCCGGCGTGATAACCACCTTCTGCCCGGCCTTCAGGTCGGCGACCTTGCCGGCATTACCCTCGATGATCACCTGCGTCTTGTCGTCGGTCGTGACGACAATTTCCTTGTCCTTGGTCTTGATGGTTACTTTGGCGCCATCCACCTTGACCACTTCGCCACGCACATTCTTTTCCTTCTTAGGCGCTTCTTTCCCAGCCGGAGGATCGGCCGCATAAGCCGTCCCCACGAATCCTATCAACGCAAACGCAACCAGCAGAGCGAGCAGCGATTTCATCTGGAATCTCCTACCGCGATCAGCGGCGTCTTTTTAAATCTCAAGGCATATCACCGCCGCACCAACGCGACCAGCGGCCTTCAAGTTCAATACCAAAACCGGCCATCCGTGTTGACCGATGCTTGTCCGAGCATACTGTATCGGTCGGAACGCTCGTAATTAATGACCGTATTGACAGATGCGGCAGGCGGCCCCAAAATCAGGCCGCAAACGCAAAACGGTGGCTGTAGCTCAGTTGGCAGAGCACAAGGTTGTGGTCCTTGGGGTCGCGGGTTCAATCCCCGTCAGCCACCCTATTCATTTCAATCTCGCCTGCGAAACATTTTCGGCTCAATGGCCGTAATCTGCTCGATCACATCCCGCTTGTGACGTCGATGATGCTTCTTCTTCACCGCTTCACCGGTGGGCAGCGGCGCCTTAACCGCCGCCTTCGAGCCGCCATTATCCACCGGCGCAACTGGCGCAACTTCCGTCACCGCGGGCGAGGGGGCCTGTGGAGTATCCGACCCTGTCGTGGTTACACCAACAGCGCCCAGCACATTTCCCTGCGCTGAAAACGCCCTGTCAATCGCGAAATAATCATCCGCATCCGGCGGCCCGCCGCTGTAATCGAAATCGCCGTGGTAATAACCGCCCATCTGGCTGACAAATCCCCCATCGATCAACGCAAAATCATCCGGATCGATTTTCCCATCCACATTGGCATCACCGCTGTAGGTGTATTTCACCAGAATGCTGTTGGTGTCCACCGTCTCATTCTCAAATGTCGTGCGCACCGCCGTTCCATCACCCTTGTCGTTGAGAATCCCCGCCAGGTTGGTGCTGCGCAAGGCGTTGTTGGCCGCCGTGCTGCTCTTGATCCCCATCCCATTCCACGTCCCGCCATCGCGGCCGGTTTGCAGAAGGCCCGTGATCAGCGCCAGCATTGCCTGCCGGTTGGCGGCCGTGGCATCGAGCACCAGGTCGTTGTTGAACAGGTCCATGAAGGTCGTTTCAGCGATCGAGAGGTTGGCAAGCCGCAGCACGCGTGTGCCATTGCTGCCCAGGGTGAATCGCGAGGTGTCGTTGAGGGTCAGCGAAGCCAGGTGCTGCGTGGCGGTGGCGATGACGACGCTGTCGTTGCTGACCACCACGTTCAAATTCGCCGTGCCCGGGAAGCTGTCGGTGGTCAGCCGCCAGGTTCCGGCGTTGACATTGACCGTGTCGTTGCCGGTCCCGCCATTGAAGGTCGGGCTGAAGCTCATCACATCATCGATCGACATCGTGTCATCGCCCGCGCCTCCATCAACCTGAATGCGCTCCGTGAACGAAAAGCTCACCGGCAGATCCGCAATTGTCAGTTGAGTCCCGGTTATATGCACTTCGTCATTACCATCGCCGCCGATGATTTGAACCACGTCAGTTGTCCCGTTCCCGCCGTTATAGATCAGGCCGCCTCCGGGAATCGGGTTCCCATTGCTCATGTCGATGATCAGCGTGTCATTGTTGTCCCCACCGCTGTAGTCGAAGTTGTCAACCTCACTGTATTTCACCGTAAAGCTCGGACCCTGCGCCACCGTCCGATTCTCGTAAAATTCCAGGAACGTGTGCGTCGGATCCAGCCGCAGTCTCTCGCTGTCGATGCCTGCCGTCCCCTGCCGCGGATTGGGTGGCACCGAGATCGCCACCATGTCCGTTCCCGCGCCGCCGACGCTGTCGGTTACTGTCACAACAACGTTGTAGGTCCCCGGACTATTGAAGGCATGGCTGAGGTTGAAGGTCTTGCTCGGCGTGAGGGTCAGGGGCACATTTCCGCCGCCCTCGCCCCAGTTCACCATCGCCGTCCAGGTCTGCTGCGCGTTGGGATCGCTGAACGATCCACCTGCGGCAAATGTCCCACCCTGCGCAATGGTCTGATCCGCCCCAGCGGCGACCACCGGAATCGTGTCGGCGATGGTATTCACCTGAATCGTATCCGAGCCGCCCACGCCGGCATTGTCGGTTACCGTCACCGTCACCGTGTAGTTGCCGACATTCGAGAAAACGTGATTGAGGTTGAAAGTTTTGTCGGCATTGAGCGTCAGCGGCACGTTCGCGCCGCCCTCGCCCCAGTTAACCGTCGCCGTCCAGCTCTGCGCCGGATCGACGTCCGTAAACGAACCAACCTGTGTAAATGTATCCCCCTGCACCGGGCTGGCATCCGCCCCAGCGCTCACCACCGGAGCATGATCCGGCCCTACCGTAACCTGCATCGTGTCGGTTCCCGACTCGGGATAACTGTCGGTAATGGTAACGGTGATGGTAAATGTCCCGACCAGGGAGTAAGTGTGATTGAGGCTGAAGGTCTTATCGGCATTGAGCGTCAGCGTCTGCGTAGCGCCGCCGTCGCCCCAGTTCACGGTTCCGGTGAACGTCTGCTCGAGGTTTATGTCGCTGAACGATCCGATGCGAGTAAATGGCGAGCCCTGCGTAGCGATATCATCGGCCCCCAGATCGACTACCGGCGGGCGCTGCGGCGCCTGCACGAGCCCAGGACTTAACATCGGCTCGCCTCTCCAGTTCGCCGGATCGTTGCCGTAATCGACCGGCTGCACGCGCTCCAGACTGGGCCCATCACCATCGGGGGCAACCGGCCAAGGCAATGAATCGGCGTACTTGAGCTTATCGGCCAGCGTATAAATGGTCGGACTGGCCGGGCCCGGCAGCGGCCTCCCCAGCTTCAGGTCTTCACCCCCATCTGCAAGCGAGCCGCCATATTGGAAAATCTGCACGGCACCCGGCACGTTGTATTGCGTGCGAAACGCCGCGGTGCTGATTCCCTGCGGGATCAGGACCACCGACCCAAACCCTGGAATGGTGGTATTGGTCGGGAAAGTGAAATCGACGCCCGCCAGGAATTTCCAGGTATGGTTTGGATTCGCCGGGTCCCAAAGCTGGAATGGCGTCTCGTTGAGGTTTTGCAGCTCGATGAATTCCCAGTCGCCTGCGTTGGGATGATAGTTGATCTCGCTGATTACGATCGGCCCCACAACCGGCCCGCTGTTGCCGGCGTTGGGCGTGGCTGTGAGCAGCTGCGCAAAATCGGTCGCCCCATTGCTCTTCACATACCGCCCAAAAGACACATTGGGGGCCGAGCCATAGGTGTCCGGTGCGATTCCCACCCCGAAATCCGCGTGCTCGCGGTATCCGGCCACATTGGCGCCATCGTTGTTGGTCAGGAAGATCTCAGCGCCGTTGACCTGATCCAGGTCAAATGGCGTGCTCACGCCGGGATTGGCTGCGTTGCCGAAGCTGGTTGAGGAGAAGAACGTGATGTAACCATTCGCCCCATTCGCCGCGATCGTAGTACCGGGGGGAATCTGGTATTTCTTGAGGTTCGCTGCATCGTTGGAGAGGAACCATCCGCCGATGTTCATGGAGCTGGCGGTGAGGTTCCGCAGCTCGATCCAGTCGCCGGTGGGAGCGGTGGAATTGCTCATCGCTTCGTTGATGACGATCGATTCCGGATTGATCCCGGGATCCGCCGCGCCCGGCCCGCCGCCGCTGAGGTTGCTGGCGCGCCAGGCAATTTTCTGGCTGAGCGGATTTACCGGATTCTGCGTCGTGGGGACCTGCCCAGCCGCCGGATTGCGCACCACCAGGCTGTATCCTCCGCCACTGCTGATTGGCGCCCAATCCTTGTCATAATGGAAGTGAATCAGTTGCTCGTTAACCGGCCCAACAAGATTGACATCCTCGCCATTGTCGCTGAACGTCCCGCCGCCCGCGCCGATGTATTCCCCCGCGATCGGAAGCCCAAGCCCATACCTGCTCTCAAAGGCAGCGCGATTTTTCACCACCAGTGTCCGCGCCCCGGCCGCCAGCGTCATCGTTGGGAAGGTAAAGGTGATCCCCTCATCAAAATGAACCCCGCCCAGTTGCAGCGCCGCCGTGCCTGTGTTCTGGAGCTCGATATACTCAAAGTCATCGGGGATATAAGGGCTGCCCGCCGGTGGCGGCGCCGGGCTGTACATCAATTCGCTCACGTGCAGCGCGGACAGGTTGAATTTGAACTTCGCCGTCGTCAGCGCGCTCCAATAGACGACACTGTTCGCATCCACAAAGCGCACCCGGGCCATCGGCTGCACGGAAGTGTTCAGCGGGATTGCCCCGGCATAAAGGGTCGCCGTCGGTGAAATCCCGCCACCAATGAGGCGCGGATCGGTCCCATTGAGCGTGTAATAGATCTGCGTTCCGGCCGGATTGCCGCTCTGGTTGATGCGCAGGTTGAAGCCCGTCGGAATGTCTCCGCCGTTCTTGGGCTGGTTGTTGCTGTTGTCGAAGAACTCCGGCGCGTTGAAGGCCACGCCCGTGCCGTTGTTCAGCCTGGGATACTGGTTGTCGGCCACCAGCTGATTGAAGACCGTGGTGGAACGCGTGGTGAGGAAATTGCGCGCGCTGGAGACGGCGCTGAGCCAGGTGTTGCGGGTGAGGTTGGTGCTCCCCCAGCGCGCTGACTCACCGACAACCGCGCGATCCAACTCGCTCTTGCGAAGATCAAAACGCGCCAACACCTGTGCGTTTGTCAGTGCTCCGTTGTTGAAGAACTGCTGGTGGATGTGATCGGCCACGCGCAGGCGAAATTCGGAGGAGCCAATATCCGCACGCGCCCCGCCCAGCTGTTGCCAGAGATATTGGGGATTACTTTGATCGAAGCCCCAGGGATTGTTGGCGGTGTTGGGGTCCGGCCAGGGACCGGTGCGATCAAAGCTGCTGGAATTGAACGGCAGGATGGTGTGCTCGGAGTCGTGCGCGAAAAATCGGAAGCCATGCGAGCCATCGCGGGGTCGGGTGGCGAACCAGTTGTTCTGGACCGTGTTGCTGCCGAAGTTCGTGATCGGGGCGTCGAGGTTGCCTCCATGCAGGATCACCAGCATGTAATCGATCAGGTTGTCCATATCCACCAGGACCGGATAATTTGGGTTCCTGGTGCCATCCGGGTTCAGGCCCTGCATCTTGAAATAGATTTCATTGGAAGGATCCACCACGGGCTGCGCAGGGTCGGGAGTGACGGTATTTGACCCATCCACCCTGATGATATCAATGGCCCGGTTGGTGAACTTTCCCCCGGTGACCGTGATTGTGATAACACCGCTGGCGCCACCAATGCTGGTGATGATTCCGGCCGCGTTGGAATTCTGTTGAAGGACGCTCTGTCCCACCTGGGGAGCGCCGGATTTTGTGGAGTACGCGATGGTGACCTTGCCGAGGCTCGCCGCCAGGGTGTACAGCTGCTGCCAGGCATTCAAATCACCGTCGGTGGCGATGAGGTTGCAGCCGCCGCAGTTGGGCTTCACCGTGTCATAATCTTCTTTTTGCCCGCCAAAATAGCTCGCGGAAAACGCCGCCTCCGGCCGCTCATCCGTGTTGTAGATGCCCCAATATTGGCCGTCGATGTAAAGGTGATAATACTTTCCATGCGAGGTCGGCTCGCCCTGCGCCAGCTGCATGTCGCGCGACAACTGGTCGCGCATGAAGATCCCGTTGGGGTCGTTGCCAAAGCTCCAGGAATAGTTCTGGAAGGTGCGCAGGTCGATGCCGTCAAATTCATCGGTGGGACAAACACTCTCGCCCGGCGCCCAGGGATAATCCGCCAGCCACTCATCGCACGTGCCGTAGATCGGATACTTCAGCTTCGAGTCGCCGTACTGCTGGCGGAAAAAGAGGCGGAAAGAGTGCTTTGGGTTTCCAGTGCTGCTGCTGAAGCCGCCGCGAACGCGAATCCCCGCGTTTACCTGAAACCCTTCGCTCCCATCCGGATTGATCAGCTCAACCGACACCGGCCGCTCCCAGGCAATTCCATCGTTGCCGGGATGCGAATAAAAACCATTGCCGATCCCAAGGAAGTCGTCCAGGGAAATCGCGATGTTGATGCTCGGGATCGCCTTCAGGTCGTTTTTGATGGTCGCGGCCCAGGCTGGATCGTTGACGATGGCCGGGTCCATCCCATAGTTGAGGACCTGCCCGTTCACCGACCCCGAGGGCCATTGCGTCCCGCCGACATTGGGCGCCTGGCCCTGCGGCGACTGATTGATCACATCGTTTACGAAAATGTAACTCTCTGTATCGACATTGCTCGAGACCAGCCCCGTCTTCCACGCCATCGCCCGCAACGTGCTCGTCCCGGTGATGTGAATCGGAGCGGTATAGATAATCCCATTGCTCTGCGTCGGCGCAGAGCCGTTGAGCGTATAGCGGATCTCAGCGCCCGGCGTGGCGGTGCTGATCACAACGTCAAACGGATTGTCATAAAACCCCCGCTTCACGCTGAAGTTGGTGTCCTCCACCGTTCCATTAATGTTCGATGTGTTATTGAGCGTGCCCGGCGTCGGCGTGGTCATATAGCGCTGGCCGCTGAGCGTCACCGTGTTCAGCCCCAGCATCGCCGGCAGCATCAGAAAATCCGGACTGTTGGCCGCGTCGTTGATGCCATGAATGGCCAGAATGTTGGTGCCATTGATCAGCAGGCCGGACGCGATCGGCAAATCCATCTCCTCAAAGACCATCGCCAGCGGATCTGGATGCTCCTGAGTCGCCACCGAGTTCCACACCGGTGACGTCGGCGCGTTACGCTCGGCAATCTTGGTCCCATTGAGATACGCCACAAACCCATCGTCGTACTTCATCCGCAGCCGCAGCATGTCGTAATTCGGCGTTCCCGAGACCGCAAATGGAATGCGCAGGTAGGCGGAACTTTGCAGGTTGAACATGCTGCTCTGCAAATCCTGCGAGGGCGAGATCAGGCTGCGGTAATTCTGCTGCGGGGCAACATTGGGCGCGCTGAGCGTCCAGCCATTCCACCCGTTTCCAAGCAGCGAAAAATTGGTCGTATCGAATGAAGTTCGCGTCCCCAGCGCGGCCGACAGCTCCAGGTCATCGCCCCCGGCGCCCTCGAAATAATCAAGCTGGATCGTCGTCACCAGCGGCGTGTCGGTGATCGTGAAGCTGCCGCTGGTATGCCCATGCCCGCGGCCCGTGCCGAACACCAGTGTCTCGTCGATGTCCAACTGCGTTTGCGCCGGCGGCACCACGCTGGTAAATTCCTGGCCGATCTTGCTGGATGGAATAAAATGGATCCCGGGAATACGCAGCCGAAAACCATCATCGCTGCCGACATCCAGCGTATAGGTCCCCACTGGAATGGTGATGTTGGCGGTCACCCGCAGCGCATACTGGGTGCGCCCCGCGGCGTCCTGGTTGGTCTCGCCATTGGGCAGCACAAAATCGCCGCCAAAATTCCCCCCGCCTGCCATGTTCACAAAGGGAAAATTGTTGGAAGTGTCCGACGCGATGGTGTATGCCCCGGGAGTGTATGTACCATTGAGCAGGTTGGTGGCGTCGGAGATGTTGTTAATGGCCCCGGCCGACGTATCCACCATCCGAATCGCCCACTGATTCACCGGCGGCGGCGGCGGATCGGCCTCATATCCCACTCCCGTTGTCCCCTGTCTCCAACTTGAATCAATGAACCCCGGGGCCGTCCAGGTCGTTCCCAGCGCGCCATTCGTGGGCACAAATGTCCTGACCAGGGCTCCCGTATTGATCAGCGTGGAGGAACTGGACTGCACCGCGATGCCATAGGATGTGTTGGTAATCTGCTGCGGATAGTCATAAGAAGAAACGACCGTCACCCCATCGGGCGCAACCAGCCCCAGGAAACCGGGACTGCTGCTGAGCGAAAAATTCGTATGCATCGGCTGGCCGGGGGTGGTGATGTCATTGCCCGATGCGAACACCACCATGTAACCGCCGCCATTGAGCGCTGTTCCGGTCGGAAACCGCCATTTGGTGAGATTCCCCGGATCGTCCGTGAGGTAGTAGCCGCCAATATCGAAATTCTGGGTGACCGGGTTGCGGATTTCGATCCAGTCGGGCGAATTGTTGAACTGGTCTTTATACCCGTTGACGTTGTCGGTCAGGAATTCGGTGATCAGCGGCGTGGCGGCCAGGAGCTTGCGATCCTCCAACTCCTCCACAACCGTCCCGATGCTCGATCGGATTTTGCGGATGGATTTAAACCGGCTGGGTAAGCGGGAGCGGCGGTTGCGAAGCATGCTGCTGTCTCCAATGCCCTATCCCCACGCGCGCAAGTGAAAGTACAAGCGTTACGCGTGAATATTGCTCAGGTTCAAGATAGGTTCATCGCCTGCGCGTCGGTGAGCGATGGGCCGCGTGCCTCCTGTAGCCTTGCCCAGAATCGCGCGACAGGCTGAAAGAGAATACACGTTACATTCCTGCAATCAAAACAAATCCTTAATCCAGCAAGAATTAAATGATAAACCGATGACCCCGTCCGCGTTTGCAACCCCCTCTACCCGGCATAATATTGATGTCTTACCCATGCTCACCAAACGGATTATTCCCTGCCTCGACGTAGACCGCGGCCGTGTGGTTAAAGGGGTTAAATTCTTTGATCACGTCGACGCTGGCGACCCGGTCGAACAGGCCCAGCGCTACCAGGCGGCCGGGGCCGACGAGCTGGTCTTTTATGACATCACCGCCAGCCACGAAGGCCGCGAAATCATGGCCGACCTCGTCCGGCGGGTGATGGAAAACATCTTTATGCCCCTGACCGTGGGTGGCGGCATTCGCACCCTCGACGATGCCACCCGCCTGATCCAGGCCGGCGCTGAAAAAGTCAGCGTCAACTCCGCCGCCGTGCAAAACCCAAAACTCCTGGCCGAAATCGCCCGCAAATTCGGCCGCTGCGCTACCGTCCTCGGATTAGATGCCAACCGCGTAAAGGAAAACGGCCGCGAAAGCTGGAAGGTCTTCATCAACGGCGGCCGAGTCAACACCGGCGTCGACGTTCTCAAATGGTCCAAAGATGCCGAGGCGTTGGGCGCTGGCGAGATCGTCCTGAACGTCATGAACGCCGACGGCACGACTGAGGGCTATGACATCGAGATGACCGCCGCGGTAAGCGACGCCGTAAAGATTCCGGTAGTCGCCAGCGGTGGCGCCGGCTCCCCCCAGCACCTGCTCGACGTATTAAAACATGGCCACGCCGACGCCGCCCTCGCCGCCAGCATCTTCCACTTCGGAACCTACACTGTCGGCCAGGTGAAGCAATTCCTATCGGATCACGGGGTGCCTGTCCGTCTCATGTAGGGTCCGCTTCAGCGGACGGATCAGCACAGCGCCTCCGGATGATAATTCAATCCCAGCTTGATGATGTTCCCCAGCAGCTGCTCATAATCCATCCCCGCCGCCTTGGCCGAATCGGCAAAGTCTTCTGAATTGGCAATCTGCGGATTCGGATTCGCCTCCAGCAGATAAAGCTCGCCGCTGGGCGTCAGTCGAAAATCCAATCGCGCATATCCCGTCAGCCCCAGTGTCCGGTAAATCCGCTTACACAAATGCGGCAGCTCCTTATCGATCCCCGGCGGTAAATCCTGGGCCGCCCGCGAGGTGATTCCCCATTTCTTCTGATACGCCGCATTGAACTTCGACCGCCGCGTCGCGATTCTCGGCTGATCTTCCGGCACTTTTTCGAAGATCAATTCCCAGATCGGCAGCGTCTGCAACCGCAGATTTCCCATCACTCCCACATACAATTCCCGGCCCTCGATAAACTGCTCCGCAATCGCGTATGTCTGAAGCGAATCGTGAATGAACTTCACCCGCTCCTTGAGCTTTTCATCATCGTGCACGATCGATGCCTGCGAAATCCCAATCGACCCCTCCACGCTCACCGACTTCACCAGCAGCGGAAAACCCAGCTTCCTGGGCCGCGTGATCGCCCGCCCCCGCGCATACACCGCAAACGCCGGCACGCGTATCCGGTGATACGCCATGATCTTTTTGGTCAGCGCCTTATCCCGCGCCAGCGTCATCCCCCGCGGATTGCATCCTGTATAAGGCTGCTCGATCAATTCCAGGTACGAAACCACATGCTGGTCATAAATCGGATTCCCCCGAAACCCCTCCATCAGATTAAACGCAATCTGCGGCTTGAATGAATTGATCGCATCCCGCACCGCCCCCAGTTCGTTGTGCAGCTCCAGCTTCTGCACCTCATGGCCCATCTTCTTCAGCGACGACCAAACATCCCATTCGGTCTTGAATGGCGCGATCTGCTCCTCGTTAAGTCCCTCAATCGAATCCGGCGGATTCAACCCCTCCTCAATGAGCATGAGGACGCGAAGTGAATTCATAACGCCACGCGATGATGCCCGTCGTGCAGGTAATTCATCGTCTGCACCGTGACCATGACGATGGTGTCGAGCTTGGTGCGCTTTGGCGAATGGACGAGACGGAGCTTCAACTCGTGACATCTCCCGATAATATCGTCCAAAACCTGCTCGATTGTGTAGCGATACTCACCCGTCCACCGCGCTACCATCGCCCGCAAATCAGGCTTGATCGTCCGCAGAAAACTCGCCGCCATCGGGCGATCGCGGAACTTCGGATCGTCCGAAAACAATTTCCGCAGGTCATTGTCATAAAAATCCGGCCGGCTCCGCCCATAGTGCGCCCGCTTCTCCTCATAATATTCCCGCAGCGTCTTCTTCAACCGCTTCAACCGAAAAAACTGTTTTCGCGTCAGCGCCGGCGGCTTTTGCGGCGCGATCTCCTTCATCAATTCATCAACGTATTCCAGCTTCCGCAGCGCCGGCCAATCCCGATACCTCGTCTTCCACCGCGAGCTGGGCCGCAGCCACACCGCGAACGTCTCGGCAAAATCCTCGGCCGGATGCGACTGCGCATACCACATGTCCAGGTGCTGCACATAACTCTTGCTGTAAGGCTTGGGATCATAAAATTCCGGATACTTCACCGACCAGCTTCCAAAAAGCTCCTTGTATCTCTTTCGAAAATGCAATCGATAAACATTGTCCAGCGCATGCCCCATCTCATGCCGCAAAATCCTCATGCACCAGTTCTCGCTCCCGCCCTCCACTTCCAGCATCTGCTTTTGCTCCAGCGCTGCCAGCCGCGGATGCGCCAGAAAAAACGGCATGGCGATTCCCCCCGTCCCATCCGGCGTGAACCACCCATGACTCAGCCAGAAATGTGGCCGAAAAACAAACCCCCGCTCCTGGAGCTCGCTATCCAATCGATCGATTCGATCTTCCAGCTCCGTGCCCGTGATCCTTACCCCCAGATCACAAAACCGCGTATCCAGCAATTGCTCATCGCTGTACTTCGCCCACGGAAAATCCCTCTTCCGCGTCGATCTTTTGACCATGGTCCGCACGTTGCCGAACTCTAGTGGTTCGTTTGACGCGCCTCAACCCCTGCCTTTATCCTTGCCGCCAACATGTCAAAACTCCTCATTTCACTGGCGGCCCTGACGCTCCTGTTCACGATCCTCAGTTGCCAATCCTCCAGCAAAGCCCCCAAAACTTCGGGATCTGGCTCGGGACTGGGCCGGCTCGAGCCGCTCGATGCAAAATTCAGCGAGCTGGTCGCGCCGGATGCGAAGATTGAAAAACTTTCCGAGGGCTTCGGCTGGGCCGAAGGACCGCTGTGGATGGGCAACTTCGTGATCTTCTCCGATGTCATTGGCAACACGATCTATAAATGGCAGAACGGCCGCCTCAGCGAGTACATGAAGCCCAGCGGCTACACCGGCACTACTCCGCGCGGCGGCGAGCCCGGATCCAACGGCCTGACGCTCGATCCACAAGGCCGATTGGTATTGTGCGAGCACGGCGACCGCCGCGTCGCCCGCGTCGAGAAAGATGGAAAGAAAACAACACTGGTCGACAATTACCAGGGCAAAAAACTCAACAGCCCCAACGACGTCGTTTTCAAATCCAATGGCGACATGTATTTCAGCGACCCCTCCTACGGCCTCGAAAAGAACATCAACGATCCAAAAAGGGAACTCGATTTCAATGGCGTCTATCGTCTATCCAAAGATGGCGCGCTGACCCTCCTCACCAAAGACATCACCTTCCCCAACGGCCTGGCCTTCTCTCCCGATGAAAAAACTCTCTACATCGCCGTCTCCGATCCCAAAAAGGCCGTGTGGATGGCCTACGACGTCCAAGCTGATGGCAGCATCGCCAACGGCCGGGTTTTCTATGACGCCACCAGCTACGCCACCGATGAGCACCCCGGCCTGCCTGACGGCCTGAAGATCGACAAAAACGGCAACCTCTTTGCCAGCGGGCCCGGCGGCATCTGGGTCTTCACCCCCCAGGCCCAGGTCCTGGGCCGCATCAACCCCGGCCAGAAGACAGCCAACTGCGCCTGGGGCGACGACGGCTCAACCCTCTACATGACCAGCCACATGATTTTCTGCCGCATCAAAACCAAAACCTCCGGCAAACCCCCCGGCCCATCGAAATGAGATGCTCGCGGAAACCGGCTATTTCGACCTTCAGGTAAACGGCTACGCCGGTGTCGATTTCAACTCGGATAATTTAACCGCCGAAGATTTGGCGAAATCTCTAGCCGCGCTTTCGCGCGATGGTGTCAGCAGGTTTCTTCCGACAATTATCACCGACACGATCGACACGATGTGTGCAAGGCTGCGCCGACTCGCCGATCTCCGCAACCAACTCCCCCTCGCCAAATCCATGATCCCCGGCCTCCACATCGAAGGCCCCTTCCTCAACGAAAACGATGGCTACCGCGGCGCTCACCCAAAAGACGCTATCCACCACGCCAACCCCGACGAGATGAAAAAACTCCTCGACTCCGCCCACGGCCTGGTCAAACTCGTCACCCTCGCCCCCGAGCGCGACCTCAATTTCAAAACCATCGACCTCCTCGCCAGACAAAACATCAAAACTTCCGCCGGCCACACCGATGCCTCGCTCGATCAACTCAAAGGCGCGATCGACCACGGCCTGAGCTTCTTCACCCACGTCGGCAACGCCTGCCCCATGCAGATGCACCGCCACGACAACATCATCCAACGAATGCTGCACGTAGGGTCCGCTTCAGCGGACGTCTTCCTCACCTTCATCGCCGACGGCACCCACATCCCCCTCTTCACCCTCAAAAATTATCTCCAAATCGTAAATTTCGATCGCGCCATCATCATCACCGACGCCATCGCCCCCGCGGGCCTCGGGCCCGGCCGCTACAAGTTCGCCCGCTGGGACCTGCTTATCGACGAAGACCTCGTCGCCCGTGCCCCCGACAAATCCCACTTCATCGGCTCCGCCATCACCATGCGACAAAGCGCAGCCAACCTCAAATCGATCGGCCTCTCCGATGAGTCCATCAGCAAACTCACCTCGACGAATGCGGGCCATGCTTTAGAATTGAGAATATGACCTCTCTAAAAATCGAACGCCACGACATCCTTTCCCCCACCGCCCGCAATCTCATCGAAACCCTCAACGCCGAGCTCTCCGCCACCTACCCCGAGCAAGGCGCCTGTCATTTCCGCCTCGACGCCGACGAAGTGGCCGAAGGCAACGGCGCATTCCTCATCGCCTGGCGCGGCCCAACTCCCATCGGCTGCGGCGCAGTCCGCAAAATCGATCCTCAAACCGGCGAATTGAAACGAATGTACGTCGCCGCCGCCCAGCGCAGCCAGGGCGTCGGCGGCGCCCTCCTCGCCGCCCTCGAATCCGAAGCCAGAAAACTGAACCTCCGCAAACTCGTCCTGGAAACCGGCGTCCGCCAATTCGCCGCCATCGCCCTCTACCAGCGCACCGGCTTTGCCCGCATCGACCCCTTCGGCGAATACACCACGTCCCCCCTCAGCCTCTGCATGGCCAAGATTCTCTTCTGAGCTTCCACCAATCTCCACAAATGTTTCGTCCACGAATAACACGAATGCACACGAATTTCTTGAACGAATTCGTGGAGATTCGTGTTATTCGTGGATGAATCAAATTCGTGGAAATTCGTGCACCCAAACCCGCTCCACCGCCTCTCCCTCCCCCACGCGCTTGGCATACTCCTCCAAAAGGTTCAACCTCCCGGTCGAAACCTGCGACCAATACACCCGGCACAATTCCTTCTTCCACTTCATTTCAACCGGCCGCTTTTCAAATCCCACCGCGGGCGCGCCGTTGGCGCTTTCCGCCGCATAAAACAATTCCTCATACCCCCATACCGACCTCACCCCCATCTCCTTCAACACCTCCCCCACCGCATCGCGCGCAAGGCGATGATCGATATGCCCACCCACTCCCATCGGCAGATACCACTTCGCATGCGGATGCTCCCGCGCCAGCTCCCGCACCGCCTCGCGAATCTTCTCCATTACTTCGCGATCCCGCGCTCCAATCGAGCACGAAAAAACTTCCCCCAGCTCATGCCCCCGCAACAGTGCCTCCGGCAACCCCAGAACTCTCAATTTCACATGACACATCCGCGCGATTAACTGCTCCTCCGCAAATCTCACCCGCTGAATCTCCTCTAAATCTCCCGCGCTATCCGACAACCTCCACCAGGCCGTCTTCGAAAACACATCCACCACCATCACCGACTCCCCACGGGACCCCAGCAGCAAATGCGCCACCGACAACGCTGCATCATCCGGATGCGGCGAGATCACGATCGTATCCACCAACTCCTCCGGCCCGCGCGCTGCCAATGCCTCCCGCCAAAACACAATTTTCCCCTCATCATATAACTCCATTAGTTTTGCGCTGGCATCAAGATCCGATAGCGCCCGCATCCCATCGCAAAGTTTCACCGCCTCGCGCACCTCTTCATCTAATGGATATTTCTCCCCCAGCGGCCCAACCAGCCCCTGCTCATCAATCGAAAAGTGCGGCAACAAAATCGGAAACTCCCCCGCCCGCTTCCAGGCCCGCCCCTTCCGCCGAATCACATTCGTAAGGCTCTTGATCATTCACCGCACCGCCTTACAGTATCCTCGCGAGATTCAAATGACTGCAATGTCCATTATCTATTCATTCCAGACGATCGCACAGGCCGACCCCCGCTCTTCCTGGCTCCCCATCGTCCTCCTCATCGTCATCGGCATCGGCTTCGCCGCCGGAAACATCATCCTTTCCATCGCCTTAGGCCCCCGCCGCACCGGCCCGGGCAAAAGCCTCGCCTACGAATCCGGAATGGTCCCCATCGGCGACACCCGCCGCAGGTTTAACGTCCGCTTCTACCTCGTCGCCATGATCTTCCTGGTCTTCGACGTCGAAATCGTCTTCTTCTATCCCTGGGCCACCCTTTTCCCCGACGCCGTCGTCCAAAACTCCCCCACCGCCGGCCTCCTCCTGGCCGAAATGCTCGTCTTCATCGCCATCCTGCTCGTGGCCTATTTCTACGCCTGGGGCAAGGGTGTCTTCAAATGGGACTGATCTCACATCAATTTGCCTATTAACTTTTGTAAGGCGACGTCGTGTTCGACCTCTTAGATTGTGTGTCTCACGGCGCACTCAACAAATACAACCGCCGAGAGCGCGGAGGCGCGCAGAGACTCACAAAGCTGCCAACTGGTCTCTGCGCCCCTGGCGTGCTCGGCGGTTGAATGGCTTTTTCTATCGAGGAGTTGCCCTACTACCTGGTCCGTCTGGTTGCGGCTGTGAGGGCCGGGCACCGGAGGGCAAGCGAGTCCCGTCTCGCGCCAGCCCGCGCACTCCTGTACCCCTTCGGCCCCTTTTCCTCCCCGCAATTCGCATTGGGGGGTTGCAGGGGGGCGAAGCCCCCATGCGTCTGCGAATGCAAAAACCGAAAAACGTCCACCACCGTTCGCGGTTCGCCTCACTAAATCCGCTGCAACAACTCCAGACCATTCACGTCTATCCCTCCAAACCATTTAAACTCAACCCAATCCCCGCGATACTTATCCTCAGGCATGGAAGCAAGCGCAGTTCAACTCGAGCCGGCTCCCACCGACGCTCCACAAGCCGAAGAAAAACCGCGCCGGCAAATCCCCTGGCATCTGATCATCCTTTTTGCCCTCACGTGCTTCGCCGGCTTCATCCGCTTCGCCTGGATCGAGCGACCCTCCCTCTGGAACGATGAAGGCCACACCTTCCGCCGCCTCACCGGAACATTTCAGGACCTCCTGGATGTCCTCCAATCCTCCGGCTTCTCCCCACTCCACTACGAGCTCTACTGGTACATCGGCCACTTCCTCGGCGGGGCGCACAAGCTCACTCCATTCTGGATGCGCGTCGTCCCCAGCCTGGCCGGCACCCTCATGGTCCCAGCAATTTATTTTTTGGCCCGCCAGATGTGCTCCAAGCGCACAAGTCTTCTCGTCGCCGCGTACGCCGCCTGCTCCGCTTATCTCATCGCCTATTCCCACGACGCCAAGATGTACATGCATTTCTGGCTCTTCTGCACGCTCAACGTCGGCTGCCTTCTCTGGTGGTTTCGCACCAACCGCCGCGTTGCCTGGCTCGGGTGGATTGCGGCCGGTATTGCGATGGGCGGCCTCCAGGCACTCGGCCTGATTCTCCTTGCCATCGAACCACTCCTCCTCATCGCCCAGCCGCGCGCCCACTGGAAAAGAACCCTCCAATTCCTCATCGGCATCTCCATCATCGCGGCCGGTCCACTGGGCTATTACCTGGCCTACGATCGCTGGTCCCAGCAGGTGGTCGATGGAAGCTGGGACAACGCCGGCCTCACCTGGATCCCCGACGTCATCGGCGGCCGTGAAGGCGGCGATCTGCTGCGCTTCGCCAGCAGTGCCTGGCTTTATTCATGGGAGTGGCCCAACGACAACTACGATCCGGAAAGTCCCGATCGCGTCTACGCCCGTTCCCGGGGGAGTGACAGCTCCTTTCAGGGAATGCTCCAGGGCCGAAATATCGACCCCAAAGTTTACGCCGGCCTCGGGGCAGCATTCGTCCTGACACTTTCACTGGCCGGGCTTGGGTTGCTTCCATGGCCAGCCAGATTTCGCGGCGCAAATCCATCCGACCCAGCTCCCACGCCCTGGGCCCTCTCCACATTCTGGCTGATCGTCTGGATGGCCCTCCCCGCCTACGCCTTCTATGCCTTCACCATGCCCCGCTACGCCCATCCTCGCGACTGGATCGAGGGCGTCGGTTCTGTTTTCTCGAATCACTGGGCGCTGCTCTTCCTCGCCATCGTCTGCATCAGCGCCCTGTGCATGATCTGGCGCTACATCCCCATCGGCATCGCGCTGCTTCTGGGCGCGGTCGCCGCCGCCATCGTCATCGCCTCGACAGTTAAAGGTATCCGCGCTCCCCAGCCCGAAGGCTGGTTCAACGCCGGGCGCCGCATCGCCCCGATCCTCGCCGACTGGCTCCTCTGGCCCAAATTTTTCATCCCCGCACTCATCCTCACCGCCTCACTCCTCTGGTATTACTCAGCGCCGACTCTTCTTCTTCGCATGGGCCGACTCCTCCAGTTGGCGATCCTGATCCTAACCACCTACATCCTCTTCGAAGGCGTCTCTACAATTATTGAAATCGTCCAAAAGCGCATGGACACCGGCCCCGCCTGGATGCCCCGTTACATGGCCTTCGCCTGGCCCGCTTTTGCCATCATCATCTGCGCCCTGATCATGCGTCTGCCTACGCGCCCGGTCCGCTACCTCGCCATTGTCCTGCTCCTCGGCGTCAACTTAGCCCAAGCCTGGGGCCGAATGTTCGCCGGCAGCGAGCCCCCCATCGACCACATCATCCACGACCTCTACGCCGCGCAGAATTCCAGCGACACCATTCGCACCTACGTCCAGCAGGGCGGCTCCACCAACCATCCCGCCGGCGGAAATATCTCCAACAATCCCGGCCGCTACTACATCTCCATCGAGCGCGGCGCTGCCTGGCATCCTTCAAATTATCTCAACACCGAAATCAGCAACGTCCTCACCGTCCGCCCGCAGACTTCTCCCTACGCCATTAGCGCTGACGTCCGCCGCTATCCAAGCGTAGTTCGAATCATCGTCTGGGATCGCCTCCCCGAAAAACCCACGCCTGCTGCCGATCCATCCGACCCCATCGTCACCCAGCTCGGCGCGCAGTGGACTCGCGAGAAAGAAGAATTCTTTCCCGTCCGCTTCCACTGGAACTGGTCGCAGCTCTACATCGCCCGCCGCCGAATTTATGTGAAACAACCGCCGCCCCAGATCACAGCGCCCCCCGCAACCCGCTCAACCTAATCGCCGCTTGCGAAAAATCGTCTTGTTCTCTTCCGTCCCCAGCGTCAGTGTCCTCCCCTCCGCCTGCAACACCTCTCCCAGCGTCAAATTCTCTCCCGCGCGATAAGTCGATCCGCCATTGGCCTGCTCGATGTGCAGCACCAGCCTTCCCTCTTGTAGTTTCCACTTCCCACGAAGATTCATCCGATCCGAATCGCGCAGCGTGTAACGAAAGTTCCCCTCCTCATCGAGGTCCAGATCCAGAACATTATCCGCCCTGGTATTTTCCCACCGCCCCACCAACTTTTGCGACATCGGATCCAGCGCGCGCTTTTCCTCGGCCGGCGCTTCTGCCCCCACAAACCATTTCCCCATGGTGATCATCACCAGCCCCATCACCACGATCAGAATGAAGGTGAGAATCGGCGAGCTGGACGGGAGCTTTGGACTTGAGTGAATCATCGTTTTGGACAATCTCCCCGCTCAACAGTGTATTTCGGCTCAACCAACACCCCCATTTAGCCCCAACATCCGCCACCTGCTAGATTATTACGATCATGCGGATCAAATCGATTGTGCTGGCAACGGTCCTCTTCTCAATCGCGAGCATCACCCTCGCCGAAGACTGGCCCCAATTCCGCGGCCCCACCGGCCAGGGCCTCACCTCTGAAAAGAATCTCCCCACCTCCTGGTCCATAAAAACCAATCAAAACATCCTGTGGAAATCCCCTTTGCCAAAATCCGACAACCCCTACTCCTCCCCCATCGTCGTCAAAGGCAAACTCTTCACCACCATCACCATCAACCAATCCCGCGAGCACCACGTCCTCTGCTTTGACGCCCCCACAGGGAAACCCCTCTGGGATGTAACCGTCCCTCCCGGCCCCTGGCTTCTCACCGACCTTCGCGGCGGCTATTCCGCTCCCACCCCAGCCTGCGACGGCGAAAAAGTCTTCGCCCTCTTCGGCTCCGCCGTCCTGGCCGCCCTCGACATGGATGGCAATCCCAAGTGGCGCTACGAATTCAAAGACACCGCCTTCGACGTCGCCATCGGCACCAGCCCCATCCTCTACAAAGACATGCTCATCATCTGCGCCGACCAGAACCAGAAAAAATCCCGCATCATCGCCTTCAATCGCGCAGACGGCCAGGTGAAATACGAAACCCCTCGCCCCCAGGTCGCCTTCGCCCACAGCACACCCGTCCTCGCGACCATCTCCGGCAAACCCCAACTCCTCATCGCCGCCTCCAACGCGCTTCAGGGCGTCGATCCCGAGAATGGAAATCTCATCTGGTGGTGCAAAGCCGAGGGCGACGCCGCTTCTCCTGTTTTTGCAGGCAGCCTCGCCTACATCGATTCCGGCCGCGGCTCCAGCGGCCTGGGCATCGACATCACCGGCACAGGCGACGTCACAAAAACCCACCTCAAATGGCGCACCGACAAAACCATCCCCGAATCGCTCTCCTCGGCGGTGATTTCCGACAGCTATCTATATCGGATTCAATCCCCCGGCATCCTCCGCTGCATCGACCTCGCCACCGGCCACGATCTCTACACTCAAAAACTCGAAGGCGCCTCTGCCTGGTCCAGCCCCATCGCCACCCCCGACGGCCTGATCTATCTCGCCAGCTCCAAAACAACCTTCGTCGTAAAATCCGGCCCCAAATTCGAACTAGTCTCCACCAACCCCCTCGACGACCCCAACCACGCCTCAGCCGCCATCTCCAACGGCCGGATCTACCTCAAAGGCCAAAAATTCCTCTACTGCATCGGCAGCAACTAACTTCTGAATTCTGAGTTCTGAATTCTGAGTTCTCTCCGCGCATGCATCAAGGCCGCCTCCACAGCGGCCTCGACACTTACTCTACATTGCTCGGTAGGACGGGCACTCCTGCCCGTCTTCGATTATGAAGGAATCACAATCTTCTGTCCCACATTCACCTTATCCCCCTTGATGCTCGGATTGGCGGCCAGGATCTTGCGATACTGCTTCCCATCCCCATAACTCCGCTGCGCAATCGCCCACAGCGTATCGCCCTTCTTCACGACATACGTCTTCCCGGCCCCCGAGCTCGCATGCCCGCGCCCCGACACCGGCGCCGGAATCACATCATCCATCGGCGCCACCATCGGCTCATACGCAATCGGCTGCGCCGGCGTAATCCCGTTATGAATCGGCGGCGGCGGCGCAACTTCCGTAATGCTCGAATTCGCGGCCGGAGTCACAGTCTTCTTCGAACATCCAACGACGGCCAATGCTACTACAACGGCGAGTCCCAAATACCTTTTCACAGATGTCTCCTTCCGTGGAGTTTCAATGCCTGAGTCTCTCATCCAATAAATTGCTTATCGGACGCGAGCGGGCCAATCCTTTAATAATGATCACTTCTGTAGGGTGGGCACCGCCCACCAATTTCTCTGTCATCTCAACATCGACCGCACCAACCCATCCAGCATCCTCGCCACTTGATCCCCGCGATATGAAAGATCCTCAAACGGAATATCGAAGCCAAGGTCACGGCAGAGGATGAAGTAATAGCGAAGAGATTCGAGTGAAGTCTGTGCAAGATTATAAAAATGCGCCTTGTTCCTCGGCCCGCGCCGCTTGAACCCCTCGGCAATGCTTTTAGGCACGGAAACAGCGGTTTGTTCCATTTGAAGAGCAAGGCCAGCCTGCTGTTCTTGCGGCAACTTCGGCGTGGCCGCGAAAACCTTCATCGTTAAAGCATGCGCCTCCTGCCAAACCTTCATCTTCTCAAAGCTGTCAATTCGCGGCCGCCTCCCACCGCGATCATCCTCGCCTCTCCCCTCATCTCGATCTCGATCATCCGCACGATCCGTCGCCTGGCCTTCTCCGCCGCCGCCTCCAGGTTCATCCAATTCAAAATCACGCTCATCGTAGTCGCGGGTCATGATGGGTTACCTGCCTTTCAGGAAGTGAGAGGTTGACGCGCAAAATGCGCAAAGGCTGAATTACGCCTGCTATTGGTACCATCCACTCGGATTCTTTTCCAGTTCATGCAACTGTAGGGTCCGCTTCAGCGGACGCTTTTCATTGACCCAATGCTCGACAACAGAAAAAGAAAACGGGTGCGAGACGAATTTCGCTCGCACCCGTTCCTGTTCAAACACAAATTGAATCAGCACTCTTACTTGATCGTGCCCGAGCTTCCGCTCGTGCCTGCGCCGGTGCTGCTCCCGGTGCCAGTGCTCGAACCCGTGCCGCTGGCGCCCGGTGCGCCAGTCGCGCCGGCTCCCGTGCTGGCGCCGCTGTCATAGAACGCCATGAACACGTGATGCGCAACCATCTTGTAAGCGTCCTTCTCATCGGCCGGCCACTGGTCCTTCATCTGGTTCACTTCATCCAGATGCTTGGCCAGGTTCTGCTGCAGCTTGTCGGCCGTGATGCTGTCCGGAAGATCGATCTTCCATTGGCTCGCGCCGGCCGCACCGGCCGTCGATGAACCACTGCTGAAACGATCGCTCGACGTGCTGCTGGACCGATCCGCGCTCGAGGAAGTCCCCGAGGACGTGCTGGAACGATCAGCCGAGGTGCTGGTGCCAGCGCCCGACGTGGAACGATCCGCGGTGGCCGAGCCGGTTCCGGTGTTCGAGCTGCTGCTGGAGCGAGCCGGGCTGCCCGCATTGCTCGAAGAAGAGCTGCGATCGGTGCTGCTGGAGCTGGAGGTTCCCGATGCGCTGGGGGAGCTTCCGGTTCCCGATGTCGAGCTGGCATCGCTGCGTGGCGAAGAGCTGCTGCTGAAGCCGATGCCGCTGCTCGAACCGCTTCCGGTGCTGCTTCCCGACGCGCCAGCGCCGCTCGAGCCGGATTCACGGATCAGCGACACGGTCACTTCGGGCGTGCCATGCGAGGCCGGGAAGGTCACGATCGCCACGCCAAATCCCTTTTCCATCTTGCCGGAGGAGGTGCTGCTCAGGCCACCGGAAGTGGACGATGAGCCGCTTAGGCCGCCGCTCGAAGTGCTGGAGCGATCAGCGCTCGATGAAGAGGTGGAATTGCGATCGGTGCTGCTCGATGACGAGGAAGAGTTGCGATCAGCGCCCGAGGTTGAGGAGGATGATCCGATCCCGCTGCTGCTGCTGCGGTCCGCGCCCGTCGATGAAGACGATGAGCCGATCCCGCTGCTGTTTCGGTCAGTCGAGGAAGACGAGGACGATCCAATCCCGCCGCTGCTCGATGAAGATGAACCCGCAGCGCCGCTGGTGCTTCCCGAGCTGCTGTCGGATCGCAGGTTGCTGCTTCCCGAGCCGCCGCTGGTGCTGCTGGACTTGCCCGAGGAATTCACGGGCCAGTTGGACATCAGCGCTGGGTTGGAAACTTCACCCTGCACGATGGTCAGGTCCTTGAAGGAATCCGTCAGCGCTGTCGCATCCGGCTGGAAATCCTTCTGATACTTCGCCTTGAAGCTCTGCTGAAGCTGTTTGATCTTTTCGCTGAGCTGATCACCCTTCAGGTTCGTCAATCGCTGGCGATCGTTGCTGGCGACATAATTCTGAAGCTGGCTGATGCCATCTTCCTTCGTCACCGCGGCCACGACCTGCGCGATCGCCTGCCGCACACCTTGTTCATCCGCCTGTGCCGCCTTGGTTACTCCCTGTGGCAGCGAGCCGCTTTGGCTGCTGCTGTACGATGAGCTGGTGCCCAGTCGATCGGTGCTGGAACTGCTGCTCTGCCCGCTCGTACTGCTGCTGGTTCCTTTTCCGCTTGTGTCGGCCGCCTTCTGCTGGTCATCTGCGCCGAACACTGAGTTGTCATAACCCACGAACGCGAAGACGCCGGCCGAGAGACTTGCCGCTGCAAACAATGCAAGAGGTTTGCGCATGGTTGAGTCCTTTCCTGACAAATGAAAGAGTCCAAAATTGAGAAGCGACGACTCCGCCGCACATCCCACTTTGAAAGGCTCCTCAGGCTTGCAAACATCGCGCCCTCGCGCCTAAGGAATTTTTAATTCACCCGCCCATAAAAACTTACGATGAACATCTGAGGCCGCTCGCAGCCGCCCACTGGACAAACTGTTCCGCAGGCAAAGGCCTATAATCCCGTATGGGCGAACCTTGTGTTCGCCCCCTTCGCGAATCAGGAGAGGAGAACCTTTAATCATGCCCGACCCTGGCGGTGAAATGGATGTCACTGGAATGGCCGTCGGCCTGACCGCCCCCGGTCAGGCCACACTCTCCATCTCTGATCAGGAGGTTACCGGCCCCACCCTCCGCCGCGCCATGCTCTATGCCACCGTCGGCTGGATGTTCGGCTCGGTCTGGTCCAGCGCCATGGCCGGCACTCCCCTCACCCTCTACGCCAAAAAACTCGGCGCATCACAATTCCAATTCGGCCTCCTCGCCGCCCTGCCCTTCATTGCCTCTTTACTTTCTCTTCCCGCCAGCCTCCTCATCGAAGCCACCGGCCAGCGCAAACGCATCTTCCTCCTTGGCCTCTACCTCCAGCGCTTCCTCTGGTTCATCATCGCCGCCGCCCCACTGTGGATCATGAACAAAGGGGGCTTCGCCCACGCACGCCTGGCCATGACCGTCTTCCTCTGGCTCATGTTCATGATGTACGCCGGCAACGCCATCGGCGGCCCGGCCTGGGTCACCTGGATGGCCGACTTGGTTCCCGAGCGCATCCGTGGAAAATATTTCTCGCGCCGTCGCCAGTTCGGAATGATCACCGCCGTCCCCGCCGCGTGGTTCGTCGGCTGGCTCCTGGACACTCAGGCCGGCAGCGATCCCTACTCGATTTGCCGCTGGTGCGCGGGAATCTTCATCATCGCCGCCGTCTTCGGCGTGCTCGACATCCACATGTTCCAGTACGTCCCCGAAATCCCCAAGCGCCCTCAAAAAGGCAAAGACCTCCTCTGCGCCCTTCGCCAGCCGCTCCAAGATCGCCGCTTCCTCTGGTTCGCCGGCTTCGTCGGCACCCTCTTCTTCGCTATGAGCTTCATGGGCCAGTTCGTCACTCTTTATGTGATGGACCAGGCTTCAAAATCTGGCACCCACATGAACCGCACGGCCCAGATGATGCTCATCGTCACGCCTTACCTCGCGCAACTTCTCTTCATGGGCCTCTGGGGCCACACCGCCGACCGTATGGGCAAAAAACCCCTGCTGGTCGTCGCCGCACTCGGCCTGGTTCCCATCGGTTTCGGCTGGACTCTCCTCACCGAAGGAACCGTCTGGGTCGGCTACATCCTCTCCGCATTAGGCGCAGCACTCTGGGCCGCAGTTGAGATAGCCAACTTCAACATCGTCTGCGAGATGTCCGAGACGCCCGAAAACGGCTCCCCCGGCGGCGGCAGCGCCTACGTCGCCATCAACAGCGTCATCATCAACATCGCCGGCTGCCTCGGCGGCCTATCCGCCGGCCTGATCGCCGAAGCCTGCAAAAACTGGCACCACTTCTATCTCTTCAAAACCTTCCGCGCCTACGACATCCTCTTTGCCATCAGCGCCCTCATGCGATTGCTGGCAGTGGTGATCTTCCTCCCCTTCATCCACGACTCCACCGCCCGCCCAACCGTGCAAGCCGTGCGCTTCATGATGAGCAACGTCTACAACAACCTCTTCAACGCCATCCAGCAACCCCTCAAACTAATCCGCCCCAAGCCCACCGAGCTTCGTAAGGCCGCCTGATGTTCACCGCTTCGCACCGCCGTGACTGAGAAAAATGCTCAAATCCTGTGATTCAACATTGGGCGTAATCACGTCTAAAAATCCATCCTCGTTCAAATCCCCAATCGCCATTTTCCAGCAACCCTTGCCCGAAGGAATCACCAGCGGATCCGGCTTGAACCACCCACGCCCATCCCCCCAATGAATTCGAACACTTCTCTCGTTCACCGACACCAGATCGAGCCTGCCATCGTGATCGTAATCCACGACAGCCAGATTCCACCCCCGATTCCCCATGCGCAGCGGCGACTTGGGCGCAGGTTTGAAATTCCCCTTCCCATCCCCCAGCAACACGCTCGCACAGTCATCATGATTCCCATCCAGCAGCACATCCACATGCCCATCCCCATTCAAATCCGCCGTCGCCACGTAATAAACATCCCGCGCCGGCGCTGGAATCTTCACCGGCGAAGAAGCCGACGTTGTAAATCCACCTTTGCCATCCCCAAGCAGGATCGTCATTGTGGAAAGGTCAGGCTTGGAATTGGGCACTAGGACGTCGATATTCCCATCCTTATTCACATCCGCCGCCGCCAGTGGGTACGGACTGGGCCCACAAGCAAAAATATTTTTCGGCAGCACTGAAAACCCACCCCGCCCATCCCCCAGCATCACTGCGATGTCATTGTCTGCATTGTTCGCGGTGACCACATCCAGTTTCCCATCCTTATTCACATCGACCACCAGCAGCCCGTGCGTGTGCGGATGATCCCCCTGCTTGGGCCAAAAGGGCGCCTGCGGCGAGGCGGAAAACTTCCCAGCGCCATCCCCCAGGAAAACCCAGACGCTGTATTGATCGTGATCGGCGGTGACAATGTCAGCTTTGCCATCTCCATTGACATCGGCGATGCACATCTCATGCGCCCGATCTTTTGTCTCCAGGTCAAAATCAGTGACAGTGCGAAATCGACCACTCCCGTCACCCAGATGCACTCGCAGATGTTTATCCCCCGTCAAGATGATGTCCTGGTGCCCATCCGAATTGATGTCGATGATGGCCACACAACTGGCCGCGATGGGCAGTGGTGAATTGGATGCCGGACTCAGGGTGATCTCAGCGCCCAGCACTGGCGCGGCCAACAGGCAAAGAGCGATCAAAATTTTCATTTTTCCTCAGGGGCTCGGTGAACGTGACGTTCCTGAGGATAAGTACCCGCCAGCGGATGAATCATTAGCTAAAAGCGATTTTCCCGCGCGCAAAAAAACCCAAGGGCTGGGGCGTCGCCCACCACATGATGGGCGACGCAGCCCATGGGAACCAACCGCGCTCCTTGACTTAGGATGGCTTCGCGCCACCCGCGGCCGCCACCGTGACGGCCGCGAGATACTCCATAACAAACCCAATGCCACCTTGATTTCCCCGATATTCCGCCAAAATCCCCCCCGCCTATTTTCCTGCCCACCAACTAGGCATCCCCCGCTCCGCCTACCGCCTACTGCCTACCGCCTACTAATTCATCGCCCGACTCAACTCCTCCAACCTCGCCACCAACTCAATGGCCTCTTCCTTCCTTTCCCCCACGCTGCTCGACCAGAACATCACTTCATTCTTCCCCGTCGCCCGCTCCATGCGTTTGCAGGCCGAGATCACCGTCGAATGATTCCTCTTCCCCATCCGCATCCCAATCTCCGGAAAACTCAACTTCGCCGTCTTGCGAATCAGATGCATCGCCAGGCTTCGTGCCAGCGAAATCGTCCTCTGCCGCCGTGCCGACATCAAATCCTTCATCTCCAGCCCAAAATAATTGCACACAACCGTCAAGATATTGTCCGGCTTCACCGGCGCGGTCATCTGCCGGTCCAGGTCCCCCAGCCAGTTTTGCACCGTGCCCAGATCGGCCCGCTCTCCGGTCAATTTCACCAGCGCCCCAATCCGGGTCACCGCCCCCTCCAGCTCACGAACGTTCTGCGTCACCCGCCGCGCGATCCATCCAATCACCTCTTCATCCAATCTCACTCCCGCCCGCGCTGCCAGTCCTCTTAAGATCTGGCACCGCGTTGCATGGTTCGGCGGATCGATCCTCACCACCATCCCACTGACAAACCGGTTTATCAGCGACTCCCCAATCTGCTCGATCATCTTCGGATGCAGATCGCTGGCCATCACCACCTGCCTCCCCACCGCCTCGATCGCGTTAAACGTGTGCAAAAATTCTTCCAGCGTCGCCTTCTTGCCGCTCATGAAGTGCACATCATCGATCACCAGCAGATCCAGATCGCGCATCTTCCGCCGAAACGCATCCACCTTGTTCGCCCGCACCGCCGTCACAAAATCGTTGGTAAATTCCTCCCCCGTCAGATACATCCAGCGCTTGGTCGGATGAATCTCCGAAAATCGTCTGCACAACCCCTGCAACAGATGCGTCTTGCCCAACCCGCACGACCCATGAATGAACAGCGGGTTATACTGCTCCCCCGGAAAATCGGCCACGCACAGCGCGGCGTTATATGCCAATTGATTTCCGCTTCCCACCACAAACGACTGTAAATCATGCCGCAGTCTGGGCGCTGCCACTGCAACTTTGCCAACCAACCCCCGCATCGGCCCAGGCAGCTCCGTGCGAAAATCCGTCGCCATGATTCCATGGCCATTGGCAATCTTCAGCGCATGGCCATTCCCATTGCCATTCCCATTGGAATGGCCGTTCCCGTTGGAATGCCCATGCCCATTTCCATTGCGCTTCCCGGCCGCCACCACCAGGCGCTTCTCCAGGACCGTCCCATCCTCTCCATGCCCGCCAAACAACTGTGGCAGCACGTTATAGCGCACCAGCAGCGAGCAGCCCAAAACTTCCTGGGCCGCATCCTGGATCGTTTTAGCAAAGTGGCGAACGATCCAGTCGCTTATAAAATCATTGGGTACGGCAATTTCCAGTTCATCCTGCTTGAGGTCAAGCCGGGTGGAATTGTTAAACCAAACCGAAAAACGTTGCGGTCCCACGCGTTGGGCGATGGCGTCTGCCAGACGCACCAACTGCGGATCGTGTGCGCTGATACAGCTCACGGCGATCTCCTTGGTCGGATGTCCTTCTTACAAGGCCCCTCCCCTGCGGGGATAGACCTTCCCTTCGGCGTTGCGCACCGTCGCGCTTCACCGTTTACCACACCGCATATTCTCACCCTGTAAAAGCGGCGGAAAAATCAGGCGGTGCAAGGCATCATGCCTCCGACAACCATCCTTGGAGATTCGAGATCACGAGCTGGAGCAGATATGCTTCGTCAAGAATTCTAAAAACTTCCCTTTGCCCAAATGCTCGCCCGCAATCTATTGCTTCCGTGCCCACACACAAATCAAAACAAGAGCCCTGAAAATGTACTTCTCACTCCATTACAGCTTTTGTGAAGTTCCCTTGTTGAAACTGAAACGAATTTGATCAGACAGAAACGAAATTGATCAGGCGGAAACGTACTTCGCAAATCGCTTCCGTTCAAGCGCCTGTTTTGCGATTTTTAATACACATCTTCATAACCATCGGCGCAGCCGTGCTACTGCGCCGAAAAAAAAATTTTGCTTCACCGCTTTTCCAGCACAGTGGGATCCGAAGCTTGGAATTCACGTGACTTGAAGTCGCGGCC
>JADMIO010987931.1_pt1 | contig 39111 bp, 33 predicted proteins | sample 8958161 | NCBI WGS metagenome assembly JADMIO01 (sample SAMN16585339, study PRJNA669376) | soil metagenome | isolation source: Crop rotation soil | place: USA: Cullars Rotation, Alabama | collected 2011 | reverse complement strand
CCCCGCCGCGACGCTTGGCGCCATGGTCTTGGGAGCGGGAATGTGGGCCCTTGGATGGCATCTGATCGCGGGCCACATTCCGTGGAACGAAAACGCCGGTCAACCCATTCTCGATGCCGTCGTAAGAAACGACTTTGGCCTGAGTTGGATTCCGCTGGTTGCTGCGCTCGTTGCCGGCTCGCTGCTCACGCGGTCCGAAAAATGGGCCGAGCACGGCATGATGATGCGTTTCGGCGTAATCGGCCTGGGCGGATTGAGTGCCGCGCAGATCGCCGTTCATACCGTGGGGCATCCAGGCAATCAGGTGTTCGCCGCCTACGCGGGGATGGCGTACGCTGGGCTCGCCGCGATTCTGTCGTGGCAGACGAAAAATCGCTGGTGGTTCCACACGTTTCAGGCGCTGTCGACCGTTGCCATCAGTATCGGCAGCGTAGGAGCGATGGAAGAGTCGAGTTGGTTCAAGGCGCTCGAACATCCCTGGCGCGACCCGGGAACGTGGACCGTCTTGGCGGCTAGTTTGGCCGGCCTCGCGCTAGCGTGGTCGGGTGCCGAGTGGTGGTCCGCTCGCTTGTATTCGCGAAGTCCCGAAGGGGAAGGTTTTGCGGAAAAATATCCTTTCGCGTGTTGGGTTCTTGATACCGAGCCTCCCTTAGGTGGTCTTCTGTTGGCCGCCGTGCTGTTGATCATAGTGCCGCTGTCCGTGTTCACCGCAGCGCCGGCCCTGTTAGCTGAGTGGTCGCCTGCCACGACGATATCGAGTGCGACCGAAGCTTCGCCATTTGGCAGTGTCGTGCATCGGAACGTACGAACGATTGCGGTATGGCTGGCTCTCGGCTTTAGTGCGGCGACCATTGTGTTGCGGGCGATGGCCGCCAGCGGTGAGGGCGCTCGCTGGTCCGAGACGCACTGGCGCGCCCTGCGAATCGGCATGGCGAGTATCACGGTCGCCGCCGCGGCGTTGGTGTTTGCCAGTTCGTTTGAACATCTTCGGATCACGGGCGCGATTCTCGGCTGGATTGCCGCCGGAGCCATCGTGATTGCCACTGCGGTCGAGTCGTGGCGCGTTTGGCTCTCGAGAAGTGCCGATCCTAACAGCAGAGCCTTGCGGCCCCATCCGCTGACGCTCGGCTTGGCCGCCGGTGGCATATTGCCGTGGCTCGTTAGCGGTTCGATGGCGTCGGTCGCTGCCATGGGACGCTCGCAGTGGTGGGGGCTGTTTGGCAGCGATCTTTCGATCCCTTGTTTGATTGTTGCGGGATCGATCGTCCTGGCGCTCATCACGATGATCGCCTTGAGGGGATCCCACAGTTTCTTTGGACCGGCGTTCGATGCGCTGATGCGGGCGGGGCAGTTGTTCGTTGTCGTGGTGACGGGAAGTGCCGTCATTGCGCTGGCGATGGACGGGATGCATATCGCACCACTCGCTGGGCCCTTTGGGGAAAGCTGGCTGTCGGGCGTTTCACCACTGGTGGTCTACGGCGGCCCTATTTTCGTCGTCTTACTGTCGGTTGTGGTCTTGGCCGCGATGACCAGAAATGCGATGGCGAGCGTTTGCGCTGCGGTGATGGTTCACCTTGCGTTTAGCATCGTCTTCTTTGGGCTCCGCCGCTTTCCGCCGGCTCAACTCCCGTTGCCGATTGTCGCCGACTGGTTGTATCTGCAAATCGCCGTCGCGACATTCATTTCCCTGATTTGGATGAGCATCCGGTGGCTGCGGGATCAGAAGGTGGAGTTCGATACCGCGCTCGGCGGACAAGTCTTGTTGTCCCAATTGTTCGCGGTGCGGGCGCTTCTTCCCGCCTGGTACGCCATCGTGATCAGTCCCGATATCGCCGCGCTGCTGGCGCCGCTGGTGGCGAAGCCACTTGCAGCGGGGGCCCTATTGTCTGCGGCCGCCATGATTGTGGTCGCGTACCGCCAAGGACTGGTTCCTGGCACCAAGCGATCCCTCTTCGTTTTTGTGATGGTTGTGGCGGTGCTCGGCGGATGTCTCTTCGAGCACTTCACGAGGCGAACGGGGAGCGCCTTCCATGTGCTGCTGATCGTGCAATGCGCCATTGCAGTCGCGATCTTTGTTGGTGGACTTGTACTCGATTGGGGACTGTTGCCGATTCCCGAGGCCTGGCTCCGCAGCTGGGCACCTCGCTGGAGCCAACTAGCTGACGCAGGTGTCGACGATCCAATGGCCTATTGGGGCTGGCGAAGGTGGCTAAGCAACGTGGTTGGGATGGCCGGTCTTGTTGCGCTGGTTCCCACGGTCCGCGCTTTCTGGGTTGGCTTCGATGGCCATTACTGGTTGCTCGGAGGCTGCCTTGCCCTCGGCGTGCTGGCCTATCTTGTTGGTGGTTGGTCGCGAGCGCGCCGGATGCACTATGCGGCTACAGCCTTGATTTTGGCCGGCGTGTGCCCATTCCTGTTTGAAGAGCAAGGAGGAGTCTTCAGGCTGCTCGATGCCGTCGTTGTCTCGTGGTCGGCGTCGATCGCGGCCGGTGGCATCGTTGCGACATGCGTCGCGCTCGGCAGTCGATTCGCATTCGGTCAAATGCGAATCGACGAGGGTGAATCGCGCGTCGTCAGCGTTGCCAGGCTACTTGTTTGGTACGGCCTGACAATGTTCGCGTTCATCACGGTGGTGGGCGTTTTGGATGGCTGGCATACCGGCAGCAGCCTCCTGCACGAATGGGGTATCTGGATTCGTCTTGCGATCGTAGGGGCGGTGGTGGGTACGGTAGCCGTCCTTTGGGACGATGAAGCGCGCGAGAGTCTGCCGTTGATGTACATCGGCGGGCTTTATCTGAGCGTGTGGGGCATTGTGGAATTGGTACCCACGCTTGGAATTGGGCGCGACACGGAGCGCTGGATGCCGCTGTTTATTATGGCGGCAGTCGGTGCCTACTCCGTGTTGGTCAGCTACCTGTCGAGTCGCCGCCACGGACTACGAGCGATCGCCGACACAGTTGGAATTCCCGACTCGCGTGGCGGTGTGGAAGGGCACTTCCAGTGGCTGTCGATCACGCAGGTGCTGATGTCGATCGCAATTTCGATTGCCGCATTGCTGATGTCTCTTACCTACGGTGATTGGGAATTGCGCGGGATCGCTGCCAAGCCGATTCTGGGACAAGCCATCGCGCTGGCGGTTTTGGCTCGCGGCGAGCGGCGCTCGTGGTTGCAGAGTGGCTCGCTGATCGTCGTGACGCTCTACTTCGTCGCCCTGAGTTGGACACCGCTCGCGCCCCTTCCCGCCGGATTCTGGGTCGATCACGTCGTGGCCGCAGGCGGCGTGTTTGCGATCGCCGCCGCTGTCTGCGGACTTGGTTTGATCAAGTTCTTACCATCGGGCAATCAGTGGCTCGAAGCTGCGCAGAGGCTTATTCCGTGGTACGCCGCTTTGGCGACGGTGGCGATTGCCGTGGTTTGGGGCTACGAGACGGTCAGCTTCGCCAACGGAGTCGATCCGCAGGTTGGGCCGCTTTCGATCGCCGTGGTTGCCGCGACCTTGGGAGGCGTGATTGTGGCGGCCCTCGTGGCGGCGCTGTTGCCGGGGCGCGATCCCTTCTCGCTCTCCGAACGGGGCAAGCAAGCCTACATCTATGGGGCGGAAGTCGCCGCCGTGTTGCTGGTGGCTCACTTGCGAATCACCATGCCGCAGATTTTTGCGGGTATCTGGGAACAGTACTGGCCAATCATTTGCATCGGCATCAGTTTCGTCGGCGCAGGGTTGAGCGAATGGTTCGAACGAACGGGCCGCAAAGTGTTGAGCGATCCACTGCGAAACACGGGGATCTTCGTTCCGATTCTGCCGGCGATCGGCTACGGACTCGCGCCGACGGGACTCGACTACTCGCTCGTCCTGCTCTCGACGTCGATGGTTTACGGCGGCTTGGCGATGGCCCGGCGTTCGTTCCCGCTTGCTTTGCTCAGCGCGCTGGCCTTGAACGGGAGCTTTTGGACGATCTTGCATCGCACCGAAAAGCTGCAGTTCCTCGATCACCCGCAGTTGTGGTTGATCCCCCCTGCCCTGTGCGTGCTGGCGGCCGCGCAGTGGAGTCGCGACAAGCTCACGCACCAGCAGCTGACGGCAATTCGATACGCCGCGGCACTCGTTTTGTACGCCTCGTCAACTGCCGATATCGTCCTGAACGGGATGGGCGGCGATATCAGGTTCCCGATCATCCTGGGCGCTTTGGCCATTACCGGCGCGATGATCGGCATTTGGTTGCGGGTGCGATCGTTCCTTTACCTTGGAACGGCGTTCCTGGCCGTGGCCATCGTCGCGGTGATCAAACACGCGGCCGTCGACATGAATCAAACGTGGATCCTGTGGGTCGTCGGGATCATCACGGGCGTGGCGATCATCACAGTGTTCGGACTGTTCGAGAAGAAACGCGACGAGATTCTCCACACGATCGATCGCCTCAAGGCGTGGGAGGCGTAAGCACGTTAGCGAGCGAGATTCAGCTCTCGCCCGTCGATAAACATTCGCTGTACATGAATGTCGCGGTCCAGGACGGCGATGTCGGCCCGCTTTCGTCGTTCCAAGCTTCCCCCTTCGCGATCCCATCCAGCGATTCGCGCGGGCGTGAGCGAGGCCATGCGGATCACCTCCCATAATGGACGGCCTGTCATTTGCCAGAAAGTGCGGACCGCATCGTCCATCCCGATCACGCTTGACGCCAGCGCCTTGCCGTCGGGCGTCATGCCGACGTTGTCGCGCTTGATGAGTCGCTCGCCGCCGTCGAGCGGGCCGATCATATATTCGCCGTCAGGCATATCGAGCGCGCGGCTGGTATCGGTTACCAGCGCCAGGCGGTCGTGCCCTTTGATCTTTAGCGCGAGGTTGAGCAAGCTCGTATCGAGGTGCTTTCCGTCAGGGATCACCTCCGTGGTCAGTTCGTCGTAGTAGAGAGTGGCCTCCAAGACGCCGCCTTGCATCGGATACATCTGGAAGTTGCGGAGCTTGCTCTTGTCGGACATCGCGCAGAACAGGTGGTCGACGTGCCGTGCGCCCCAGCCGACGGCCTGCGCCATCTGGTCGAACGTTGCCCAGCTGTGGCCCACATTGAGTCGAACGTTTTTCTTGTTGCACGCGCGGGCAAAGGCCTCGGCCCCTTCGATTTCGGGCGCGACCGTGGCAGTGGTGATGTCGTCGGCGAACTCCAGATAGGCGCTGTACTCCTTTTCGATTGCCGCGCGAATCGGTCCGCCTGGGTGGGCTCCGCGAGCCTCGTATCTGAAATAGGGCCCGTAGAAGTGAGCCCCCAAGACTCGTGAGCCGTTGGGCTCCCGCTGTTTTCGGAAAGCCCGCGTCTGCTGGAGCGTCGCGAGAATCTGCTCATGCTTGGCGACCGTGGTCGTGCATGCCATCGCGGTCGTGCCATGCCGCGCGTGGCATTTGAGTGCCGCCCGAAAGGCCTCGGCCGTACCGTCCATGAAGTCGGCGCCCGAGCCGCCGTGCACGTGCAAATCGACGAAGCCGGGCGAGACAAAGCCGTCGCCTGCATCGACGACCATGCAACCGTCGGGCAACGCGGCCCCTTCAGCAAGGATGTCGACGATCTGTTCGCCGTGAACCAGCAGCGTGCCGAGGCGGACTTCCGTCGGCAGGACCAAAGAACCGCGAAACGCGAGCCATTGCATGAAGGGGAACTCCTGTGCGAGGTGGGAGTTCCCAGATTACCCGTTTCGCTTGGGATCAGCGAGAGGCGCCGACGCGTTCCATGTCGAGCTGAGGGATGTTTCGCAGATTCAGAGCCCCGGCAAAGGGACCCATCTCTTCGCCCGTCACGCAGCGCGCGTTCACGCCGTCATGCTCGAACACCCGATCGCGTCCGGCTGCTTTCGAGGCGTACATCGCCGCGTCCGCGCGATTGAGCATCGCTCGGGCGCTGTCTTGTGACACAACCATCGTCACGCCGCCGCTGACGGTGATCTTCAGTCGCTCGGCAATCGTTTTTCGGATTCGTTCGCCGCAACGATTCGCGCCGACCAGATCCGTACCTGGCAGCACGACGACGAACTCGGCGGCTTCAAAGCGGGCGACAATATCGGTGCTGCGAACGCAGGAGCTGAGCGTTTCGGCCATCAGTTGCAGCAGTTCATCGCCGTTTGTTCGCCCCAGTTCGTCGTTGATGTCCTTGAAGTGGTCGATATCGAAAACGGCGATCGAAAAGATCGAGCCGAAACGCTTGTGCATTCCGAGCATCGTTTCGAGCGTCTCGTCGAGGCACTTGCGATTGCCGATCTTGGTGACGACGTCCGTTCGCAGTTTGCTGAAGTGTTCCAGCTGGCTCGATTGGCGGCGAATGGCGTCGTAAGCAATGGCGATTTGCGAGGCGAACGATCGCGTCGGTTGCAGCAGCTCGTTGGCTTCGTCGGCGAGCTGCTTCCAGTCGACTTGTTCGCCACTGGCGGCCAACTCGCCCATCCGGTCGCGGAAGGCGACGACGTCCGAGTGGTGATCGGCCAGATTCTTTCGCACTTCGGAGGCGATTCGCTCTAGTTCGCGTACGACCTGCTGGGCCTGGTTGAGTTCCCGGAGCGATGGCGTATCGCTGGTGGGCTTTTTGCGGCCCCACTTGCCGACGGCATAGCCGATCGATGCGACCAGCGCAGCGCCAACTGCCGTGGGAATGCCCGAGACGCCGATGTCGGCGACGAAATTCAACAACCGATGCATGGGGAGTTTCCAACGAGAGGGGAACTAAAAATCCTTGCGCGAGCCGAAGCCGCGCATGCACAACAGGCCCAGTCCGCAAACAATCCCCATGGCGATCATCCACTGGGTGCGGTCGAGCCGGTTCGACATGCGGACCATGTCGCCCCCCAAGGAAAGCAGGTAATTCAACATGCCCATGGTGCGAACCCTCGTTCAACTTTGGCGGTCTTGAAAGAGCGGTTACAACGCTTCCGCCGCCTTTGGAAATCTAGGGCGCAATAGGACGGGCGGCGAAAGTTCCTCGTCGGCGGGATCATGACGTAAGAATTGGGGTGCCAAACGACGGCGCCACCCGGACTCAGCGGTTCCAAATGGGTCCGGTTGTAGCGGAAATTCCGTGTGCGGCAGTGTGCATGGGCTACGGCGCGGGGTTGGAGTCGGCCCTTGCAGGGTGCCGAAGAGGTTGGCTATACTTTTCATCAGAACGAGGGGCCGTAGCTCAATTGGTTAGAGTACCGGACTGTCGATCCGGTGGTTGCGGGTTCGAGCCCCGTCGGCCTCGTTTTTCAGTAAGCCTAAGTCCTTGAAGGATTTAGGCTTGCGTCGTTTCTTGAGAGGCATCATCGCCGATTCGTCCGCGGCGGATGGGTGGGGCGTTTTGACGAGGCATCGGCCATGAGGTGACACCTCTAAATCGATCGGCTACACGTCCCAGTCGATCAAAATACCGTCTATGTGCCCTATCGATCCAAAGTAGCTCCAGAGCAACACTCTTGCCGCCGTCGTTGCATCTTCGTGGCGAGTGGAGGGAAACCTCTCGAAACGGCTCACGCCTACTTGGCCCTGCCAGTGAATTTTGCACGATCCGTCGGGAAGCAGTTGAATCGTGCCGCCACTTCTGTCGCCTTCCCCTTCCTCGGATAAGTCATCGAGCGGCTCGGGGTGCCACCCCGTTTCACGGAGATCTTCGGCAATGACTTGGCACATTATGCTTGCCCGCACTTTTGGATTCGGCAAAGCGCGACGCTCTGGGACGTTAAGGTGCCAGGTGCGTACCAGTTTGCGAACTAGGTCGTACTCTTCCATAGCGTCCCATTCTATCTGATGGCGCTGGGGCAACTCCGACGCACAGACTGTGTGTTTGGAACCGACAATCGCTGTGAACCACGTGCGTCGGAAAGGCCCCGCCTGCAAAACGGTATGCTGCTCGGCTTGGGGTGCTAAGCAGGTTCGCGTCTGAGAGGCCGAGACTGGCAGCCAATGCCTCATCCTCGCTCGCGAAAGATCCCTCAACCACCGCGAAAAAAGCTGGCTCGATTTGGTGGCGTTCGGGGCGAGTGATATCTTAGTGAACCATGTATTGATTCGCTGTTCGTAGAAAAGGTCAACAGAAGGAATCGCACTGTGCTACAACTCGCGTTTGCTATTTGTGTATTGATTCCTTTCGTGGCCGTTGCTCAAGAGCGCGATCCTTGGATTGGAAAGAAAGTGTTCTGGAAACAAGGTGCGATCGCCAAGGATGGTACCAAGACGGTGGATATTGGCTTGATTCCATTTCCAGCAGTCGTTGAGGATGTGAATGGAAACCGGTTGTGGCTGGGCCGCGCTTGGGTGCAGAAGAAAGACGTGATGGAGACGCAGGAGGCCCTCGACTTCTATACGGATAAGATTCGACAGAGTCCATCGACCGCGTCCTATTGGATCTTTCGTGGACACGTCTTGGATGAGAAGGGTGAGCTGCACAATGCCATCAGGGACTTTACCGAGGCGATTCGGCTCGATCCCAAGGAAGCAAAGGGGTATTCCGGTCGTGGTAACGCCTTAGTCAATCAAGGCAAACCCGAAGCCGCCATCAAGGACTATACGAAGGCAATCGACCTCGATCCCACTTATGCATCGGCATACACCGATCGTGGCGCCATCTTCAAGAACATGGGGAACCACCAAGCCGCGCTGAAGGACCACAGCGAGGCCATTCGGCTCGATCCCCAGTATTCAACGGCGTACAACAATCGCGGCATCGTTTTCAATCAGATGGGCGACAACGATGCGGCCGTCAAGGACTACGACGAGGCAATTCGGCTCAGTCCGAAGAATGCCAAGTCTTACAACAACCGCGGCAACGCGCTGAGCGCCAAAGGTGATCGCGACGCAGCGATCAAGGACTATACCGAAGCCATTCGGCTCAATCCCGAGTATGCACTGGCATACATCAATCGCGGCATCGCCTTGAGCGCCAAAGGCGACAGAGACGGCGCGATCGAGGACTATACCACGGCAATCGGGCTTAATCCCAAGTACGCAGCGGCTTACAACGGCCGTGGTGTCGCCTTCAATGAAAAGGGGGACCACAATGCGGCCATCAAGGACTACAACGAGGCGATTCGGCTCGATTCAAAGAATGCAAACTTCTACAACAACCGCGGCAACGCGTTAATCGGCAAAGGCGACAACGACGCAGCGATCAAGGATTTGACGGAAGCCATTCGGCTCAATCCCAGGTATGCGACGGCCTACGAGAATCGCGGCTTTGCCCTAAGCAACAAAGGCAAGTTCGACGCCGCCATCAAGGACTACGGCGATGCGATCCGGCTCGACCCGAAGGTTGCAAGCGCATATAACAACCGCGGCAACGCCTTGACCTCCAAAAACGACAACGATGCGGCGATCGAGGACTTTACCGAGGCGATTCGCCTCGATCCGAAGTATTCGTGGGCGTACAACAATCGTGGTTACTCTTTAAGTCTCAAAGGCGAAATCGACGCTGCGATCAAAGATTACGACGAGGCAATTCGGCTCGATCCGAAGAATGTCGTGGCTTACAACAATCGTGGCAACGCGTTATTCAATAGCGGCCATTTCGAAGCAGGCATCGCGGACTACACCGAAGCGATCCGGATCGATCCGAAGAATACAGTTGCCTACAACAACCTCGCTTGGGCTTATGCGAGTTGCCGGGACGACAAGTATCGCGATGGCAAGAAGGCGGTGGAACTTGCCACCAAAGCTTGTGAGTTATCGGAATGGAAAACCGGCAACTTCATCGACACGCTTGCCGCGGCGTATGCCGAATCGGGCGACTGGGAAAACGCTTTGAAGTTTCAGCAGCAAGCTATTGATTTGGCAGCAAATGAAAACGAAAGGCAAGATCTGAAGAAACACCTTGAGCTTTACAAGGCACATCGGACGTACAGCCAGGAAGCGAAATAGGCGTTGTAGGAAGTACATGTGCATATCGTTGTAGCGCCGGTGTCTTCGGCAACAGAGGGAGTGCTCGCCGCTACTCGCACTTCTAGCTCGCCCGACCTGTCGATTTGTGTCGCCCACTTTGGCTGCTGGAAGTGCCGTGTTGCCTGGCCTCTAACGTCATCAATCCGATATAAACGCTTCCTACCAGCATGATCGCGATGCTGGTGTTCCATATCCAGTAGCCAGGACCAACATTGCCAATGGCAGAGGTCCCGCCAGCACCGTCCGGCAGATCGTGGTAGAGCATGAAACTAAAGGCAAAGCACATAGCGATGAAGGCCGGTATCACGGCGTAGTCGCGCGTCTTTCGGAACGACATCATCAACCACGACGTAAAGAGCGCTGGATTGGCGAGCCAGCTGACTACGCCTACGGAGATTCCCATCCACCCGTACAACAAGATCGAGTAACCGGGCCAATCTGGTTGGAGTTCGTTTGCGACGCTGAAACCGTGGTTCGCCAGGCTGAACGCGAAGACGACCATGCTCGTGCCAACGACGAGGATCCTCAGGAAAGATCGAAGTTGTCGCGAGTTATCGTGCATCTTGGGTTCCCGCTCCTCAAGATTGTAGCGGAACCTACGGCTTCACCTCTTTCATCGATTCCTGCAAGTCGACCATCGGTTTTTGGCTGACGCGCACCAGGCCCTCCTGGCCGCGGTCGAGGTCGGCGATCAGATAGAGCACGCAGGCGAACGCCAAAATCAAAGCAACAGACGCTGGAGATCGGTATTGGCCAGCCAGCCCCGCCTGGTAGCCTACCGAAGCCACTCCCAGCGTGGCCAGAAAGTAGAGTGCAAACCACAGGACCATTGGAATTCGGCTGCGAGCATCCTGCATGCGGGTTTCGTGCAAATCGATCACTTGGTTCAGCGACTGGATGTAAAGACCGGTCGAGATGGAATCGGACGTCTCTTTGGCCGCGACGGCGTCACTCCACAACAAGGTGTGAATCTGATTCGAACGGCTGATCGCACGGGTCGTGTGACCGTCCTCAACGCCGCGCAACCGGACGTCAACGTACTCTCGCAGCAGGCGGTCGGAGCTGGTTCGTTGCGGCTCGGGAAGAAATCGCGTGCGGAGCCAGGTCGTGCCAATGGCGTTGGCTTCATCGAGAACGCTTATCCGACGGGCATCGAACCGCGATGCAGCCAGGCTGAAGGTAAATCCGAGAACCAGCGCCACCAAACCAAGGATCGACGCAACCATCGCTCCAGCGATTTGCTCGCGCTCCTCGGGAACGCGGGTCTTTCTCCATTGCCCGAGACGAAAACCCCCTTCCATGCCCGTATAGAGCATGACGATAACACCAGCGAGAATGCCCCACAGGGGAATCGCGTCGAGTAGTTCGGGTTTCATAGATCCGTGGTGGAAAGGAGGTCTAGGCGCCGGCCCCCAGCGTCGCCATGTTTCGCCAGAAATGCTGCAAGCTTTCGGTGCCGCCGAAGAGGGTCGTAAAGTGAGTTGAGTCCGCTAGGAGGATATTGCCCGCACGGCTACCAGTGGGCGGCATCCAAAGCAGGGCGTTGAAATCCTTGTTTCCCGCCGCCGAGAAGGGATGCGGCCGCTCCAGATCGATCGGCTGTCGCGCGAGAACGTGAATCGATTTCTCGTCGTTCGTCGCCACGGCATAGTGCGGCAGATGGAGATGGAAGTTGAACGTCGTTACATTCCGCAGCAAACCAAGCCGGTCCAGGTCGAGGTTCGTTGTAAGCGGCGCGATCTGCTTGGTCCCCGCCACAACGGCCGGGCGCAAACCGAATTGATTCATCACGGGGACATCCAGCCCTTTCATGAGCGAGCGGGTGTATTGCCCGAATCGTTGTTGGTGCGGCACGAGTTCATCGCCGTGGTGCTTGTATTCCACCTGCCTCTGCTTCATGTCGTCCGTGAAGCCAACGTCGTGATGCGGTGCCAGGAGGAGGCAAGTCCCCTCGCGTTTGAGCCACTCGCGAATCGCGGCGATTTCCGCGGCGTCGGCTTCCTGCTCCGCCACAAGGTGATCCAGGCCGAAAACCATTAGCGTGTCGGTATCGGCTAGGACCCGCTCATCGATCGGCAGTTTGTAGCCCGCCTGATCGATCCGTTGATAGACAGCGACGGGCTGACCGGTCGTCTCGCCGACGACTCGCTGAAACTCAAGCGTCGAGCGATGAAAGAGCTCCAGCGTCCCGGCAATGCCTTGAAGGAAATTCATCTTGTCCCACTGGGTGCCCTCGAACCCGGGCCAGGCGACCCGGCGGACCTCGCTCATGGTCGAAAAGCGATTGTCGAGGTCCGTTGGATCGCGATTGGCCTCCCAGGGATAGCTCCACGTCCAGTAGATGCTGAAGCGGCGTTTTCCGGGCGCGTAGGGGCGCGAGAGATGATTTTGATTGTACGTTCGGCCTGTCGAGGTAGTGGTCATTCGTTTCGTTCCGATATTGGGAGATGAGAATATCTTATTAGGTCGGTTGCCAAAAGCTGTTCCGATTGAGCTGTCGTGTCACGGCGCCCGCTACGCGACCGAGAATGCCAGCGTATGTGGGAAACGAAAGCGGTACCTGAGCCAGCTCATCGACTCGCATTCCGGCGGTCATGGCAATGGCTGCGACTTGCGTGATCTCGACTGCCCGTTCGCCGACAGCATGGCAACCCAGAATCTTGTGCGTCGCACGATCGACGATCAGTTTACAAAAGCCGAACGTGCGACCGTCGATGATGGTACGCGTGGTCGCGTCGAACCGAATCGTCGAAGCCACGGCATCATGCGCCGCTCGGGCCTGTAATTCGGTTAATCCTACCTGGGCATATTCCGGGTCGGTGAAGCTGCCGATCGGATTCGCCCCTTCTGGCAGCGTCATGGTCGAGCCGCGCACCGCGTTGGTGGCAGCCACGAAGCCGTCCTGAATCGCGGGCGGCACTAACAGTAAGCGACCCGTGACATCGCCGGCAGCGAAAATGTGCGACGCGGACGTTTGCAGATAGGGATCGACTCGCACAAAACCGCGCTCATCGGTCTCGACTGCCGCTTCCGCCAGGTTGAGCCCGGTCGTGTTCGCCTGCCAGCCCACTGCCACGACGGCGAGCGATGCTTCTACACCATGCCGCTCGCCCGCACGGTAGTAGTTCATTCGCACGCCGCTGGCCGTTTTCTCGAACGATTCGATGCTTCCAAAGTCTTCCTGGACAACAATTCCAACGCTGCGGAAGGCGGAGGCAACGGCCGCCGAAATATCCTCGTCTTCCGTCGGCAAGATGCGTGGGCCGCGTTGGAACAACTGGACTTTCGACCCGAAAGCGTTGAAGACGGAAGCCACCTGTGCCCCCGTAGCGCCGCCCCCGATGACCAGCATCGACGGCGGTACTGAGGACAAGCCCCAGGCGTCGCTGTGGGTGTTTGTGAACTCGAAACCGGGAACGTCGAGCCGCCGATTCATTCCGCCCGTGCAGAGAATGATTTTCTGCGCCTGCAGCCGTAAACCGGTGGCCGTTTCAATCGTGTGGGCATCAATGAACCGTGCGTTCCCGGCGTGTTCGTACACGGACACGCCTAGCGAATCGATCTGCTGACGCCATGTGGCTTGGGCTTGCACGTCCTGGACTACCTCGCGGACTCGCGCGAGAAGCCGAGAGTAGTCGAGCAGCGGTTCGCCGACTTCAATTCCATATTGTCCGAGTTGTCGCGCCTCGCGGATCAATCGAGCCGCGTGGGCCAGGGTTCGCACGGGTACTGGACCATCGTTGGCCGCCATACCACCGAACGCGTCGCGGGTGACAAGGGCCGTGCGAGCACCCAGGTCCGCGGCGCGCAAGGCCGCGACCACGCCCGCCGGGCCCGCGCCAATGACAAGGACTTCAAAGGATGTGTTGCCTTGCGTCATGTTGCCGAATTCACGAGTGGACGAGTGGTCAAAAGTCGGCCTTCAATCGCGCACCGACAAGGATCGCTCTGTCCAGGTTGCTTGTGCTAGGTTCGACGAATTGCATGTCGAACGTAAGGTGGCACCAGCGTGCGAGGCTGGCGTTGTAGAACATCTCGACCCCTTGCTCGTCGCGCTGGGCGAGCCCTGGCGGAGCGAGAGGTCCAGCCAACAGACGTTTGAACTCGTCCGACAAACCGACGTGGAAGTAACCGATTCCGATCGTGTCTTGCTCCCGCCCGGGCACTATGCCGTTACCGCTGAGACCGACCGTCATATTCCACTCGATCGGATTAGGATTGCCGTCCGAGAGGCCCGTCATCCCGAAGATGCCCCAGCCGATGTTCGGGTCGGACTCGCTCACCCACAGGTATTGATCGAAGTTGTACCACAACGCCCACGAGCCCGATTTCTTCCCAGCGACAATCCCTTGACCGGGAACGATCGCAAAGGAAGCGGGATCGACGGAGGTAAACGATCGGCTGTTCCAATTGACGCCGAAGTTTTGATGCCCCGCCAAATCGAACGGAGTAACGGGAAACTTGACTGTGCCGGAGAGTAGCACCCCTTTCGCGAACAGCCGATTCAAATCGACGGTGGTCGCGTGGTTGTCGGGATCGCGGACGATGAACGTGAAAACGGGTTCCTCATCGCGCATCACAGTGAAGCCCGTCCCGTAGGTCGAATACGGAACGGTCCGGGCGTTGATGATATTCGCGACGATAGCGCTGTTCATGAACCGCTCGAGTCCGTTGCGGCCGGTGAAGTTGAGCACAAAGTCGTCCAGCGAATTGATCTTTCCCGCGAAGACGACAAGGTCGTCCGACAGAGCCTGCGACGCGATCAGCCGAGTGATGGCGGTAGCTTCTCCCTCCTTGGGGAACGCCATGTTGAAATTAGCGAACGTGAGAAAGCCGCTCGCGGTGTTGATATCCTCGCCATAGCGAGTTTCCGCGTGCATGGAAAGTTGGAAGCCATCGCAAAGCATCGCTTTGCTGCCGTCGACGTTCAGGTAGTAGTCAACCTTTCCGCCGTACGCGAAGGTCTGTTCTTGGCCGCCTTTGGCGACGCCCTGGTAGAACTGGGTCAGATTGGTGTCGAAGGTGAAGCCCCGGTCAGCCAGCAGGTAACGCCTACCAAACCAGTTGCCTGTAAGTTTGTCGCGCTCGTCTGACGAATCGGCTAAAAGAGGAGTCGGGGCATCACCGTCGTAGGCGAACAGTGCCGGGCAGTTGAACAAGCTCAGCAAGCAACACAATGCCGCGACGAAGGCGATTCCGCCTACGTATCTCGGCAGTGTTTGCGCAACCGGCATGGTCGGTTTCCAATGCTAGCTAGCCCGCAACTGAAGGCGGTAACAGTGTGAAGCCTTACTGATTTATCGACCTTTAACGTCGAATTCGGGCGTATTTCGCACAGGTGCAGTCACTTAGTCGCCCAACTTTGCCAGATACTCCAGGGCCTTGATTCCCGGCAGGAAAAAGTAGGCTCCGCCGCGAACGGTAGTGAAAGCTGGCAGGCCGGCAATCTTCTTGCGAATCGGACGTTTGGGGATTTTGAACTCGAGGGTGCCATCTTGATGGCCAATGAAGGGGTCGCGTTCGTTGCCAAGCTCGTGGAAACTTTTGTCGTTCACCCAAACATTCTGAGCAAACTCGAACTGCCGAATCAAGCTCGCGCAGATCACAAACGCCGCGAGCCCGCGCTCGACACCGTCGTCCGGAACACCTTCGGGAAGCGCGGGGCCATAGGTGGCGCCTCGGCGAATGATCCGGCGGCGGTTCATGTTCGCAGCCGTGTCTCGCGGGTTCATTCGGCGAATGTGCGCGCCGAGCGGCGCCGCGTAACCAAAGGGGTCCATCTCTTTGTAGTTGAAGTTGTTGTTTCGCTGCGGATCGGCACCGAGGGCTGGATCGTCCTTCTCGGGAGCCAGTACGAGCGGCGCGCCGCTTCGCCAGCGTCCCATCAGTTTCGCGGCGATGAGCTCTTGTTCCTCGGGAGTCTGACCGTTTGCGCGGAGAAAGTCGCGAAACCTCCCCACGTGCTCCTCCATCCGCCGATAGGCCATGTAACTGCCATTGCGAGACAATATCTCTGGTTGAGGCATTTTCGGCAGCGGACCGAGTTCGTCGGGATAGCCCAGTAAGAATTCGCCCGGTTTGAGTGGCGCTCCGGAGCCGGGCGTCGGTTCCTCGCCCGATCCTTCGATCACTGGCTGCGACATCCGATCGCGATAACCGAAGTGGTCGTGGGCATAGTCGAATGGCGGTGTCGCTTCGAGATCGAGCGCCGAAAGCGTTTCGACTCCCGGGCACCTTGCCAAGAGCTTTGCGTGCTCCGCCCGGCATCGCTCTCGCTCCTCGCAATCGCGAGCAAACAGAATGACAATCGCGTGAAGATCGGGACTCGCGAGCCCGCCGACCCACTTGTCGGGATGATTCTCTCCCTGATCACCAAGCATCTGTGCCCGGGCCACCATCCCCTGCCGAAACTCCTCGGGGAATGTGGCCAGCGATTCCTCGTCGACGCCGAGCGCACGTAGGCCATTCCAAGTGAAGGCGACCGTGACCCAGCGCAAGTCATCGACACCCGCGCGAATTTGCGCGACCGATTGGACCGCCTGGCGAATCTCATTCAGCCAAGCACGACCGCCGGCCGCGTTGCGGAACGTGAGGAACTCATACCGCGCAGCGAGCGCGGGAGCTCGCACGAGCATAATGTGCTGGATGTCGTCGAACTCGAGCATGAAGCCCATTCCTAGTCGATCACTGCATCTGGTCGAGCATGTTGGAGAAGGCGTCCTTCAGCTTGAGGGCCTTCTTGATTTCGTCGGCGCTGACGAACGGATACTCGCCATATTCCAAAAAGCTAGGGCATTGGTGGTCGCGGACGAACTTGATGAACGCGGCCGAGTTGGTCTGCCAGTCCTCGGGAAAGCCTTCCAGATTCTCAAAGACCGTTCGCAGGCCAGTTTGTGTAAAAATGCTCACGGCGTCTTCGGTGTACTTGTCGAAGTCGGTATCGAAGATGCCTTGATACATGAAGTAGGTGTCGCCTTTGATATCGAAGAGCACCCAGCGCAGGTAGTGGAGCTTCAGCACGGCGAGGCAGTCGGGCGTCGCCGCGACCGCCTTCTCAATGTTCTGGGCATAGCTGTAAAAGTTCTGCTTCGTGCCCGGCTTGATCTTGGCCATGATGCTGAAGCCGTAGCAGGCTGGCGTCTTTGGAAAAACGGGTCCGTACCGCCCCTGCTCCACTTTGGCTTTGTCGTAACCACCTTCGGGGATGGCCATGGCGGCCGGCTTCGACCAATCGTTCTGCATCTCAGGTGTCCTTTCGCGGTAGCTGTCGGGCAACACGGGTAACAAGACCACGCACCAAGGCATAAGGAAGCAGCGCGAGGATGGCTGCAGTCATGAACAATTCGAGAACAAAAATGGAGGAGTGCATGATGAGTTGATAAATTGCGTCGATGACGAGGGCGACGATGAAAACAGTACCAACGTCCTTCCACGCCTGTCGAAACAACTCTCGCCGCTGGGCTGGATTCGAGAAGACTTCCCACAAGAAAGGCGGCTGGCCCTGGCGTGCATCGCGCAATCCGGCGCGGATTGCGAAAAGGATCGCCATCGCCGGTTGGAGGATCAAACGAAAATGCAACGGCCCATCCGAGCGGCCGAGGAGGTTCTCCCAGGCGCGGCGTAGTGCCTCTTCCACAATTCACCCGAATCTTTCTTGGTGAATAGCTTTGGTTATCGGGGCGCGAACGGTGCTTCGAATGAAACCGCAGAATTCCGCCGCGCGGAAGTCATAATAAGCGGGCCTTTGGGAACACGATAGAGGCGCCCTTTGGAAAATCCGCCCGGCGACCGGGGCAGATGTGCCGCGGGTTCCTCTCCAAAACGACCGGGCGGACCGTGGCGAAGAATTGCCGAACGCTTCTATTTGCATTCCGGCGCGGGCGGACTGAGAATAACTCTCGCTCAGCCATATCTAGCCGGCAAATTCTTGCCGCAGGGCTTCGCCTTTGGGCACTTCACGTAAGACACGAAAGAAGAGCGCGCGATGAACGCCGAACGGGTTCGACTCCAAGAGGCGCGGGACAAGGATATTCCGTGGAAACAATGGGGACCATATCTAAGCGAACGCCAGTGGGGAACCGTTCGCGAAGACTACAGCGAGGACGGCGACGCCTGGAATTACTTCACGCACGATCAGGCTCGCTCGCGCGCGTATCGCTGGGGGGAAGACGGCCTGGCCGCAATTTCCGACGACGGGCAGCGCTTGTGCTTCGCGCTGGCCCTGTGGAACGGCCAGGATCCGATTCTCAAGGAGCGGCTGTTCGGAGTGACGAACTCCGAAGGCAATCACGGCGAGGACGTGAAGGAGTACTACTTCTACCTCGACAGTACACCGACCCACTCGTACATGAAGTATCTCTACAAGTATCCACAGGCGGCGTATCCTTACGCCGATCTGCTGGAGAAGAGTAGTCTCCGCAGCCGTAGCGATTACGAATATGAATTGCTCGACACCGGAGTCTTCCGCGAGGATCGTTACTTCGATGTGTTCGTGGAGTACGCCAAGTCGTCGCCAGACGACATCCTCGTGGAGATTACGATTCACAATCGAGGTCCGGCTCCAGCGACTTTGCATGTGTTGCCGACGCTCTGGTTCCGTAATCGCTGGTCGTGGCGAACCGATCGCCCGCGGCCGACGCTCAAGCGATGGAACGATGGAAAGGAAGAAAGCATTGTTCATGCCATCGAAGAACGCGTAGGAGAGCGCTTTCTCTATTGCGACGGCAAGCCTGCTTTATTGTTCACGGAAAATGAAACGAACAACGATCGCCTCTTCGGGACGCCAAGTATCACGTCCCACGTGAAAGATGGCATTAACAACTTCGTGGTCGGTGGTGCCGCGGACGCCGTCAATCCAACCGGAGTTGGAACCAAAGTTGCGGCACACTATCAGCTGACAATCCAGCCTCAGCAGTGCGAAGTCATCCGATTGAGACTGACGAATGTCGCTCCCGAAGGTTGGTCCAAATACAACGGCCACACCGGACAACCGTTCGGCGAGGGATTCGACAAGACGATTGCCGCGCGTCGCACCGAGGCCGACGAGTTTTACGCCGATATCACGCCGTCATCGCTGGATGCCGACCAGGCCAACGTGATGCGGCAGGCGCTCGCCGGAATGCTGTGGAGCAAGCAGTTCTACTACTATGACGTCGACCGATGGCTCGACGAGCGCGGGTGTGATCCGTTCAAGGCGATCCGCAAGTTGGCGCCTCGCAACGACCAATGGCACCATATGTACAACGGCGATGTCATTTCGATGCCCGACAAGTGGGAGTACCCTTGGTACGCGGTGTGGGATTTGGCGTTCCACGTCCTGGCGCTGACGTTGGTCGACGCCGACTTCGGCAAAGAACAACTGAAGCTCGTGCTCCGCGAAGGCTACATCCACCCCAACGGCCAGATTCCCGCGTACGAATGGAACTTCGGCGATGTGAACCCGCCGGTTCATGCCTGGTCGACGATCTTCACCTATCGGCTCGATAAGGCCGAGCGCGGCGAAGGGGACAAGGAGTGGCTCAAGTCCTGCTTTCAGAAGCTCCTTTTGAATTTCACCTGGTGGGTCAATCGCAAGGACCGCACCGGCCGCAATGCCTTCGAGGGAGGATTCCTCGGGCTGGACAACATCGGCGTCTTCGATCGCAGCAAGCCGCTTCCCACCGGGGGCTACTTGGAGCAAGCCGACGGTACCGCTTGGATGGCCCTCTTCTCACAGAACTTGCTGGAGATCGCAGCTGAGCTAGCCATCACCGATCCCGACTATGCCGAAATGGCGACCAAGTTCGTCGAGCACTTCCTGTGGATCGCCTCGTCGATGACGAACCTCGCGGGCGGAACCGGAATGTGGGACGAGGAAGACGGATTCTTTTACGATGTGCTGCGCTTGCCCGACGGCGGGGCGCGGCGGTTGAAAGTCCGCTCGATGGTCGGCCTGTTGCCCTTGTGCGCGGTGACCGTGTTCGATGGGGAGTTGCTGGCCAAGTATCCCGAAATTGGCGAGCGGCTTCATCGTTTCCTCCGAGCTCGACCGGAGATTGCGGCATCCATTCATGATCCCGAAAAGCAAGGGGTCGCCGGTCGTCGGCTGACGTCGATCGTGGACGAAAGCAAACTGCGCCGCGTCCTGGCGAAAATGCTCGACGAGAATGAGTTCCTCAGCGCCTACGGCATTCGCTCGTTGTCGCGCTATCACGAAAACAACCCCTACGTGATGGACGTCGGTGGGCAAGAGTATCGCGTGAGCTACCTTCCCGCCGAGTCCGACACCGGGATGTTCGGTGGCAATTCGAACTGGCGCGGGCCGATTTGGATGCCCGTGAACGCAGTGATCATCCGCGCGCTCTTGCAGTACTACTCGTACTACGGCGACAGCTTCACGGTGGAGTGCCCTACGGGATCAGGCCAATTCATGAACCTGTATCAAGTGGCCGAAGAAATCGGCCGCAGATTGTCGAACATCTTTCTGAAAGACGGCAACGGTCGACGCCCGTTCCACGGAGGTTGCGAGAAGTTTCAAACCGATCCCCACTGGCGCGACCATCTGCAGTTCTACGAGTATTTTCACGGGGACAACGGAGCCGGACTGGGCGCCAATCATCAGACGGGCTGGACGGGCCTCATCGCGAGGCTCTTGCACGTGTTCGCCACCATCACACCGGATGCGGTCCTGGAGGAAGGGAAACGGTCGTACTTTAAAGAGCGAGCCGTTACACCAAACGTTGTCGTGAGCTAACGCCAGAAGTCGCTGTCAGACTGATGTATCTCGGTTGCTATCAACCGCAGGTGTCGATTTGAAAACCTTGAACAGCAGCCAAAGCGACGGCAAGAGAACGGCGAGGCCAACCGGTACCGCGTAGACCACAAAGAGCAATGTCGCACGCGGCGCGGTTGACGATGCCAGCGTGACATCGGGGTAGATGATGAACGGATGCTGTGCGAGGCCCCATCCCAGGAAGAGAAGAATCACCTGCGAAATCGCGGCCGCGCGGGCAAGACGAAACTGCCGACGGGCCAGTGACCACAGCGAAACGGCCGCTGCCAGAAGTCCCGCGCCAATGATCGGCGCCGCCTTCAAACCCGTAAGACCGCTCCAAAGATGTGGCGTATCGAGCCACAGTAGCGGCAGTGTGAAGACCGTCAGAGCACCGGCGGACACGCCGGCAAACAACGCGCGAGTTCGGAAGTCCTCTTGGAGTTCGCCTGTGGTCTCGATCGTTAGATAGACGGCCGCGAGATACGCGCACAGCGCCAAGGCGAGGCAACCGATCATCAGAGAGACTGGGGCTAGCCACGGAGTAGGCCCATCCGTGCGGACGTTTCCATCGATCACGCGGAAGTGTCCCGAGGAGACCGCACCGACGACCATTCCCAGAAGCACCGGTGTGATCACGCTCGATGCGCCGAAGATCGTTCCCCAGTGCCGCCCTCCTTCTTGTCCCTGCTCGCCACGAAAAACGAACGCCGCACCACGAAGGGAGATTCCTAACAGGACGAAATGGAATAGCCCGAACAGTCCGAGGCTGAGTGCCGCGTAAGCCGCCGGAAAGGCGGTGAAGATGATCACGATCAGAAAGATCAGCCACACGTGGTTCGCTTCCCACACGGGGCCCATCGCTTTGGCGATGGCGGCTCGCTGCTGCTCTCTTCGAGGACCGCTGGCAAACATATCCCAGATGCCGCCGCCGAAGTCGGCGCCGGCCAGGACTCCGTAAGCAATAACCGCCAGCAACCCGAAGGCGGCGACGATGTTTTGAAGGACTGCGTCTTCAAGTCCCATAAGCTTCCTTGTTGCTTGAAGGGGCCACGCCACGCGGTTTTTGAGCAAGCTTGAGGAGTAGCAGAACGACTGTCACTGCCAGGGCAATATAAAGCACCGTGAAGGCGAATAGAGAACTCGGTACATCGGCCGCCGACGTAACGGCCTCGGATGTTCGCATCACGTGATAGATCGTCCATGGCTGGCGTCCGACTTCGGACACGAACCATCCCGATTCCAGTGCGAGAAACCCAAGGGGAGCGGCGAGCACCACCGCGTACAAAAGAACTCGCGACGAAACGACTTGCTTTCTCCAGCGAACCCACCAGTAGGCGAGTCCAACCGCGATCATCACCAGGCCCGAACCAACCATCACCTGATACGCCAGGTGCACCAGCATCACATTGGGCCGCTCGTCGGCTGGAAAATCATTGAGCCCCTGGATAACCGCTTGCGGATCGTGCGCCACCAGGAAGCTCAGAAGGTACGGAATCTCGATCGCGAACCGTACTTTGCCTGTCTCTGTGTCGGGCAAGCCGCCGATCACAAGGGGCGCGCCGGCGCGCGTTTCAAACAGTGCTTCCATCGCGGCGAGCTTTGCCGGCTGATATTTGGCAACACGTTGCCCGCTGAAGTCGCCGCTGAGTGGTTGAAGCAGTACCGCAACCGTGCCAAGCGCTAGTGAAATTCCGAGTGCCGATTGGTGATAGGCATCGCTTCGTCCGCGCAGGAAGCCAAAGCTGTAGACACCCGCTGCTGCGAAGGCCGTCGCGATATAGCAGGAAAGGGACGAGTGGATCGCCATATGAATCCAAGCCGGGCTGCGAAACGTGGCCAGTGGATCGACGTTGATGAATCGGCCCGCGTCGTCGATCTCGAATCCAACGGGAGCCTGCATCCAAGCGTTGACGGCGACGACCAAGATTCCCGATAGCAGACCACTGACGGCGACGGGCACGCCGGTCAGCCAGTGGGCAATCGGCGGGAGACGATCCCACCCGTAGAGATAGAGCCCCAAGAAAATGGCTTCAATGAAGAATGCAAAGCCTTCCAGCGCGAACGCCGGGCCGATAATGCTGCCTGCCTTTTCCATGAACCGCGGCCAGAGGAGACCCAACTCGAACGAAAGTGCCGTTCCGGAAACGGCACCAATGGCGAACAGCAGCCCGGTCGCCTTCCCCCATTTCCGTGCAAGGTCGCGGTAATGAGGCTTACGCGTCCACAGCCACAAGCCTTCGGCGATCAGCATCAACAGCGGCATGCCAATGCCGGTGGCAGCGAAGACCATGTGAAAGCTCAGGGAGAGCGTCATCTGCGCCCGGGCGGCGGTGAGGATGTCCATGGAGTTTGTCTTGGGATCGCGTGAGGCGAGCAAGTTCAGTCTGGCCGCACCCTACAGAGAGTCGCCGACTGGAAGCACTTAGGATAGCGTCAGAAACGCGAGTGCGGGCGGGAGCAGAATCACTTTCGCGAGCGTCGCCATTGCGTTGTCCACGCGGGCCACGCTTCCTCGGTTTCCGTTATGAGCGGGAGGCTGGTCTCCTCGACCTCGCGCCAGGGGAACCACCTTGCGTGGAGGCACTCTTGCTCCTTCGCGCTGTGCCACTTCAGATCCGCTTCGTTGGCAGTCCAATACTGGTGTGGGATGTGGAACGATACCGTCATCATTTGGGAAAGCCAATCCGCACGATTCTGGGCTTCGTCTCGGTGGGCGCGTGCTTGAAGAGTCAATCGCCAAAAATGGGAACCGTAGGTGAGCAAGATTCCGAGCAACGTGATGGCCAGCAAGAGCGTTCGCAGATTGAACTGCCAGAACCTGCGGCGTCCGCTCTTTGAATTGCTCTCCATCCGCCCCGACTCCAAAGGCCAGTGCCGAAGTTTTCCTACTCGCTTGGATTGTACCTGCTGACGTTGAGCGGTACTTGTTACCCACGAACGAAAAAAGGGCAAGCGCCGGGAGCGCTCGCCCTTGAAAGGATCACACGATACGGCCGACTGCTACGCAGTCAGCGGGCGACGTCGGAATCGATACGCGCAGCTGAGGGCTGCTCCCAATCCGAACAAGGCCAGCGATGCCGGCTCCGGTACGGCTGAGATTGGCAGACCGCCAATGGGCCCGCCCGAGGTGGGCGCGACATCGGACGTGTAGCCGAAGAATTGCGATTGCGTCTTCTCGGCGCCTAGACCTCCACTGAACGTTCCGGTAAATGCTCCCGGAACCCAACTGGCGGTGGTCGTTTGAAGGTTCTTGTTGTGGGCGAAGTTAGCCGTGCTCGGTTCGACCGTCAGCGGCGCAAATTGCCCCTGGGCTTGGCTGCTCATGATGAAGCCATACCCGTTTTTCGTGAAGGCCGTGGTGCCAGTGGTCGTGCCGTACGTGGCCACGTTCTGCACACCATCGATCGTGAACGAGGTTGTTCCCGGTGCCAGGTTTCCAGAACCTCGGCCGACGGTGTAGAGGTACAGGTACCTTCCTTCGGTACCCGTCCACTGGCTAACCATATTGTTGATGTCGTCGTTGCCGGTCCAATCGGTGCCGCCATCGGCGCCACGGTCGTACACGGCATAGTTCAACGAGAGGAATGGAGCATTCGCTCCAGGAGACGATGGGAGCGTGACATAGCCCCATGCCGAAGGAATCAAACTGGCCTCCGCTCGGATCGCAAGCAATCCGAACAAAAGGACCAAAACGAGCGGGACGTGTCGGCGATGCAGCATTCAGAGAACCTCCATGGTTACGGGCGGCCTCGCGTGCGCGAAGCCATCTTCGAAAAACAAACACTTGGCAAGCAACCCGCCTTTCATTGCGTTTTTGCAAGTTAGCAGAGGTTTCATCCGTGTCTATCACGAGGCTCCGATGCGATGTTCGCTCCAATTTCCGAAGCGCGCGATGTGGATCACCGCGATACATGACTAGCATCGATATTGGTGATGAATCGAGCAGTAGATTCGCGCGCAGGCGTCGATAGGAGGTCTAGCTGCTGCCGCAAGGTCGCAGACCTGCTGTCGCGAACCGACCCTCAAAACGAAGTTTGTGGAGCCATCCGTTCCACTGACGATGCAAGCAAAACGATCCGCGACATCGCACATGGACGATGTGCGCACCGCGTGACCACTGCCAGAATTGTTGCTCGCGATGCTTGCGCGCATCATCGAACGATTTCGCGCGCACTCATAGGAAATCACTTTGCGGTAAGCAGCCTGCTGCGAACCGCTCGAATACTGTGAAATCGTAGCGGTTGAGGAGGCTGGGAAATAAACCGCGCAAGGCCAGAAGATCGACCAGCGGTTAATCCAGAAACCGCACGCGACCTGTTTGGAGTTCGTAAAACGCGCCGACCAATTTGACTTGATTCGAATCGACCAGTGGCTTCGTGTCGGGCAGCTTGGCGAGCTGCTGAATCGACCAACGAACGTTGGCTTCGACGGCGGTCGAGATGCGAGTCTGCGCCGGGCGGCTCACAATGTCCTTGGGAAGGCCCGGCTCAATGAGACTTACTAACTCTTGAATCCCGGGAGCTTCCTTGGTTGGTCCCGACATTGCCGCCAGCGCGGCCGTGACGGCCCCACACCCTTCGTGTCCCATCACCACAATCAGCTGGGTTTGCAAGTGCATCAGCGGATAGACCAGGCTGCCGACCACGTCGGGAGCGATCACGTTCCCTGCCACGCGAACGACGAACAAGTCGCCGAACCCTTGGTCGAAAACGAGCTCGACCGGCACGCGCGAATCGCTGCAACCCAGAATGGTCGCGAACGGTTTTTGACCCTCGACCAGGTGCTTGCGCCAGTCCGCGCTTTGATGGGCGTGGCGCGTCGTGCCCGCTGCAAAGCGAGCGTTCCCCTCTTTGAGAAGCGCCAGCGCTTCGTCCGCATCCTTTGGCGCGGCCGGTGTGGCCACCGATAGCTCGGCGCCGATCGCCGCCAGCGAACTGGGGACGGCTGTCATCGCGCCCGCGGCGGCCAATAAGCCTCGGCGGCTCAGTTGATTGGGTCTCATGGCCAAAGTTTCCTATCGGGGTAGTCGAAAAAGTAACGCGTGTCGGATCACCCGTCGCTGCGGGCCTTCTACCATTCCTTTAGGACCGAATCGGCTTCTTGTTGCGGCTCAAATGCCTCAACGTCGCGAGGCCGCGCCGATGCCTTGCCGAATGTGCCGTTTCGCTCGGTATTTCCGGGCGCGGAGCGGCGCGACTTGACTTCCCCATCGCGGCCCATAGCATTCTTGGCGGCCTTTTCCGCGGGGTCACTTTGCACAAACTGGGAGCGCCCATGATTGGTCAATTCCTGCTACTGCTGCTGATTGCCTTCATTTGCGGCGCTGTAGCGCAATCGTTGGCCGGGTATTCGCGCGGCGGCTGCCTCGCCACAATTGCTTTAGGGTTTATTGGCGCGCTGCTGGGAACGTGGCTGGCGCGCGTCATGGGCTTGCCCGAGTTGCTGAGCATTCCAGTGGGCGACCAAAACTTCCCAATCATTTGGTCCATCATCGGCGGCGCGCTCTTCTCGGCGGTGATTGGGTTTCTCACGCGGCCTAAAGCGGCGGAATAGCGCCAAACTGCTCGCTTAGAAGTGAACCGCGTTTTGTAATTCTCTCAACTCACCGACAGAGCTCGTCTTTCAGTTTCAACACAGCCAATTCCTTAGCCTTCGCCTCTACTTCGACAGTTACGTTCTTGTCGCGCCAACAATCTGGAAAATCCGTCACGTTGATGTAGTCGTGATGGCGTTCTGGTTTTGGCCCGTCCCAACCTTCCAACGGACTGGAGATGTGGAAGAGTGGTTCCCGGTTCCAACTCGCCAGAGCCGCTTCGGTCGCCTGCTCGATGGTCATGTCATCCGGGTGACAGCGATGGTGATGGGCATCGTATACCAGCGGAATTCCAGTTGATCGGCATAGCGGCAGCAGGTCCGACGGCGTGAAAATCTTGTCGTCATTCTCCAGGGTAAGACGGCTTCTTGCACGGTCCGAAAGTCGATCGAGATTGCGAGCGAACGTGGACAATGCTGCTTGCTTGTCACCGTACGCGCCGCCGGCGTGAATGTTGACGACGTCGGCACCGATCCATTCGGCGACCATGGCTTGGTATTCAAGTTCCGCCAACGAACCGGCGACGACCTCGGGCCGAGGCGAGTTCAAGACCACGAATTGATCGGGGTGGAAGCACGTTCGCAACTGATGCTTCGCGGCGAATTCTCCGCAAGCCTTGAAGCGGCGAACGATTTCGTCTCCGTCTGGAAGATCATCGAGCTCGTATCCGCAAGTTGGATGCGTTTTGACAGGCAAGATTTGGCTGTTCACCCGAAAGCAACCGATGCCGCTGTTCGCGCAGAACAGGAGGGCGGCCAGAAGCGAATCGGCATTGTGGAGGCAAAGACCGCTCAGTTTTGCCAATGCCTTCGGCCGCGGCATCCGGTTGATGGCTGTTGCCGTCGTCGTGGAGAACTTGATCGGCTGGTCTCGAAAGATGCAACAGAGGCCGAGTCGGATCATGGTTGCCTGAGTTCCTTGGAAGCAATCCCGTTCCTACAACTCTTCGTACGGAAACAAGAGTTCCGCGTCGAAGGGCTCCGCTAGTTCCTGCCAACCACCATCGCAGAGCTTTTGGCCCAACTGGTTGTAGCGGCGAAAGTCCGAGTCGGTTGGTCGCTTTCCCGACGCCTCTCGCAGGGCATCGAAGGCGAGAACCTCGGCCGCACGACGAACGATCTCGCTTTGGCTGGCTTGACCGTGCAAGGCGGCCACAACTGCGGTCGTATAGCGCTGCACGCGGATCGACCAATCGACCAGCGAACACTGCCGATCGGCGAGACGGGCTCCATGCTTTCGCAACAATGCCGAAAGCTTGAGGCCCTCGCCGTGGAGTCCTTGCAGTCCCTGGACTACCAGTGTCGTCCAGGGGGCGTCATGAATGCCAATCGGCTTCGGGACCAGCCACTCCCAAGTTCGCCGTGCCAGCCACTTTCCATACGGCAACAGCACATCGCGCAGCGACCAAAGGGCCGAGGGATTGGTCCACGAGAACTTTTGATCCTTCCCTTCCGCGGCGCGCCGTGTAATCGGCTCGAAGAATTCCCTGGCATGGTCCTTGGCGAGTGTTCGAAAGAACGCGAGCGCCAGAATATCGCGTTCTCCTTCGTAGATCGACGGCGCGAAGTAGTCGGGCAAGTGGTCGCCAATCCAGTGGCCGTGCAAGAACGATCGGCCGCCATGCGTGCGAAGACCGATGTCGATCGCTCCTTCGGCCAAGGCATCGGCCCCGAAACTCTTGGCGACCACGCCTTCCAGTTCGCCGGCGATGCCTGCCGTGATACACGACGCCGACCAATGGCTGATCGCATCGCACCCGACAATCAACGCGGCCAATCGCGCCAGACGTTTACGAACGAGTTCGCGCTCGGCGAGACTCTTGCCATAGGTCCGTCGTTTAAGCACCCACGGAATGGTTGCGGCGAGAACGATTCGCAAGCTTCCCCCGGCATTGGCACACAGTGCGGTGCGGCCGCGGTTGAGCCCGTGATAGGCCATCGCGACACCGTCGCGCGCGTCAGCCGAGAGGAACGCGTTGTCGGGAATCGCAAACTCTTGGAACCGCAGCCCGTTGTTCCAGGTGTGTCGCAGCGCATGCAGGCCATAACGAACCACCTGAAACTCGGCAGTGTCGCTGGTCGGCAATTCGACGATTGCCATCGACGATTTGCCGTCGCGCAAGCCGACTAAGGCGCACAGTCGCGAATGCTCGGCATTGGTGATGAAGATCTTTTCGCCTGAGACCGACCACTTGCCGTCACGCTGTTCGAACTTGGTCCGCAGAGCCGTCAGATCCGATCCGGCGCCGGCCTCCGTAATCGCAAAGCACCCGATGCGCTTGCCGCTGGCCAACTCAGGCAACCAGCGGGCCTTCTGTTCTGAGTTACCGAAATTGATCAGTTGTCCGGCCGCGCCAATGCAACTGTGGACCGCCAACACGCCCGCCGTAGTCGGATCGAGGGAGGCCATCTGCCGGAGTCGGGCAATGAACTCGACGAACTTCAGCCCAACGCCTCCATGCTCTGCGGGGATCGCTTGGCCGAAGTAGCCTCCAGCTGCCAATTCGTCGAGTACGGTTTGGCTAAGCTTGCCATTGGCGTCGCGAAGCGTCTTGTTGCGTCGATGCGAGCGGACCGTCTCCAGCATCGCTTGCCAACGAGGATCGCTGGTTACTTCGGCCGCGAGCGCGGAAGGCCGGAAGCCGTCGACTCGATTGTCCGATTCCCAAATCGCCTTGTAGATTGGCCCTAGCTTCGCGGCTGGTGACTGCGGGGCCGCTCGGCTAGCCACGATACAGGCCCTGCGCGTGGATATATTCTTCGACCGCTCGGGGAGTGCGGAACCGCAAACTCTTGCCGGCTGTGGCGCGGGCTCGCAACTCCGTGCTGCTTAGTTCGATGGCCGGCATGGCGACCTGAATTCGCTTGGCTAGTTCTAATTGCTCGGGGCTCATCCAACCAGTGATGGGCGAATAGTCGGGCTCGGGCGTTCCGCCACGCCGTACGACGAGCGGCGTTGCCAAGCGACAAATCCCCGCTGGATCGCGCCACGTCGGCAACTCGCGGAGCGAATCGGCGCCCATCAAGAAGAAAAGCTCCGCCTCGGGATGCTGCTGGTGAATGGTCGTCAACGTATCGATGGTGTAGCTGACGCCGCCGCGATCAAGTTCGATCGTCGATACGGGAAATCGCGGATCGCCCGCCAGCGCGAGTTCGAGCATCTCGACGCGAGCCTTATCGGGAGCGAGTTCCTTTCGCGTCTTATGCGGCGGCACGGCAGCAGGCACAAACCAAACGGCGTCGAGTTGCGCCTGTTCGCGGCACGTCTCGGCGAGCAGCAAATGCCCGTAGTGGACGGGATCGAACGAACCGCCAAACAGCCCGAGCCGCATGAATGTCGCCGTGGGAAAGCACGATAAATAACCGCAACGCACCCGCCAGAATGAACGAGAAGCGCGGGGGAGTCTAGGGGGCTATTCGCTTAGCAAATCACCCCAACAGCCCACTCACCGGCGTCCCTTCCACGGCCACATAAGGCCGGCCTGCGGCATCTCGAAGCTGCTGATGTGGATCAATCCCCAGCAGATGCAAAATCGTCGCCATAAAGTCGGCTGGCTTGAGCAGCGAGTCGGCTGGATAGGCTCCATTTCGGTCCGACGCTCCGTAGACCTTTCCCGCAGGTGTTCCCGCGCCGGCTAGCAATAGCGATGCGACGTGGGGCCAGTGATCGCGTCCTCCTTTGCCACCGATTTTCGGCGTGCGGCCAAATTCGCCCATCACGATCACCAGCGTGTCGTCCAGCAAGCCGCGATCGGTCAGATCGTCCAGCAGCGCGGAAACGGCTAGATCGCACGGCGGAGCCAGGCGATTGCGCATGTGCGGAAAGTTGTTCCAGTGCGTGTCCCAAACCGGTGAATCTTCGGGCCCTTCGTAGTGCCAGTAGACGCTGGCGAGCGAAACGCCTGCGTCGATCAACCGCCGCGCCATCAAGCAGCCTTGGCCAAACAGGTGCGAACCATATCGCTCACGCGTGGCCGGCGACTCTCTTTCCAGATCGAAGGCCTGTCCCACGGAATTCGACGACAGCAGAGCCAAGGCCCGCGCGCGATGGGCCGTCATCGTGTCACTACGACCACTTTGGGCATCGCGTGTTACTCTTTCGTCAAGTTGCGTCAAAAGCCGTCCCCGGTCGATCATTCGCTCGGCAGAGGTATCGCCCGAGAGAGCCAGCGGTGGCGGCGAGAATCGCCCTGTTTTGGCCGAGCCTTCCACCAGCAACGGGCTAGCGCCGTCGCCGAGAAAACCGCCGTCGAGTCCAGGGAACTCGTTGACCGCGGCGTCTTTGATGATTTCAGGAATGGCGACAAAGGCCGGCGGACCTGCCGCGGGACGCGTTAGCGACAAAATCGATCCAAAGTGCGGGTGATCACTCGGCAGGGGGCGAATGTCGGCCGCCGTTTTGGCGTTCGCTTGCGGGTGTCGCCACCCGGTGAGCATCGCGTAACCGGCCGAGGTATGGACGGTATCGTCGTGCGAAATCGAGCGGACGACGGTCATCCGGTCGGCCCGCGCCGCGAGCTTGGGAAACATCTCGCTGAAGTGAACGCCGGGTATGCTTGTCGAAATCGGTTTGAACTCGCCGCGGATCTCGGCCGGAGCATCGGGCTTGGGATCGAACGTATCGTGCTGCGGTGCCCCTCCAGTCAGAAACAACAGAATGCACCGTTTGGCGCGGCCGAATGATGGCGAACTCGTTTCGCCTGCGCGTAGCGACGAGGTCGCGGCGGACAGAGCGCCAATCGCTCCGATTTCTAGCCAGCGTCGGCGATCGATTGGAAAAGGCATCGGGAGGTATTCGGGAGGCGTATAAGAGCGGCCAATCCAAATCGTAGTCCATCGGTCGCAACAGCGTCAACGAAACGTCCTGCATCAACGCTTGCTTGCCGTCGCATATCGTAGTTTGGCGCGCCCCGTCCAATTACAATGCCCGCAACGAAGTCTCCGTTTCGTGTCTTTGGTGAGTTCCTGCCATGCGAATGCTCTCCCGGTTGTTGTTGACTCTGTTGTGCACGCTAGCCGTTGCTCGCGGCCTTTTGGCCCAGGATGCCTTCCCATTTAAGGAAGGAGATCGCGTGATGTTCCTCGGGGATAGCATCACCGAGCAGTATCAGTACTCCAGTGAAATCGAGCGGTATCTCGCCACGCGTTTCCCCGCGTGGAAGCTCTCTTTCCTAAACGCGGGCATCGGCGGCGATACGGCATGGGGCGGCATGAACCGCTTTCAGCAGCACGTTCTCGATGAAAAGCCGACGATCGTGACCATCAATTTCGGCATGAACGACGGCGGCTATGGCGGGTTCGATGCCAATCGCGCCAAAGCTTACGCCGAGCAGACGGGCAAGATGCTCGATATGGCGAAGACGGCAGGCGTTCGCGTCGCACTCATTTCGCCGAACGCCGTCGACTGGCGCAAGAACAAAGATCGGCTCGTCTATCTGGAGACGCAAAAGCAGTTCTACGCTCCGCTCAAAGAAATCGCGGCTACGCACCAGTTTCCCTTTGTCGATCAATACGCCACCACCCGCGCGACTCTGGAAAAACTCGCCGCCGACAAGGCGGCGCAAGTCGACCCATTTCCCGATAGCGTCCACACCAACAGCTCCGGCGGGCTCCTGATGGCACACGCCATTCTCACAGGTCTGCATGCTCCCGCAGTTGTTAGCGATGTGACGATTCCCGCCAGCGGTAATGTCGAAGCAAAACGCTGCGCGGTGACCGACGTGAAGCGTGGCGAAGGGATCATCGAATTCGATCGGCTCGACGAAGGCTTGCCGATGCCAACGGTAGCCGAGTGGGACGGCATCCTCCCTTATGTGAACAACCTGACCGACCTGAACTGGTACGGACTCAAGGTGCCGGGACTGCCTGCTGGACAATACGCGATCTCCGTCGACGGTGTTGAGATTGCGAAACACTCAGCCGACGAACTCGGCGCGGGCGTAAACCTTGGCAACCTACGAGTCGGGCCGATCTATGAGCAAGCAAAAAAGGTTGGCGATGTAATCAACGCCAAGAACCAACTAGTGCACCAGCGCTTCCGCGGCGTGGTGATGTTCAACCCGCCCGACTGGCTGGCGGACATCACGGCGGAACGTAAGCCCAAAGAATTGGCCAAGCGCCGCCAACAGATCGACGAAAAGCAAGCCGAGATTCAGAAGCTCGCCATGCCCGGCAAGCATCACTGGGAAGTGAAGCGCGTTCCGTAGGATTTTGCCACTGAGGGCACAGAGGGCACAGAGGACTCAGAGGTAAGGTGGAGAGTCATTTCATGAACGGATTCGTTAGCAGGCGAAGGATGTGGTTCATGTCTTCTAAATTCCCTCTCTGTGTTCTCTGTGGCTTAATTCCTTTTCTGTTTGCGTTATCTGTTGACGCCGCTGAGCCGTTGGATCTCGGCGGTGTGCGTGAAGAGCATGTGATGATCCCCATGCGCGATGGGGTGAAGCTCTCCGCGTATCTCTATTTTCCCCCAGGCGACGGCCCTTGGCCTGTCTTGCTCGAGCAGCGGTACGCCAGCGCCAACGATCCGAACACTCAAAAGTCGTTCGCGTATTTGGCCAAAGGGGGATTTGTCACGGTGCTGGCGAACTTCCGCGGCGCGCAGCAGTCGGAAGGCGTTTGGCGAGGTTATCGCCATCTTGCCTGGGGCGAGCAACAGGACGGATACGACGTGGTCGAGTGGCTGGCGGCGCAAAAATGGTCCACTGGTAAAGTCGGAACGTTTGGCACGTCGCAGGCTGGCTACGCGCAGAATTTCCTAGCGGTCACCCAGCCCCCACATCTGACGGCTCAGTACATGATCGACACAGGCCTCAGCCTCTATCACGAGGGCTATCGCATCGGCGGCATCACGCGGCCGGAGCGGTTCAAGACAATGGACAAAGTCGCCCGCGAGCCACAGCACAATCGCGAACTGATGGCCGAATGGTTTCGCCATCCGACGTACGACAGCTATTGGGCCGACGAAGACTGCACGCGTTTCTTCGACAAGATGAACGTCCCATGCTTCACCGTCGGCAGTTGGTATGACTTCATGTGCGTCGGCTCGGTCGATAGCTATGTTGGGCGCGAACACTTCGGCGGAGAGAACTCGCGCGGCCGGCAGCAACTGCTGATTGGGCCCTGGCTCCATGGCCGGTTCAAGGACATCAACGTCGTCGGGGAACTCACCTATCCAGAGAATGCCCGCTTCGCGATGGAAGACCACATCATTCGCTGGTTCGACCATCATCTCAAAGGAGTCGATAACGGAGTCGAGCGCGAGCCGAAGGTCCGCTACTACGTGATGGGTGCCGTGGGCGAACCAAGTGCTCCCGGCAACGAGTGGCGAACGGCAACCGACTGGCCACTTCCGGCGAAGAACGTTGCTTACTATCTGCATGCCGAGTCCAGTAGCGTCGCCCGCGAGGGGAAGGTGCCTGATTGCACTTTGTCGACTTCGCCTTCCAGGTCGGACGATGCGGTGGTGACCTACCAATCCGATCCGAAGAATCCTGCGCCGATTCCGGGGCTAGCCTTTCCGGGAGCCAAAGATGCTCGCGAATATGAAAGCCATCCGGACGTTCGTACGTTCACTACGGATGTCTTGACCGAGCCCGTCGAGTGGACGGGCAAAGTGAAAGCGGAACTCTACGTCTCGTCCGACGCCAAGGACTGCGACTTCATTGTTCGAGTGAGCGATGTGTATCCCGACGGGCGATCGATCTTGATTGTCGACTATGTCCGCCGCGCCCGCTATCGCGAAGGCTTTGAGCGCGAAGAGTTGATGGAGCCGGGCAAGGTCCACAAGGTCGCTTTCGACGTCGGTTGGCTTAGCCAGATCTTCAATAAGGGACATCGCATTCGCGTCACCGTGGCCAGCACCGGCGCGCCGTTCATCGAGCCCAACCCTCAAACGGGCGAGCCACTCACGATCGACTTTCCCGACACCACGTTCACCGCCACCAATGCGATCCACGTGAATCGGCACAGCGCCTCGCGCATCTTGGCGCCCGTTGCGAAGTAGCAAGCCGAGTCGGTCTTGGGTTCGCCACGACGCCTGGCATCTTTGCTATGACTGACTGTATCGCCGCAGCCGAAAACCGGGCTTGGCGATACATCAAGGTTCAAGGTATAAGGTCGGGCATGTCGATGAAGAAGACGAACCCTGATTTCTTAAACGGCGTTCCGGAACTGCTCATCCTGCAGCTTCTGGGACGTCAGCCCATGCACGGCTACGCGCTGGTCCAGACCATGCGTGTGGTTTCCAGCGAGCGACTCGATTTTGGCGAAGGCTGCATCTACCCGATCCTGCATCGGCTGGAGGAAGAAGGCTTTCTCGCCAGCGAACGCAAGCTGGTCCGCGGCCGCGACCGCATCACTTACCACGTGACCGCAAGTGGTAAGAAGCGGCTGGCGGCGTCGCGCGACGCGTGGCAGGAAATCACGGCGGCCATCGCCGCCATCCTGAATGGAGGCAGCGATGCCGCACCCAACTTGGCGTGAACGATTTGCGCAGGCCTTGCGAGATCAATCGCTCCCCAGAGCGAAGATCGATCGCTTGGTCGAGGAAATCTCATCTCATATCGACGAACTTATCACGGAGAACCCAGGCATGGATGCCCAAGCCCTTGTGGAGTCACGACTAGGTAGCCCCGAACGAGTCGCAGCGTTTGCCAAAACGCAGCTCTGGAAAATCCCATTGTGGAGCCGCCCTACTGTTTCGTTTTTGATTTTCGCAGTCTGTCCAATCTTCGCCGTGGGAATCGTCGGGCTGGCCAGCCTTTTCAGCATTGTTGTGCTTGCCCTCTTTGACGAGTGCGGCGTCATTGATGCCTCATCCACGTCGTATACCGCCCTCAACCTGACCGCATTCGCCGTCGACTATGCGACTCGCGTCTTGCCTTTGGTCGTGGCCACCTGGCTGTTCGTCTCGCTCGGGAAACGGCTCGATCGTCGCTCTTGGAGCATTGCCTCGTGCGGCGTGATCGCAATGTCGGCGTTTTGCTATTCCAGTTGGGTGACTGCGAAAACGGCATTAGATCATGGGTCGATTGGGCTCTCCCTCGGCTTTCATCCGGACCTCGATCACGTTTTGCGAGCGATGCTCCCGATTTTGCTCGCGACATGGATGTTGACGCGATCGAGCTCCGTTTCGCGAAACAGCCGCGAAAGTGGCGCTGGAGTTCCAGCGGAACTTGCCGCCGTGGCTTCGTGAAACGAATCTAACGCCGGGCGATTGCTTGCTCCCACGGGGCGGGGTTACGACAATGGTCGCATCCTCCCGACCCCGAAATGAGGGACGCTTGCCATGCCGCGAAACGATTTCCTCGACGAGCATCTGGAACTCGCCAGGCGTTATTTTCTAAAGCTCGGCCTAGCTGGTGCGGTGCTCACGCAACTTCGCTCGCCGCTGGTTGCGGATGAACCCGAAAAGCCCGCCCCGCGCGTGAAACCCGAAAAGGCTGGCGTGCAGGCCGACCCCTATTTCACGCCGGCCATCGACTTTCAAGATGTCTCGCGCGGCAAGCCCGTTCCTCACACTCTGCCCGAGGAAAAGAAACGCGAAGTCGGGCTGACGCGCGAGACATGGAAGCTCGAGGTCGTCTCCGATCCGGAACACCCCGCTCGCCTCCGCAAACAATTCACCAAGGCCGAAGGAACGGCGTTTGACTTCGAAGCCTTGATGAAACTCGCCGAGACTAAGACGGTGCGCTTCGCCAAGGTGATGACGTGTTTGAACTTGGGTTGTCCGCTGGGGATGGGACTGTGGGAAGGCGTTCCCCTGCGCGAGCTTGTTTGGCTCACGGAACCGCGTGAAAACCTTCGGCGAGTCTTTTACTACGGCTACCACAACGATGATCCGCAGCAGATGTTTCGCAGTTCGCTGCCGATCGGCCGCGTACTGGAGGACCCGTTCGGCCTCCCGCCGGTGATCCTTTGCTACAAGCTCAACGGCGAGTGGCTCGATGCCGAGCGCGGCGGTCCGGTGCGAATCGTCGTGCCGGATCACTATGGATTCAAGTCGATCAAATGGCTGTCGCACCTGGTGTTGTCGAATCTGTGGTACGCGAACGACACCTACGGTGAACAAAACAACGACGTCGACAGTCCGCTGAAAACGTTTTCGGCCACGCTCTCCTCGCCCTCGAAGGTTTCACCAGACGAACCGCTTGCCGTAAGCGGGTATGCCCAAGTCGGCATTGCCGGGCTATCGAAGGTGCAGGTCTCGCTCGAACGCAACGACGCCCGCCCCGAAGGCGACCTCAACTTCGAAAAGGCCCCCTGGATCGACGCGGAATTGCTTCCCGCTCCCGAGCGCTGGGGCAGCTTTGCCGACGACAAACTTCCACTCCCGATTCACGGCTTCGACGACCAGGGCAAACCCCAGTCGTGGCCGATGCGGCTGACAAATGCCCACTGGGCGGCAAAGATTCCGGGCGTCGCGGCCGGCGAATACACGCTTCGCAGTCGGACGATCGACGCCAATGGCATCGCCCAGCCGATGCCGCGCCCGTACCGAAAATCGGGTCACGCGGCGATCGAGTCGATTGGTGTCAAAGTGGGCGAGTAATTCGCGACACCTAAGGTTTCACGATAATCTTGCCCGCCAACGTTCCGGCGCGGCGAAGAGTGTTTTCTTCTTGCATGTGATGGGCCTTGGCCGCTTCAGCAAGTGGGAACGTCGCCGAGATGTTGGCCTTAAGTTTCCCCTCGCTGAGCCAGCGGTTGATGTCGGTTGCGCAGACCGCCATTTCTTCGGGCGACGCTTTGAACATCACAAACCCCGAGAGCTGACATTCCTTTACGTAGAACGGACCCACGGGAAACACGGGGCGCGCATCACGGCCGGCCATCAGGATGATTCGTCCCCGTTCGGCCATGTAGGAAACGATCTTATCGAAGTCGGGCTCGCGAACCGTTTCCCAGTAGACGTTCACCCCCTTGGGAGCGAACTGCTTCACTGCGGCGGCAATGTCGTCGGTCTTGTAGTCGAGGGCGATATCAGCCCCCAGCTTTTTGAGAGCCGCGACCTTTTCGGAATTGCCACCCGTCGAGATGATTTTCGCGCCGGTCGCTTTTGCCATCTGAACGACGAGGCTTCCCACGCCGCCGGTGCCTCCGTTGACGAAGATGGTCTCGCCAGCCTTTAGCTGCGCGACGCGAAACAATCCTAAGTGCGCGGTGATTCCGACCAACGCACATGCCGCAGCTGCATCATCTGGAACATTGTCGGGCGTTGGCCAGAGCCAATGTTCGTCGACGGCGGCGTATTCGGCAAACGTTCCTTGCGCTCCGCGAAATCCTTGATTGGATCCCCAAACTCGTTGGCCGACGCTGAATTTCTTGGCGCCTGGTCCAACGGCGGCGACCGTTCCCGCCAGATCGGAGCCAACGATGTACTGCTTGGGGAGTTCCCAATAGTTGGCACCGTTGCGGATGTAGGTATCGATCGGATTGACCGCTGCGGCACCCACCCGGACCAGGACTTGCCCAGGTCCTGGCGTTGGCTGGGGTAAGTCGCCATATTGCAGCACCTCGAGCGCGGGACCCGTACGTTCGATAAAAGCGGCTTTCATGGGAGAATTTTCCTAATGAGGACGCGAGACGAACCCCCCGGGCTTGCTCGTGTCATCTTCTTGTTGCTTTTGCGAAACCTCAACATACACCGGCAATGTTGCCAAGAGGCAACCGCCTGACAAGGGGTTGCGGGGAGCCTAAGTGGTTTCCTGCAGGTTGAACGGTTTCGATTGACGACCGCCCGTGTCCGGCGTATCTGTTTCATTAGGTTCCAAAATAATGGGCAGTGAAAGGAACTACTCGGCGAACATGTTAAGCACCTTCGATTACAGCTTGAGTCCTCCGGAGAACGCGCCGCCGCTCCCCCTGCGCGCGAAATCTCGCGGTTTATCCGAGAACATTATCGATGTCGTCCGCCGCGCGCTCGTTCATGCTGGCGCCGGACCAGGCACGATGCCGGAGCGCCGGACGGAAAAGCGAACTCTCTTTCCCTATCCGGTGCTGATGACCCCCGTCGATCGTGATGGCGTGACGCCCGTTGGCAAAAGCTTTAGCGTGCTGGGAAAGCACATCAACGACCACGGATTCGACTTCTATTCGCACGATCCGGTCCCTTATCGCCGGATGATCGCGTCGTTCGACACCGCTCCGGGCCAGGTGATGGCGTTGTTGATGGACGTCAGTTGGTGCCGCTTCGGATCGCACGGGTGGTACGAAAACGGCGGGCGCTTTCTCGAAATGACCACGGCGCCAGTCATTGGCGACAGACGTTAGTCGCCTAGAGCAAGTCCATTGGATCGACATCCAGTTGCCACTGGATGTCGTCGGACTGAGTCCAACTCTTGGACGCTTCGCGGACGGCCTCACGCACCTGCGCGGCGTCGCTGCCGAACACGAGCGTGTGAAAGCGAAACTTCCCTCGCAGTCGCGCCAGTGGGCAAGGAACGGGGCCACGGACCGACAGTCCCTCTCGCGCGACAATGCCACCAGTCATACCGGTGGCCGATTCGAGCGTGACCCGTTCCGAATCGCCACGCACAATCAAGCGAATCAAGTTGCTGGCCGGCGGAAAGCCGAAGTCACGCCGCATTGGCAATTCGCCTGCGACGAACATGGCGTAATCGTGCCGCTTGGCGGCTAAGAGCGCGGGATGCTCGGGGCTGAAGGTTTGCACCAGCACCTGGCCTGGCCGCGTGCCGCGTCCCGTTCGCCCCGCAACTTGCGTGACCAGCTGGAAAGTCCGCTCGGCCGCTCGAAAGTCAGGAAAGTGAAGGGCCGTGTCGGCATTGATTACACCAACCAGTGTCACATTCGGAAAATCGAGCCCTTTCCAGCACAGTGGGATCCGAAGCTTGGAATTCACGTGACTTGAAGTCGCGGC
>JADMIO010987930.1_pt1 | contig 39112 bp, 31 predicted proteins | sample 8958161 | NCBI WGS metagenome assembly JADMIO01 (sample SAMN16585339, study PRJNA669376) | soil metagenome | isolation source: Crop rotation soil | place: USA: Cullars Rotation, Alabama | collected 2011 | reverse complement strand
CGATGTCTCAATTTATGGACCGTGCGCGGTCATAGACCGCGCCTACATCGGGGATCTGAATGCATACTGAGTAAGGTATGTAATCGCCCTGGAACAGGAGGGGTGGCGCGAAGCGCCGGGGTGGTAGACAAATCCAAAAGTTTCCCGTGTTATGGCTGCCCTCCTCGCACTTCGTTCAAACGGACCCGCTACCCGGCCGCCGTTTGTGTTTTGAGATGCGCAATTTATTCCATTACGCTCAAGTCATGTTTCGGCCCTGTATTGATCTGCACGAAGGCAAGGTAAAGCAAATTGTCGGCGGTACGCTCGCAAGCGAAGCTGCAGGATTGAGGACAAATTTCGTCTCCGACCGCCCCGCGTCATGGTTTGCGGAGCTTTACAAGCGCGATGGGCTCAAAGGCGGTCACGTTATTATGCTCGGACCGGGCAACGAATCCGAGGCGCGCCAAGCGCTGGCGGCGTACCCGAATGGGCTGCAAATCGGTGGCGGAGTCAGTGCCGAAAATGCGCGCGGTTGGCTGGATGCGGGCGCATCGCACGTCATTGTCACATCCTGGGTTTTTCGTGAAGGACGCGTCGATTGGGAACGGCTGGCGAAACTGGTTCAAGTCGTCGGCAAAGAAAGACTGGTGCTCGACCTGAGTTGCCGCAAACGCGGTGATAATTATTTTGTCGTTACCGATCGTTGGAAGATTTTCACGGAACTAACTTTGTCCTCGGAAAATGTTTCTACCCTCGCACGCTCGTGCGCGGAATTTCTAGTTCACGCCGTGGACGTCGAGGGGTTGTGTCGCGGTATTGACCACGAACTCGTAGAAAAATTGACGGCCTGGTCGCCGATCCCGACAACTTACGCCGGCGGCGCAAATTCCCTCACGGACCTGGACGAAGTTACCCGACTGAGTCAGGGAAAAATCGACCTCACCATCGGTTCGGCGCTGGATATTTTTGGCGGCAACGGCGTGCGTTACGCAGATGCGGTGGAGTTCAATCGCAAGTCAGCCTGATAAAACAGATCGGGACCCGGCTTATCGGTCTTGCGCTTTTTACACTTTCGGAAAGTATCGATCTCGGAATCGCAACACCGGCCATTCGACTATCCGTGCCATCATCCAGCCCCCGGCGACAATGCCAAGGACAATTAACGTCCGGTTGACAAACCAGTCCAGCGGTTGTGAAGGATCCAGTTGCAGGTAGGAAATCAATTTCTTCCGCGCAATGCCCATGAACGTGGGATGCCAGAGATAAATAGAATAGGAATACATTCCGACCCAGGCCATCAGCCGAACGACAGGCGCGCCAATCCTCGTCATGAATCCAAAATCATCCGCTTGCAAATGAAGGGCGCCCAGCAGGAGCAACGTGGAACCGATAGCCGGCGTCGAAAGGTACGGAATGTATCGACCGAGGGCCAGTACCAAAACACCTGCCATCAACCACACCATGCGCCATCGGCCCAGTGCATTAAATAAACCTGGAGCGTATTCGAGAAGCGCGCGAAGCCCCACGCCCATGAGCAGACCGTCCAGCCAGATATGTGTTCCTTCGGGGTTGGACAAAATTCCGTAAGGATTACCGGCCAATGCCAACGACATTTTAACGAGAGCGAAAATCACGGGGCTGGTGAGCCCAAGGATTACCAGAAGATGGAGATGTTTCCTCCGGAACATCGCCAACATCAAGAAGGGAAGAATCAAATAAAAGTGCTCTTCCACGGCCAGGCTCCAGGTATGAAGCGCTGGATTGTTTCCAACATAGTTTTGTATGAACACAAGATTGGGCAAAAGTTCCGCAACGCTGTGCCTCAAACCGGCAAGTACCGGCCGACCCGCGAGAAGGTCTTTGAGGAACGGCATCGCGACCAGATACGCCAGAAAAAGGTAATAGGAGGGGTACAGCTTGAAACCGCGCCGAATCAGAAATCGGCCGATACGAAAGTCATTGCGGACGCGCAGTTCGTCGAATATCAGTCCGGAAATCAAATAGCCCGACAGTGCAAAAAATATGGGAACTCCCAACCATCCGTTTGTTTGCCAGGTGCGGGCCAGCCATCCCGTAAATCCGGTGAAATTGTCCGTTTTGATGTGCGCACCGATCACCAGAAGAATGGCGATGCACCGCAGCACATCCAGTTGCAGATTACGTCTTATTCCGGTTTGGAATTTGGGCTCGACAGGACTTTCGAGCTGGACGCTTCGTGGTTTTTCTGGAGGCGTCTCCGAAGGCGTGATTACCGTCAGTTCGGCGATGGCGCTCATGTATCCCTTCCCTGGAAAGACGGTTCGATTTATCCGAATGATCCGTTCTGCCGCGCGGATTCAAGTATAGAGATGGCCCCAAAGATATAAATATTCCGGAAGTGCCGGTGTCCAATAGTGCACATCAGACCAGAGGTGTGAACGGGCGGTCTTACTTGAGCTCGACGCTGCGCAGAATCTGCTCAAATGTCGGCTGTCTCTTGGCGAACTCCTTCTGCGGCGCGACACAAACCATATAAAACAGGTTTTGGTAATAAGCCCGCGTGACGACCCATGAAATCTCGGCCGAGTTGGTTGATCCCGACTGGCTCATTAGAACCGTCCTCAACGCCGGCTCGCCTCCCATCAGCATCAGCGGCTGGGCACCGGAGATTACTTGCAGAGACGGATTACGTTGGATCAGCCGCACTATCAATTGTTCGGTCGCTTGTTCCAGTGTGTGGGGCCTTCCCGAGGTGTCCATCACATCAAACATGACGCCCATTTGAATATCGTTCCCGAAACGGCCGGATGCGGGTGCGATGATCGCGCCATTGCTGCCGTATGACGTGACCTGCCAGCCCTCTGGATAAAGCAGCTTGTAGAAATTTTCCGGGTGCGTGTACTGGACTGTTGCCAGCGTGTCTACCTGAAGAGTGACAGGCAGTTCCGGAGGTAAAGCCCAATTGATCAGAGTGGAGTGAAAGTTTTGAAACGCATCGTTGGGCCGCAGTGTGCGAAGCACAGACTTATGCAGTTCGATCTCGGCGTTCATTTGCTGAGCAGCTTCAACGCCCTGCGGATGATCGAAAACGTAAGCTGGAAGTGCGCGTGATTCGGGACTGGCCAGGCGATGGATTCTTTCGAGAACCGCGGGCAGAGCGAAGGGCGAATAGACAGACTTCGCAAGAATGTCTACTGCAATCTTGTTGGCCTCTATTTCCTGGCTCGAACTGTATCGGAGAAACGACGGGTGAGGGCCCAGCCCAATCCCGAGAGTATTCAATTGATCTCTCCAGCCCGCATTACCCGGCAGGCCTGCCAATATGGAGGCCGGAGACTGAACCAGCAACTGTCGTGAGAGTTGTTGGGTGCCATGCCTGGCCGCGGCATGCGCAATCTCATGTGCGATTATGGCTGCCACTTCGTGTTCATTGGTGGCAAGTTCGAGCAGTCCACGATCGACGTAGATGGCGCCGCCCGGATACGTCACCGTACTGATGGTCTTTGAATTCACCACTCGGACTCGGTACGAGATCGACCGCAAGGGACTGTACGGAGCGATCCGGGCCGCAACGGTCTGAACGTAAGTGTTGACGACAAGGCTTCGAACCAGAGGGAGTGATTTTTCGACATCTTTAATCGCCTCGGCGCCAATTTCCTGGTCCTGATGTATGGAGAAGAAATTGACGTTGGCCGCAGGCGGCTGTTGAACAATCCCCAACATGACAAGGCCGGATAACAGCAGGTGACTCAAGGCACTCATGGTTCATGGACTCCGAAACTTTTGACGACGATCTATTTGGAAGCGTATCTCAGGCGGAACAGGTCCACCGGAAGAATAGCAAAACTCATCTGAATTGGCGTGCAGGACTTGCCATATTCCCCTCCTGAAGGGCAACAACATAACTTGGGTCAGGAGGACTTCCGCCCGATGTAGGCGCGGTCTATGACCGCGCACGATGTCTCAATTTATGGACCGTGCGCGGTCATAGACCGCGCCTACATCGGGAATCGGAATGCATACTGAGTAATCACCAGTTCTGCACGCCAATTCATTCATACGTCCGCGCGCGGTCATAGACCGCGCCTACACTCTCGAATATGCTCTCTTCCATGCCGGAAATCATTCGGGGTACATGTTACGCGATACTGGCGTACGACATCGCGTTCTCGGTCGACCTGAACGAAGCGGAACGCAATATCAAAGACATCAAGCAGCGCGAATCGATCAAGCACAAGAGGCGCGCCCCTCAGTACTTTCAATATCAACCGCCGCCATTGCGGGTGACCCAGGAAGTGGAGAGGATTCGCATTGGAAACTTCCAGACATCTTCGGGAGTCGACGTGATTCTCTACGATTTTGGCGGCGCATCAGTCGTCTACAGTATTCCTCTTGCCGGGCCTCTCTCGAACCTGCTCGCACTAAGCCACGATCTCTATGAGAATCCCGCGCTGCTGGAAGACTCCCGAAGACGGGTTCAGCAAATCCTGTCGGTCATTGATGGTGCCGTTTCCAAGCCGAATGTTTCCGACTATGTTGAAGATTATGCGATCTACCAGATCGATGCATTGAGCCCTTCGATCTCTGTCGCGGAGATTGTCGCCGACCATCGGCAAACACTGGCACAGACGCTCCGGGCGGAAACTCGTGAACTGTCGGAAGATGAAGTCGGCGACGCGATGTCGCGGCGAATTTCATTTGGCCGGAATGATCTGACGATGGTCGATTGGAACTCGGCAATCGTGTTCGACCCGGAAGCGGAAGATATTATTGCGGTCCTCGAATTTGCGAATGTCGAACTGATGGAAATGCGCAATCTCGATTCCCGCCTGGATATCGCTTTGGCGTCGGCGTACGAAACTCTTCTAAAGCAGTCCTGGCGCCGGTTTCCCTTCGGCACTCATCCAAGCCAACTGCAAGCCGTTGCGCAATGGCAGGTCGACTCGGCAGTACTCTTCGAAGGCGTCAACAATGCACTCAAACTCGTAGGCGATCAGTATCTGGCTCGTCTCTATCGAGCCGCCACCGACCGGTTTCACATGGTGGAGTGGGACGCCACCATCATTCGAAAACTGGAGACACTGGATGGGATCTACGGAAAGATTTCCGACCGGGTGAATACCCACCGAATGGAAATGCTGGAATGGATTGTCATCATTCTGATCCTTATTGAAATCGTGATGCCGTTCATCGGCCGCCTGTTTGCTCATTGAGTGCTCCAGCATGCATGAAGAGTCTCGAAAAACTCTTCTCGTCAATCGCGGCGAAATGGTAGAGAATTGCCTGTCTCAAGGGCAGTGGCGCTCAAAACCGCTGCCCTTTTTTTGTGTCTTCGTGATGATGAACAAAGCTGCGAGAATGTATTTTTCAATTAAGGATTAGAACAATGCCAGGCACTGAAACTCCGGGTTCATCCGACGGCTCGCTTAAAATTACAGATACGCGAACCGGCCGGAACTACGAGGTCCCCATCGCCAATGAATCCATTCGCGCCATGGACCTTCGTCAGATCAAGGTCCACGACGATGACTTCGGCTTGATGACCTATGACCCGGCATTCATGAACACGGCATTGACGAAGAGCCGGATCACCTATATCGACGGTGATCGCGGCATCCTTCTCTATCGCGGTTATCCCATCGAGCAGCTCGCGGCAAAGTGCACATATCTGGAAGTCGCATTCCTGACTCTGTACGGCGAACTGCCGATAAAAGACGAACTCGAGAAGTGGACTGCTCAAATCCGTCTCCATACTTACGTTCATGAGAACGTCAAGCACCTGATCGAAAGCTTCCGTTACGACGCGCATCCGATGGGGATCTTTGTCAGCATCCTGGCCGCACTTTCGACCTTTTATCCAGAAGCCAAACATGTGATGGATCCCGACGTCCGCCAAAAGCAGATTTGGCGCTTGATCGGAAAAGTTCCGACCATCGCGGCATTCGCTTATCGGCACAGTCTGGGCATGCCTTACGTTTATCCCGACAACGATCTTACTTACACCGAGAACTTTCTCAGCATGATGTACCGGGTGGCGGAACCGAAGTACAAGCCCAACCCGGTTTTGACCGAGGCTCTGGAAGTTCTTTATATCCTTCATGTCGATCACGAGCAGAATTGCAGTACCAGCGCGATGCGTTCGATTGGAAGTTCTCTTTCAGATCCCTATTGCTCCGCATCCGGCGCTGCGGCGGCTCTCTATGGCCCGCTGCATGGAGGTGCAAATGAGCAGGTGCTGCGCATGCTGGACGAAATCGGCACGAAGGACCGCGTTCCCGGCTTCATCAAAGACGTGAAAGAAGGGAAAGGGCGCTTGATGGGCTTCGGTCATCGCGTCTACAAGAACTACGATCCCCGGGCGAAGATCATTAAGGAAATGGCTTACAAGGTGTTCGACGTTACGGGAAAGGATCCCAAACTGGAGATCGCTCTGGAACTGGAACGTATTGCTCTCCAGGATGAGTATTTCGTCAAACGGAAGCTCTACCCGAATGTCGACTTTTACTCGGGGTTGATCTACAAAGCGATGAAGTTCCCGGTCGAAATGTTTCCCGTGCTGTTTGCAATTCCTCGAATGACAGGTTGGCTGGCGCAGTGGCAGGAAATGTTAACGGATTCCGAACAGAAGATCGCCCGCCCACGGCAGTTGTACCTGGGACCGCAGCGGCGGGATCTGGCACGATAATAAGAAATCGGATCTGATCAACGTTCAATTCTCAGCCGAAAAATCACGAGAATGCTTTCCGATGAAAATTGGGAATTGGGAATTAGACTTCGACTCTGGGCCGAAGCTTGTCCTTTTTTCGGTGAAGGCAAGAAACAACAGTCTGGCGATATTCCCCTCCTATGAGGAGGGGTGGCTGCGCCGATATCGGCGCAGCCGGGGTGGTCCGCCACTCGGTCCTCGAACCCTGTTTCCATAGAATCTTCTAAATCACAGCACCTTAGTTTCGGGGCTCTTTGAGACGATTTCTTAGGGGTGGAATATTGTTGGAAGTAAATACGGACCACCCCGGCCGTGCCGGTACCGGCACGGCCACCCCTCCTTCAGGAGGGGAGTTTGGCCAGTCACGCACTCCGACATCCCAAATCAATTTTGAAATTATTTCGCGAACCACTTTCAGAGGAAGCTAGAAGATCTTGACGTAAACGTCCCCGTCGCGAACCTCGCAGGGGAAGACCTTGGTGCAGGTCTTTTCCCGGCCACAGGCACCGTCTTCGAGCCGTATGCGCCAGCCATGCCATCCGCAGACCACCATGCCGGAAAGCATCATGCCTTCGCTGAGCGGAAAACCAAGGTGGGGACAAAGGTCTTCGATTGCGTATAACTTGTCGTCCCAGCGGAAGATAGCGACTCCCAGGCCTTCGGCTTTGACGGCCAAGCCAAGCCCTTCGGTAGGGACTTCCGATAATGCGGCGACTCTCACCCAATTTTGTAGTTCCAGGTCCGTCACTTCACAGATGATATACTGACGCCCTTTGATTTTTAGAATGACGTTAAACGGATTATGAGAACTGACTTGAAAAGTAAGATTGCCAAACGCATGGTTGGAGTCCAGGGCGAGGCCGCGTTTGAAACGCTGGCACGTGCCAACGAACTGGAACGCCAGGGCCGCCATATTATTCATCTCGAAATTGGAGAGCCGGATTTCGACACGCCGGCTCCGATCGTCAACGCCGGTATCGAATGGCTGAAAAAGGGAAAAACGCACTACGCTCCGGTCGCGGGCGTACCGGAACTGCGCGAAGCCGTGGCGCGACGGCTCTCGACTCGACATAACGTGAACGTGGCGCCGGCCAATGTGTTGATCAGTCCCGGAGCCAAGTTGATGATCTTCGCGGTCATCCATTCTCTGGTCGATCCCGGAGATGAGGTCATCTATCCCTGTCCGGTTTATCCCGCCTACGAAGCCGCGGTCCTCATGGCAGGCGCGACTCCTGTACCAATCGTCCTGGAAGAATCCAAGGAGTTCCGCTTCAGTCTGGAAACACTTGCGGCGAGTATTACGCCGCGCACCCGAATGATCGTGATCAATACGCCGCAGAACCCGACCGGCGGTGTTCTCACGCTGGACGACCTGAAAGCGATTGGCGAACTCGCCCGAAAACACGACTTATTGATTCTGTCGGATGAGATCTACTCCGAGATCTTCTATGACCAGCCGTCTGCGAGCATGCTCGACGTTCCCAACATCATGGATCGCCTGATTCTGGTCAGCGGATTTTCGAAGACCTATGCCATGACGGGATGGAGGATCGGTTACGGAGTGATTCCTACGGATTTGTTGCCTGCTGTGAATCTGTTCATGAACAGCAGCGTCTCCAGCACGTCCACATTCTGTCAGCTTGCGGCCGTCGAAGCGTTCACGGCGGAGTCTTCACTTTCGGTTCAGGCCATGGTTGAAGAATTTCGCAAGCGGCGCGACGTGTTTGTAGATGGCTTGAACGACATTCCCGGAATTCGCTGTCTGCGGCCTCACGGCGCGTTTTATCTGTTTCCCAATATTTCCGCACTGGGCCGATCGAGCCGGGACATCGCAGATCGTCTCCTCAATGAAGCCGGTGTTGCGGGTTTGCCGGGCACGGCATTCGGGAAATATGGCGAGGGATATCTGCGCTTCTCTTTTGCCAACTCTCTGACCAATATTGAAGCAGCGCTCGATCGAATCCGTACTTTCGCAAGCCGTTTGTAATGCCAAATTTCAAAGTTTTACTACTGGATGGGATCGACCCTGCCGGGGTCGAAGTCATCGAACGCGCCGGCTCCATTGCCGCGACGGTTCATTCCAAGATTGCACGCGAGAAACTTCTGGAGATCGTTCCCGAATATGACGGCATCATCGTGCGCAGCGCGACGGCCATTGACAGGGAACTGATCCAGAAAGCAACTCGCCTCAAAGTCGTTGGCCGGGCCGGCGTGGGTGTCGACAACGTCGACATCGATACCGCGACGGAACGTGGTGTTCTCGTCATGAACTCCCCCGGCGGTTCGACGACAACGACGGCCGAGCACGCCATCGCCATGTTGTTCGCTCTCGCACGCAGCATCCCGCAGGCATATTCCACATTGAAAGCCGGCAAGTGGGAGAAGAGTAAATTCAAGGGCGTTGAAATCACAGGCAAGACGCTTGGCGTCGTCGGGCTCGGGAGAATTGGCAGCGAAGTAGCCCGCAAGTGTCAGGCTATGGGAATGAATGTTGTCGCATATGACCCATTCCTCAATCCGGATACGCCACTCTCCAGCGGACTGACTCTGCAGACGTTGCCTCAGATTTTTCAGAACGCGGATTTCATTACGTTCCACGTCCCTCTGACCGACGAAACCCGCAATCTGGTAAACAAGGACTCGATTGCCACGATGAAAGAAGGCGTCCGCCTGATCAATTGCGCGCGCGGAGGAATCATCAACGAACAGGATTTGTACGATGCGCTGAAATCCGGCAAAGTGGCGGGCGCGGCTCTCGATGTATTCGACACAGAGCCAAATACGGCAACGCCTCTGCTCTCGTTGGACAATTTCATTGCCACACCGCATCTGGGCGCTTCAACGGTGGAGGCTCAACGCAAAGTTTCCGAAGACGTGTGCCGGCAGGTTGCCGACTACCTGCTGAAGAATGCCGTGTCGGGAGCGCTGAATTTCCCGCAGCTCGAACTCGGGCAGGTCGAACACTACCAGCATTTCGTCGATCTCGCCGCACGTATCGCGACATTTACCAGCCAGCTTCCGGCGGGCCGGTTGAAATCCGTATCGGTACGGTATTCGGGCGAAGTCTGCGACATGAACGTGAACTATCTGACATCGGTCATGGTGCAGCGAATTCTGGCTCCCGTACTGCGTGAAGGCATTAACCTCATCAATGCGATGCACGTCGCTCAACTGCGCGGCATCAAGGTGGAACACACTCGAGTTCCGACGCCCGAGAACTTCACCAGTTTGATTACCCTCGAAATCCGAACCGAATCGGAAACATGCCGTGTTTCCGGTACCGTATTCACCGACAAACTGCCGCGCATTGTGAATATCGACGGCTTCGCCCTCGAATTTGTTCCCCACGGTCACATGGTTTACTTCATGAACAACGATAAACCTGGAGTGATCGGCAACATCGGATCGATTCTCGGACAATGCCAGGTCAACATTGCCGGCATGTACCTCGGCCGCGAAAAAGAGGGCGGCCGAGCCCTCGCACTTCTGCTGGTGGATGGGCCGGTCCGTCCGGAAGTGATTGATCGGGTTTTGAATATTGAGAACATCCTTATGGCAAAAGCAATACGAGTGTAGAATTGCTTTTATGAGAATCGGGATACGCATTTTGGTATGTGTTCTTGGGTTGCTCGCCGCCTCGGTCGTTTTTTCTCAGAAACCTCCGCAGCGTCCTAAGGTCCACTCGGATTTCGCCTTTGCCACCTTCCCCGTATCGCGTGAAGCCTCCCAGATGATGTCCAAGGATAAGTACAGGTACATGCTGGTGGCGTTTCATGAAGGTTGGGATTTCGAAAAGGTCGGCAAGGAATTGAAGGTGTCCGACGAGGAAGTCGACAAAATCTTCAGCGATCTCGACACCGAGCATCTTGCCAGCCAGAGCCAGGACGGTGATCCTCGTCCGAACATCCTGGTCATTCGCGAGAAGGATATTCAAACCATCAAACCCAGTCTCGATAAGCACGCCGAAGGGCTTGTCAAAGTGATCGCGGACAACTGGTCTCAGATCGAATCCACAGTCGCTGCGATGAGCGGTGCCAAAGGCGTCCCGAAGGAAGAGTTGATGTACGAGGTGATCGCCTCAGGCATGTTGTTGGGGACGATGATCGACGTCTTCTACGAAGATAAGACGATGATTCCTCCGGGCCCCAGACGCGGCCGCGGACAACGCTACTTTGCCTGGCTGGTGGAAGGCGATCCCGCATTTGCCGGTCGCATTCAACGCGAAGAAGGCCGCGCCGATGGATACACGATCGTGTCGGTTGGACCCACCATTACTAATGTTCGTCCGAGCTTGACGGAAATTCGCTCAGGCAAAGGCCTCGTCCTCGATGAAGCCGAAAGCCGCAAGTTTCGAAGCCTTCTGACCATCTTCAGCAGGGACAAGCTGCTTCCGTATTTCAAGGAAAACCGGAACGACTTTCTCAAAGTGGCCGGTCAATTGAGAGCCGGAAAATACTCTTCGTTCGGAGAATTCTTCGCCTGGTACTACATTCAGATTGTGAATGAAGCTGTCGACGAAATCGTCGAATCCAAACGGATGTCGCCCCCGAAAGATCTCTACGCCTACGCATTGAAGACGCTGTAGCCCAAACTCCCCTCCTGGCAGCCTGTCCAAGTAATGTCGGGATGGACCAATGCTGACGGGATGAGGTAGTTCACTGCAGAAATGGCAAAGACATTCCGCGAATGGGTCCCGGAGCAAGGGGCGTTGATGCCGGCATCGATGCTGGATTGGATCGGTGCTGGACACCTGGTTCATTTTGTAACGGCCTTGGTGAAGGAACAGTTGGATCTGGCGGCGATCATGAGCAGCTACGACGAGTCTCGGGGCTATCCGCCATACGATCCGAGAATGATGGTAGCGCTGCTGATGTATGCATATTGTCAGGGGATTTATTCATCCCGGCGAATTGCGCGAGCCTGCGAGGAACGAATCGATTTCATGGTTCTAACGGCAAGACAGCAACCGGATTTTCGAACGATTGCATTATTTCGTCTCCGGCATCTTGAAGCGCTAAAAGGATTGTTTGGGCAAGTGTTGAAGTTGTGCCGTAAAGCAGGGCTGGTCAAACTGGGGCACGTCGCATTGGATGGGACAAAGATCCGAGCCAATGCCAACAAGCACAAGTCGATGAGCTACGGCGGGATGAAGAGGAGCGAAGAAACGCTGGCTGGCGAGATCGCGGAGTGGTTCGCGAAAGCCGATTTTGCCGACCAGCAGGAAGATGAACTTTATGGAAGCGATAAAAGGGGTGATGAGCTTCCCGATTGGGTGAAAGACAAGACCAAGAGGCTGGAAAAGATTCGTCAGGCAAAGGCGGAATTAGAGGCCGAAGCGAAGGCGGAATCGGAATCACCCGCGGATCCGAACAAAACCGGACATAAGAGCAAACCGACGGGAGTCCCCAAGGACAAGGCGCAGCGAAACTTCACCGATCCGGAAAGTCGAATCATGAAGAGCAGCGAATGTTTTGTTCAGGGCTACAACGCGCAGGCAGCGGTGGATGCAGACAGTCAGGTCATTGTGGCGCAGCATCTGACACCGAATGGAAGCGACATGCATCAGATGGTGCCCCTACTCGATGAGATTCGAAAACAGAACGGACGGCAGGCTGAGGAAATTTCGGCGGATGCGGGTTATTGCAGCGAGCACAATCTCAGGGAGTTGAGCCGGCGTCAAATTCGGGGGTATGTGGCCAGCCGATGGCAGAAGAACAATAACACCGGCTCGAAGGATCAGAGACCACCCGAAACAGTAGGCAAATATGTCCGCGCCATGTGGCAACGATTGAGATGTGGGGCCCACCGAAGCCGGTATCGGTTACGAAAGCAGGTTGTGGAACCGGTGTTTGGACAAATCAAGCAGGCCCGAGGATTCCGGCAATTTCTTCTCCGAGGCGAGAAAAAGGTTGCTGGTGAATGGAGCTTGCTATGCACGGCTCACAATTTGCTCAAGCTCGCGGCGGCAATGGAATAGAAACGCGAGGAGGGCTCGCAAACGGCCCCAGCCTAGAAGCACTAAGGACCTATTCGCACCAAAAGGCATTCTTGCCGCTTCTATAATTCCTGGTCCGGTTCACCGGCCGATCAAAGCAAGAGGTCAAACCCAAATCCTGATTACTGGGACAGGCTGCTGGAACAGGAGGGGTGGCGCGAAGCGCCAGGGTGGTAGCCAAGTCGAAATTTCCCCTCTCAGCAGCGATCTCTGATGTAGGCGCGGTCTATGACCGCGCAAGTTGGCAGTATGAAAGATCGTGCGCTGTCATAGACCGCGCCTACATCAGAGATCGCAGCACTTCGCTTATTTGACCGCGATACTGCTCTGATCCTCCACGCGGCGCATCAGAACGACGACGACAAGCACCAGCACCACTTGAACGACACCGAGACATGCGGCTGTCCCCCATCGTCCGACATTGAGTTCGTCATTGATCGCGATCGACAGCGGCCGGTATTTTAATTTCGGGAACAGCATGATTGTGGCAACGAATTCTCCGACGCCTGCCACAAACGCAAGCAGCACGCCGCCTGCGATTCCTTTTGAAACCAGAGGCAATACCACACGCCGGAAGGCGCTCCACCAGCTGCAGCCAAGCGTTCTGGCCGCTTCCTCCAGAGAGGGATTCAGCTGAGTCAGTGACGCCGTCGTCGAGCGGAAAATCAGCGGCGAAAAGCGCACAAAGTACGCCAGCGGAACAATCCAGTACGTTCCAATCAGCACCTGGCCCAGGCTGAAAGCCGAAGGGCGGGCAAAGGCCACAATCAAATTGAAAGCAACAACCGTCCCCGGCAGCGCCCATGGCAACATCATGGCGATGTCGATCGCGCCTTTGCCCCGCACTTGTAATCGCGCCGTCACGTAAGCGCACGTCACGCCCAGCACCGTCGCACCAGCAACGGCAATCGCACTCATCTCCAGGCTGTTCCGAATCGGATCCCAGTAATTCGAATCAGTAAACATGCGAACAAAATTCTGTGTCGTATATGCCGAAGGCAGCGCCGCCGTTCGCCACGAATAATTGACGGAGAAGGCCAGCAGGAAAATCATCGCAATCGGCAGAATCAGGAACGCTGTCGATAGAAGCGCTCCGATAAACAATGCGACCCTTGCCGCCGGACTCGTCACACGGCGGCGCTTTCGCGCGCCGCCCTTCGATTGGGTTCGGTAAACCTTCCGCTGTTCCCATGAGCGGATCACGATCAGAAATAGAATCGAGATCAGTGCCAGCACCACGGAGACTGCCGAAGCCAGCGATTGCTGGTTTGCGGCATTGTTTGCAATCTGCACCGTCATGACGTTGTTCACTTCGAAAAGAAGCGGAGCCGTATATGAAGCCATCGACGACATGAAGGTCAGCAGCGCGCCGGCCACAATGGCCGGAGTCAGCATGGGAAGCAACACGCGAGTCCATGTTTGAAATGTCGAAGCACCCAGTGTTCCGGCCGCTTCCTCCAATGAATCGTCGGCCTGCGAAAGCGACGCCGCCACGCTCAGGTAGAAGTACGGATACATCGTCAGCGTATGCACGAGAAGCACGCCGGATATTCCCGTCAACGCAAACGATGTCGGCGAGGTGTGAAAGAGCTGGCCCAGGAGCTGAGGAAACGTGCCGGCCTTTCCATAAAGCAGATAGAAGGCTTTCACACCCATCAACGGTGGAAGCGCAATCGGAACCAGAACCAGGGCCTGGTAAAGTTTTCGAAATCGAAAATCCCAGCGATTCAGAAGTACGGCAAGCGAAACACCTGTCAGGCCCGAGGTGATCACGCTAATGATCGAAATGTAAATGCTTCCGCGCAGGGCTTCGTTTTGAACGCTGTTGAAATCGAGAAAGGGCACGTACTCTGAAAATGTTCCCTGGCCGCTGTTGACGCTGCGGTCGAAAGTCGAAAGCAGCGGGCCGACGACGTAACCCCACAACACCAGAGCCAGCGCCAGGAGAACGAGCCATTCGCCCCATCGCTTGCGACTGCGGCGTTTGCTCTCTGGCACAGTCACTCCGGGGCCACCAGATGAATGGACTTTTCGTCTACCTTGAGCTGCACCGGTTTGTCGTTCGCAGGTAGAGGAGTCGTCCCCGTCAGTTCCATTTTCAAATCGCCGACATCCGTTTTCACGATGCAGGAAGATCCCGATCCGGTATATTCCACGTCCGCCAGAACGCCGGAGCAGAAGCCCGTTTCGCTCGTGAAACAAAGCGATTCGGCGCGCACACAAACTCCGACCTGAGATTGAGGAGTCAGCTGAACTCCTGGAGCGCTCTGCTGACTACCAACCGTCAGGGTCCTGCCGTTTGCGAAACGAACGATGACGTTTCCCTGTGAAACGCTTTCCAGTTTGGCTGCGATCACGTTGTTTCGGCCGATGAAGCCGGCAACGAACTTTGTCGCCGGCTTCTCGTAGATTTCGCGAGGCGATCCCACCTGGAGAATATTTCCCGCGTTCAGCACCGCGATGCGATCGCTCATTCCCAGTGCTTCTTCCTGATCGTGTGTGACGTAGATTGTCGTGACCTTGCTTGCGCTGTGGACTGCGCGCAGCATGGTGCGGGTTTCCCCGCGAAGCTTGGCGTCAAGGTTCGACAGCGGTTCATCCAGCAATAGCAGCTTTGGCTGAATCACCAGCGCCCGCGCAAGCGCAACCCGCTGCTGCTGTCCGCCGGAGAGTTGGTCTACTCGTGCCGCGCCGAGCGAATCGAGTTGAACTCGCTTCAATGCGGATTCCGTCCGCTGATTCCGTTCCGCGGATGGAGTCTTTCGTACTTCCAGGCCGAAGGCAACGTTCTGTGCAACAGATAGGTGAGGGAACAGTGCGTAGTTTTGAAACACCATTCCAATTCCGCGTTTGTTGGGAGGATCGACTGTGACGTCGCGCCCATCGAATCGAATCCGGCCGCTGTCGGGTTCTTCCAGTCCGGCAATCATTCGAAGGATGGTGGATTTGCCGCAGCCGGAGGGGCCGAGTAGAGTGAAGAACTCCCCTTCGTTGATTTCCAGATCGACGGAGTTGACGACTGTCCCTGCCCGCTGGAATGTTTTCCGCAGAGCCTCCAGCTTGAGGACCGTCACTTTCCCCCTTTTCCCTTAATGTTCGCGGCCCAGTAGTTCATCCACTCCGACTGCTTGGCGCTCAACGCATCCCAGTCGATCTTCATTTCCTTGATGTTCAACTTGGCGAGCCATTCGGGCATATCGGCTTCGGGGAGTTTCATCGCGGGAATCTGATAGTAGTCCTCCGCGAGCTGGAGCTGAAGCTTGGGCTCCAGCAGAAAATTTTCGAAGTCCAGTGCGGCCTGCATCGACTTCGGATTGTTGACGACTCCGACACCGTCCAGTAGTACGGGCGCTCCCGATTGGGGCATGACATAGGACCACGGCCTGCCGTTCTTCAACGGTTGAATCAGCGCGTCCTGAAGATTCCAGAGAGTGACCGTACCGACGCCACGATCGAGATTGAAATACATGTCGTCCGGGGATGGCGTGTAGCTTGAAGTATTGGCATCGAGTTTCTTGAGCCAGGCATAACCGGCTTCCGGTGATCCGGTCGCTGCACCCTGCCGGTACATCATGGCGCTGTAGATGGTTTTCATCGTACCGGAAGGCCCGACATCGCGAATCACAATCTTGCCTTTGAATGCGGGCGTGATCAGATCATCCCAGTCTTTGGGCGCTTGCTCCGGCTTCAGCAAGTCGTGATTGTAGATGATGACTTCGGGCAGCAGCATTTCTGCAAACCATCGGCCCTGCGCATCTTTGCGAGACGGGTCGATAAGATTGGCATTCGTCGGACTGGAAGGAGCCAGCAGGTCTTCGGCTGCTGCCTGCTGCAGACCCTGTTGCGTTCCGCCCCACAGAAATCCAGCCTGAGGGTTGGCCTTCTCAGCCTTTAATCGTTCCAACGCAGCCTGAGCGCCAAGCGTGAGCGTGTCGACTTTCCCTTTGTATTTCGGGTTTTTCTGAATGAAGAGGTCGACGACCTGCGCGACTTCATCCTTGTCACGGCCCGTGTAGATGATCAGATTCTGCGCTTCGTCATTGCCGGCCTGGCCCGTAGGCGTTTTCTCCCCACCGCAGGCAGCAAGAAGGACAGTTAATACGAGTGCGGCTGTAGGTTTTAAGAATCCAAATTTCATGGCCGCCACATCGTAACAGCCTCTGTTTGATTTTTCGACCCGTCTCCTTGCAGGCGCGGTCTATGACTGCGCACGCTCTCTCGGATTACAGATCGTGCGCGGTCATAGACCGCGCCTGCAAGGGGAGGCGCTTGCCAATTTCCGTGTCCTTCCTGTTAGAGTTTGATCTGTATTTCGTAGCTCAGGAGCCACTCTGAAAAATCGGTCCATTTTGATCGTCGACGACGACCCGGTTCTGCGCGGAATGGCCGTCGATGCATTGAGTCGCGAAGGCTATCAGATTGCCGAAGCCGAATCCGCCGAACGAGCGCTGGAGCTGGCGCGCGCTTATTCGTTCGATACATTCCTGATCGATATCGATTTGTCCGGCAAGAATGGCATCGAAATCTGCCGCGAGCTCCGCAACACCGAAGCGTATAAATTCACGCCGATCCTCCTGAGCACCGTCCGCGGCAAGCATGAACAGACGGTGGCCGCCTTTGAATCCGGCTGTAACGACGTCATCGTAAGCGATGCCATGAATGCGGAATGTCTGCGGGCGCACTTGAAGCAACACATCGAGCAAACCGAGTATCGTGAGAATCTTGAGCGTACCCGACTGACTATGATCAGCTATCTTTCCCGCCGAACCCTCGAAGTGGTGTCGGCGACTTCGGAGACCGGCGTTCTTCCACCTCCGGAGGAACGCGATCTTGCGATTCTGTTTACCGACCTGCGCGGATTTACCGCCCTTTCCGAAGAGATGGAGCCGGTTCGCCTGTTCAAGCTGGTGAGCAAGCTTCTGGGACACCAGGTGAAACTGATCAATGAATTTGGCGGTTATGTCGACAAGTTCGGAGGAGACGGAGTGATGGCAGTTTTCGACGGACCCAATATGGTCGTCCAGAGCTGCCTCTGCGCGCTGGAAATTTCAAAGACATCGCATCAAGTCATACCGGAAGAATCCCAGCGACTGTGGCAATCCGGCATCGGGATTCATACCGGCCGTGTTGTGATCGGAAATATCGGATCGCCCGATCATCTGGATTATTCGGCCATCGGCAACGCGGTGAACCTGGCAGCGCGGCTTTGTGGTCAGGCGCAGGCCAACTCCATTGTCGTATCGAAGGCTATACGCGATGCCGCGGCCAACGATCCGAGAATCCAGTTTCATTCCGAAAGAAAAGTCGACATCCGGGGCATTCGCGAGCAGGTCACGGTGTTCAATTTGATCCGTCCTTCCAACGGCGCCGGAGCTCCGGTTTCCTGAATTCCATACCAACGTTGCTCGGGGTCAGGTATTATTTTCGCCCGTGAGTATACCTATGCCAGACCGCCCTGTTGCCCCTACACCCGACGCCGACGGCCAGACGAATTTCCGGTTCTTCGACAATCGGCAGAAATATCTGATGTTCGTCAACACCTGCAGTGAGAAGTGGGTTGTTGCCAACCGCGTCACGATGGAGCTCGAGAATATTTCGCCGAAACCACCGGCGCTGCGTTTGTTTGACGCTGGCGTGGGCGATGGAACCGTGCTGACCCGCGTCTTAAGGGCCATGCATCATCGCTATCCCACGATGCCGTTCTATGTCGTCGGCAAGGAAATCAGCCTTGAAGATGTGAGGTTGACGCTCGAAAAGATTCCCGACCGGCTTTACGAACACCCTTCGACAGTGGTCGTGCTGACGAACCTGTATTATTCCGAAGCGCCGTGGTTGAAGCCGAAAGCTGCCAAGGCCGCACAGGATCTAATTTGGAAAGAAGTCGCGCTGACCGGCAACTCGTCGCATGAATTTGAAGACCAGCTGACCAAGCTGCAGGGGTTTCTATCGGAGAACTGGAGTGCGAAGGTCAGTCCGAAAACCGGCAATCCCACCTACGAGCGGCCGATTGTACTGACGCTGTATCGGCAGGATCATCGCTTTCTGCTGGATTCCATCGTGCCGAAACCCGGAGCCGCAAAAGCGGATTACGATCTGATCATTGCGTCGCAACCGTATCGATCCAGCGCGTCTGCGGAATTCAAAGCCACACGAGTGATCGCACCACTGGCCCGAGCAATTGGTCCCGGAGGCCGGCTGCTCGGCATTCATTCCATCGGCGGGGATCCCGCTTTGGAAATCGTGCAGAAGGTCTGGCCGGGTGAAGACCCATTCAAGGTAAATCGTCATGCGGTGTTAAAGGCGGTCAAAGACGAACTTGGGGCGGATGGGAACGATCTCAAGTTCGAGGCGTATCCCAACGAGCGGTCGATGTTCCGCTACGACATGCACACGTTGCCGGGAGAAGTTTCCAGCGCCATCGGCACCTCGACATTGTTTGCGGCGTGGAATGCCGCAATCTACGTGGCGCAGATCGAAGACCACCGGTTGACTGAAGTCGTAAAGAACGACCGCTATCTCGAAGCCACGCAGGAAGTGCTCCAGGCTCGCGGCGGCCTGTGGTTTAACGACGAGTCCTACGTGATCTCCCGCCGTCCGTAATGACCCGTTCTGCGGCAAGGCTAAGAAACAACAGATTGGCCAAAGTCCCCTCCTGAAGGAGGGGACGCCGCGCCGTTCAAATGTTGTCATGCTACCTCAAGCGATCGGCGCGGCGGGGGTGGTCTGTCCCGCATTCTCTTACGGCATCATGAATCGTTTGTCTGCAGAACCTTCTTACCGAGAGCTACTTGCGGCGAATGGACCACCCCGGCCGCGCCGGAACCGGCGCGGCCACCCCTCCTTCAGGAGGGGAATATGCCATCATGCCAAGCTAATCCCCTGGTGTCGCCGCCATCACGCCGGCATTGTATAGAACGCCAGGCCGAGAATGGCGTAGACCGCGAGCAACAGCGTGCCTTCCATCCAATTGGATTCACCATCAGAAGCAATCAAGTTGACCACCCCGACGGACAGCACAATGGCTGCGATCTCGAATGTCGTAAAGAGAAGATCGAGCGGCTTACCAAACGCATAGCTGACAAAGACCAGCGTTGGCGCAACCAGCAGCGCAACCTGCAGACTCGAGCCGACGGCGATATTCACCGCAAGATCCATCTTATTCTTCAGCGCAACCAGAACTGCCGTGCTGTGCTCGGCGGCATTGCCGACGACCGCCACGATAAAGACTCCAACGAAGACGTCCGACATGCCCAACCGCTCTGCCGTCTGTTCCACTGCGCCGACGAGAAATTCGCTCATGATCGCAACCAGGGCAGTTGCGCCCAGTAAAATCAGGCCGGATTTCCAGAGCGGAACCTTCTTCATCCCTATTGCGGCATCGGATTCAGCGTCACCGTGGCCAACATAAAGATGTTTGTGCGTGTGCAGCGTAAATACGAGGCTCAGGCAGTAGGTAATGGCAAGAACAACGGAGATCTCCAGACTCAGAGTCTGCTCTACCGGCGCCCCCGCATTCGACGAGATCCGGTGGAACAATGCCGGAACGATCAGCGCAATCGCGCTCAGTGCGAGAAGCGTTGCCGACAGCGAAGCGGCCGTGCGGTTAAAGTGCAGCACGGAGCGTTTCGCTCCGCCGGCAACAATCGCCAATCCCAGCACAAAGAGAATGTTGCCGATAATCGATCCGGTAATCGAAGCTTTGACCACATCGTGCAATCCGGCACGAAGGGCCATGATCGCGATGATCAATTCCGCGGCATTTCCGAACGTTGCATTCAGCAATCCGCCAATGCCCGGGCCAAGATGTTCGGCCATCCATTCGGTCGCACTGCCCATCCATCCGGCTAACGGAATAATGGCGATGGCCGACGCCAGGAATACATAAAGCGGATCCGCATGCATCAGTTCCAGTGCAACGGCAACAGGGACCACGAGAAGTAACCAGTTGAGCGGTCTGTTCATAAGTCGACGATTGTACGTGAAACGAATTCAAGGAATTCTGATATCTTCCCGGCATGCGAACGCTACTTCTATCTCTACTGATTTTGTGTGCGATTGGCGTCAACCTGGCGCAGGGTCCGCCGGTTGTTCCCGTGGTCGCGCGAAAGAAAATACAAACAACCGACGGCCGAACCGTGGAAGGACGCGTCCTGAACGAAGGCGCGACCGACCTTCAGCTTGGCACTGACGACAATCGGATTGTTCTTTTGCGGAAGACCACCAGCGATCGATATCGAGTAGTGACTTCGCAACAGGACTGGCCCACCTATCACGGCGATGTCAGTGGCAACCGTTACACCACGATGACGCAAATCGCGAAAGGCAACGTCGCAAAGCTGGCGGCCCGCTGGATATTTCCCATGCCCAACGTGACGCAGATTGAAACCACGCCGGTCGTGGTGGATGGTGTGATGTATGCGTCCAGCGCGAACGAAGTGTATGCCCTCGATGCCGGTACCGGGCGGCAACTCTGGCATTTCCGTCGTCCGCGGACGACAGGCATTGCCGGCAATGCCGCCATCGGCTTCAATCGCGGTGTCGCGGTTTCCGGCAATCGCCTTTTCATGCTGACCGACAATGCCCACATGATTGCACTCGATCGCATGAAAGGCGATCTGGTGTGGGAAACGGAAATGGCAGACTGGCATCAGAACTACAACGGAACCTGCGCCCCGCTGGTCGTCGGCAATCTGGTGATCTCCGGTACTGCGGGTGGAGACGAGGGCGTTCGCGGATTTATCGCCGCTTTCGATATCAATACTGGAAAGGAAGTATGGCGTTTCTGGACCGTACCGAATCCAGGAGAACCGGGTTCGGAAACCTGGCAGGGAAAACTGACCCAGCACCGCGGTGGCGCGAGCTGGATGACCGGTTCCTACGATCCGCAGCTGGATTTGATTTATTGGCCGACTGGAAATCCGGGTCTGGATTACAACGGCGACGAGCGACAGGGAGACAATCTCTACACCGATTCCGTAGTTGCGCTCGAAGCCAGGACTGGAAAGCTGCGCTGGCATTTTCAATTTACGCCGCACGATATTCACGACTGGGATGCGCAGGAGCCTCTGGTGCTTGTCGATACCAACTGGCAGGGCCGGCCGCGAAAATTGCTGATACAGGCCAATCGCAACGGGTTCTTTTACGCTATCGATCGCACCAACGGAGAGTTCCTGTTTGGTAAACAGTTTCTGAAAAACCTCAACTGGGCCAGGGGCCTCGATCCCAAAGGCCGGCCGATTCTGAATGACCTCAAGGAAAACGCAAACGGAGAAACCTATGTTTGTCCCGGGTTTCAGGGCGGCACCAATTGGTTTTCGGCATCGTTCAATCCCGGAACGGGTTTGTTTTATTTTGCGGCGCTGGAGCGTTGCAACATCTTCACGAAGACGGCCATGGAGTGGCAGGCCGGCAGAAGTTTCATGGGAGGCGCAGCGCGCCCCGCTCCTGGGGAGTCGTTTACAAAATCGCTGCGCGCGCTCAACATTCAAACCGGTGAAGTGGTGTGGGATGTTCCGCAGGTGAGCGGGCCGGCCACGGCATCGGCGGGTGTGATTTCGACCGCGTCGGGATTGGTGTTCTTCGGGGAAAACAGCGGCTCATTCATGGCGGCGGACGCGTCGACGGGGAAAGTGCTCTGGCAATTTGAGACGAATCAGACGTGGAAGGCGTCGCCAATGACGTACATGTTCGATAACAAACAGTACGTCGCGATCGCATCACTTCAGGGCATCATGGCCTTTGCGCTGCCGGATTGAGTTCGGCTACAGGCTTGGCCTATGAAAGTGTGAATAAGTTGAATTTTGAGTAGCGCGGTTCCCCTCCTGAGTCAGGAGGGGTGGCGCGAAGCGCCGGGGTGGTTCCAAAGAGCAATCCTGCGAGAGTGCGGCTTTGGAACCACCCCTCGCGTGATTGCGAAGCAATCACGCTGCCCTCCTAACTTAGGAGGGCAGTTTCGCGACTTACCAAAATTCAATTCATACAGACGTTTTATGACCGCGCCTACAAATTACTGTGTGCGGCCGCCGGGTGCGCCGCCGCCACGTCCACCCCCACCGCCACGTGCAGGAGCAGGCGGAAGCGTTCCGCCTTCGGAGAGCGTCTTCATGTTCTCGATCGCTCGCGTGAATTGGGTGGTTCTCTGCATCCGATCCCGCTCCTTGGCGGCGTCGTCGGCTAACATAGAGTTATCCCATACCAAGGTATACACGATTTTGGATGTTGTCGCGCTGACCGGCCTCGCTTCAACCGTGCCGTGGTACAGGTTGTACGGCTGGTTCGCCCGAACCGGCTGCGTATACGTGTAGGACAGTTCCGTTTTCCCAACGAGGATCTCGCTGCCAATCGATCGCACGGTGCCAACTTCGCCATCCTTGCCGGAGGTAATCGTGCAAGGGACCTGCAGCCATTCGCCGATATCGCAATACTTCCCAACCCGCTTCCACACGTCAGCGGCAGGCTTGTTGATATTAATTTCCAGAACAATGCTGGTGTAGGTGGGATTTGCAACCGCGCTGCTGACGGGTGCGCCGGGGGCCTGCCCTCCCGGGGCCGGTGCCTGAGCCATCGCCAGGCTGGTTAACAGAACAAAGGAAAGACCGAAAATGGCTTTCCTGTGAAATTGATTACGCATGATTCCTCCAATGGATTTCGAGACTCGATTCATCGACGCATATAGTGTCACAGGCTTAAGGGTAGAGTCTCGACTTTCTCCATTTGCCCTCATGCTCGTCGTAGACGATGCGGCGATGCCGACGGTGTTCTCCGCGGGTCCAGAACTCAAATCGAGTCGGAATCAATTTGAAGCCTCCCCAGAATTCCGGCCGCGGAACTTGCTGGTTCCCGTAATCAATCTCCGCTTTGTCCAGAGCTTGAAGATACGCATCTTCATCTTCGACCGGCTGACTCTGTTGCGAAACGAGTCCGCTGATCTGACTTTTGAAACTCCGTGCCGCGAAGTATTTGTCGGATTCCGCGGCCGATAGGCGTTCGACCCTGCCTTCGACCCGCACCTGCTTGCCGATGTGCGCCCAGTAGAAGACCATTGCGGCAAACGGATTTTCAGAAAGCTCACGTCCTTTTCGGCTTTCGTAATTGGTGAAAAATGAAAAACCGCCCTCGCGCAAACCGCGGAAATAGACCATCCGCACGGAAGGACGTGCATCGCCCGCAGCTGTGGCCAGCGCAACCGTCTCACGGTTTGGGCTGGCATCGCTGCCGGCTTCCTCATACCACGTTAAAAAAATCTGGAACGGATGTTCGCTCATTCCTATCCGGCTTTCATTTCAGCGGAAATGGCGCCGGCCACAATTTCCACTGCACGCGACATCGTCTCCGGATTCAGAAATCCAAAGCCCACACGAAACCCGTGCAAGTGCGGCCGACCGAAGAACCAGCGCGACGTTAGCGTGCGCAGTTCGACATTTTCTCGAAGAGCACGCGATTCCACTTTTTCCAGTTCGACGTGTTCCGGAATCTCCAACCATAACAGCGGCCCGCCTCCGGGCTTGGTCCAGCGGACTCCGATGGGCATAAGTCCCTCCAGCAGTCTTAGACAGTTCTGGTAACGCTCGTCCATTTCTCTTTGAAGGTTTCTGAGATGTTGATCGTAGTATCCGCGGTCGATGAATTCAAAAAGAGCTGCTTCAAGCAATGGAGGACTTCCAAGAGTTCCAGCCTGCTTGGCCGCCGTCAACGTCGTCACATTCGTGGCGTTTGCAAGTAGATACCCGATACGTAAGCTGGGCAGCAGTTTCTTGGTGAACGAATTCATATAAAGCACGTTGGTTCCACCAAGCGCGCGCAGCGGCGTGCGATAGTTGGAAAACGGAAGCATGTCTGAGCCCCAGTCATCCTCAATGATCGCGACGCCGAACTCTCGACTCATTTCGATAATGCTGCGCAGCTCGGAAGTGGAATACGAATAGCCTGTCGGGTTGTGGAAATTTGTCGTCAAGTACAGAGCAGATGGCCGCCGCTTTTGAATAATCTTTCGCCACAACGCGAGGTCGATGCCGTGAAAAGGATCGAGAGGTAATCCGGTCGTTTCCACGCCACTCATTTCGAGAAGCGATTTCCCGATGGCGTAGGCAGGACTTTCCGTAGCAACGTGTTTTCGCTTCAGAGCGCGGACGCAAAGATCCAGGGCCTGCTGCGAGCCGGCCGAGGTGACAATCCATTCCTCCGACGCGTCGAGCCCTCGTTTTCGCAAACGCCCTGCAATAGCCTTGCGCAGCGGCGCGTAGCCTTGAGTCTCGTACAAATAGTGAAGTCCCGGTTGCCGCAGCACGGAGCGAAAGCATTCGGCAATCTTCGCAATAGGCAACAGGTCGCGATCGATAAATGCACTGCCAAGTACAATTGGAGAGCCGGTCTTGGATAACTTTATGGCACTTCCAGGAATCGCGGCATCGATCAGTTCCGGTGACGGAACGGCAAATGACAGCGGTTTCCTTCGGATTCTCTCAGAACGGCAAACGAAGTAGCCGCGAGTACCATCCGCACGGATTTTCCCCCGAGCGACGAGTTCGGCATAGCCCGCCGCAACGGTGTTCTTGGAGAGGTGAAATTGATGTGCGAGCACTCGAACGGGCGGCAGTCGCAATTCTTCTGAAATGTTGCCGGTTTCAATCTCGTGCAAAACCGCATGGACGACGGACTGTGCGGATGTCCTGCCGTTGCCGGGAAGCGGGATGCGGACATAAGGTTGAGCCTTCATGTCGGCAGTATAGGGGAGCGGAGGCGCTGCGTCTGGGACAACTCCAAAATCCGCGCTGATACACCACCGTGAAGCGGGCGCTTTCCTTGTAGGCGCGGTCTATGACCGCGCACGATATCTCAATTCACAAATCGTGCGCCGTTATAGACTGCGCCTACAAGGAGTCTTACTCGCCGAGCCAGTGGGGAAGCGCCAGGGTCAGCCAGGGAACGTAGGTAATCAACAGGACGGTTGCAAGCATCACGATCACGATGGGCAGGGCCGATCTAAAGACTTCAGTTACCGATTTGTCGAAGCGATACGACGACATGTACAGATTCAGCCCCACGGGTGGAGTCAAATATCCGAGTTCGAGGTTCGCCAGGAAAATAATTCCCAGGTGAACGGGATCGACGCCAAATGCGAGTCCAATGGGGGCCAGCAGCGGTACTTGAATAACGATCGCGGAATAAATATCCATCAGGCATCCAACGACCAGCAGGAAGAGATTGAGCACGAGGAGAAATATCCAACGTGAATGTATCGAGTGAGTCGCCCACTCCACCGCCGCAGGTGTGAGCCCCGCGTCGTTCACGTAATCCGATAATCCGAGAGCGACGCCCAGGATCAGGAGCACGCCTCCGATCACCAGGCCGGCTTCGGACATGACGCGAACGATATCGCGACGAAAATTCAGGTCCCGGTTGAAGACCGCCTCAGCCAGAAACGCATACATGGCGGTAACTGCAGCTGCTTCGACTGGCGTAGCAAAGCCGCTGAATAACGACACAAACGTCACTACCGGCAGCAGCAATTCCCATTTTGCTTCCCACAACGCCTGTCTGGCTTTTGCCCATACGAAAGGTTGTCGCTGGATGGTGCCGCGCTGACTCTGACGCATTCCCCACCAGGACGTTCCCACCATCATGAGAAGCCCCGGAATAATCCCGGCGAGAAAAATATTGGTGATGGGAATTCTTGCGACGATGGCATACAGAATCAATGGCAGACACGGTGGAAGCAGCAAACCGAGCGAACCCGCTCCGGTAACCAGCCCCAGTGCAGATTTCTCGGAGTAGCGTTCGCCCAACAGCACCGGCATCAGCAAACCGCCGATGGCGACGATCGTCACTCCCGAAGCTCCCGTGAACGACGTAAAGAAGGCGCACACCAGTACGGTGACAACCGCGGAGCCGCCCGGAAATGAACCGAAGAGAGTTCGAAAAACCGCGACGAGCCGTTTGGGCGCGCCGCCTTCGGCGAGAAAATATCCGGCCAGTGTAAACAGCGGTACGGTCGCCATGGACGGGTTGATGATCAACGAATAGTGATCAATGGTGAGCCCCGCGATCGGCACATCGTGCGACCAGAACAGAATCAATACAATTCCGCCGATCGTTGCAAAAATCGGGACGCCCACGATCGTCGCCGCAAGCAGAAGGAGCATGGCCGGAACCATGAGTTGTTCCGGAGGGGCCGGCGGGTAGACACCAATCCAAATCATTGCCCCGCAGAGGAGCGTGGCCAGGGCTCGGCCCAGCCAGCTGGCCGAGGCGTGGCGGAGCAGGCGTACCGTCATGAGGCCAAAGCCGATGGGAAGAACGGATTGAACCAGCCAACGCGGTATCCCGTAAGCGATGACATTGCCGGCTTCGCGTTCCAGCTGCACAAACTGAATACCGGCGATACAGAGCAGAACGCTGATCGCAGCAGCAAACGATGCGCTGAAAATCGTGGCGGCGGCCTGAAGGCGGCCTCGAAGAAAAGGAAGTCCGGTCGAAAGTGAAAGCAGGCGATTTTCCCGCGCGGCAACGGCAGCGCCAAGCATTCCGGAAATCAGAGTGAGATGCTGAATGAACGAAGACGCTCCGGAGATCCCGATGTGATAGCGCCGTAGAACGATTTCCGTCAGCGGCAGAACCATTAGTGCCGCAAGACTTAGAGCGAGCGCCGCACTTTCAACGCCGATCAGGGTTCGAGAATGCCATCCCGGCTCACCTGCTTTCATTTAGCCGTTGCTGCGGCAGGCGACTGCGGTTTGGACGCGCGGTATTCATCAACGGTCGCAAGAACGCGATCGTATAATTCGGCTGGAACGATACCGCCACGAATTTTCGGATAGATGCCCTTCGCAATTTGCTGCCACTCGGCGTCAATGTCCGGCGTTGTCTTGTGAACGATCAACCCCCACTTGTCCTGCATCGACTTCACGGCCTGATCGCTCTCCAGCCGGCTCTTCTGCTTGATTGCTTCGCCTGCTTCATCGGCCGCTTTTCGAATCGCGTCCTGAGCTCCAGCCGGAATCGAATCCCATGCCTTTTTTGTAATCACAGTGCCGCCGACTAAAGGCGCGTAGTTAATCTCCAGCATGTGTTTGGTTTTGCCGTAAAACTGCCCGGCCGACGCGATCAATGGCGGAGTGGGCACGACATTGATTTGTCCAGTCTGGAGGCTGGTCAGAATGTAATCTGTTTCCAGGGGAACGGGGTTGAAACCCGCGGCCTTCATAATGTCGGTTTGATTGTGATCTCCGGCCCACGTGAAGATCTTCATTCGCTTCAAGTCGGCGGGACGCAGCATCGCTTCATTCGAGAAGAAGCGGACCCAGCCGACGTCGCTCCAGAAAAGAACGACATATCCCTTGTCGAGAAATTTCTTCTGAACATCCGGAGTCAGTTTCCGGCGCACGTACTCCGCTTCATCCAGAGAGCGATAGACAAATGGAATGTCTTCGAATGCCCGCACCGAAGGATCGATTTCGGAGAGTCCTGTTGCGGATAGCATCGCAGCGTGGAGCTGACCGACCCGCATCCTTCCGACGGTGGCGGCTTCACCCCCCTGCGTATTGGTGATCTGAAGATCCACGCCTCCGGCGGGAGCCTTGCGCCATTTCTCTCCCATCAACTGCAGTTCCTTGTAGGGCGATGTTCCTACCGGAGCAGAAGTGCCGAGCTTCAACCGCACCTGCGGCGTCTGAGTGCCCAGTGAAGTGATGGCGGTCAGCCCAACGATGGTCGTTGCGAATATCGCAGCAAGCAAAAAACTCCGCGGATAAGACATGATCAATCCTCCGGTTGAGGGGACGCCTTCTCAGGCGTTTCAGGTTCATCCAGAAACAAACGGTCCGCCCGGTCCAGCAGCCATTGAGCGCGGCGCTGCATGACCAGATTTTCGAGCTTCCATTCCGGCCGAGCATTGGGATCCACCATGAGCGCACGTTTCAGCAATGAGACAAATTGTGTTCGATTCTCTTTGGGGACGGAAACGGATTCTGCGAAAGACACAAACGGGGAGGCCAGATTGCCTTTCGACAATTCCACCGCACGGTCAAAGTGTTTTTGTGAACGAGCGGCAGCGTCTCCCGGCACGCCTTGCCGGGCCTGTTCGTAACTGATCAGAAAACCATGAATCGCGCCGTCTCCGAATTTTTCGTCGAGCTCCAGCGCGCGATCGATTAAAGCTTCAACGATGAGCTGATCCGCAATCAGATCGGGATCGTCTTTGGAGATGGAGATTGCAGCGCCCCACGGTGCCGCCGTCCAATAGAGGAAAGGTGCGTCCGAAGACTTCGTAATCGTTGCAGCCGCCTTTCGAGGATCCGAGCGGACGGCTTTTTCAAATCCGGGGTGCTTCACTTCCAGTCCGCGCAGTCCGTAATTCCTCGCCCGCAGGTAAAGTTTCTTTGCCCGCGTACGCATCGCCGTGGCCGCCGCGATGTCTCGATCTTCGGCTTCGTCGGCGTCTTGCTGAACAAACGCATAGGTGTATTGGGTAAATCCGCTCGCTGCGGCAAGCAGCAAGCCTCGGTGTTTTGGTGATTCTGCAAGCAGACTCTCGATCAGCTTCAAACTGAAGGGAACCGCTTCGCGGACAAGTTGCGGATCGTCGTCGGCCGCGAATGTCGTTCCGCTGCTCGCCAGCGCATCTCCAATTTTGTTGACGGCGGTTTTGCGTATCGAACACGCAGCGTTGACAAGAACCACGCCCGCCATCAACGCAATCAGGAGAAGCTGTTTCATTTTCGATCCCTTTCGGTTGCAGCCGCTTGAAACTTTGAGCGAACGGGAAGAATACACCCGGACTGTAGTTCGTCCGACGACTCTAACACGCTAAAAGTAAGCAACCTCAGGCGACAATTTGCCCGCAAATGCTGTTTCGAGCCATGCGCTGGATTTGAGTTCGCTGTGAGATTTGGTATTGCGGGAATAGGATCGTCGGGGGCGAGGGCAATAACATATTTGGCTCAGGAGGACTCCCGTCTAATGTAGGCGCGGTCTATGACCGCGCACGATCTCCAAATTGGCGTGGCTTGCGCGGTCATAGACCGCGCCTACATCGGGAACTCATTGCCATCGAACAGGAGGGGGGCGCGAAGCGCCGGGGTGGCAGCCAATTTCTTAACCAACACCATCCCGGCCTTCGGCCGCCCCGATTTGGATGTCTCGCCCTTACTTCTTGCGGCGTACAACGAAGAGTCCAATCACACCGGCGCCGACAAGCAACATTGACGACGGTTCCGGCGTGGGAATCTGCTGGTTTGTCACGGGCGGATCCGTGGTGATCACCAGGTTGTCGATGCCAATCCGTTCCGGCCAGTCATAGAACTCCAGGTGCGTCACGCCGGAGGCGAACGTGTAGGTGGAACTGACGGCCAGGAGTTGTGGAGACTTCTCTTTATTCACGGAACCGCTGTACGGCGAGTGAGTGTAAAGCCCCGGGTAGCCGGCTGCTTCGGGATCCAGCGAGTCGGAGTGGAGAATCGTCGACCCGTCTGCCTTAAAGGTGAAGTCCGGGTACACCGAGCACGTCGAGGGCGGATTTGCGCAGCTGCCGTTGGGGAAGATTTCGTAGTCGAACGAGACCGAGTAGATCGGCAAGGAAAACAACATGTCGATCTTGATGGCATCACTGTTGTAGAGGTAGGCATCCCATGACCCGGAGTGCTTCACTCCGCCGTCGGAATTCCCGAGGGTCAGTGAAGTCACCGTGTATCCGGAAACCGGGCCCACCACATGATTGTCGCCGGTGTAGTCTTTTTCCACGCCGGCACCGTTGACTGCCACTCCATTGGCAACTCCGGTTGCAGCTTGAATAGCGCCGCGCATGTAGGTTTGGACCGAAGCATTGTTGCCGCCGTCGCTGAGAGAATTAAAATTGAATGTGATCGTACTCGCAAAAGCGTTGGAACTTGCTGGCCCAATCACCAGCAGGGCGCCAAGAATGAAAGCCGGCAACACTGCTTTACCCCGTCGTAGTCGTCCTTTTCCAAGTCTCATCGTGATCTCCTCAAAGACAATAATTGCCTGCCTAATTTTTCATACGGAGGAGCAAGGGGTAAGCGAACGAAGGTCGTACGACTTTCGGCTAGCGGAACAGCGATCTTCCGACTGGCGTGCGGCCTTCAAGCACGGCGACGACATTCTCGGCGGTGAAAAGGCACATCTCGCGATAGGTTGCACTTGTGAGCGACGCGACATGCGGCGTGAGCAATACGCGGGGACTGCGAAGCAGCGCGTCATCTTTGTCCGGCGGTTCGATGTCCAGTACGTCCGCCGCGAAACCGCCCACACGATTCTCAAGCACCGCTGCGCGCAACGCCTTTGGATCAATGAGCGCACCGCGTGCCGTATTGATAATGCACGCCGTCGGTTTCATGCGTGCGAACTCCTTGTCTCCGAGAATCCCTTCGGTTTCCTTCGCGAGAGGTAGATGCAAGGAGACAACATCGGCGATGCTCAGCAACTTCTCGAGCGGCTCTGTTGGAAACTCGCAAGTTCTAACGAGGTCGAGGCGTTCGGCGACAACAACCTTCATTTCGAAAGCGCTTGCCAGCCGTGCGACTCTCCGGCCAATGCTGCCGTACCCGATGATTCCGAGTGTCAGCCCCGCGAGTTCCCCTCCCTGATAGCGTGCGCGATCTTCCCAGTGGCCTTCCGCGCAGGCGTTCGCCCACGGAGTGATGCGCCGCACCAGATCGAGCATTAGCGCCATCGTGTGCTCGGCAACCGTGCGGCCGTTCATTCCCGGCGCGTAGATCACTCGGACATTGCGGCGCTTCGCGGCATCGGTGTCCAGATTGTCGAGGCCGGCTCCGGCGCGTGCGATGACGCGAAGATTCGGGAAGCCATTCATCATCACGTCGGTAATGCGCCCACGGCCGCGAGTCAAAATCGCACGGACGTCTGAAGAAGGAGATTGCGATGCGTTGGGGTCGGCGGCGCGAACCAGCGGTGCGCAGCGTTCGAGCAGAGCCTCTGCTTCTGGATGCAGGCTCTCGAGCAGAACAATCATGAACTCTTGTGGTACCCCACGCTCTCGCCCGGCTCCATGTGATAAATGCCGCGCTGTGGCTCGACAAGCGCGTCGTCTTGAAAGGACTTCAGGTCGATGGACTCGCGGCTCGAGCTGGCAATCTCAATCAGGTTTCCGGAAGGGTCGCGAACAAACATCTGCATCTTGCCGTTGGGCAATTGACGTACCTTGCCCCAGGCCGCAACGTCAATGACATTCCGCGCCTTTGCCCGCCGGAAGACTCCCATGAAGTCCGGTACAACAAGACAGAAATGGCCGCGAAATTGACGTTCATCGCGAATTTCGTTCATGTGGATCTGCTGCTCCGACCCAATCTTAAAGAACTGGCAGCGAAAGCCCTGGTCTGGCGTGTTCTCGAGTTCGAGGCCGAGAATGTCACGATAAAAGGGAATTGCCGCATCGATGTCATCGACGTTGACGTTCACGTGTTGAATGAGGAATTCGTTCGTCATGATGCACTCCGGGATCGCGTGTAGCATTTCACAAAAGCGGGATCGGGGTCGACGCCCCAACCCGGTCCCGACGGCGGAGCGAGCTCCCCATTGGTTAATTTGAGATCCACAGCCGCCATTTCCCGCAACAGCGGATTACCGCCCATCGGTACTTCCATGTATATACCTGCGCTGCTTGCAAAGGCGAGCGTCAGTCCGGCATTGAACGATATCGCAGATCCCCAGCAGTGCGGTGCCAACTCGAGACGATGCGCCTGGCAGAGCGCAGCGATCCGCAGACCTTCGGAAAAACCACCGGCGATAGCCAGATCGGGTTGAAGCACATCGACGGCGCGGCGATCAATGAGTTCTGCAAAATCGAAACTGGTGAATTCGCTTTCTCCGGCTGCGATCGGCACGGAACTCGATGCCCGCACTTCCGCAAGTCCGGCGCGATTGTCGGAATTCACGGGTTCCTCGACGAAGCGAAGTTCCAGTTCAGCGGCTCCAGCACAGAATCGTTTTGCCTGTGCGACGGCCATGGTCCCATGCGCATCAACCATCAGATCGATTTCGCGACCTATGGCCTCGCGGGCGGCGCGAACGCGCTCGAGACTTGTATCCACCCGGCCATCCATTGCGCCAAAACGCATCTTTGCAGCCTGGAAACCCTGGGCCACGTAGCTTTTCAATTCCGCTCCGATCTGCTCGCGATCGCCCCAGCCGCCGCTGCCATAGGCTTTCACTCCATCGCGGCACGGGCCGCCGGCAAGTTCGAGCACCGAGCAACCTCGCGCCTTACCCGCCAGGTCCCAGAGAGCGAGATCGATGCCGCTGACTGCGGCCACATGGATGCCGCGCCTTCCGAGGATGGGCATCGGACGGCCGAATCGCTCGGCCAGCGCGGCTCGCGACCCGTTCATCATGCGGTGCCAGAGTCGGGAAATGTTGCGGGCGTCCTCGTCGAGCAGCAGCGGCCGCAATTCGTTTTCGATTATGGAAACGATCGCGGAGCCGTTGCCGGCGCTGCCCACGCCGGCCTTCGATTCGCCGTAGCCGACAAGACCATCGTCGGTGCGAATAGTGACGAGGATGCCATCGAAGGCAGTGATGCGGCCGAAGTCGGATGTGTGTTGTTTGGCCTCCGGCAGCGGACAATGCAGCCAGATTGCTTCGACTTCGCGGATTTTCATCGGATGAGCGGGAGCAGCGTCTTCGACGCAGTCTCGTACATCATTGTATAGAACTCTTCCGACAACAGGCTGCTGCCGTGATCCTGAATGAATTTGAGCTGCTCGGGGGAAATATCGACCGGTTTGGTTTCCACCTGATTCTTCCACGGAGTAACCGGCGTTCGGTCGACACCGGCGACGGCCTCCATCGTGAGCGCGCCGTCATAGCCGATTTCACGCAGCGTCTCGACAAGCTTTGGCCATTCGATCCGGCCCATGCCGGGAGCCAGCCGATTGTTTTCTGCGACGTGCACGTCGTACAGCTTCTTTCCGGCTTTCCGGATCGCCGCGAACATGTCGAGCTCCTCGATGTTCATATGGAAGACGTCAAGGCAGATGCCGCACTCCGGGCCAACTTCTTTTGCGAGCGCCAATGCCTGGTCGCCGCGATTGACGAAATATGTTTCGAAGCGGTTGAGCGGCTCGATCGCCATTTTCACTCCACACTTCAGGGCATGCGTGTAGACCTCTTTCAGCGCCTCGACGACCCATTTCCATTCCTGTTCGGGAGTGCCGTCCGGAGTGATCTTGCCGACGGTTGCCGGGACAATGGTGATCTCGGTGCCGTCGAGTTCTTTCACCATGGTGACCACGGACTTCACGTAGTCAATGGATGCGGCACGCTGTCGATTGTTCTTCGCTGCGAGGTTGCGCTTGCCAAGCGTCAGCGTCACCGCGCCCCAGCAGCGAATGCCGTATTTCTTCAGCAGAGGCCGCGATTCTTTGGTGGTGTATTGCTGTGGCTCGCCGCTGATCTCGATGCTCTCGAAGCCCAGCCGTTTAATGCGCTTCAACGTCACTTCAAGCGGTTCGGCGCGCATCCAATTATGCGTAGAAAGATGCATGTATTCCTCGTGTGGTTTCAGCAGTCGAACGCGCGTTACCGTATCACATTTGCCGGGGCCTGCCGCGCCTCCGGCGCTTAATCTTTTGCGGTTTTTTTACCACCGGCTCACGCCGGTGGCTATAGGAGTGTCGCCGCTTCGCGGCACTATGTGGAGTGGCTTCGCCATTTCGGATTTTTTGTTTTGAACCGCGGAGCGGTGAAAGTTTGTTAGCCACGGGCGTGAGCCCGTGGATCTAGCGAAAGCGAATAATCAGCCGCAGCGCGGCGGCAGGAATCAGTGCTCCATGTACATGCCGAACGCGTAGAAGGTGCCATCCAGCGTGCTGAAATACACCCGCCCGTTGGCAACCGTCATTCCGGCATGCGATGCGGGTCCAGCGACAAGATTGCGGCTGGAGTAGAGTTCTTTTCCGCTTGCAGCATCCAGGGCGTAGAGTGTCGCGCGCGTGCCGCTCTTCCCTGCAGACAACGCAAACACGACGCCGCTGGCAATCACCGGCGGCAGCGGCGAACTCATATCGCGTGAAACCCACGCGGAAGTCAGAGCGGGCTTACCCGTCAGTTCTTCAAGCTTGAATGCCACGATGGAACCATTCGGCGAGGTTCCGTTCCGTCCCCAGACTGGCGCCAGAATCCAGCGCATGCCATCGGCATCCTGCCAGGACGACAAACTTCCGGAAAGCGGCAACGGCGTGGTTCGAAACAGCAACGCATCACGGTCTCCGGCAAGAGCCGCCGAATCCAGAAGGTAGATACCGCCGTCTTTGCCTGCCGTGACGATCAACTCCTGATTCTTATTCTGGAACACGATTGGAGAGGCATCCGATCCTCCGCCAGGCAGCGTGAATTCCCCTTTCATCGTCAGACTGCCGCCACTCAAGGCCAGCAGTCTCGCGGCCGTCTGAACATAAACCGTTCCGTCGCTGCCAATCACAGGTCCCGCGGATCCGGCGACTTCTCCAGCATTCAACGCATAAGTCGAGACACGTGGCGGTTCCATCGTCAGATCGATCGCCCATATCGCGTTCTGCGTCAGATTGCATGCCGGGCTGGTGACCGCGTAGATGACATTGCTCACCATGTTGAGGTTGGAGATCTTCGAATTTGCGGGAAGCACTTGAGCCGGCTGCAAAACGTCGTCTCCCGTCGAGACATTCAACCGATGAAGTCTCCCGTCGCTGGAGATCGCATACACCGATGCCGTTCCCGCAATCCAATTGCTCACCGGAGGTGCACCTGGACCGCGCGCCGGGGCGGCTGGCGCCGCTCCACCGCGTTGAGGGGTCGGTGCCGGCACGGCCATCGTCGGAGTAGCTGTCATTCCGCCGGGACACTCTGCGGTCGATGTATTCGCTTGTGGCTCTCGCGTGGAGTATTCGAGATGTTTCTGCCAGAAGATGGTTCCCAGATCCGCATCAAGGGCATAAACGATGTCCGCATTCGAGCCGACAAATGCCAGTTCCCGAAAACCCCGATACGAGATCAGCCGTCCCATAATCACCGGCGGCAACAACGGACGCAGACCTTTGGCTTGAGTGTCCAGCTTGATCTTGAACAGAAGCTGCAGATCTTTGACCGTGTCTTTCGCGATCCGCGCATCGGTACCTCCCCAGCCACTACGCGAAGCGTCGCCACCGAAGGTTGGCCAGTTTCCGCCGCGGGCCTGAGCCCATGCCAGTCCGGTACACAACGACACCAAGCCAATGAAAGTTAGAAGTTTTCGCATCCGAATCATTTTCCAGGAAGACCGAAACTATACAGTGTGCTGTCGAATGTGCCGAGATAGACGCGGCCGTTGGCGATCGACAGTCCGCCGAAATGAACGAACGACGTGATTTGATCTCCGCTGGAATACAGCGTCTTGCCGGTTTCCGCATCGAGCGCGAATAGCGTCGCATGAGTCGATGCCTTGATTCGCAACGGGCTCGAGTCATTCAATCCACGATCGGCGTAGGCCTGTGTGGTGTCTTCACCGCTGCCGTAGGCATAGACCACTCCGTTGGCGACGACCGGTGGCTCGCCATGATCCATGTCCTGAGACATCCATGCCGGCGTGAGCTGCAGCTTCCCATTGATTGTTTCCACCTTGAGCGCGACGATGCCGCCGCGCTTCACCGGTCCATAGGAGATCGGAGGCTTGAAATCGGAATGGGACGGACCCCAGAATGGTACCAGTACCCAACGCGTGCCTTTGGCATCTTCCCAGCTCGCCATGCCGCCCCATATACCGGTTCCTGCAAAATTCAACTCCTCGTTGCAGAGTTGCTGCGTGCGGAACAGTGGCGTTAAATGATCGGCGCCGCCGGCGGCCTTCGGATCGAGCAGGTAGACGCGGCATTCCTTGCTACCCACGACCATCAACTCGCGGCCCTTGTAATCGAAGATGGCGGGAGTGACCTGCATGTCGAGATCTTTTTTCAGCAGGAAGGCCCAGTTCGACGGGATGTACCAATCCTTCAGCTTCAGTTCGCCGTTTTCGATTTTTGCTCCGATGAGTCCGTTGCCGTACCGTTGGGTAGGCAGGTCGTAGGTGCCGTCGCCAGTCGGCGCCCAGGCAACTCCGTTGGAATCGATTGCCGCGCCCGTGCGTCCCCACAGGCCGCCGCTTTTCGGATTGAACGTCATTACTTTTTTGAGCGGATCGTTTACATCGATGGCCCACATCTGATTCGGATTGCCCGCGCAGCCCTGCGATGTGGTGGTGAATAGGACGCTGCCAAACATATTTAATGCGTAGGATTTTCCGTTGGGGTAGCCGAACTGAACCGGCGCTCCGGTTTCATCGCCCGTGGCGAGATTGATGAAGTGAAGCTGGCCGTTACCGGCAAGTACATAGGCCGTTCGCGCGCCTGCCGCGTCCGCGGCTCCGATTAGCGGCGTTGCCGTCAAACCACCGGGACAAAGCGGATCGGTCGCGCCTCCGTTGCGAGCGGGCGGTGGATATTCAAAATGTTTTTTCCACAGAACTTCGCCCTTGTCGACATCGATAGCGTAAAGGTTGTCGGAAACACCGGCCAGCAGGGCGATCTGCTTCGTGCCGCTCGGAGTTCGAACCTGACCGATGATCAACGGCGGCAGCAACGCATGCATTTGCCGTGGTGCATTATCGAACTTCAGCTTCCAGAGGATCTTCAGATTCGCGACGTTGTCCGTCCGGAGAATGGTTTCGTCCTTCTGCCAGTTCGTGCGCTGAGGGTTGCCTCCGTCGGTGGGCCAGTCGGCTCCCAACATCACGGCGCAGCTGATCGTGATCGCAAGTAGAGCTGAAAGGTGTTTCATGGCGGGCTACGTTATCTCAATGGAAAGGGTGGGTCAATGTAGGGGGATGGACTATTTATGGTGTGCATTGCCCCTCCTGGCCAGGAGGGGTGGCGCGAAGCGCCGGGGTGGTGCTTCAGGGAAGAGAAATATCGCGATTGAACCACCAACCCGTTCGCGCGATTTGCGGTGCTTCGCGCCTTCTTATTTTTTCGCGCAGCCACCCTCCTGGCCAGGCACTGCTGTCCAAATTGTCATTGGTGAAATCTTTGGAACTCAGGATGTGCGCGGGTTCGAAGACGCTCGAAGCTCTGGAGATGTCGAATGGAGCGAGCTGCCCTGATGTAGGCGCGGTCTATGACCGCGCACGATTTCGCATTTTGCAGGGCTTGCGCGGTCATAGACCGCGCCTACATCGGGGAGTCGACTGCGGAGACCGCCAACGTGGACAGCAGTGCCTGGCCAGAGGGGCGATCCGCTGCCGCTCTACATCACCTGAATCAGGTATCCATCCAGATCGCGAAACCGGATGGTCCCCGCGCTTTCGGACGCTTCCACTTTTGCACCCGCCTGCTGCAGCCGGCGAGTTGCAGCTTCGACGTTGAATGCAGCCGCCGTCACGCAAAAATAATCGACTCCTGGCCGCTGGCCGCTCGGCGTTTGCTGCATCGCGATTCGAGAAGCGCCCACTTGAAACCAGATGCGATTGCCGCGGCGCTCCGGTTTGCCGATGAATTTCTGGTAGAACGCCACGGAGCCATCAACGTCCTTCACATTCAACACGACATGGTCCATGCCTGACGGGCGAAATATCGGCTCGTCCGTCATCGCGATTTCTTCCGGCATGAAGTTCGGCGGTTTCAGCAGGCTCCAGCCGTTTTCAGGCGAAAGTTGCAGTCGGATGCCGTCGGCGTCGACTACTGCAGTGTCACGTCCGCTGGGATAATCCTGATACGCGACGCCCTTCTGATCGAGAAACGCGTGCAGCTTCGGCATCTCGAGGTCTTTGATCGCAAGCGACGTGTGATCCACCTGAATCCCGCCATTGGCACGAGGCTGCTCGAATGCCATATACGTCGCGCCAAGCTTGAGGTACCGCTTGTTATTGCGATTGAGCAGCGTATTGCCGAAGAGGCGCGCAAAAAAATCGCGCGACTTCTCCACGTTGGAAACGAAGAGCTCGATATGATCCAGGCCGAGAAACGCTGGAGGCTGTTGCAAGGCTCCGGTTTGGCGAACAGCCAGCACGCCGGTACCGAAGAGACCGAGCAACTCGCGACGATTCATGGCAGTGTTTTCAGCCAGAGACTGCGGAACGAGACTTTGCCCGTACCTTCAATTTGAAGCGCGATCACTCCCTGCGCTGCCGCCATCGTCGCATCGTCATCAATAAAGACCGACATGAGATGACCATTGACGATGTGCATCATCGTATTGCCTCTGGCGATGACGTGCAGTTGATTCCACTCGCTGGTCTTTACGTAACTCTTGAGTTCGTCGGGATCGCCCAGAGTCGAAAGAAGCCGTGGCTTCTTTCCCGCTTCGGCCCGGACCACCTGACCGCGCCAGGCAATGATGCCACGAGGTGTACCCTGTTCGTAAAGCTGGCCGGTGTATCGGCCGCTTTCCAGCACAGTGGGATCCGAAGCTTGGAATTCACGTGACTTGAAGTCGCG
>JADMIO011875050.1_pt1 | contig 39120 bp, 34 predicted proteins | sample 8958161 | NCBI WGS metagenome assembly JADMIO01 (sample SAMN16585339, study PRJNA669376) | soil metagenome | isolation source: Crop rotation soil | place: USA: Cullars Rotation, Alabama | collected 2011 | reverse complement strand
GACAACTTGTCCACGTGGAATTCTAAGCTTAGGATCCCAATGTGCTGGAAAGGCCTTAACGGTTGCTGATTTAGACAATGTCAATCTCACCGGTGCAACGGTCTCAATCACAACAGGTCTCGTTGCCGCGCAAGATGAACTCGGCTTCACTAATCAAAACGGCATAAGCGGAAGCTACAGCAATGGCGTACTTACTTTGATTGGCTCTTCTTCTGTAACAAATTATCAGACTGCCTTACGCAGCATTACCTATAGAAACTCATCGGCTACACCAAATACTGCCAACAGGGTTATTACATTTATCGTAAACGATGGCACTAACAACAGCGCACCGGCAACAAAAACAGTTTCGGTGGCAGACCCATGTGCAAGCGATAATCTGGCGCCGGTGATTATAGCAAAAAATGCTACGGTGTATTTAAATGCTTCCGGTCAGGCAAGCATTGTGTATGGCGACGTAACCACCAGCGTAACAGACAATTGTACGCTTGCCAGCGTTACGGTTTCACCAAATACATTTAACTGCTCAAATATCAGTTCCGGTGGCGGACCGGGTCCGGACAGGCAGGCTTATATTTCTACCACTAATCTCGGCAACCAGGTATTCGCGGGCGAACTGGGGCTTGAATTCAGGGTAAACGAACCCAATGGTATCGTCATCAAACAACTAGGCGCTTTCGATCATCAGGGTAATGGCATCATCGGAACACAAACCGGCGGCAGCATCAGAGTTGCCATATTTAGTAAATCCACACAGTCTATCGTTAGCGGGCTCGACGCTTACGTAGCAGGAAATGCTGATCAATACAGCTCTAATTACAGGTTGAAGAATATTCCGAATATTACCCTGCCTGTTGGCGACTATGTACTGGTGGCTAAAGGTTACAACATTAATGAACTCAATGGCAATGCCATTACAAACGGCGGGGGCTATCCGGCCGGCGACGCAGGTAGCGGCGCAATCACCTTCCTGGGCACGGCTTACTATGGCGATAACAATGTGGCTGGTTTTACTTTCCCGGGCAATACCGCAAACCTTGGTACCACCAACGCATTCCTAGCTGGTACTTTTGTGTACACTACTGCAGCCCCGGTTGTTAACACTGTTACGATAACTGCCACAGATGCAAAAGGTAACCAGTCTACGCAAACTGCGCAGGTTACCGTTCTCGATAACCTGGGTCCGGTGATCACTCCTAAAAACATTACAGTATTTCTGGATGCAAGCGGAAATGCAAGCATTCAGCCTTCAGATGTTATAACATCTGTAACGGATAATTGTACTGTTGACCTCACTAGCTTTACCGTTAGTCCTAGCAGTTTTACCTGTGTAAACGTTGGTCCGGGTGGTGGCTCAGGGCCTAACTACCAGGCTTATACTTCAGCTACATCTGCAGGTAACCAGGTATTTGCGGGCGAACTGGGTCTTGAGTTCACCGTAAATAGTCCGTCTGGAATTGTAATCAATCAGCTCGGTGCCTTCGACGACATGGGCAATGGGATCGCCGGAACGCAAAATGGCGGTGTACGTGTAGCCATCTTTAAAAAATCGGATCATACCCTTGTTCCCGGCCTTGACGCTACGATTGCTGGAAATGGAGATCTGTATTCGGCCAATTATCGTTTAAAAAACATCGCACCGGTTACCTTGCCGCAGGGTACATACCTATTAGTGGCCAAAGGATACAACATTAATGAGCGAAACGGCAACGCTGGTCTTACCGGCGTGTCGTACCCGACCAATAATGGAATGGGAGCACTCACTTTCAGCACCACTGCTTATTGGGGCGATAATTCGGCAGCTGGCTTTACTTACCCGGCTAATTCGGCCAACCTTGGCTTTGCTTCCTCTTTCCTTGCCGGCACCATGGTGTATGCAACCGCGGCAGGCGGAGCGCCCGGCACACAGGTAACCATAACAGCTAAAGACATACGCGGTAATACCTCAACAGCTACTGCTACAGTGACCGTGCAGGACCCTACCGGAGTATGTAACCCTTCTGCTCCACTACTTGTACACAATGCTGAGCAAACCTCGGGGGCAACGGCAACGGAACTCAATGCCATTAAAGTGTATCCCAACCCCGGAAACGGCCAGTTTGTAGTGCAATTGCGAATGACAGCAGAGAACCGTTCCATTCAGGTTTTAAATGAGCAGGGAAATATCATTGAACAAAAAGTTGTGATACCAAACGGTAAATCTGCCAACCTCTCCGTTTCGTTCGATCTTTCAAAACGCCCGGCTGGTTTATACTTTGTAAAAGTAACCGGGCCAAATGGCGTTCAAACTTCCAAGGTTGTGGTACAACACTAAATAATTTTTTCACCTATTTCGGGGCTGCCTCTTACCAGGGGCAGCTTTTTTTATGCCTCGTATATACAAGTGCTGCCAAAGCATTGTGAGCGCAATACTATGAGTTGTAACGGGTATTAGAATGTAAAATTCAGACGCGCGGTAAATACCGGGAGCCAGGCAAAAACTCATTTAAAAAAAATGCAGAACGCTCTCCTCTGCAGCTTGGCAAGTAGCCGGAATGAAAAACAAAATATGTGGTAAACAGTTGATTGGTAGCTGAATGTGTATCATTTTATTTACCTCATCAACGCTCAGTAGAAGCCAAATGGCACAAGAGTGCGACGCAACGGCTGTTACAACAAAGAGATACCGACAGGCCCATAAAAGACAAAACGATCGTTTGTACATACATGCTTCCAAAATTGGAAAAAGCAATTTTATGGGACAAACTGTCGTTTAAAAGAATATCCAATATTTCCAATCCAATATTCCTATTTCGATGAAACCACAATTTTTACTCAGCCTAGTTGCCTTTGCGGCAATAGAAGGTTACAGCCAGTCGGGCCCTACGGTGATATCTGCCGCAGGCGGCTCCGGAACCACAGAAAATGTGGCTATTGAATGGACGATCGGTGAACCGATTTCGGGTTCAGGTTCAGGAACTTCCATGTTGCTGACGCAGGGTTTCGAACAGCCGGTGTTACTGGTAGTTGAACCCACTGTTCCGGTAATTGCACCGGTTGCTTCTACAAAATTTTCTGTGTTTCCGAACCCGGCAAACGCTGTTCTAAATGTTCGCCCTCTCTCCACCTTAAACGGCAGAGTAGTCATTTCGCTGGTTGACTTAAACGGAAACGTGTTGATCAGTAAACAGGCAAATTCGGCAAATGAACTCCAACAAATAGATATTTCGAGGTTAGCGCCAGCTACCTACCTGCTGCGTATCACAAACATTTACGGTGCTGTGATAAGCGCTTCCAGGATCGTTAAGGTTAAATAAAAAAGCATTCATCATTTATAATTAATCCCACTATGAAAAAACTATCCATGGCGTTTTTGATCGCCTTGATCACAAACTTTGGCCAGGCACAATCCGTACCGCAAGGAATGAATTATCAGGCAGTAGCCCGCAATTTATCGGGTGAAGTATTGGCAAACCAGGCCGTAACCCTTAAAATCGAACTCACTACTTCGGCGCAGGATACCCCTAAAGTGTTTTATAGCGAAACACATGCGGTTCGTACAAACCAGCTGGGCTTATTTACACTTATAATCGGTTCAGGATCTGCAGAGTCGGGAACCTTTGCCAATGTACCCTGGAGTACAGAGGAAGTTTGGGTAAGTATTTCGATAAAAGATAATTCTCAATCGAAGTTTTCGCTCATCAGCAGCAGCAAACTGCTTGCGGTTCCTTACGCCTTCCACGCAGGCACTGCTAACCAGGTAGTGTCTAAAAGCGGGGAGGCTGCAAACACTGGCCAGTCTGCCAGCGACAGCTCAGAAACTAAAATTACAGGCGGCGACAACATTCAGGTATCGGGTAAAGGAACTGCCGTGAGTCCTTATATTGTAAAGGCAGAAATCGACAGCCTGCCTGCAGCTACGCTTGATAAAGTAATCGCCTCGGGTAACGTTACCGATAAGCATATCGTATTTAATAACGATGAGAACTTTATCGAAACACGTCCGGCGAATTACGATGTAAGTCAAAAACGCGGTGCTTTTTCCATGGCCGTTAAAGAATTCCCCGGTGTAAACGGTGCTGGAAGAAGAAGCAACGTGGTTGGCAGCTTTTGGGGTTACAATACCAACCCGGGCGGTGGCCAGGCAATACCGGGTGAAGCTTCGTACAGGTTTGCAGGAGAAACTTTTTTTGATTTGGGTGGCGGACAAAACGTGATGGAATTTCACCTGCCCGAAATGCATACCAACTCGGGTTTTGGCCTCCGTCCGTTTTCGATGTATATCAATCGCGAAACAGGTATCGGCTCGGCAAACTTTCAAATGCACCAGTTTAATTTTAAAAAGGTAAATAACCCGGATATCGACTGGATGAGGATGTACAACGATGCGGGAGACATTCGTGTACAACTACAACCCGAAGAAGGCGGAACTTCTTATTTTGAAATGAACGGTCATGGCACCGACCACGTTGGTGGCTATTTACACAACCGTGCCTATCTGTTAAACAATGGCAATGGCTTAAGTTTTATTTCGGGCAATGGTGCATTTTCTTTTAACCAGGGAATGGATATCAGGGGAAACGTTGCAGTGAAAGGTATCTATGCCATAAACGACGACAAAAACCCAAACAATACCGCTCACTCCTTTCAGGGATCGAGCAAAAACAGCCGCCTTTTTGTAATTGGGGATGATGCTTACTCAGAAAAATTCTACATCACGCCAACAACGGTTATCTCCAGTCTCAGTTTCTTAAGCGCAGGCGATTTTAGCATTGGAAAGTCAATTTATCCAATGGGTACAAACGACCTGAACATGCGTTTTAATATTGCAGGCAATAATGCCAAGCTCAATTTTATCAGCGACGCAGGAAATATTCTTGCCGGACAGGTTTCGAAAGACGGCATCTATGCTAAAAGCATTCAGACAGAAAAGCCAGCAGCAGCACAAAACGCAGGTGTTCTAAAAATAGGCAGCGTGGTAACGGCAACTATTAAAGATGTTACCAGCAAATACCTGCAAATAGAGATTGATGGAATTAGTTATAAAATACCATTGATCGATTAAGGAAGCATATGTAAGGTATTTTTTATGGTACCGGCTGAAGTAATTTAATTGAACAGTCGTTGTGTCACTCACTTGTACGGCAACAACTTCACTCACCGGAAAGCAAGGCACAAGCAAAAAACAGATATATCGCTTTAATGTTTCAATACGCATAAACTCGAAAACCCAACCGGCAAGTTGGGTTTTCGTAATTTTTACTATTTTGATTTTCAAATCATTATTGTAAAATAAAAAAATCAACTTTTATTTAGGTTCCCGCTGTGACTGAATGCCCGGCCTGTTGTTAAAAAATTTTTCAATATTATTTTCGTTTATTAGTAAATGCCGCAAATCCGGGTTTTTAAATATTGTTTATTATTGGGCTTTTTATGAAGAGATTTTACGCTTGTTTATTATTTATTGCAGCGGTGGTTGTTTGCGATGCGCAATCATCGAAGCATATGGATAACGCCTTCCTGATCAGCCGGATGACGGCAAAATACCATGTGCAACCTAAAACCCTAAACGACGAATTGTCGACGCATTTGTTCCGTAAGTTTTTCGTTGAACTCGACCCGAATAAAATATTTTTTACCGCACAGGATCTTAAAGAACTTGAACGATTTCGTCGTCAGCTCGATGACGATATACTTACCCGCCGCGCTGGTTTTTTAAGCAGTGTAGCAAAGATTTACGAGCAACGGGTGCGCACGACTGATTCGATGATTACAATTGCCTGTAAAGCACCGTTTAATTTTACCACACCCTCTACATTAACCGTGCAGGAAGACACCACCTTTCCGGCCGACCTGGCTGCAACATCTCAAAAGTTGTACAAAAGGGTAAAATCGCAGGTATTGGATATAATGCTGGAAACGCATGATACGGAAGACATGACTCCAGTTGAGCAAAAAAAATATATCGATAGTCTTGAGCCCGTTACACGTAAAAGAGTTGAGTCGTCGCTACATAGGTACATTAAAAGGATTACAGCGTTGCAGGGCGGTCCGGCCGAAAAAGCCGGCCTTGTATTTTGCCAGGCATTAGCCGAATGTTACGACCCGCATACCGCATTTTTGCCGGCTGCATTAAAAGAGCAATTCGAAGCCAGCCTTGGCAATAAGCCTTTGCGTTTCGGCTTTTCGTTAAACGAGGATGAAAGCGGTGTCGTGTCTATCGACGACCTTGCTCCCGGAAGCCCCGCCTACAAAAGCGGCCAGATCAACAAAGGAGACCGGATTACAGCAGTGCAACGCCAGGGCAAAGAAAAGGTAGATGTTTCTACGGCCAGTGTAGAACAGCTGAGCTCCGTGTTAGACGGGGGTAACGAAGAAAAAACAACACTTGTTATCCGTAAACCCGATGGTACCGAGCGGCAGGTTGTTCTGATAAAAGAAAAGATAGATGCAGGCGATGATGACGATGATAAAGTAAAAAGTTTCGTGCTTAAAGGGTCTAAAAATATCGGCTATATTTCGCTGCCCGCTTTTTATACCGACTGGGAAAACGGCTCCGATAACCGGTTACACGGCTGCGCCAACGATGTAGCTAAAGAAATCATCAAATTAAAAAAAGAAAATATTGCAGGTCTTATTTTAGACGTGCGCTACAATGGCGGCGGTTCTATGGAAGAAGCTATTGAATTATCGGGCATATTTATAGATGCCGGTCCTGTAGGCCAATATAGGTTAAGCGATGGTAAAACGATCACCTTAAAAGACGCAAACCGGGGCACCATTTACGACGGACCGCTCGTTATAATGGTAAACGGCTCCAGTGCCTCGGCATCTGAAATGGTGGCAGGCACCTTGCAGGATTACAATCGTGCCATAATCGTAGGCACGCCAACCTATGGTAAAGCAACGGCCCAGGCAATTTTTCCATTGGATACAACTATTAATCTGCAGAGCGATATTCCACCAAAAGCGTCAGATAATTATCTCAAGATTACTATGGGCAAGCTCTTCCGCGTGAACGGAACAACCGCCCAGGGAATGGGTGTTCTCCCCGATATTGTACTGCCCGAAGCGATGGATGAAGATGAACGCGAGTCGTCGGCCGAGTTTTACATCCAGGCATCGTCTATCGATGCAAACAAATATTATAAGCCAAACGCAGCCTTTGCGATGGAGCCGTTAAAAAAGCTGGCCGGTACCTACCTTGACACGGCTGCTTATTTCAAAGCTTTAAAAAAATACAATCTGCTGTTGACGGAAAATCGTAAACTAAAAGATATTTCGCTAAGCTGGCCGGTTGAAAAAAGTTCAGGAGCATCTGATGGGTTGCCGGATGAGTTTCCGAAAGCCGTCTCCGGTCGTTTTGCGGTTGCAAGCAATGCGTTCGATAATCAGCGGTTTCGCACAAAAGAACAGGCCGAGATGAATGAAGAATGGGCGGAGGCGCTTCGTTCAGATCCTTATATCCAGGTGGCGTATGAAGTAATCGCTGCCCTCGCCCGCTAACGTATAACCTTAAACACTTACATAAACAAGAACAGGAACATGAAAAGACTTTTACCACTATTAATGTTTGTCGCATTATTTACTACAAATGCTTTTGCTCAAAACCTCGAAAATCCGGGTGATTATATGAGCGCTATCACCAACGCTCATGTGCAAATGAACAGTTCCTACATGAGCTACATGAGCGCGGCCGCGCATGGCAGAAGAGCCCGGAAAATCGAAAAGATGCGGCAGCAGGTATTGGAAAGCATTACCAACAGCCGGTACAAGACAATTGAAATACCGATGTATAAAGGCGATAATTCGCTTAGGCAAAGCAGTATCGACTATATTAAGCTGTGCTTCGATGTATTTAACGAAGATTATAGCCGGATCGTAAATATGGAAGAGATCGTGGAGCAATCATTCGATCAGATGCAGGCGTATTTACTGATGCAGGAAAAAGCATCAGATAAGATCCGCGAAGCCGGAGAAAAAATTGAAAAGGCACAGGAAGCGTTTGCGGCAAAATACAACGTGAAGATCACTAATGTTAAGGATGAGCTCAACGAAAAAATGGCGGTCGCCGGCGATCTTACGCATTATAAAAACCAGATCTACCTTTTATTTTTCAAATGTAACTGGCAGGACTCTCAATTGTCCGACGCTATAGCAAAAAAGAAAGTGAACGATATAGAACAGGCTCGCAGCGCACTTTTAAAGTATGCAACGGAGGGCTTGGCGGCACTCGACACCATGCGTGCTTTCAGGGGCGACAACTCGTACCTGGCCACATGCCGCCAGGCTTTGAAATTCTATAAAAGCGTAGCGGAAAACGATGTGCCTAAAATGACGGATTTTTACCTGAAGGAAGAGAATTTTGCGAAAATGAAAAAATCTTTTGAGGCAAAATCCGCAAACCGTAGCAAGGAAGACGTTGACAATTTTAATAAAAGTGTGGCAGACATAAATGCTGCGGTGGCCAAATTCAATAGCACAACAAATGATCTTAACAGTAAACGCTCGCAGGTTATTAAAGACTGGAATGAAACCGAAAGTCGCTTTTTCGATATGCACATGCCTCATTACAAAGGGTAACCCGGTCCGTACAACACTTTTCCTGACCTAATACCGGTATGTTGTCCGCCGTCTACCGTAAGCGAACCGTTAACTAACACATATTTGAAGCCCGTTGAATACTGATGTGGTTTATCGAAAGTAGAACGATCCGTAACCGTTTTTTCATCAAACACTACGATATCGGCCGCGTAACCTTCCTTCAACAGGCCACGTTCTTTCAGTTTAAATTTTTGCGCTGGTAAAGAGGTCATCCGTCGGATGGCCTCTTCCAATGTAATCACTTTTTCTTCACGTACGTATTTCCCAAGCACCCTTGCATTGGTGCCGTACCCTCTTGGGTGGGGTGCTCCCTGGTTAAAAATGCGGATGCTGGCATCGGAAGCAAACATATTGAAGGGGTATTTCATGATGAATTTTACGTCATCTTCACTCATGCCGTGAAATACCATTCCTGCTCCGCCTTTTTCCATCATCTCCATAATAGTTTCAGCTTCGGCGTCGGCATCGTGCGACCTCCCTTTTATCTTGTTCACCGCTTCAATGCTAAGGCCGTTAAGGGTGGTATCGAAGGTGTAATAAGCCACCATGGCATAGTCGAAGTGTGTAAGTCCTCTTTTTTTCAGGCTTTTAAGCATGTTTTGTTTAACTGCTTTCCTGATCTGGGGATTTCGCAGCCGTGCATTGATCGAGTCCTGGCCATCGGCCAGCACCCATTCGGGCAATAAGGTGCTTAGTGAAGTGCTGCTGGCGGTATATGGGTACTGATCGATTGTTACATCAAGGCCGTCGGTTCTTGCTTTTTCCACCATGGCCAACGTTTCTTTCGACCTGCCCCAGTTTTGCTGGCCACTTACTTTAAAATGTGAGATTTCTACGGGCAATCGAGCCTGGCGCGCTATTTCGATGGCTTCATCAATCGCAAAGTGTACACTATCTCCTTCGTTGCGCATGTGCGAAGCATACAGTCCGTTATATTTTGCCGCGGCTTTTGCGAGCTGCACAATCTCATCTGTTTTTGTGTAGGTGCCAGGTATATAAATTAAGCCTGTGGAAAGGCCAACCGCACCGTCTTTCATAGCGCGATCTACAATACTGTCCATTTTGCGCATCTCATCTGTGGTTGGCAGCCGGTTCGCCGATCCCATTACAGCTTTCCTTACATTATTGTGCCCGATCAGCGAACCAACGTTTACCGACACTTTCAAGCTGTCGAGGGTATAAAAATATTTTTTCAGGTCAACTCTCGATGCCCCGCAATTACCCGTGATAACAGATGTTACGCCATCATAAATAAAGTTTGATGCCTGCGGATTAACCAATTCATCACCTTCTATATGGGTATGTACATCAATAAAGCCAGGGGCGACAACCAGGCCGGCGGCATCAATTTCCCGTTTTCCGCTGAGATCAGGTTTTCCAATGCCTATGATCTTTCCATTATTGATAGCGATATCTCCATAGTACCACGAGTTACCGGTACCGTCCAGAATTTTGCCGTTTCGAATAATAAGGTCAACTTTTTCCTGGCAGGAGCAGATGCAGGGTAAAAGCAACAAAACGATCCACCGCATGATAAAAATTTCTTCCAAGATAATGATTGTGTCTTTCCACTAATTTTAAAGGTTATGAATATTATTGCGGCAACACACGAACATGAAAACATCGTTCGCTCACTTTTCAGCGCATATGCCAATGAACTGCAGGAAGATCTTTGTTTCCAGGGGTTCAGCCACGAACTAGCCGAACCATTTAAAAAATATGCGGAACCGGCCGGCTGTATTTTGCTCGCAATGAATGATCAGGAAGCGATTGGATGTATAGCATTGCAAAAGCTATCGCAACCAAAAGTTTGCGAAATGAAGCGGCTTTATGTAAAACCCGAATATCGGTCAACTGGAGCAGGGCATCAGTTGGTAAATCAATTATTACTTTCGGCCGTAGCTAAAGGTTACACGCGAATGGTGCTCGACACCCTTTCAAGACTGCAGCCGGCAATTAAACTGTACGAACAATATGGCTTTGCCAACACGAATGCCTATTACAGTAATCCGCTGCCGGGTGTGGTCTATATGTCGAAGGAGCTTCAATAAAACAAGCGTGGCTAATCAAAAAAGATGATTGGTATTTACTTTGAGGGCACAAGATCCTTTGGTTGTAGCAGCAGGTCTTCAATCACCAAAGGAAAATACTTGTGTTCCAGGGAGTGAATGCGATTGGCAAGCGTTGCAGGCGTATCCGTTTTCTCAACCTGGCAACGTGCCTGGAAAATGATATCACCCGAATCGTATTGCTCATCCACGTAGTGAATAGTGATACCACTTTCTTTCTCACCTGCTTCAATCACACTGCTGTGAACCTTGTCGCCATACATACCTTTTCCACCAAATAGTGGCAGTAGCGCAGGATGAATATTTATAATACGTCTCGGGTAGGCGGCAATCAGCGCGTGCGGAATTTTCCACAAAAATCCGGCGAGTACTATAAAATGGATATTTCTGCTTTTGAGCTCTCCCGTGTAAGCATCCCCACGGAAGAATTTTTCCTTCTCTATCATGATAGCGGGCACGCTTTGCTTATCCGCTATGTTTAGTACTCCGGCCCCTTCTTTATTGCAGGCAATCAGGGCTACCTTTATAACCGGATGGCCTTCAAAATGCTCAATGATCTTTGCTGCGTTGCTTCCGGCGCCGGATGCAAAAATGGCGATCTGTAGCGTTGAAACGATCTCTGGTTGTGTAATCATTGAAACAGTATCCGTTTAAAATGTCTGGTATGTTTTTTTTGTCGGCATTGCTGCCGGTCTTCAATTATTTATTGGTTTTACCGTTGCTAACCTTTTTTACTTCATAACCATGCGCCGCAACTACACTGGCTGGCCGGCGCATCTTTCTTACAACCGTGTACCGCTAAAATGATTTTTGTTCATCTTCCGTTCACTTTTTAATCAAAACAGCTGGCTTAGGAAGTAACGCAATGAAATATGCGATCGGTAGCAGCTACCTCTAAAACCTGACAAACTATCACTAAGAGGTTGTTTATTCATGCCTTCTACAGGGATATCTGTTAGGTTAAAGGCACTGCTGAAACGCAACATGCTCTCTTTGAAAAAGTAACACATCACCCTGTAATGTTCGCCTTCCGCTGCTATACGCTCTTGTAAATATGCTGTAAAAATCACGGAAAAGGCCGATAAAAACGCCATGTTTTTTCCTTTGTTTCTAAATGTATTTGTGGTTACAATAAAATGACAATCAAAAAATGACGATCTGTCAAATTCGCTGTAACACAAGCCAGATAAGGGAAAATTTTTTTTATGCATGTTGATAATATGTGCGCATCGTGCGCTATTTTTGCCTCGCACTTTAGGAAATTTTTCCACATCAAAGCACAACTGTTTGTGTATATGATCCATCATCACCGAATTGCCAAAACTGTAGTCCTTTGTCTCATTGTTTTCTTCTCGGTTACTATTTCAAATAAATTGGTTGCTCAGAACGGGCAATCATTATTCAATCAAAATTGCGCTTCCTGTCATAATCCACATAAGGATATAACTGGTCCGGCACTTGCCGGAGTTGAAGACCGCTGGCCCGATCAGAAGAAATTGTATGCCTGGATACGCAATAACGCTGCGGTTCTCAAAAGCGGCGATGCTTATGCGAATGCTTTGTACCTGAAATGGAACAAAACCCCCATGAACCTTTTTCCAAATCTTACGGATGCGGAAATCGGAGCTATTCTCTCTTACGTTAAAAGTGTTCCTGACCCCAAAACCGTAGCCAATACACCCAATGGCGAAGGCGCTACTGAAGATAGCAGCGATAACACTTTACTATTTGGTATCCTCACGCTCATCCTGGCTGTGGTAGCAATGATCTTGTTACAGGTAAATGCCAACCTTAAAAAACTTTCCGATCAAAAAGAAGGATTGCCGGCACTTGAACCTATACCTTTCTGGAGAAACCGCGCATACATTGCATTAATTGCAATCGGCCTGTTCTGTATTGGCGGTTACTTTACCGTAAAAGGCGCTATGAACCTGGGTCGCAACCAACGTTACCAACCCGAACAGCCAATATATTATAGTCATAAAGTACACGCTGGTATCAACCAGATCAACTGTTTGTATTGCCATACCGGCGCCCAGGAAGGAAAACATGCAAACATTCCCTCTCTTAACGTTTGTATGAACTGTCACATGGCTATTAACGAGTACACCGGCAAAGAAAAAATATATAAAGAACACGGCATTGAAGTGAACGGAACCGCTGAAATTCAAAAATTGTACGATGCTGCCGGTTACGATCCAAAAGTTTCAAAACAATGGGATCCCTCAAAAGCCAAACCGGTTCAATGGGTTAAAATTCACAATCTTCCCGATCACGTTTACTTCAATCACTCACAACACGTAAAAGCTGGTAAGGTAGCCTGTCAAACCTGCCACGGCGAAATCCAGAAAATGGACGAAGTGTACCAGTACAGCGATTTGAGCATGGGCTGGTGTATCAATTGCCATCGTGAAACCAAGGTTCAGTTTAAAGACAATGGATTCTACAGCATTTACCAGAAATTCCACGATGATCTGAAAAACGGTACCATTGATAGCGCAAAAGGAATTACGGTGGAAAGGATTGGCGGTACTGAATGTCAAAAATGTCACTACTAGAATTAACAGTTTTTGATCACAATCACCTACTAATGCAAGCATTCAACCCCCTCGTTTGGGGTTTGGGTTAAACAATAAATTATGGAGCAAAAAAAGTACTGGCAAAGTTTTGGAGAGCTGAACAGTTCAAAGGCTTATGAAGCCGCTGCTAGCGACGAGTTCCAGGAAGATCTGCCTTTTGAAGTCGACAGCAAAGGCTTGCTGGATGCTAAAACGCCACGGAGAGATTTTTTAAAATATCTTGGCTTTAGCACCGCCGCAGCTGCCGTTGCCGCAAGTTGCGAAGTGCCCGTAAACCATGCTATCCCTTTTGTAAATAAACCCGACGAGCTTGTTCCTGGTGTTGCCAATTATTTCGCTACCACCTTTGTTCAGGATGGAGATGCCATTAGCGTTGTAGCTAAGGTTAGAGACGGACGCCCCATCAAGCTCGAAGGAAATGAACTTTCTCCTTTAACGCAAGGAGCCACTACCGCAAGGGTACAGGCATCTGTTTTAGATCTGTACGACACTGCCCGTACACGTTACCCAATGCAAAAAGCAGGTGCTGAGTTCAAAGAAGTAAGCACTTTCGATGCATTCGATAAAATGGTAGCTTCGGCATTTGCATCTGTTGGCGGTGCTCCCGTTGTTTTACTTACCAGCACCATAACCTCGCCTACTACAAAAGAAGTAATTGCTCAATTTCTCGCAAAATATCCCGGCGGTCGCCATGTAACTTACGATGCTATCAGCTACAGCGGTATGTTGTTGGCCAATGAGGCTTCTTATGGAAGAAGAGCGATCCCGTCTTACCGTTTCGATAATGCCCGTGTTGTAGTAAGCCTTGGTGCAGATTTTCTTGGCACCTGGTTAAGCCCCGTTGAATATGCCCGGCAATACGGTAAGTTGCGTAAGGTGAATGCGCATAATCCACAAATGAGCCGTCATATTCATTTCGAGAGCCTGATGAGTATGACCGGTGCGAACGCCGACGAAAGATATCATCATAAACCATCCGAAACAGGCGCGATTGCACTGGCTCTTTACGCAGCCCTCGGCGGTACTGCCAGTTCTGCACCACTGAGCGAAAATGCAAAAAAAGGTGTAGCAAAAACGGTTCAATACCTCAATGCAAACAAAGGCGCCAGTCTTGTTGTTTGCGGTAGCAACGATTCGAACATCCAGGCAGTTGTAAATGGCATTAACGAGTTGATCGGCGCAGGTGGTACCACTATCGACTGGTCTGCAACACACAATACCCGGCAGGGTATTGATGCCGATATGGTAAAGCTGGTGGCCGATATGAATGCCGGCGCTGTTGGGGCTTTACTCATACACGATGCCAACCCTGTTTATAATTACTTCGAAAAAGACAAGTTCATAAAAGGCCTTGAGCGTGTTAAGCTGAAAGTGTCTTTTAATACTAGGCTCGACGAAACAACCGAACTTTGCGACTATATCATTCCAGATCATCACTTCCTGGAAAGCTGGGGCGATGCTGAACCTAAATCCGGTTTCTACTCGCTCATTCAGCCTACCATATACCCGCTTTTTAAAACACGTCATTGGCAGGATAGCCTCTTAAAATGGAGTGGAGCTGCAACCAATTACGCCGAATATGTAAAAACTTCCTGGTCCGCAAAACTGGGCGGAGACAGCGGATGGGATAAGGCACTGCAGGATGGTGTGATCACCCCTGCCGGTTATGTTCCCGATAATCACAGTACACTTAGCCCAACTTCCACCGGTTCTGCGCATGGCGTTTCCGGAACAGATACAACTGCGCATGCAGGTGCTCACGAACCTACCGCAACTCATACAACACCGGCCGCAGTGCCTGTTGCGGGCCGCAGTGCCGGCTTTAACGCAGCAAGCGTTGGGTTGGCAACCAATGCTCTGGGCGCGGCTAAAACCACCGGCCAAACCGAGCTGGTCGTTTACGAAAAAGTTTCCATGGGTGTGGGTACGCAAGCTAATAATCCCTGGTTGCAAGAGCTTCCCGATCCGATAACGAAAGCAACATGGGATAACTACGTGGTTATCTCTCCCGCTATGGCACTTGCTAAGTTCGGTATCGATCTTTCCAAAAAAGGTGATGTAGACGATTATGAGGTACATCCCGAAAAGCAATCGTTGAAGATTACGGTAAACAATATTCCGCTCGAGCTTCCCATCATCATTGTACCCGGTACAAACCCCGACACCGTTGGTGTGGCACTTGGATACGGCCGTAGCGAAAAGATTGGGCCCGCAGCAAAAGGAGCAGGTCTTAACGCTTTTCCATGGGTATCTTTCAATGGCACTACGCGTCAGTACCATCAGGCAAACATAACCCTGGAAAAAGGCGACAAAAAATATACTGTTGCCCAAAACCAAACCCACAATACTTACGAAGACCGCAAAGATGTAGTGCTCGAAACTACGCTTGCAACGCTCAAAGCTGAGCCGAAATTGTTCTCAGAACGACGCGAAGAGCTTCATAAAGATTTTGCGCCGAAAACAGGCGATTTCGTTTCCGAAGCTACCATTTATCCCACTTTCGATAAGCCGGGTATAAAATGGGGTATGAATATCGATATGAACAGTTGTTTCGGTTGCGGCGCCTGCGTGGTGGCTTGTAACGCCGAAAACAATGTGGCCGTAGTAGGTAAGGCCGAGGTTGCACGTGCACACGATATGCACTGGTTACGTATCGACCGCTATTTTTCAGGCGACATCAACAATCCGAATGTTATTTTCCAGCCGATGCTCTGTCAGCATTGCGATAACGCGCCATGCGAAAACGTATGCCCGGTATCGGCAACCAACCATAGCAGCGAAGGACTGAACCAGATGGCTTATAACCGTTGTATCGGTACCCGGTATTGCGGTAATAACTGCCCGTATAAAGTACGCCGTTTCAACTGGTCCGATTATATGGGTGCTGACAGCTTCCCGGATAACCAGCGCGAGAACCTTACAGATGCGGCGCTCCTGATGAACGACGATCTTACAAGAATGGTGCTTAATCCGGATGTAACTGTCAGAAGCCGTGGCGTTATCGAAAAATGTTCTTTCTGCGTTCAGCGTTTACAGGATGGAAAGTTGAAAGCTAAAAAAGAAAGCCGTCCGCTGAAGACTGGCGCTAACAACGAATGGGACGTGAAAGTGGCTTGCCAGCAGGCTTGCTCTGCCGATGCCATTGTTTTCGGTAATGTAAACGATAAAACGAGTGCTGTTTCGCAGGCACGGGAACACAACGAAGGTCGCTTGTTCTACGTGCTCGAAATGATACATACGCTGCCCAACGTAAGCTATCTTGCCAAGGTGAGGAATACGGATGAGATCATCCATGAGGCAAAAGCGTCTACCGCAGCAGGAGAAGATCATAAAACAATGGAACACGAGGCACCTGCGCATTAACCGTAGCTGCAGCAGGGAACTTTTTTGTTACCGGCTTTTGGATCATTGAGGAAACATCGTTTTCGCCCAGCGGGAGTACGTTCATCGGTAGTTTCTCTGGGGGACCGGATCCAAAAAGATACATTAGGATTTTATCATTAGCAGCCGTGCACAGGAATAGCGTTGAAGAGGCTGACTATAACCAGATATATCATTATAACAGGCCTTTTGGCCGATGTTAAACCAAACCACATGCATTTAAAGTACGAATCACAGATCAGGGAACCGCTGGTGGATGGTAATAAGGATTACCACCAGGTTACGGAAGATATCGTTCGGCCAATCGAAGCAAAACCAGGCCGGCTGTGGTACATTGGTTTTTTTATTTCTATTGCATTGCTTCTTTTTGGTGTATACAGCGTTTACCGTGAGGTTACGTATGGTATCGGCCAGTGGAACCTTAACAAGACCGTTGGCTGGGGCTGGGATATAACCAACTTCGTTTGGTGGGTGGGTATCGGGCACGCCGGTACGCTGATCTCCGCGATCCTTTTATTGTTCCGCCAGGGATGGAGAACAGGCGTAAACCGCGCCGCTGAAGCGATGACGATCTTTGCGGTAATGTGTGCAGGACAGTTCCCCATCTTCCACATGGGCCGTGTTTGGGTTGCCTTTTTTACGCTTCCTTATCCAAATACCCGTGGTCCTTTGTGGCCAAACTTTGCTTCGCCACTGCTTTGGGACGTATTTGCGATCTCTACCTATTTCACTGTTTCGTTACTGTTTTGGTATTCGGGTCTAATTCCCGATATGGCTACCGTGCGTGACCGGGCCAAAACAAAACTTCGTAAACTGCTGTATGGTATCGCTTCCTTCGGATGGACGGGCAGCACCAAACACTGGCAACGTCACGAGAGCCTTTCGCTGGTATTGGCCGGTTTAAGTACACCACTTGTACTTTCGGTTCACACCATTGTATCGTTCGACTTTGCCACGTCGGTTATCCCTGGCTGGCATACTACCATCTTTCCGCCTTATTTCGTTGCGGGCGCCATCTTCTCTGGTTTTGCAATGGTGCAAACACTCTTAATTATTGTTAGACGGGTATTAGGCCTGCAGGAGTACATTACCCTCGGCCACATTGAAGCAATGAATAAGGTTATCGTATTAACCGGTACCATCGTTGGCTGTGCTTACCTTACAGAGCTTTTTGTGGCATGGTACAGCGCAAACGACTACGAACAATATGCATTTTTCTATAGTCGTGGTAACCTTTTTAGTCCATATGGCTGGAGCTACTACGGCATGATGTTCTGTAACGTGGTTTCGCCCCAGTTGTTCTGGTCGCGCAAACTTCGCAGAAACATCGCTTTCACTTTCTTTATGAGCGTACTCATCAACATCGGTATGTGGTTCGAGCGTTTCGTTATCATTGTTACCTCGCTTTACCGCGATTATCTGCCAAGTAGCTGGCCTTATTATTACAGCCCGTCCATTTGGGAGATCGGTTTCTACATGGGTACATTTGGATTATTCTTTACCTGTTTTTTCCTGTTTTCAAAATACTTCCCGGTTATTGCAGTGGCAGAAATCAAGCATGTATTGAAGACCTCGGGAGAAAATTACAAGGCAAAGGTTACACCTATCGAAGAACAGGGCGTATCGGAATTTGCTTATGAATATGCGCATGTAGGGCATGCAGAACATGGTAAGGGTTCGTCGGGAATGGAACATTGATCCTGGTATTTCACTTCGGTGAATAAAGAAAAAACTGTACAAGCGAGCGTGGCAACGGATGTTTCATTAGTGTTCATCTGCTGGTACCAAAAAAGAAAAGCTCCGGTAAGTAACGAACATTCAGAAGGCTGGATATCTAAATAAATGACGCCTGGTTTTATACAGGCTCAAAGCTTAAGAATATGCCAAGAAAAAAATTCATAGTTGGAAGTTTCGATGACGAGGCCGTTCTTTTTCCGGCAGTGAAAAAGATGCGTAATGCCGGCTATAAAATACACGATGTATATACGCCATTCCCGGTTCATGGTCTCGACCACGCGATTGGTGAAAGAGAAACGAGTTTGCACACCGCCGGGTTTATTTACGGAGCAACCGGTACACTTACTGCACTTTCGTGCATGAGCTGGATCTTTACATCGGACTGGCCGCTGAACATAGGAGGTAAGCCGCATTTTCCTTTGCCGGCTTTTATCCCGATCATATTCGAGACAACCGTGTTGTTTTCGGCAGTTGGGATGGTACTTACTTTCTGTTACCTGTGCCAAGTGGCCCCCTTTGTTAAAAAGCATCATTTTCATTTGCGTGCAACCGACGATCTTTTTATCATGGTAATAGAAGCTACGTCGAAAACCAATGTGGAAGATCTGAAAGCGTTTATGCAAAGCACCGGTGCTGTTGACGTAAACGAACAAAATGTAGAAGCAGGCTGGTGGCTTGGCCGGTACGATAAGGAGCAAAAACTGTATGCCGACGAAAGTGCTGCTATTGCCTAATGAACTTTAAGATTAACACGATGAAGAAATTTTCAATCATAACGCTTCTCTTTTCTGCGGTGCTCATATTTGGTTGCGACGGCATTCAGCGTAAGCCAAGCCGCAATTATATGCCCGATATGGGGTATAGCCGGGCGTACGAAACCTATGCCGACCACAGCAACCTTGCTTCGCAAGGGATTAATTATACTAATCAGCCCGTTGCCGGAACGGTTAGCAGGGGTGAAGAGTTGCCTTATCATTTAAAGAACGACAGCACGGGGTATAACCTGAGTGCAACAGTGGCAAATCCGTTAACACGCTTCAGCGCATCAGACAGTATAGAAACCGAACGTTTGTATATGATTAATTGTGGTATATGCCACGGTGCAAAACTTGATGGAAACGGACCATTGTATGCCAGCGGAAAATATCCTGCAAAACCGGCGACACTCGTGGGTGATGCAAAGATTGAGGCGCTCAGCGAAGGAACACTTTTTCATGTTCAGACTTATGGCAAGAATCTTATGGGAAGTTATGCATCGCAACTTACCAGGAAACAACGGTGGATGATCGCAAGGCTTATAAAACAAAAACAAGCCGCAGCAAAAGGCTCCGGTTCTACAGCCGCTGCTGCACCGGCGGCAGACAGTACGGCTGCTGCAGCTAAATAATATTTGAAATAACTAACTGCAATCAAAATTTTTATACGATGGCAATAAGAGAGCATTTTGAAGTAACAGGCAGAATGAGGATGTGGTCACTAGGGTTGATCGCGGTGGGTCTGCTTGCATTTCTGATAGGTCTGTTTACCCATGGCTTCAGCTCCGATGTTCATGAACAGGGTGTTTTTTGGGGAACGGTGCTTTACAACAGTGTTTTCTTCTTGCTGATTTGTAACGCCAGCATGTTCTTTATTTGCGTTACCACACTTGCACATGGTGGCTGGCAGGTAGCCTTCCGGCGCGTTCCCGAAGCTATTTCGGCGGTGGTGCCTATTTTTGGAACAATAGCAGCGGTGGTGCTTCTTTATATCGTCTTCGGGGTGGGACATGGTTCACACCATCACCCTATCTACCACTGGTTAACCCGTGGTGATGATCCAATTCTGGCTGAAAAAAGCGGCTTTTTGAATGCACCTTTTTTTGTGATCTGGACTTTGCTTTCCATCGTTTTATGGTGGTACCTGGGTATGCGTATGCGTAAGCTATCGCGCGAGTCGGATGAAGGCAAGATGAATTTGGAACAGGGTCGCAAATGGATATGGAAAAACACGGTAATGGCTTCCCTGTTCACCGTTTGGTTTGGTTTAACTGTAGGCTCAACCGTGCCCTGGTTATGGTTAATGAGTATTGATGCGCATTGGTACAGCACCATGTATAGCTGGTATACCTTTGGAAGTTCTTTTGTTGCGGGAATGTCGTTGATCGCCTTATGGATGATCCATCTTAAAAACCGTGGTTACCTTGAATATGTGAGTGATGAACACTTACATGATGTTGGTAAGTTTATGTTCGCTTTTTCCATTTTCTGGACGTACCTCTGGTTTGCACAGTACATGCTGATCTGGTATAGTAACATGCCCGAAGAGACTATTTACTTCAAACATCGGGTACAGGGGCCATGGAGAGGGGTGTTTTTCTTCAATTTAATCGTGAACTTCCTTTGTCCTTTGCTAATTTTGATGAAGCGGGCGCCGAAAAGGAACTACACAATGATGACGTTTATGGCTATCCTCATTTTGTTTGGGCACTGGATAGATTTTATGCAGATGGTGATGGGCAGTGTTTCGAAGGATCATATGACCATGAGCTGGCTTGATTTCGGAATTCTTGCTTTGTATGTTGGAATGGTCATTTTATTCGTCGGAAAAGCACTTGCAAAAGCGCCGCTCCTGGCTAAAAATCATCCATACCTTAAAGAAAGTATCATTCATCATACCTAAAGCTCGACCGGGGATTTCTATTTAGAAAGAAAATATTAAGAACTAATGTTAGTCTATTTTACCATAGCAGCCGTAATCCTACTTTTTGTGATCATTTTTCAGATCGCAAAAGCAAGTGAGTATGTCGATATTTTAAAAGGCGAGGAGCGGTCACGAAAACACAATAACAAGATCAACGGATTTTTGATGATTGTTTTCCTGGTGCTTGGTCTTATCGGTGTTTACTATTGCAACGAAATATTAAAAGGCAGGATACTCGGAGAAAGTGCATCTGTTGAAGGTGAGCGCGTTGACTCCATGATGAATCTTACGATCATCGTGACCGGCATTGTATTCCTCATTACACAAATACTGCTTTTCTGGTTCTCTTATCGCTACCAGGAAAGGGAAAATCAAAAAGCTTATTACTTTCCGCATAATAACCGGCTCGAAGTAATTTGGACGGTGATACCAACGATTGTACTTACCGTTTTGGTGATTATTGGTTTGCGTAACTGGTTTTTATTTACCGGTGAGGCTCCGAATAATTCCATGGTAGTAGAGGTGACGGGCAAGCAGTTTGGATGGATCTATCGTTACCCGGGAAAGGACAATGAATTCGGTAAAAGATATTTTCGCAATATCGATGATGCGAGTAACTGGCTGGGACTTATTTGGGAGGATAACGCTGAAATGAATCAAAAAGCCGATCCGGCTGCATACGACGATGTGTTGATGCAACAGACCATGTACCTTGTAAAAAATCGTCCGGTAAAAATGGTGATCGGGTCGAGAGACGTAATTCATGATGTGGGTTTGCCTCATTTCAGAATGAAAATGGACGCCGTACCCGGTATCCCTACCACTTTATGGTTTACTCCAAAGTTTACAACAAAGGAAATGCAGGATAAAACCGGCAATCCTAATTTTGAATACGAACTTTCCTGCGATCAGATGTGCGGTAACGGGCACTACTCTATGAAGGGGATCATTAAGGTAGTAACACAGCAGGAATTCGATGTTTGGATGGCCACGCAAAAGCCATTGTATCTGACTACTTTCCCCGACAAGGATCCGGCTAACAAAAAAGCACCACCTGCAGCAGACTCTTCAACAAAAGCTACTGCACAGGTTTTGTCGGGTGGTTCAACCGGTAAGAACACAAAACTGTACTAATCATTGTTTTAACCGAAGGGTAAAAAGACAAGTAAATATTTTGTATGAGTAACGAAGCAGCACTAGGAGCCCATTCTCACCAGCACATTCACCCGGGGCATCACGATCATAATGGTGACCATCACCATCACGAAACATTTATCAGCAAATACATATTTAGCCAGGATCATAAAATGATCGCTAAGCAGTTTCTGGTAACCGGGATGGTATGGGCTATCATAGGTGGGTTGATGTCGGTATTATTCCGGCTTCAGCTTGGATATCCCGATCAAAATTTTCCGATACTTGAGGCGATCCTGGGTAAATGGGCTAAGGGTGGACATATCACTGCTGAAGCTTATTACGCGCTCGTTACTACGCATGGTACAGTACTCGTATTCTTTGTATTGACGGCCGGGTTAAGCGGAACATTCGCTAACTTTCTGATACCTCTGCAGGTCGGTGCCCGCGATATGGCATCTCCCTTTATGAACATGCTGAGCTACTGGTTTTTCTTTGCTGCCGGCGTTGTCATGTTATCTTCAATTTTTGTAGAAACAGGTCCTTTTAGTGGTGGTTGGACAGCTTATCCGCCTTTAAGTGCGCTTGCTTCAGCTTCGCCAGGTTCAGGTACGGGTATGGACCTTTGGTTGATAAGTATGGCGCTTTTCGTAGTTAGTTCATTATTAGGCGGGTTGAACTACATAGCCACCATTCTTAACATGCGTACGAAGGGAATGAGCATGACGCGTTTGCCCCTTACCATCTGGGCCCTTTTCTTTACCGCAATTCTTGGTGTATTGTCGTTCCCAGTGTTATTCTCCGGCTTTATCCTGCTTATTTTCGACCGTAACTTCGGTACGAGCTTTTACCTGAGCGATATTTTTATTAACGGTGTAGGTGCATTACCCAACGAAGGTGGTAGCGCCATTCTTTACCAGCATCTTTTCTGGTTCCTTGGCCACCCTGAGGTGTATATCATCATTCTTCCGGCGATGGGCATCGTATCAGAGGTAATGAGTACCAATGCACGGAAACCAATTTTCGGATATATGGCGATGCTGGGTTCACTTTTTGCGATCGCAGTGCTGGCCTTTCTTGTATGGGCACACCATATGTTCGTATCCGGTCTCAATCCGTTCCTGGGTTCATTCTTCGTACTGCTTACCTTGTTAATTGCCGTTCCGAGTGCCATTAAAGTTTTCAACTGGCTTACTACACTGTGGCGTGGAAACCTGCGCTTTACAGCTGGGATGTTATACTCGATCGGTTTTGTAAGTATGTTTATTTCAGGAGGTTTAACCGGGATTTTCCTTGGTAACTCGGCACTCGATATTCACCTGCACGATACCTACTTTATTATCGCCCACTTTCATATTGTAATGGGGGTTGCCGGCATCTTCGGTATGTATGCCGGTATTTACCACTGGTTTCCTAAAATGTTCGGAAGGTATATGAATAATACGCTTTCTTACATTCACTTCTGGGTTACCTTAGCTGGGGCTTACCTGATCTTCTGGCCAATGCACTACGAAGGTTTAGCCGGAATGCCAAGGCGCTATTACGAATACGCCAACTGGGAAAGCTTTAAAATGTTTAACGGATTGAACCAGTTTATCAGCGTAGTGGCAATCATTGTATTTGCGGTTCAATTGCTGTTCCTCTTCAACTTCTTCTACTCAATTTACAAGGGTAGAAAGGTAACTACACAAAATCCGTGGGGTTCAACAACATTGGAATGGACAACACCCATTATGCCGGGTCATGGTAACTGGGTTGGTGAAATACCGGAAGTTCATCGTTGGGCTTACGACTATGGTAAAGATGGTCATGAATTTATTTCGCAGACCACTCCCGTTGGGGCAGACGAGAGTACACATTAATCAGTTCTGCCTTGCGTTTAATGGCCAGGCAGCAATAATACCAATGCCCTGACTTATCGGGGCATTGTTTTTAAAATTGGGGTTGAGTTATGATGAGCAGATCAGAAGATATTTCGTCGAGTTTCAAGATTGCTGCCAAGGTGAAGGATTACTTTCAGCTAATCAAGTTTACCTTAAGTTTTACGGTAGTTTTTTCCTGTGTCATTTGTTACCTGCTCGCTCCTAACGTCGTTTACGATCTTAAAATGGTCATCCTGCTGTTTGTAGCCGGGATGCTTATTACCGGTAGTGCGAATGCCATTAACCAGGCCGTGGAGAAAGATACGGATGCAATGATGAAGCGGACTTCCAAGAGGCCTGTGGCAGATGGTAGAATGACGCAGACTGAAGCTTATGCTTTTGCCCTGATTGCGGGTTTGATTGGAGTGATGATGATGTGGAAGTTCTTCAACCTCTCATCTGCATTGTTGTCGGCATTGAGTTTGTTTTTGTACGCTTACATTTACACACCGCTAAAGAAGATAAATTCAATAGCAGTTCTGGTAGGTGCTTTTCCGGGGGCACTTCCCTGCCTGATTGGTTGGGTAGCGGGTGCCGATGAGTTCAGTGCGGGCGGATGGATATTATTTGCGATACAGTTTTTATGGCAGTTTCCGCATTTCTGGGCGATTGCCTGGGTTGCCCATGCCGATTACAGCAAAGCGGGTTTTAAATTATTGCCTGCCGACCGGGGGCCAACGAAATTTACGGCATTGCAAGCGGTAATGTATTCTTTGCTGATGTTACCTATCGGTTTGCTGCCTTACTTTTTTCAGATCTCGGGTGCTTTTAGTTTATGGATAGTGGTAGCCTGTAACATAGCAATGATCGTACAATCTGTACGTTTACTTATAAATATGGATGTAAAATCGGCACGCAGGGTAATGTTTAGCAGTTATATCTACCTGCCGATTGTTTTACTGGCTCTTTTAGCAGATAAGGTTAATTAACCGACCTTTTGAAAAATTGAATGAGATGATGGCAACATTGAGTGATCAGAGAAAGCGTATCCATCCACATAAATTTACCATGTGGATTGCCCTGGGAAGCATCGTAATGATGTTTGCCGGCTTAACGAGCGCTTATGTGGTGAAACGTAATCAAACCAACTGGCTTGAATTCGATCTGCCTGTGGTTTTTTGGTACTCTACTTTTGTGATCCTTGCCAGCAGTGCCACTATACACCTTGCGGGTAAAGCCTTTAAGGCCAGGGAAATGGCCCGCTATCGATCGTTGATGACCGTTACAATGGTTTTAGGATTATTATTTATTGCTTTACAGTGGGTCGGCTTTGCCTATGTTGGCCAGGCAGGCATAAAACTGATCGGCGTTAACAGCAACCCGGCGGCTTCCTTTCTGGCAGTGCTTACCGGTGTACATATGGCCCACGTTCTGGGCGGTGTAGTTGCGTTGGTTGTTTTGTTTTTCCGCGCTTATGCTGCCCGGCAAAAAAGCTATTCGAGTGTGCCGGTGGAGATTGTAAGCACCTATTGGCATTTCGTAGATGCACTCTGGATATATCTCTTCATCTTTTTTCACGTGGTGAAAGTATAGCAGAGGCAATTCTTTAAAACTGGCATTCATGGTTTTTAAGTTGATCACCCAATAAATTTGCATACCAAACTTAAACAGCAGACATGGCTACAACTACAATAACAACTGATACCAAGTGGTGGAGCGGGGGTAAAAGCCCATTCAATGTAGAGTACGGGAAATTGATGATGTGGTATTTTTTAATGAGCGATGCATTTACTTTTGGTGCCTTCCTGATTGCATACGGAACCATCCGGTTCAGCAGCACTGCCTGGCCCGATCCAAACGTTGTATTCCAGTCGTTTCCCGGACTCGGTAGTGGCTTGCCCCTCATGTTTGTAAGCTTAATGACCTTTATCCTCATCATCAGTTCGGTTACGATGGTATTGGCCGTGCGTGCAGGTCATGAAAGAAACAAAGCCGCAGTTGTTAAATATCTTATCTGGACGATCATTGGTGGACTGGCTTTTCTTAGCTGTCAGGCATGGGAATGGACTCACCTCCATCACGAAGGTGCCTGGTGGGGACGTAATCCTTTTCTGAACCAGGATGGAACGGAGTCTTCTACCAACTTCACTAATTTCTTCTTTACTATTACCGGTTTTCATGGTTTCCATGTTTTTTCCGGTGTGATTATAAACATCGTTATGCTTATAATGACCCTCATGGATTCTTTCGAAAAACGCGGACATTATCTCATGATAGAAAAGGCCGGTCTTTACTGGCACTTTGTAGACCTGGTATGGGTATTTGTATTTACCTGCTTTTATCTAATCTGATTGGACGTTAACTGTAATAAACATTTCAAAAGATATGGAACATCAACTTACGGCCGATGCCGGGCATAGCGAAACCGGAAAGAATGAAATAAGAAATGTCACGATAATATTGTCTGTACTTACGCTTGTTGAGCTTGCACTCGGCTTTCTTATGTACAAGTCATTTCCCGAAGAGGGTTTTGTGCGTTCGCTTATTAAAGGAATAATCATTATCCTCATGCTGGCAAAGGCATTTTACATCGTTTCTTACTTTATGCATCTTGGGCACGAGATACGTAATCTCATCATGACGATTGTTGTTCCCCTGTTGCTTTTCGTTTGGTTTATCATTGCCTTTTTGTACGATGGCCATTCTTTCAAAAAGAACCGGCTTACCTACGACAGGTATAAAGTAGAAAAATCCCAGACACAGGCTCCTGCTCCTGCTAATCACAACGAACATAGGGAAGAACATAAGGCACCTACGGCGCAGTAAGTCATTGTATTTTAATAATATTGTATGTTCTGAAACCATCGCCGCACGCGATGGTTTTTTTTAAACCATGAGGAAGCGAACATGTCGAAGAAAGCCTTGCTAGCCTTGCTGTTAGCACTATTGATTCCGGTAATTTGTTATTTTTTAGTAAAGTGGAGTAGCGAAAAAGCTGTGGTCATGCCGCGTAATTTTTATTACGATACCGTGGTTGAAAACGTTTCTGATGGTAAAAAAACAAGCGATACGGTCTGGCATAAAACTGCCAATGTTACCCTTATCAATCAATTAGGCGATACGGTAAGCCTTTACGATATCAAGGGAAAGGTAATTGTTGCAGACTTTTTTTTCACCCGATGCCCATCCATTTGTCCGAACCTAACTCGTAATATGGCTCGTTTACAACAGTCTTTTTCACACTACAACCAGGGGCGAAAGGTGGTAGACTCTTCTATTGTGCGTTTCATCTCTTTTAGCGTCGATCCCACGCGCGACTCGGTGCGCGCGCTTAAAAATTATGCTGATCGTTTTGGCGTCGATCACGATAACTGGTGGCTATTGACCGGTCCGAAAAAAACTATTTACGATTTTGCCCTCAATGAACTTAAAATGGGTCTTGTAGACGGAGAAGGAGTGGATACCGCCTTTATGCATACCGAAAAGTTTGTGCTGCTCGATCGCGAGTATAAGGTACGCGGCTATTACAATGGGCTCGATACCACTTCACTCTCGCGCCTGGCCGAAGATATCGGTTTGTTAATGCTGGAAAAAGACAAAAGCAAAAAAAGAAATCTTTTCAGAAAATAGAATCAAATGACCTCCATTGCTGAACAATATCCGGCGCCATCCATACACCGTAACGACAAAAAAGCATATCTCTTAATCGGTGTGTTTTCTTTTGTTGTCTTTACCGCTATCGTATTGTTAGGCAGGTACAAGCTTAATGTCGATCCGGGTTTCGACGTACACATTTTTGCAGGCATTAATGCAATCCTCAATAGCACCGTGGCGGTATTGCTGGTGGCGGCATTTGTTGCAGTAAGGCAGCGAAAATACCAGCTGCATAAAAAGCTCATGTACGCAGCTCTTATTCTTTCAGTACTATTTCTTATTTTTTATATTGCGCATCACCTGTTATCAGCCGATACCAAATATGGTGGGGCAGGCGCTATTCGTACAGTGTATTTCGTTATTCTTATTACCCACATTTTTCTTGCTGCCATCATCCTCCCCTTTATTTTATTAACGGCTTACAGGGCGCTTACAGCCCAGTATTCCGCGCATCGTAAGCTTGCCAGGTATACGTGGCCATTATGGCTTTATGTGGCGGTTTCAGGCCCCGTCGTCTATTTAATGATCAGGCCTTATTACGTGTAGATTTTTTTTGGACCGGGCATCGGAGCCCTGTGGCTACATCGTTGCGTCGCACACTTGTACCGACGAATCATTGGTCGTCCTAATAAAACAGGGGCATTCATGCCGCCGGGCTGAAAATAGTTTATGCCACTTTTTCTCTGTACCCTTTTTTGATCATCATTACTGCAACTCTAAAACCGGATCCCAAAACAACTCTTTAAAGTTTTTTACCTGGTCATCAACCACAATGATTCCCTCCCTTTCTAATAATTCCTGCATTTGTTCAGGTGGCGAAAAATGCATTTTCCCGCTTAGCAATCCAACCCGGTTTACCACCCGGTGAGCAGGCACTTTGGGTGTAGCTGTAAAACTCGCATTCATAGCCCAACCTACCATCCTCGACGATGAACCGGTACCAAGATATCTGGCGATCGCACCGTAGTTAGTCACACGCCCCTCCGGAATTTGTCGAACAACGTCCCACACATCCTGGAAAAAGGAATAATTTTTTGATGGCCCCTGCAAAGGAAGTTCTGTGTCAGCCTTCTTACTTTTGCCCGGCTTTTTCTCCATTCAGCTAAAGGTTTTGGTTATTGCGGTTGTTGTTATAGTATCGTTCATCTAAAAGAGATATGCCGCAAAGTGAATGATTATGGCCCACACGCATGTAAGCACCAACAATGTTGAGCGGTGAGTGCTTCTTATTCGGCTAACAACCGCACACCCGCGTCGGCTACACTTCATGTTCATGCCCGTTACCGCTATTTCTTAACGCCAGCAAGGCCCTTCGCCTGGGCTCTGGTACTTTGGCATACTGGTACGGACAATGCTTGCAACCGTTGCCGCAACAGTACCCACGGCGTAAGAGGTATTCAGCGGTAAACACCATATAACCCTGGCTATTGAAATAATAATCAGACCCCTCCTTCAGATTCATGTTCAATGGTAAATTGTTTTAGCTGTTCATCCTTATCAAGCGTAAGAGGCGCATCTATGCGGAAACTGATATAAAAAATGCGATTGCTTTTCGCAATGTCGAGCCCTTCATAATGCGTTTTGATCTTCAATTCTTCACTGATGGCGGGTGTGGCATAAATGTCGTCGCTGTGTGCGAGCACTTCAAGGTTATATATTTCTGCAACTTTTAAGGTGAATTCGTACAACACCGGGCTATCGGTTTTGAGATGGATTACACCGTTTTTGGCAAGTATCTGCTGGTACAACCGCAAAAAGCGCGGATGCGTTAGCCTTTTTTTTGCACGTGATACCCTCAGTTGCGGATCGGGAAAAGTGATCCAGATCTCATCGATTTCGTTCGCTTCAAAATATTCATTGATCCTTTCTACCTGGCTTCTCAAAAAAGCAACGTTATGTAAACCTTCATCGATCGCAGTTTTTGCGCCGCGCCACATTCTATTGCCTTTTATATCTACGCCGATGAAATTACGGTTCGTAAACAATCGCCCAAGTCCTACGGCATACTCGCCCTTGCCACAAGCCAGTTCCAGTGTAATGGGATTGTTGTTCTTAAAAAAAGCTGCCCAATTTCCCTTCATATCTTCCGGGTACTCCAATACGTTTCCGAACGATTTTATTTCAGCAAAGCGCTGTAGTTTTTTCTGAGCCATAACCGCAAAAATAGCGTTTAGCGGTATTGGAAAGAGACTGAGATTATGCTTTAACCTTGTTAAATACGATTAGGAGAGAATGGGGGCATCGCTTTATATTTATGTTTCTTAATAATTCTATCATGACATACCAGGCAGACCTAAACCGTTACCAGTCGATGTTATACCGACGTTGCGGTAAAAGCGGGGTTTTACTACCGGCAATATCACTAGGTCTTTGGCAAAACTTTGGCGAAGTGGATGCCATTGCCAATTGCAGAGATATTGTAAAGACAGCTTTTAATCATGGCATTACACATTTCGACCTCGCCAATAATTATGGGCCACCATCCGGAGCTGCCGAACAAACGTTTGGAAGAATTTTAAAAGAAGATTTAGCGCCATATCGAGATGAACTATTTATTTCTACCAAAGCCGGATATCTAATGTGGGATGGCCCTTATGGTAATTGGGGCTCAAAAAAATACCTTGTGGCAAGCCTCGACCAAAGCTTGAAAAGGTTAGGGCTGGAGTATGTAGATCTTTTTTATCATCATCGGCCCGATCCCGATACCCCGCTTGAAGAAACCATGACTGCCCTGAATTTGATGGTCAGGCAGGGTAAAGCCTTATATGTAGGGATTTCTAACTATGGACCTGCCGAAGCCGCTAAAGCTATAAAAATATTGAGGGAGTTAGGCACTCCATGTTTGATCCACCAACCAAAATATTCCATGCTGGTGCGAACACCCGAAGACGGATTGCTGGATCTTCTTGAGCAAGAAGGGGTGGGATGTATTGCTTTTTCTTCACTTGCGCAAGGTTTGCTGACCAACAAATATCTATCGGGGGTACCTGCCGACTCACGCGCAGGAAGAGGTTTACCCAATGGCGCTATCACCACCTCGGGTATTACCGAAGAAACCATTGCACGAGTACGATTGCTAAATGAGGTAGCAGAGAGTAGAAACCAAAGCCTTGCACAAATGGCTTTATCGTGGATACTGAAGGACAGCCGGATAACTTCCCTTGTTTTAGGAGCAAGCAAGCCGGCTCAGGTTATAGATGCATTAACAGCACTTTCCAACATAACATTTACACATCAGGAATTAAAACAAATCGATTTGATTCTTGCGTAATCAATTTCAGCCCGAAATGAGCAGCCTTAATATCATTTTCCCCTTGAACAGATTATAAAACACTCGGCTAATTACACCTGAAATGCCCTGTTTAATCGTTTCACTAAAAACAATTAGAAAAAATTTATAGTATTTATACTATTGTAAAAGTATTTTTACGATATTTAACCCGGTTTTTCATAGAATATTGGATTAAACGGGGCTGGATTTTTATCCTGGCCCTTTTTTTATTTTCAGGCCATTACTCCCTCGCACCAACCTCCACTACCTTTTGCTTGATAACTATAGCTTTAACCTTTATGCGTTAAACAGGTTTGATAACTTTGAACCTGCAAGGGTATTGCGTCAACGCCGGTTCATAATATAAACAAGTGAACCTAAATGCCCTTTTAGCGTTACTACATCGCCTTCAATTTAATAAGTCAGCATATGAAAAAAGATAAACACCTGGTGTTTACAGTAGCCTTATTATTATCATGCAATACTATGCTACTGGCAAATCCTGGTAAAGATCCGAAGCCGGCTACAAAGCAAAAATTTATCGACAGGACGAATATGGATCTCACTGTTAAGCCGGGTGATAATTTTTACCTTTTTGCAAATGGCACCTGGATCAGAGACAACCCCGTTCCGGCCAGTAAAACCCGTTGGGGAAGCTTTGATATGTTACGTGAAGAAAGCTCCCGGCGCCTACGAACTTTACTAGAGCAAGCGGCCGCCAATACGGCAAAGGGCCGCCACACGCAAATGATCGGTGATTTTTACCTGAGCGGTATGGATAGCAATACCATCGAACAACGATACATTACTCCCATAAAACCTGATCTCGACCGCATTGCGGATCTAAAAAACACGCAGGCGGTGATAAATGAGATAGCTCAATTGAGAACATTGGGTTATGGTCCCGCGCTGTTTGGAATGGGCGTAGCACCTGACCGGAAAAACGTTAACCGTTATCTGCCACAGCTTAGCCAGGGAGGAACTACCTTACCCGATCGCGATTACTATGTAAAAGATGATGTGCGAAGCATGCGTATCAGGGAAGCCTATCGAAAATACCTGCAGGCACTTTTTACGCTGGCTGGGGAAAATGGTGCAACGGCCAACCTTAGTGCAGACGCGGTGATGCGTATAGAAACTGCCTTGGCTAAAGCACAATACAGCCGCGTAGAAATGCGTGACCCATACAAATTATACAACAAGTTTGCTGTTAAAGAACTGGCTTCATTGACCCCTTCGCTGAACTGGAATAACCTGTTTATCCAAATGAAGGTCACAGGCGCCGACACCGTGCTGGTCAATAATCCTAATTTTTTGAAAACCGCTGATATCCTGTTATCCGCCATTGCTTTACCTGACTGGAAAAGTTACCTGCGCTGGAATGTGCTAAAAGCGGCTGCACCTTATCTCAGCAGCCGCTTTGTTGATGAAAATTTCAGGTTCACCCAGGTGCTTACAGGTCAACGTGAGCCAACCCCACGTTGGCAGCGTATGGCAACCGTACTCGACAATTCATTGGGCGAAATGCTCGGACAGCTTTATGTTGAACAATATTTTAAGCCGGAGGCAAAGCAAAGGATGATGGAGTTGGTGAATAATCTTGCTGCAAGTTTCGAAGAAAGAATAAAGCGGCTCGACTGGATGAGCGATGCTACCAAAAAGCGGGGCATCGAAAAACTAAAGGCTTTTACAAAAAAAATAGCCTATCCCGATAAATGGAAAGAATACCAGGGCGTAGTGATAAAAAAGGATGACTTCTTTGGCAATATTCGTAGGGCGAACGAATGGGAATACAATGAAATGGTAAACCGCATGGGAAAGCCGGTTGACCGTACCCAATGGAGTATGACCCCGCCGACCATTAATGCCTATTATAACTCGAGCAATAATGAAATCGTTTTTCCGGCTGCTATACTTCAGTTTCCCTTTTTTGACTTTGCAGCCGACGATGCCGTAAACTACGGCGGCATTGGAGCGGTTATCGGCCATGAAATGACACATGGCTTCGACGACCAGGGTCGCCAGTTTGCTGCCAACGGTAACCTCGAAGACTGGTGGACAAAAGAAGATGCCGATAAATTCAAAATGCGGGCAGATCAGGTAGTAAATCAATACAATGCCTTTACCGTTTTGGACACCATACATGTTAACGGCAAACTCACTCTTGGTGAAAACCTCGCCGATCTTGGCGGATTAAGCATTGCCTACGAAGCTTTTACAAAGACTAAGCAATTTAAAGAAGGCAAAAAGATCGATGATTTTACGCCTGCACAGCGTTTCTTTTTAGGTTGGGCGCAAGTTTGGCGAAGCAATGCTTTGCCCGAAACACAGGCACAGCTTATTCTTACCGATTCGCACTCGCCTGGTATGTTTCGTGCCAATGGCCCCGTACAGAACATCGATGCCTGGTACGAAGCCTTCAACGTTAAACCCGGAGATAAAATGTATAAGCCAACTGCAGAGAGAATACGTGTTTGGTAAATTCCGCTAACAAGCGCAGCAGCTGGGCTGCGGCCGCAAATTAAAATCAGGCAAACAAAAAAGCCTCAACATCGTTATGATATTGAGGCTTTCTAAGCTGTAGGGGGAGTACAGCAACCTTATTTTATTACTTTTGCATTAATTGTACTTTTTAATCTAAAACCTGCTCTGGGCAAAGGTTTCATTTCATCACCTTTACAACAATTGTAAAAAGGTGTAAAGTTTTAGGGACACTTTTAGGGACACTGGCTATATTTGCCGTGATTAATTGTTTTTAGGTATGCCTCGCAATCCGGAAGTGAACTTTTATTTGAAACCGACCGACGCCGAAGGCAAGGCTTTAATCTTTCTCAATTTCAAATACAGTGGCCAGCGGCTATTTTTCTCATTTGGCGAACGGATTAAGCCTTCCGAATGGAACGGTAAAAAGCAGCGGCCCAAACGAAGGGAATTTACAACGGCCGACGGTGGTCATTCTCTCGCGGATCTTCTGGATAATTTGAAGCGTGTTTGTGAAACTGCTTACATCGCCGAAAAAAGAAAAGGCATCCCGGCGCCGGCAGCACTCAGAAAGCACTTGGAAAATTTCTTGAACCAAAATCTTAATGATGATGATCTGGACGATCAGCCAAAGGGGTTGTTTGTTCTCATAGATCGATTTATCAGAGGAGAGATCAAGAACAAAGGAAAAGACAAAAGTCAAAACACTCTGGACAATTATCACGCTGTTAAACAGCACTTATTAGCTTACCAGGCAAAGCAAAAGGTCAAGCTCACCTATGATGGTATAACACTTGACTTCTTTTATAGCTACGTATCGTTCTTGAAATCGCTTAAAAATCAAAGATGCGAGCCTATCTCGCAAAACACGATTGCAAAAGATATTCGTCTTTTAAAAGTGTTCATGGCTGAAGCTGTTGATCTGAAGTACACTACCAATCTTGAGTTCAAACATAAAAAATTCACTATTGAGGAAGTCGAAACTGACGCCGTGTATCTCACCGAGGCAGAAATAGTGCAGCTTTACCAGTATGATTTTGCCGGGCACAAAAAGCTTGAGCAGGTCCGGGATCTATTTGTATTTGGCTGTATGGTCGGCCTGAGATTTTCAGACTATTCGACTATCAAGCGGGAAAATATTGTCGAGATGGAAGGGGACCGGTTTATCAAGTTGATCACGGAAAAAACGAAAGAGTTGGTTATTATCCCCTGTGATTCGATTGTACTGGAAATACTGGACAAATACCGATCAAATCATAACAGTCTTCCTCATGCCCCGTCAAACCAGAAATTCAATGACTACATAAAAGAGGCGGCCGAAAAGGCAGGGCTTACTGAAATTGGGAGACTTGCCACAAACCCGGATTGGCCTTTACATCAGTGCATTTCGTCACACACAGCCAGGCGGAGCTTTGCAACTAATCTCTATCTTCAGAGCTATCCGATTCCGGAGATTATGAAGATCACCGGGCACAAAACGGAAAAGGCTTTTATGAAGTACATTCGAGTTACAAAATTGGATGCAGCCAAGCGACTCAGCCAGCACATGAAAAAAAGGTGGTCGGAGAAGATGTTGAGGGTAGCATAAGCAATCAAAGCAAACCTAAGCAACCATGGCAAAGAAAACAGAAAAAAGGACTGAAAAAGAGGAGCCGGATGAGTATGATCTAACTGGCTCAATAAAAAAATATATTCTTCTATTTATTATCGTCACAATAGCTATAGTTCTCGCGTACATAATCCGTTTTATTTCAACTGGGTGGTCATCTGATCCAGCCGACTGGGGAGTGTTCGGGGATTATTTAGGAGGCGTATTAAATCCAATTATTTCGTTCATCACTTTATTAGTAACTGTTAGAATAGCAATTCTTCTTCATAAAATTGAGAAAGCAAATCATAAAGAGGGGGTTCATAGTCAGGTCAAACCGGTTTTTATAATAGAGGGTCGCGATTTTTATTCAGCAGATATTTCTGCAATTGGACCCACCGTTATGGACGACTATTACAGCTATAAGGTACCTGAAGCCCCAGCTAGGTTTTGGGACCAACTAAGACAGCCACCTTTTTACATCCGACTTGCCAATGTCGGTTTAGGTATTGCGACAAGAACCGAAGCTTCGTGGGAAATAAATTTGCAAAGATGCAAGGACGTTATTGAGTTTGATCATGACAATGTAAAAGTTTCTTTGAACACCTATGGTGATGATTGGCATTGGATGGAGTATAATCTACCTGGTAAAGAAAGTGGGAGAGCAAGGTTTTTAAGCAAGGATCGAACATGGATTGGAATTGTAAGCCATCAAAACCAGCATACTGAAGTCGAAGTTCCGGACCATATAATTACGGCTTTTAAATTATTTAATTTACGACGAAGAGCTACTTCCGATGGTCTCATTTTCCCTGAAATCGATCTTGTATTTACTTTTAGAAATATTTACAGTCAAATTTTAACTGTGAAGTTTAAAATTTGGCTTAGGCCCATTCACGACTATGACGAACTATCACTTTATAGAATTTCTGCAAGCGAACAAGAACCTTTTCAATAATGTTTATTTAATGAGAGCATTTTATATAATGACACTTACGACGTTTTTAATGGCCTGCACAAACCAGCGTAACAAAATCACTAAACATCAAATTACAATTAACAAGGAGCGCAACGAACTTTTGCAATACAAGGTTAAGCGCGGAAATGATATAATGGCCTATGCCAAGGACACGGTCGAATTGTACCGGGTGAGAGACAGCATTATTGCTGTTGATAAGCAACTACAGGCCGAGTATGACTCATTGGAAGTTGTGAAATCCAGGCTTTAAAGTAGTCGCCGAATATTGTGGGAATAGTTGGGGAGTGTTTCGACGATCGATCGTCGAAAGATCGTCGAAAGGTATTTTATCAATAGTCGATAGAACTAACTGTCCTAACGATATCCTTCTTAAACGATTACTTTCGGCCGCATGCTAAATCCAATTCAGTTTTGATGCTATCAAGTTCTATTTCAGAGGCGATCGAATAAAGAAATTGCTTAACAATAAATATGATACGGGTTATTATTTCAGGCGACCAAAATACATTGACATTTGTCCAGACAGCTTTGTTGTCCATCAGCCCTTGGTTTATAAAGAAAAGTCGCACCTTCTCATAATTATCATTTTCACTTTTAACAGCCTCCGCTGTATCATTTTCAGCGTTGGGTGAACTTATCTCCCTATGAGTCAGGCCATGGGCGGTATTGTTACGAAGTATGAAGAGGGCGTCGATATATGCATATTCATTATAATCTTCCAAGCGCTTGCGAAACTTTTTAGCCCACCTATTTTTTTTGGGTTCCCACGTTTTTTCTGACAAAATAGCGTTTTTGAAATGCTGTCTTTGGTCATTGGCAAATAAAACATCAGTGACGAAACCTTCGACAACAATTGCCAGGTTATTTATAACTGTAATCCCAAAGCCATCCCAAATACTTCCCTCTATTGGCTGATGAAGTGTCCTTTTCGTGAATTTAAGTATGGCCGGCCATAAACGAGTTGCATTTACAGACTTACCTCCATCATGACCTTCATGATATTCAACGTTAATGAAGACGTTACTCATAACAGCTGTATTTAGGTTGCTATAAAAAGTAGCAAAATTTAGAAAAATATTTTAGTAATAGTTTGTTCAATGTTTTTTTATTTACTTAGTTTTGTTTTATCACAAGCGGTGAATGCTTACGTTTAGCTGACACTGTGGACTGGAGAACGAACACTCTTAAAACCACTGTTATCATTCGTCTCCAAATCATCAACAACTCCGAGGCCTGAGGGCCTAATACTCCGGCGGTCACTCCGCGTCAATGCTCGTTAGCAGCTTAGCTAGCACCCCTCCAAAACACTTTCCTTTATGGAAACTATTAAATGTAGCGCCTGATCAGCTACGAACAATGCTCACCAGTATTGTAGTTGAGGCCATACGCCCCTTCGCAACCGCGCTAATTCAGAAGAATGAAAGTGAGCTGCTCTCTATTGACGAAGCATGCGATTTTACAGGATTAGCGAAATCTACCATTTACAAACTCGTTTTTGATCGTAAGATCCCCTACCAAAAGCAACGCAAAAAGCTTTTATTTTCTAAAGAACAATTAAAGGTCTGGCTAGATCGGAAGGAGGTAGTATCGTGAATAATAATGCACTACCTCAAATGTTCCTACCGGTATCCGTTGCAGAATTTACGGAGCAACTTCTTACAAGGTTTCGCCCTATTATTCGCGAAGAAATCATTGCAGAGAGGACCGCGGAGCTGATGCAGAAATTTATATCCCAAAAGGAGGCCTGTGAAATGTTTCAGCCCAAAATATCCCGGGTAACACTGAATAAATGGTGTAATGACGGGCTGCTGAAAGATTACCGCCTTGGCGCCAGGATCTACTTGAAATACGGCGAAGTGCTACAAGCAGCAAAGCATTTATCCAGGTATAAAAAAAGCCCCCAGGGTACTGCCTCGCAGGCTTAAAAAATTTTCAGCACAAAGTAAAGTTAGCCTCATCATGGGAAAGAAACAAGCTTACTACTTCCCCCATTTTCTCAACGCGCGAAACGATAATAAGGTTTTGAAATTAAGAAGAGTTTTAGGTATTGAAGGCTACGGGATCTTTTTTATGCTTCTTGAAGTCTTGAGAGAGCAGAATGATATGAGATATCCTTTATCTGGTCTATCAGAACTAGAATTTGACTTTAGGACCTCCAAAGAAAAGATCGGTACCGTAATTCACGACTATGATCTTTTTAAGATTGATAATGACAACTTCTTCAGCCCTCGGTTAATCGAATACATGCAACCTTATTTTGAAAAGTCTGAACGGGCAAGAGTCGCAGCGAATAAAAAATGGGAATTAGCAAATGCAGATGCAAATGGTATGCAAATGCATCCTAAAAATCATGCAAATGCAGATGCAATTAATAAATTAATAAATGAATCAATAAATAAAGATAGTAAGGGCGAAAATTCGCCTCCCCCTAAAACACCGACTACAGGTAAAAGAGAAAAAGAAGCTCTTTTAGCCGAAAAGCAGGATCAATTCCTCCAAACCTTGCAAGCTTACTCAAACGAGTATTCAAAAGAATTGATAGAATCCTTTTTTGAATACTGGAAAGAGCCCAATAAGTCAAAAACGAAAATGAGGTTTGAAATGCAGGATACCTGGGACCTCCAACTCAGGCTTACACGATGGGAGAAAAACAACTACAAGTTTGGGAAGCCACCTACACAAATTGAAAAAAGCCAATTCTCACACGACATAACCCTACTTTCATGACAAGCGAACTTACACTCCAAACCCCACTTCATTCCCTAACGTTAGAAGCTCAGATACTTGGAACACTGCTAATGGAACCGCGCATGCTCGAAACGGTTCTGCCAATCCTGAAGGTGGATGACTTTCACTCCCCGGTGAACCAGGTGATTTACAATACTGTCTTGCAGGTATTCAATGATAACGTCATGCTCGACGAGATTTTGCTTGTTGAAAGATTATTAGCGCAGCCACATCGGGGACACGGGAGCTTTAAAAATCAACTTGAATACGTGGGTGGCCCTGTTTATATAATTGGATTAACAAAGAAGGTTACAAGCTCAGCAAATATTCGCGAACACGCCTTTCCAGCACAGTGGGATCCGAAGCTTGGAATTCACGTGACTTGAAGTCGCGGCC
>JADMIO010647433.1_pt1 | contig 39131 bp, 34 predicted proteins | sample 8958161 | NCBI WGS metagenome assembly JADMIO01 (sample SAMN16585339, study PRJNA669376) | soil metagenome | isolation source: Crop rotation soil | place: USA: Cullars Rotation, Alabama | collected 2011 | reverse complement strand
GTGACCGCGAGTAAAAAATACCAGCGCGCAACCGAAGCATTGGTGATCCACATTTTGGCGCCGTTAATCACATAGTCATCGCCCTTTTTTACAGCCGTCGTTTTAATTCCGGCGACATCCGAACCTGCGCCCGGCTCCGTCACGCAATAAGCGGCCATACAACATTCCGAGGTAAGCTGTCCGAGAAATTCTTTTTTTTGAGCGTCAGATCCGCCGACTACCACGGGTGCTGCTGCTAAATTATTGGCTTCAAGGGCCGTGGAAACTCCGGAACATCCCCAAGCAAGTTCTTCGGAAAGAATGGCGGAATCTTGCACACTCATTCCCGCGCCTCCGTAAGCTTCAGGCACATGACCGTTCAGAATGCCGGCATCAAAAGCAAGTTTCGCAAGTTCATGAGGATATTCGCCCGTTTCATCCAAATGTTGCGCACGCGGGCGAATTTCTTTTGCTGCGAATTCATGAGCAAGTTTTGAGAGGGCTTCTTGTTCCGGCGTAAAATCAAATGAGATCATGGATATAGATTTCTCAAAGATGAGCGCGGCTGTATAGTTGTTTAAATGAACCGCTGGACAATATTATTTGTATGGGCACTTTTTTCATCGTGCGCAGCATCAAAAAAGGCTGATTTAGAAAAATCGATGGAGACTTATGTGCGCTCTCTTATTCGTGGTGATGATGCGACGGCGGTCGCTTTCGTGTTGCCCAAGCATCAAGGTGAATTCACAAAAAATTTAGACACCCTTCGCGCGTGGCATGTCTCGAATGCGGAAGTGAAAACTATTTTTCCAGATGAAGAGATGAAATCTGCTGTGGCTTCTGTCGCCTTCGAATTTTATTCGGATGCTGATGGCCAAGTGAAAAGCGTCAAAAGATATTTTCGCTGGGAATTCAATGAGAAAATCAACGCGTGGCAACTCGCGGATGGAAAACCCTACGGCGTAAATTAAAAAGGAGCTTTTCAGCTCCTTTTTTCATTTCACATTTTTAGTCGATACTTAAAACGGAATATCAGCGTCCGCGCTAATATCTGGCGCATTCAAATCGGGGAGTGGTTCATCCATCGGGGCACCCGCACCCATGCTTGCGCCTTTATCCGCGGCACGATCCAAGAATTGAACGGTGCCGGCGACCACTTCGGTCGTATATCTTTTGTTTTTATCTTTATCTTCCCACTGCCGGGTTTGAAGTCGGCCTTCGAGATAAACTTGTCGACCTTTGGTGAGGTATTGCGAACAAAGTTCGGCAATTTTTCCCCACACTACAATGCGATGCCATTCGGTTCGCTCTTGTTTTTGTCCGCCTTTATCCATCCAATTTTCACTGGTGGCGATATTAAAATTGGTCACAGCTACACCTTGTTGGGTGTAACGGATTTCGGGATCTCCTCCCAATCGTCCTAAAAGAATTACTTTGTTCACGCCTGACATAGTGGTTTTTCCTTTCTCGTACCGATACTTTTAGCTAAACAGAGTTCCTTGAACCTTGTTATGTCTAGCCATGACCGATGTCCATGGTTTTTAAAATGGCTCCCTCGGCCCTCTCTTCTCTTTACTTTCTTGGTCACCATTCCCCATTTATTAGCCTGGTGCACATATGTTCTTTGTCGAGCTTGGTCCGATAAAGCGCTCGCCATGAAGATCAAAAAAAAGTGGTGCGTGAGATCCGTAGCGATTCATGAAATTAAGGTGGCTCATCGCGGAACTTTTAAAGGTGACCCGTCGGATCTCAAGGGAATGATCATCGTCAGCAATCATCAAAGCATTGTGGATATCATGGTGACGATGTCTGAATTTTCTGCCGAGACCAGTTTCCTCGCAAAAAAAGAGCTGAGCTTATTTCCCATTTTTGGTTGGGCTGCGCGACTTTGCGGAACTTTTTTTATCGATCGTTCTCGAGGAACTCAAAACGAGGAATTGGGTTTGCTGCGAGCGCATCTCGCGCGCGGAGGAAATATTTTTATTTTTCCTGAAGGTACTCGTTCTGCCGATGGGCGATTGCTTCCATTTAAAAGAGGCGCTTTCGTTCTCGCCATTCAAAATCAAGTGCCGGTAGTCCCTGTGACTTTGATTGGAACCAGAGAAATTTGTCCAAAAAAAAGCCTGGCGATTGGATCGGGCGAAGTCACCATGTTCGTGGATGAACCCATTACCACCACGGGTCTGGGCAGTATGGATCGTTTTGAACTCTCGGAAAAGGTTCGCGGCATTATTGAGGAAAATCTGAAGTCGTCTTGAAAAGCCCCCTAAAAACCGGGATCATAAGAGAGTGGTTCGTCTTCCGCTTTTTCTCACCGCATTTTTGATTCTCTCTTCTACGTCACTTGTTGCGCAAAGCGTTAAGCGGCTCGGGATCATCGATATTGAAACCGATATTTTAACAGACACCGATAAAGCCACTCTCGTTCAATTTTTAAAAGATCGTTTCAGCAAAGAACGAATGTTCACTCTCATTTCTGATCAAGAACTCGAGGATGCACTTGTAGAACCGAATCGCTTGCAAGCACAGGTCGAGCAACTCAAGAGTGAACATCAAAATCGTCTGAACGAATTGCGAGCTCACTTTGAAGAAGCGCAAAAATATTATCAGGCTTCACAATTTGAAGAGGCCATCAATCTTTTAGAAAGTAGTTGGGGCGCGCTTAAAACAGCGAGTTTGGTGATGGATCCCGCTTTCCCTCCTGAAATTTTGAAGCTGCTTGCGGCATGTTATTTTTTTATCGGTAAAGAAGGAAAAACTCAGGAGGCTTTCGCGACTTTATTAGATTTAGATTCGGATGCGCTTCTCAGTACTCAGAAATTTCCACCGGTATTGCAGGAAATTTTTGCGAAGGTAAAAAAACAAAAACGATTTGCTTATCGAGTGTGGCATGCGGATTCAGAAGTTCATGGCATTCGAGCTAATCTTTTGGGTTTTCCGATTCGTTTTCAGGATTCCCAAAAAATTTCTTTCAGTCTTCCGCTCGAACATCCCATCTTAAACTCGCAAGTCTTAGTGATCGAAAAAGAAGGTTATTTGCCTTTGGTGCTCTCTCTTAAATCTTTGCCCAAAGACCTTCATTGGCAAAGTCTCAAAGAAAAGCGCACAACGACGAAAGGACTTTTCCGACCGATCGGTGGAAATACGGCTTCCCCTGAACTTAAAAATTTAATTTCTAAACTGAATTTACAAATGGTGCTTTTAGCGTCGGTCGGACGAGATTCAGCGGGAAGATGGTTCGTTCGTGGTCAGCTCATGGAAGAACCCACTGGGCAAACGACAGCGATTGTTCAAAAAAATAATCGCGCTATACGAGATGCACTAACGGAAATGAGTAACGATTTATTGGCTTTTGTTTCACCCGAAGGCTCGCTCATGCAGGCTCCGCGTGCGCCCGCAAACGCAGTGCAAAATCCATACCGGCGCCCCACAGCACCACTTACAAAATCCTCAGAACCCAATATAGAGGCGTCCAATGTCCCTTTTTATAAAAAATGGTGGTTTTGGAGCATCGTGGGAGTTGCCGCGGTTGGAGCGGGGGTGGGCACCTATTTCCTCCTAAAACCTGAAGATGAGTTAAAATTTGAGGTGGTGGGTCCGTAATCGCGATGCGTCGAAAATCTGTCTCGCTTTTTACATTTTTGATTTTTGGAACTCAGCTTTTGAGTTCATCGCCGGGTTTTGCTGTGCCGGCGGGAACGAAAGTGCGCGACTTCCGAACATCTAACCAAAAAGCGGCATTGCTTGGCGTACTTTCTGAATTCGTGGATGAAACCCAAGAAAATCGGATTCTAGAAGAAATGCGCAAGTCCATTAATCGCTACACACGAAGTTATGGCAGCTCTTCGATTGCGTCCTTTAATTTAGGACAAAATCCCGGCAAGAAATTTTTTAAGCCCATCCCGCCAGAAACTCCAATGGATGAGAATCAGAAAAAATTTCTGCAATCCTCGGGAAAAGACAATGCTTTTGAAATTGTGGTTCTTGGCGTTTTGCGAGTCGAAGGCGAAGAAGTCGGAAGCGAATTGCAACTCTACGATCTTCGAACAGATACGCGCTCGCAAATCATTTCCACAAAGATGAATGCGAAAAATGAAATTCTTGAAATCGAGAAACAGATTTTTAAACTGATGAACTTTCTCGATCAAGAGGGTTTCGTCGGTGCCACGTCTCAAGATTTTTTAGAAATGCCCGCCAATCTTCAAAACGACGCTCAGGCGAAAGCGAGCGCAAATCTCAATCCAGAGGCTCAAGATCAGGCCGTGAATCCGAATGACTTAAGCGGTGGATTTTTGGCTGGCGGTGAAGTCGTAGGCGGAGAAAAAACTCCGTTTTGGGAGTCCTGGTGGTTTTGGAGCATCATCGGCGGAACTGTTCTCACTGCCGGTGGATTGTCTTATTATTTCATTGCGGTCGACAAACCTAAAGAAAACGCAAACGTCGGCTTTCAATTACCTTAAAATTTTATTTTAAATCCTGGCAGAGAACTTGGGCACGTTCGTTGCCTTTGACGTCGATCATGCCTTGGTAATTGCGGGAACTGGTTTGGCAGCGAACTAAGTGCCGCCCTTGTTTGAGAGAAATTCCACGCGCTTTAGGGCCTGGCACGGTTCCAAAGGATTGGTTGTTGATAAATAATTGCGCAAAACCTTCGCTGGGAGCGATGACGTCGATCAACCCAGAGGGAAGTTCAACAGGCTTAGAGACAACCTTAGGAGTTGGCTTAGGCGCTGGGGGCTTTGAGATTTTGGGAGGAGGTTTTATTTTTTTCTTTTCGGGTTCTTTCTTCGGTTCTTTTTTGGATTCTTTTTTTGGCGTGACGACTTTTGATTTTTCTTTGCGTGGCTTGTTTTCCACTTTGGGTAATTCCGGTGCCGGTTTTTCTTCGTCATTCAACTGATCCAGCACGTTTCGCGGCAATGGATTCGGAGGCTCGGGTTGATTCAAAATTTCTTGAACTTGATTCGAAATGGGTTTGCTTTCCTCAGCGGGAGGATGGGGTTGAAAATAAAAGAAAGCGGCAGCCATTAAAAATAAAAAGACAGAAATCAAACGAAGGAAGGTGGCCTTGGACGCCATTTTTTTATGCGACGTATGAGTTCCTTCCCCTTTATCGCGACCGCGTCCCGAAGGAGAATCGTAAGCTTCGGTTTTCCCGCCATAAGGTTCACGTTTAAAAGCGATATGAGTTTTCGCGTTTCGAAGCTGATTGGGCGCCCCATTACTTGGAATTTGCGAAAGTGAACGCAACAGATGTTCTTTTTCGAGAGAAATGGTTTCAGCAAAAAGGGTTTTCATGAATGCCGAAAGTTCTTGCGATGAATGATTGTATTTTTGTTCGTGAGAAAATCGGGTGAGATCAGAAAGCATTTCGCCTGAAGAGCGGTAGCGAAGCGATTGTTCTTTTGCGAGGGCTTTTAAAACGACTCGATCCAGTTCCGGCGGAACATCAGGGTTTCGATCAGAAGGCGGAATGACTTTTCCTTCTTTCACTCGCTCGAGTGTTTCCATATCACTTTTGGCTCGGAACAATCGTTCGGAAGTCAAAAGTTCGTGGAGGATGACGCCGCAAGCATAGACATCAGAAGTTTGATCAATGATTTTTCCCGACGCTTGTTCGGGCGACATATAACTGAATTTTCCTTTGAGTACTCCGGCCTCGGTTCGAGAAATTTTTGAGGCCGCTTTCGCAATTCCAAAATCTAAAATTTTTACTTCGCCTTCATACGAGACAATGATGTTTTGCGGGCTCATGTCTCGGTGAACGATCGAGAGCGGGTTGCTCATCGAATCTGTTTTACGATGAGCGTAATCGAGCCCTTTCAAAACTTCGATCATGAGATAAACGGATTGTTCAATGCTCAGATGAATACCGCGTTGGCTCGCGGCTCGCGTCAGATCGCGTAAGTTTTTTCCGTCGATGTGTTCCATCGTGATATAAAGGGTCGACTCGATTTCGCCGAGCTCGTAAATTTGAACGACATTGGCTTGAGTGAGTTGAGCGGCGATTTTGGCTTCGTCTTCAAACATTTCGACGAATTCGGGATCTTCGCTTAAATGTTGCAGAATTTTTTTGATCACGACGATTTTTTCGAAGCCGCGTACACCGATTTGTTTGGCTTTAAAGATCTCTGCCATTCCTCCGACGGCAATCCGCTGCAATAAATAGTAATCGCCGAAAGGTTGAACTTTGAACGTCGGAGTCTTTTCCATAAGTAGGTTTTTTTTGGTTATTTTTATGATATCAGAGGAGCGCAAGCGTCATGGGTGTTCAATTATTGAAGAACTTTGAAAATTTTTCGAATCTGCGAAGCACCGCCGTGAGTTTTGGAAATTTCGACGGACTTCATCGGGGGCACCGCAAAATTATTTCGACGTGTTTGGACGGCGCCAAGCGAAAAGGGCTTGCGTCAGTGCTGTTTACTTTTGAACCTCATCCTCGAAAAGTGCTGCGCCCAAAAGAAGCACCTCAGCTTTTGTGGACTCGAAATGAGAGGGAAGAACTTTTTTCGCGACTTCCCATGGATACGGTTCTTTTTCAAAATTTCGATCAAAGTTTTTTTTCGCTGAAAGTTGCCGATTTCATAGAGCGCGTACTGAAACAAAAACTTCGAACGAAACTCATCGTCTGCGGCCGTGAATTTCGTTTTGGATTTCGCGCAGAAGGAACCGTGGACTCTCTTCGTGAAGCTGGATTTGAAGTCATTGAAGTCGTTCCTGAAATGGACGATCAGATTCCCATCAGTAGTTCGCAAATTCGCATTCTTGTGAGTGACGGAAAGATTGGCGAAGCGAACAAAAAATTGGGTCATTTTTATTTTCTTACAGGCCAGGTGGAAAAAGGAGATGGGCGCGGAAAGACTTTAGGTTTTCCGACGGCGAATCTTCGAACGAACAAAGAATGTCTGCCGCCGGCGGGAGTTTATTCAACGGTCGTGGAGCGACTTTCTACCGGAGAATTTTTTGTCGCCGCGACCAATCTGGGTGTTCGCCCTACTTTTGAGGGACAGGCCTTTAAAATTGAGAGTTATTTAGTCGATTTTAAAGAGTCGATTTACAACGAGAATTTAAGAGTCTTTTTCATTGAAAGAATTCGTGACGAACAGAAGTTTTCTTCACCCGATGTCTTGGTGCGCCAACTTCAACAAGATGTGGAAAAGGTGTGCATGAATCTACGAAGTCTGAAAATTTTTCATGACGCGTCGCCGTTGCAAAATTTTCACCCCTACGAATTTCTAAATTTTTAAGGTTTTTTGTCGCATTCCCAAGCGTTTCTACAATTTTTGGCGCAACGAGCCGCAAATTGTCCCAGGTGCGCTAGACTAAGGTAGTTATTTCGCATTGCGTGATTTTTTAGAGGGGAGTCTATGGCTACGTTGCCTTCCAATCGCCTGGGGGAAATGCTCGTCAAAGAGAATTTGATCTCGGCGTCACAGCTGATGAAAGCTCAAGAAGCTGCTCGTCAGGGCGGTGGACGTTTGTCGGCGAGTTTAACCAAACTTGGTTTCATTAAAGAAACCGATCTCACGAATTTTTTAAGTAAACAATTCGGTGTTCCTGCAATCGATTTATCTTCGTTTCAAATTGAAACTGAAATTATTGGGCTGATCCCGCAAGATGTCGCTGAAAAACATCTCGTAATTCCCGTCAATAAAGTGGGCTCAAATCTCATTGTCGCCATGAGTGACCCGAGTAATATTTTTGCAATCGACGATATTAAATTTTTAACGGGCTATAACGTTGAAGTCGTCGTTGCCAGTGAGCAAGCCATTCGCGCTGCGATCGAAAAATATTATCAAAGCGAAGAAATGAAATTCTCGGAGATCATTGGTGACTTCGAAGACGAAGAAGTCGAAGTCGTTTCAACCGACAGCGATGTCAGCCTTAAAGATCTTGAAAAATCTTCCGAAGATGCACCGGTTGTAAAACTCGTAAATTTAATCTTGATGGAAGCGATCAAGAAAAACGCCTCCGATATTCACATCGAACCTTACGAAAAAGAATTCCGAGTTCGCTATCGTATTGACGGGGTTTTGCAAGAGCAGATGCGTCCGCCTTTGAAACTTAAAAATGCCATTCTCTCTCGGGTGAAAATTATGTCGTCACTCGACATCGCCGAACGTCGTCTTCCTCAAGACGGTCGTATCAAATTGAAATACGCCAAGGGCAAAGAGATGGATTACCGGGTTTCAGTTTTGCCGACACTTTTCGGTGAAAAAGCTGTGCTTCGTCTTCTCGACAAAGGAAATTTGCAACTCGATATGACGAAGCTCGGCTTCGAAGAAAAAGCGCTTGGCGATTTTAAGAAAGCGATTCATCAACCTTATGGAATGGTTTTAGTCACGGGTCCCACGGGTTCTGGTAAAACCACGACACTTTATTCGGCGCTTTCAGAATTAAATACCATTACAGAAAATATTTCGACGGCTGAAGATCCCGTGGAATTTAACTTGGCAGGGATCAATCAAGTGCAAATGCACGAGGAAATCGGACTTAATTTCGCCGCCGCGCTGAGATCTTTTTTGCGGCAAGATCCCGACATCATCATGGTCGGGGAAATTCGAGACTTTGAAACTGCAGAAATCGCGATCAAAGCTGCGCTCACGGGTCACTTAGTACTTTCCACTTTGCATACAAACGACGCGCCAAGCACGGTCAGTCGTCTTTTAAATATGGGCGTTGAACCCTTTCTCGTTGCGTCCGCACTCAATGCGATCGTCGCGCAACGTCTCGCTCGCAAAATTTGCATCGAATGCAAAGAAGAAGTGAAAGTCAATGTTCAGCAGCTTCTCGATATTGGTGTAAACCCCGATCTCGCGTCCACCATGAAGATCGTGCACGGCAAAGGTTGCGGAAATTGTTCAAACACGGGCTACAAAGGTCGAGTCGCTCTTTATGAAGTCATGATCATGAAAGATGAACTCAAAGAATTTATTTTGAATGGCGCAAGTACCGCCGAACTCAAACGCGAAGCGATTCGTTTAGGAATGCAAACTCTACGGATGGCCGCAATTAATAAAATTCGCGATGGAGTCACAACGATTGAAGAGGCGGTTCGTTGTACCGCTTCGGATCACACGTAATTTAAGGAGAGGGATCATGTCGGAAAAAAATTCACCGGATAAAAATTTGCCAGATCCAAATATCAGCGGCGTTACCGACAACTCCAATTTGAGTTTGCATCAGCTCTTGAAGACTATGTTGGATAAAGGCGCATCGGATTTACATGTGACCGCTGCCACTCCGCCTGTAATTCGTGTCGATGGAGATTTAATTCCGTTGAAATTGCCACCCCTTTCACCGGTCGATTGCAAAAGACTTTGTTACAGCATCTTGACAGATCAACAAAAGCAACGTTTCGAAGAAGAAAACGAACTTGATTTGTCTTTTGGAATGAAAGGCCTCGCTCGTTTTCGTGCCAATATATTTATGCAACGGGGAGTTGTGTCGGGCGCATTCCGACAGATTCCGTTTAAGATTCAAAGTTTTCAAGATTTAGGATTGCCTCAAGTCGTTGCAGATCTTTGCGTACGCCCACGCGGTTTAGTTTTGCTCACGGGTCCTACAGGATCCGGAAAATCGACCACACTCGCGGCCATGATCGACAAAATTAATCGTGAAACGCATCAACATATTTTAACGATCGAGGATCCCATCGAATTTCTTCATCCGCATAAATCGAGCATCGTGAATCAGAGAGAGATTCACGCCGATACCGACAGTTTTAAAAAAGCTTTGAAATATGTGCTTCGCCAAGATCCCGACGTGGTGTTGATCGGTGAGCTTCGAGATCTTGAAACGATCGAAGCCGCGCTTAGCATTGCAGAAACAGGTCACCTTTGCTTTGCCACTTTGCATACCAACTCGGCAGTGCAAACCATCAACCGTTTGATTGATGTGTTTCCGCCGCATCAACAAGCACAAGTTCGCGCTCAACTCTCTTTTGTGTTGGAAGGTGTGGTTTGCCAAACTCTTCTGGCAAAATCCTCAGGTGTTGGTCGTGTGATGGCTTGTGAAGTCATGATTCCGAATTCCGCGATTCGAAATTTAATTCGCGAAGATAAAGTTCACCAAATTTATTCACAGATGCAAATCGGCCAAGGGAAACACGGGATGCTTACGCTCAATCAATCGCTTTGCCAGCTTTATGCGAAACGCCAAATCACTTTGGATGATGCCATTAGCGCTTCAGGTGACGTCGAAGAATTAAGATCGATGGTGATGGCGCTCGGAAATCAAGCGGCAGCAGCGGCCCAACGACGTGAAGGTTCGAAGAACTAACTGGGGGAAATTCTATGCCACTATATAAATGGGAAGGAATAGGACGAAACGGGCAAGTTCGTTCGGGGACTAAAGAAGCTTCGAACGAAGGCCAAATTCTTCAGTACTTGCGTGCTCAGCAAGTTCGTCCAAAAAAAATTGCTCCGGTCAAAACGGGGGCGAGTTTTAATTTTAGTTTTGGTTCCGGTGTTTCTTCAAAAGATCTGGTCGTTTTTTCGCGACAGTTCGCCACAATGATTGATGCAGGTCTTCCACTCGTTCAATGTTTGGATATTTTAGGATCACAATCGCCGAATCTCAATTTTAGAAAAGTGATCAAAGCCGTGCAAAACGATGTCGAAAGTGGAAGCACTTTTGGAGATGCACTTAAAAAACATCCTGCCGTTTTTGATTCTCTTTACGTGAACTTAGTCGCCGCCGGAGAAGTGGGCGGTATCTTGGATGTCATCTTGCAACGTCTTGCGGCCTATCTTGAAAAAGTAATGAAATTAAAAGGCCAAGTTAAAAGTGCGATGGTTTATCCGACCGCCATTATGGCGGTGGCGATCATCGTCGTTACCGTCTTGCTCGTTTTCGTTATTCCGATTTTCGAAAATATGTTCAAAGAATTCGGAGGCGCGGCGCTTCCCGTGCCCACTCAGATCGTCATCAACATCAGTAAATGGACCCAACATAATTTTTACATTCTCATTATTTTGGGTGTGGGGATGGGTTTCTTTTGGAAGTGGCTGCGAAAAAATCCCAAAACGCTTGAATGGACCGACGATATGTTTTTAAAACTTCCCGTTTTTGGCCCATTGATTCGTAAAGTGGCGGTTGCGCGTTTTACTCGAACGCTCGGAACGATGGTTTCATCCGGGGTTCCGATTTTAGAAGCGCTCGATATCACCGCACGTGCCGCTGGAAATAAAACTATTGAGAAGGCGATCTATCGTGCTCGCCAAAGTATTTCGGAAGGAAAAACGATCGCCGATCCCATCGCCGCGAGCCGAGTGTTTCCACCGATGGTTTGTCAAATGATCAACGTCGGCGAACAAACAGGCGCACTCGATACTATGCTTGGAAAAATCGCGGATTTCTACGACGAGGAAGTCGACGCCGCGGTGAAGGGGCTCACGTCATTGATGGAGCCCGCGATGATGGTGATCCTCGGGGGGATCATTGGGGGATTAGTGGTTGCGATGTATCTCCCGATTTTCAGCATGGCAGGAAATTTAAAGGCAGGATGATGATGGGTCTTCGTTCACGAGTAACATGGGTTTTGACGTTTCGAGCACTTTTCTTGCTCGTGATGGCAGGCTCTGGCCTCATGCTTCATCTCTTTTATGATGAACCGTTTACGAACGACCTCATTTGGTTGCTGGGTTTCGGATTTGTTTTCGAAACAACCTCGATCATTCTTTTTTACTTTCTTAAAAAATGGAAATTCCAAGCACTGGCTTGGTCGCAGATCATTTTTGATTTGGTGTTTACATCTTTTCTCGTGAATATGACTGGCGGTATTAGTTCGGCGTATGTCCTTTTATATGTCGTTAATATTTTAGTCGCCGCGATTCTTTATTATTCTGCCGGGGCTTTAAGCTCGGCGGTTGGCTCATCGCTGTTGTATTTACTGCTGACTTCTCATTCTTGGATAGCAGAAGTGGCTACCAACCCACATATTTTTTCTCGTGGAATGTTCACGACTAGCGCTCTTTTATTTTTTGGCGCGGCGATCGCTTTTGTTTTTAGACAACGCGAACATTTAGCAAAATCACTTGAGCAAACGACGGCGAATCTTATTGAACTCAATCATCTGCATTCCACAATTATTAGCCATATTCCGTCCGGGATTCTCTTTTTGGATCGTCAGGGCCGCGTTCAATTTTTAAACGAAGCCGCGACAAAAATTTTAGAGACCCCGCTTTCTGGAGAATATTTAGAAAGAACTGCATTCGCTGAACTTTTAAAAAATGAAGGTCGATTTGAAACGCCGATCACAACCGCCGCAACGACAAAAATCTTGGGTCATCATCGGGTGGTTTTACCTTCTGGATCTTCTCTCGTCGTTTTTCAAGACGTCACCAATATTCGTGATTTAGAAATTCGTGCTCAGTTGCAAGAAAAATTGGCGGCTATTGGCCAGCTAGGTGCGGGTATTGCGCATGAAATTCGTAATCCCTTGGCTTCGCTTTCTGGATCCATTCAAGTTCTACGAGATGAAATTCCTGTGAATGAAAACACAGAGAAGCTCGTGAAAATTATTTTGCGCGAAACCGATCGTTTACAAGTGCTTACTCAAAATTTTCTCGACTACGCAAAGCCCTCGCAGTCGAGAGCTGAAGATGTCGATATCAATTCGATTTTGGAGTCTTTAAAAGTTTTAATTTCAAACTCTGAAGTTTTCACCCGTAAAAATCCGAAACTCATTATTCCGTATGTCGAAAATTCCATTTGTCATTGCGATCCCAAACAATTGGAACAAATTCTTTGGAATTTAGTGAAAAATGCGGTCGAAGCCGTGCCTGCGGGCGGTGAGGTCGAAGTGAATGTGCGGCAGCAAGGTGAGCAGCGTATTTTTGAAGTTCGAGATTCGGGCCCAGGCATTCCTTTAGAGCATCAGAAAAAAGTTTTTGATCCCTTTTTCACCACAAAGTCCACAGGCACGGGCCTCGGACTTTCGCTTGTTTATCAAATGGTGAAATCACACGGTGGCCAAGTGCGAGTGGAATCCAAAATTTCTGGAACTACTTTCACTGTTGAAATTCCCGATCGAAATATCTGGTCCAAACCCAAAAGGATAGGGGGACTTTTATGACTAAAGCAAGAATACTCGTGGTTGATGATGAATTAAGCGTTCGAGAGTTTTTTGAAATTCTCTTGGCGAAAGAAGGTTATGACGTTGTGACGGCGCTCGACGGCAACGACGCGCAAAGGCTTCTTCGCGATCAAGCCTTCGACATTGTGGTCACGGATTTGCAAATGCAAAATGGCGACGGTATGACATTGCTGCGCGAATCAAAAAAACTTCAACCTGAAGTTCCAGTCGTTATGATTACGGCGTTCGCCACGACAGACTCAGCCGTTGAAGCGATGAAGGCGGGTGCGTTTGATTATTTGAGCAAGCCATTCAAAATTGAAGAGATAAAAATCGTTTTTCAAAAAGCTCTCGAAACCAAAATGATGGCCTCAGAAAATAAATCACTCAAATCTGAACTTCGCGACAAATATGATTTTTCGAATTTGCTCGGTAACTCAGATGCGATGAAATACATCTACGATTTAATTAAAAAAACGGCGCCCACTCGAACCAATATTTTAATTTATGGCGAGTCGGGAACTGGAAAAGAACTCGTCGCAAGAGCTATTCATTTTAATTCGCCTCGAAAAGATAAACCTTTTGTGACTGTAAACTGCGGCGCTATTCCCCAAAGTTTGATCGAGAGTGAACTCTTTGGTCATGAAAAGGGAAGTTTCACAGGAGCAACCGCGACGAAACAAGGTCTCTTTGAAGCGGCTCATCGAGGAACGATTTTCTTAGATGAAATTGGTGAATTGCCACTTTCGATGCAGGTCAAACTTTTGCGTGTGATTCAAGAGCGAAATTTTCTGCGCGTCGGGGGAACAGAGACGGTTGAAGTGGACGTGCGAGTCACGGCGGCGACCAATCGAAATCTCGAAGAAGAAGTCAAAAAAGGAAATTTCCGAGAAGATCTTTATTATCGATTGAATGTGATTCAAATTCCGCTGCCTTGTCTTCGTCAAAGAAAAGCCGACATTCCTCTTTTGGCAGAACATTTTTTAAGAAAGTATGCAAAAGAAACGGGTAAAGACATTCGTCGCATTTCAGGACGAGCGATGGAAGTTCTCATGGCTTACGATTATTACGGGAACGTTCGTGAGCTTGAAAATATCATAGAGAGATCGGTGGCGCTCGAAGCAGGCCAAGAAATCCAAGCCGAATCTTTGCCTGGAAATGTTTTGCATCCTCGCTCAGAGCGTGAAAAGTTTTCACCGGAAGAAGCGGATTCGAATTTAGAACAAGGAGCAGGAATTGCCCTTGATGACGTCGTGGGGAATTTTGAAAAAGATCTGCTTTTAAAAGCATTAGAGCGTTCTCATGGGTCGCGCACACGGGCTGCGAAAATGTTGGGCATTTCTAGTCGATCTATGCGCTACCGCCTTAAAAAACATGTGATTGGCGGCTACGAAGATGATTTTGACGAGGATTCCAGAATTGACGAAGACTCAGAGCTAGACGGAAAACCAGAGTCCGGCGACAATGGGTTTAATGAAAATAAAGCCTAATTTCGCGGCTTTGGCGCTGCGTCGAAAGAATCTGTATCGAGGTTTTACTTTAATCGAACTCATGATCGTCGTGGCGATCATTGCGATTTTAGCGGCGGTCTCGATTCCCGCTTACACTTCTTATATTCGCCGTTCTTATTTATCTGAAATGAACACAAGCATGTCCGCGATCAAAAGCGCGGAGGAAAGCTATTTCTCGATCAATAATTGCTATATCGGCGCGGATGCGAGCCCGACTTCAGTGCCTCGAGGCACAGCGACGGCATGGCCTACGTCTCCCACGGGAGCATGGGCGCAAAATGCTTTGGGTGTCCGCCCCGATCGTTTGGTGAGATTTCAATATCGCGTTTATGCATCTTCGAAAGTGACGTCGACGGGCGGTTGTACGACTACGGGATTGCCGGGTTGTTCGAACTCGACCGCGACGGGAACTTCTTGTGATCGTTCGGGGATCAATGCGCTGTCGATTGGAACGAGCTGCGCGAGTAATATTGGAACGAATTTTGTTCCGCAATCGGTTTTCGCCGACAATTGGTATGTCGTGAATGCGCGTGGAGATCTCAATGGCAATGGTACGGCTTCCAATTTTCTTTCTTTTATCGACGATTCAACCGTCATCAGTTGTAGCGAACTTGAGTAGTCGGTCATCGTGCATCGTCGACCGATTTCCTGGCTGATTTTCTGGAGCATTCTTCTCGTTGCAGTAATTGTTCGGCTCTCTAATTGGGAATTTTTTGTTCACAATTACACCAGTCATTTTAATTTCATCGACACGGATTGTTATTATCAACTTCGTCGATTGGTTTATTTTGTTGCGAATTTTCCTTCGACCCTGCAGTGGGATACGCTTGCGGATTGGCCCCAAGGTGCTCGAGTGGATTGGCCTGAAGGCTTTTTAGTTTTTATCGGTCTTCCTTTAAAAGTTTTGGGGCTCAAGACGTTTACAAGTCTTGAGCTCGGCGCCTGCGCACTGATGATTCTGCTTGGAATTTTTACGACATGGGTGAGTTTTTACGTTTCGAAGAAAATATTTAAAAAAGAAGACGACGCTCTGTTGGTCTTTATGATCACTGCGGTGAATTTTTTACTCGTTCGTTACTCTTGTTTAGGACAATTCGACCATCATATTTTTGAATCTCTTTTTCCGCTTTTATTTTTTGCGGGGGCTTTGCGACTGGCACAAAAGTCGGAACCCCAAATTTTTCTTTTTATCAGTATTTTGATTTTTTACTCGCTTACGGTTTCCTCTTCCAGTTTGTTTGCGATTGCTACTTTTTTTTCGGCTTACGCTTTTATTTTTGGAAAAAAATTGTGGCATCGAGATTTCTTTTTACTGTTGTTGATACCTGCAAGCATTTTGATTTTCGCTTACACCGCTTGGTTTCAAAATATTCATGGTGCGTGGTTTTCGAATGATCACCCGAGTTTGTTCCAACTCTTTCTGGTTCTGATTTTTGGCGGACTTGCAGCACTCGTGGTCGAGGCGCGCGAATCAAAAAGCCGAATGGCCTGGGGATTTTTGGGGGTTTTGGTTTTAAGCTTTTTTGTTTGTTATTTTTTAAATTGGCCTCCCAAATTTATGGTCCGACTTACTTCTGCTTTTGAATATGTTTTTGGCCGGGCTGGAATTTTGCAAAGTGTTTCTGAGGCCGATACGATTTGGATGAATTTTGGCGTTCTTGATTTTGGATTTGCGATTCTTAATTTCGGCTTCTTAGTATTTTTTCTGCCTTTAATTTGGATTTTTCTGCCATTTGTTTTTTTGAAGAACCAGAGATGGAGTTTAAACGAGCGCATTTTCTTTTTATTCTTAGGGCTTTTGGGCATCCCTGGCGTGATTCAAAAACGATTCAGCCAAATTTTTATCGCCTTTGTTCTCATTTTTTATGTTTGGCTGTTGGTGAAATTGCGTGAGTGGCTCGATCGAAATCAAATTCGAGTCGTGCCAATGCTCACTCTTTTATTTGTGGGCTTAATGGTTTTCCCAACATTGAGTGGAGGCTTTGCGCCGGCGGGCCAAACTCGGGATCGTATAGATCACTCCATCGCTGCCGAATTTTTAAATCATACGAAATTTGATTCAAATGAAGTTTGGAATCGTTTGGCGGGGACGGATTTAAAAAATGTCCAAGGTATTTGGACGAATCCTAATTTGGGACATTTGTTAGAATATGTAACCGGTTTACCGGTGACTTCGAATAGTTTCTATCATCCGCAGAGTTTTCAAAATGATTTGCGTTTGCGCTCGATTGGCTCAATGGATGTGCTGGTGGAGGAGGTTCGCAAATTAAATGTTCGTTATTTGATCGTCGCGGATGACTTTCGCTTTTTTGAACTCGAACACCGACTGGCCGGGCTTTCGTCAGCAAAATGGTTTAAGGAAGATGTAACGCCTGCGGGTAGTCGTGTGACTTTTGAAATTCCCGAACTGCAAAAATTTGCTTGGGTACGTTTAGTGACAGATGAAAACCCGGATCCAAGATTTAAAATGCTTTTTAGCTCGAGGACGACAGAACCTTATTATTATAATTTTGTAAGATGTTTTGAATTGGCTCGGGAATAATTTTAAAAACATCTGAATAAAAAAATAAAAAAAGGACCCCCTTCAAAAGGGTCCTTTTTTATTTTTTTCTCGATAAATAAGATCGCTTTTGCTAAAAATTTTTTAAGTCATCGGTGAAGAAAGGATGCGTATGCAAACTCCTGAGCTTCACCAACGTGCGCTCGTGGTCGCCTCTGATTTTCGAAAATCTGAAATCGAATTGATTGAGATCTTACAACAAATTGAAGAACGCAAAATTCACTTCGCATTAGGGTTTTCATCTCTTTTTCAATACTGTGTCGACGCCTTAGAACTCACTGAGGCGAATGCCTATAACTTCATTGCGGTTGCGAGAAAAGCGAAGGAGATTCCGAGATTAAAAGAATGTCTTAGGTCTGGAGAATTGAATGTTGCGAAAGCCCGAAAGGTATTGCCGGTTCTTACGAAAGAGAATCAAAGCGAATGGATTTCAAAAGCGACCTCTCTTCCAAAGCAGGAACTAGAAAAAGAAATCGCTCGCCTTTGTCCCGAAGCTGCAAATGAAAAGCCATTTGTGAAAGAAATTTCTGAAACAAAGGCCAAGATTAGTTTGCAGATTTCTACAGAAACTTTGCGGGCGATACGACGACTTCAGGTTCTTCTCTGTAATAAGCGACGGGCGAATGTAGGAATCGATCAAGCACTAGAATGGATGGCCGAAGAAATGCTCAACCGTTTTGATCCTTTGAGAAAAAAACTGAGGAAAGACGAAAATATTAACGTTAACGTAAAGCAACCTGTCCATGGACAGGCAATCTTAACAATTGGTGCAGCCCTTCGTAATACAGTTCTCAATCGTGATGCGGCCAGATGTACCTTTGTTTCGGCTATCGGCGTGCGGTGCCGATCTGAAAAACAAATCGATATTCATCACGTTCGGCCTAAATCAGAAGGAGGTGAAAACGTCGAAACCAATCTCACGACGCTTTGCCGCGCACATCATCAACTTTTACACGTGAATCGGGATGCCGAAAAAAGTGAGAAGCGGCATAAAAAGAAATTACAACTTCATTGAGCGAAAAATAGACCTCAGACTTTTGAAGCAATCCATTACGGCGTCGTGACGGTTTTAGTTTTCGTCGTCTCATATATAACGAAACCGCCGGCTGTACCCGCTATGGCCCCTACACCTAACCAGAACCAAGGATTTTTAAAAATAGAGGGGCTTTCATCGATTTCTTTCCAATTGTCTCCCATCGTTTCAAATGCAAAGACGTCGTTCTTAGATTTGAAAATATCTACGGCCATAAGACCGCCATTTGAATGGTCCGTGGAACCCGTTTGAGAAATATTTCCGGGCTTCACTGATTTTTTTGAAACAATCAGTAGAGGTGTGAATTCTCCCGAATTGTTTTCGGTCATCACGCTGAGATTGGCTTGCGAATATTTAAAAGGTCTTGTGGCTTCAAATGCTTCTTTCAAGTTTTTAATGGGAACAGCCGTCCAAAGGGATCGCTCGCGCAAACGTTCGAGCTGAATTTTTTCACCCACATTGAGCCATCCAATAGAAACTTTGTCATTTTCGAGAGCATGCATTAAATAGCGTCCGCGATTAAGGCGGATGGGAAGTTTTACTTCTTTTCCGGATAAATAAAGTTTCCGAAGATCATCACTAAAATCGACCGTTGAAATAGAAAAAGTTTCGTTTCGCGGTTCTTCCAAACGATTGAACACTTTAATTGGAACTTTGGACTGAAATTGTTTGTCACTATAAAAGGGCAGCGCTTCAGCGGATAAAGCAATTTTGGATTTTTTCTCTTGTTCCGCCGTTCGCTCGGCGATCATCGCTTTTAGCGTTGCGAGTAAAACCAAATCGTCCGTCATTTTCGGATAGGGCAAAGTTTTTGCGAGCAGCGCATAGGCATCGCCGGAAAGCGCATCAGACTCTTCAATATTAAGTTGCAAATACGCTTCGGAAGCTTTCTGAATTTTGGTTTCAAGCGTCTCACCAGCGTCGTCTTGAATATGTTTCGAATCAGTGGGGCTTATCAGACTCATTCGACCATAAATTTCTTTGAGCCATTTCGTTTCTTCCTCTTTCGGAATCGCTTGCGCATTGGCGGCGCTAATATCGGCGTTTCTCGGATTGAGTACGAAGCCGTCGGAAACAAGGGAACTCCAGAGCAGTATTGTGAAAAACATGGACCCGAAAGAACTTTCAGTGAGTGACGAAGTCAAGAACCCAGATTAGATTTTAAAAAGTATGGGTGCTCCAATTGGGATCATTTTGGCGGGGGGTCGCAGTCTAAGACTTTTTCCTGAGGCAAAGCCTAAGCCTTTGTTAGAAGTGGACGGTCGAAGCCTTCTCGAAATGGCCATCGAACGGTTGCCCGGGATGATGTCAGTGATTGTTTGTTCCGAATCCATCGCTGAGCTGATTCGTGAGCACTTTAAAAAAAAGCGGCTAAAAGTTCCGGAGTTCATCATTGAACCAGAGCCGCGAGATACGGCTGCTGCGGTGGGATATGCTCTAAGGTCTTTGAGGGAACGAGACCCCGCTTGGGTGGGTGTCATAAGTGCGGATCAATGGATGCCCGAACCCACGCATTTCACCGAATTTTTAAAAATCGCCGAACATGAAATCGAGCGTTTTCCGGACTCTCTTTTTGTTGGAGGCTCTCAAGCTTCCAGTAAAAATCCGAAAAACTTTTCGCAATATGGTTGGATTATTCCCGACGAGCATGAGAGCGGCGCGAGTGTGACAGTTACGCATTTTGTCGAGAAGCCCGATGCCGCTCAATTGCAAGACTTGCAATCGAAGGGCGCGCTCATCAATGCAGGACTTTTTTTTGGAAAATTTTCGACATTCATTCATGCTTATGAACGTCTTTTTCCTGAAGTTTTAAATCCACAAATTTCTTTTGCGTCGCTACCGAAACAACCGATTGATCGTACGATTTTTGAACGATTTAAAAAAGTACGCATGATCCCGCTTCGCGCCCAATGGGAAGATTTAGGTACGTGGAAAGATTGGTTTGATCATGTGGGAGAAGGAAAAGGTTTTCGGAAAAAGACTGAAGATGTTTTTATTTCGGCAGAAAACGAATTTGAGATCCATGCTTATGGCGTCAAAAATTTAGCTATTGTTCAGCGTGGGAATAAAATTCTAGTAGTTCCACTTTCCGAATCGAATCGCATGAAAGATTTTTTGGAGTAAGCATGGATTGGACAGAAGAGCGGCCGTGGGGACGCTTCAAAAATATTTTCGAAGCAACCTATACGAAAGTAAAAATCGTCGAAGTCGATCCTGGAAAACGTTTAAGTTATCAATCTCACGCAAAACGGCATGAATCCTGGACGATCGTGAAGGGGGATGCGCTCGTCACGTTGAACGATAAAGAGTTTTTATTGAAGGCAGGCGATCATATTGATATTCCGCTCGGCGCAAAGCATCGCATAGAAAATAAAAATGCGTCTCGTCCTCTGGCATTTGTGGAGGTTCAGACGGGTGAATCTTTTGGTGAAGACGATATCGTAAGATATCAAGACGATTTTGGACGATAAAGGATTCCCAAAAAACGTCCGGAAGTGGCCAAGGATTGTCGCCATGCTAATCGTGGATTTAATTTTAAAATTCCCAAGATGATTTTGAATGCCGCTGAAAATACGGATGCCAACGCTATGACCACTCCAAAATGTTTTTTGATGACGAATGAAAAACCCGCGCTTGAAAAAATTTCGCGACGATAATCTGCCCAGCTTTGCATCGATTTTCGTTGAGGATGTATTGCTCTTATTTTTGACGAGCCCCAAACCTCTGAACCTTTTTCAAAAATGCGAAGAGCCAAGTCTGTTTCTTCACCAGCCTGAAAAACACTGTCAGCGCCGACTCCTAAATGAATATCAAAATTTCCGATATTTCGTAAAATATCTGCTCGTACGAAAAAAACAATCGATGCGGAATATTTTAAAATTTCATAAGCGTTGAGTTTGCGCTCTAAATTTTCAAAAAATCCAAAAAGATATTGTCCATCGAGATCAATGCACTCGCCGATAACGGCGGCTGCTGTCGGATGACGTTGAAAAAAATCAGAAACTTCTGTCAATGTGTCTTCTCGATAAAATCCATCGTCGTCTGGAAATCCAACAATGGCGCCCGAAATTTTTTGAAGAGCAAAGTTTCGTGCGCGCGAAAGGCCTTTAAAAGAAACACGAAAATAATCAATTTGCGACTTTAGATCGGACCCCACGCTCCATATATCGTTTTGATTCTGATCGACGCAAATCACTTGAATGTCTTTGAGTTGCGATTTGATCGAGGTCAAAAATTGAATAGGCTCTTGAGTTCGACCCAGAGTGCAAAAACAAAGAGAGATTTCAGGATTCAACGGCATACTTTATATATAAAATACGAGAGTGCGACAGAAGCTGGGAATTATTATTCCGGAATTTCGACAAAAGATGCCTATTCTTCTGCGAGTTCTTGAAGCTTTGAGGGGATTAGGGAGTGACGTCTCTTATGAAATCATTCTAGTGCGTTCGGGGACGACCGATTCAATCCCTATGGATCTGCAAGGCTTGCCGGTGAAAATCGTGACCTCAGAGAAACGTCTTTTTGCTGGAAGTGCCCGCAATCTTGGATTTTCACATTTATCGCCAGAGTGCGAGGTTGTGGCTTTTGTAGATTCCGATTGTGTTCCGTCGCGAACTTGGATCGAGACCGTAAAAAAAATTATTCAAGGTTCCCGAGTGAATCAAATTCACTGCGGTCCGATTCTTCCAGAAAATTCTTTAAGTCCATTGGGTTTGGCTCTGCATATTCTTGAATTTCATGAATTTTTAAGTCCTTACTCATCTCATGTCAGATTTTTCCCTTCCGGAAATGTTTTGATGTCGGCGTCGATTTTTAGGTCTTCGGAAAAATTTAGTGATTGGGATGCCTGCGAAGATATTGGATTTCATATAGAAAAGGCCTCGGTATTTTATGATCCTCAACTCAGCGTGATCCACGCGGATCCTCAACTGCAAGAAGTAGAAATTTTAAAAAAAGTAAAATTCATGGGGGAACGGCGAGGCTATTATGACCGACTTTTGCCCGATGAAAAAAAATTTCCCCATTGGATTAAAAATTCTCCGACCGCTGTCATCGCCTTTGCTTTTTTTATCGCTATTTATTTTCGACTCATAAAATCGCGCTCGGGCTATTTTTTTAAAGCGGTGATGTTAATAGATTCTTTATTTCAGCTTTCTCACTTTTGGGCGGAGGGTGTTAAAGCCCAGATCTCGTCTTCCACAGAATCCTAACGATTTTTTTCGCGGCTTGACCGTTTCCAAATACAAGTCGTTCTTTACCTGAGAGCCGCCGTTTTGATTTTAAAACTCTGCCGACGGCGCTAAGAATTTTGTTCGTAGTCGGCTCAACAAGCTCGATAACACCTTTTTTTAAACATTCAGGCCTCTCAGTTTTTTCTCTAAGAATGAGTAATTTTTTTCCAAGATATCTAGCTTCTTCTTGGATTCCGCCAGAATCACTTAAGATTAAAAATGATTTTTGAACGAGAGTGATAAATGTCAAATAATCCAGGGGTTGTAAAACTCTTACTCTCGAAATTTTTTTGAGTTCACGTTTTACGATTTTACTCACATTAGGATTTGGATGTGCGGGAAAGAAAATAATGGCCTTTGGATATTTTTGAACCATTCGTTTTATTGCCCGGCAAATTTCTAAAATACCTCGACCATGATTTTCTCTACGATGCGCAGTGACCAAAAAGAGATGAGAATGTTTGACCACGTCATCAAATTCGCGCGCACGTTGAAGGTTAGGTTTGATTTTTTTAAAAATGAGTTGGAGAGCATCGATCACAGGATTGCCGGTGACAAAAACATTTTGAGGCGATTGCCCTTCACGAATTAAGTTTTGTTTCGCGATCCGAGTAGGAGCGAAGTGTATACTTGTTATTGAACTTATTATTTTTCGATAACCTTCTTCAGGAAAAGGTGCGCTTAAATCATGCGATCGAAGTCCGGCTTCTATATGAGCGAATGGAATTTTGGCATGATAAGCAGCCAGCGCTGCACAGAGAGCGCTGGAAGTATCCCCCTGCGCAAGCACAAAATCAGGTTTGTATTTTTTTAACGCCGTTTCGATTTTTATAATTGTTTGGTTTAAAAAATTCGACAGTCCTTGATGGTGTCCCAATTCTAAGTCGGGTCGGATTCCAAAATCAATGTTGATCGATTTTAGTAAGTCTTGGTGTTGGCCAGTACAACAAAGAATGGGCTTGAACCTCGATGTTTTTTTTAATTCAAAAATAATGGGAGCGCATTTGATAAGTTCGGGGCGAGTTCCATAAACAATGAAAATTATTTTTTTCATTTTTTTAATTTTCCGAAGAGCAAATAAAAAAGAGCCAACTTTCCATATAGGATTAAATAATGAGGGGCCGTAAATAAAAGCGGTAGCGTTTCTTTAAGTACGTTTTTTCGATCATGAAGATGCGCGTAAGTTCGAGCTTTCTGAATTTTTAAGAAACTTTGATCTCGATAATTTTTTGGGAAAGGATGGATGCTTTCCAAAACCTTTTGAAGGCTTAGGTAGAGACTATATTTTTTCTGTTCGGTGAGCGAGTTCGAGTGTAAACGATACTGGTAAAAACAGCCAGAAACGTGTTTAAAGCCAAATCCAGCTGCTTTTGCCCTTAACCAAAAATCATAGTCTTCGATCAAGCTAACCTCGGCTCGATATGGACCCACTGTGTCCCAGACTCGGCGACGAAATAAAAAACAAGCGCCTATGATATTCGTCAGAAAAAGAAAGCGCGAGTCGCGGGAATTCTGTCTGCCGACTGGATTGCCGTGATCATCGATCAAAGAGATATCGGTATAAACAATATCGGCTTCCGAATTTTTTATTTCGGATAACAAACTTGCGATCGCATTGGATTCATAGAGATTATCATCGGATGTCCAAGTTAGGAATTCGCCGCGAGCTAAACTCAACCCATCATTAAGAGAAGTGGGAAGCCCTTGATTGACTTCATGTCGAAGAACTTTGACCGACGCGTATTGCTTCGCCATTTCTTCTAAATATTTTGAAGTTTCGTCGGAAGAGGCATCATCGACCACGATGATTTCCAATCCTAATTCCGTTTGACGGATACAGCTTTCAAGGGATGCCGCCAAAAATTTTTTCCGATTATAAGTGGGCAGAATGATCGAAACTTGCGGCGTATTCATTTAACCCCCACGAATCCTAAAAACATTTCATCATCGCCCCTTTGATTTTCGTAAGGGATGTTTCTAAAAATTTCAAGAGAGGTTAATTTTTGTTTAAGAAAATTTTTAGTTGTCGTTTCGTCCAGCCATTGTTCCCAAGATTCTGTTTTTAACTTGCGCTTTGCATTTTGATTTTTATCAATGATTACTAAACGTCCACCTTTAGAAGTGATTCTCAGTAATTCTTCGAGAGCCCCCTCAAGATGAACGGCATGTTCAAGGGCCTCCACACAAAAAACAAAATCAAATGCATCATTGGAATAGGGGAGGTCGAGAATATTCCCTTTTTTTGTTTGAATTTTTGTAGAAATATTTTTTAACATTTTTTCAGAAATATCAGACGCGTGCCATTCTTGATTTTGATTTCCAAATTTTTCGAAAAGAGAGTGAGTGAACCGTCCCTTACCGCATCCAATTTCAATTATTTTTTTTGGTTTTTGTATTTTGATTTGATTTTCAACCAAGCGAAACCGTCCATCCGAAATATCAACCTGTGAGGGAAAGATTTCGATTTTATTTTCAAAATCACTTTGAATGAAAAGTAAAAAAGCATCGAAAAAATATTTAATCGCCCAGCTCACTTCTTCATTTTTGAAATAATTTGCAAATAAACCCCGACTTCCATCGAAACCGCCCGAAGAATTTTGACAGGAGACTCCATAATGAAAAGCTTTTCTGGCTTGCGCAAGATCTCCCAACTTAAACCAAACTGTCGCATATTGAAATTGAGCCGGAATACAGGGCCATCGGCTTGTAGAATAGGCTGGAATTTTTCCAGTCCAAGTCATCGCTTTTTCCACCGGCCTCATCAGATCTTGGGCGAGGTCATGACAATCGATGTCACAAAAAGCTTCGGCCACATAAGCATGAAAATGACTAAGCGTATTAATCTGCGTCTTCGAAATATTTTTTAAATATGCTGCTCTTGCCTTTTCGAAAGCATTCAAAATTTTTTTCTCATTCAACAACGTCCCAGCGTCGCGCAAACCCGAGAGACAATAGGTATGAATTGCATCAGGGACCCATCGCCCGTTCGGCAATTCCCAGGCTTCTTTTGAAGGAGTCGTCAGTAGACCGTTTTCATCCATTTGTTTGAATAGCCAATCACAGCCACGCGCGAGTGCGGGCTCAACTTCAGGAACTAAGTCATGAACGGCCACTAAGCCCTTGATGATTTGGCCTGTATCAAACGTGTAGGGTGCCCGCCCATCAGGATCAGACCAAGAACCGTCCGCATTCTGAGTTTTCAGCAACCATTTCGCTAAATCTTGAGCCCAATCGCGAAATCCCCAAGCTCTTAAGCTCGGAATGAGATATCCGGTCACTTCAGGATAAGAAATTTTCTTTCGAGAGCTTACGTGAATGCCTTCATTGGATGACGAATGTTCCTTCAGCCAGGTTACCGCGCCTTTCCATCTGTCCCGTAAAGACTTTGATTTCCGCAATTTTTCCCTCCTAGTATACTTTTGGGCTGTGGAATCAGCTTGGAGAAAGTTCAGCGCTGAATCAAGTTGGTTCGAATATTTTCGAGAGCTTTGGCATTTTCGTGATCTCTGTTTTTTATTGGCCTGGCGCGATCTTCTGGTTCGATATCGGCAAGCAATTTTAGGATTTCTTTGGGTGATTTTGAGGCCAGCTATCACCGCAGTTTTTTTTACGGTGATTTTTCATCGGATTGCAAAATTGGAATCGCCTGGATCATCATCTTATCTAGATTTTGTTTTAGTCGCGATTCTTCCCTGGCAATTTTTTTCGGCGAGTCTTCTTGAAGGATCTAATTACCTCATCGAAAATCCCAATTTGGTTCGCAAAGTTTATTTCCCACGTGCGCTAATGCCTTTAAGTGCGCTGATTTCCAATTTTTTTGATTTTGCGGTCTTACTTGGCCTCTGGATGATTTATTTTTTATGTCATGCACCGCAAGTAAGCGTCTTGGGTCTTGCGACCATTTTTTTAATCGCGATTCCCTATTTGATCTTATTGACCATGGGGGCAGTGTTGTTGCTCGCCGCGCTCAATGTCAGATTTCGCGATTTTCGCTATGTGATTCCTTTTCTTATTCAAATCGGCACTTTTATTACTCCGATTGGTTTTTCGACCGAGATTATTCCGAGTGAATTTAAATTCTTCTATTACATGAACCCGCTGACAGGGCTTGTGGATCTTTTTCGTTTCGGTTTTTGGGCACAACCTCTTCCCCCGCCAAGTTTGCTCGCCGTTTCGGTTGTGAGCGGACTCGCTATTTTTATTCTGGGACTTTCGATTTTTGAAAAAACCGAAAGAAATTTGTCGGAAATACTGTAGCGATGGAAAATGTTTTAGAGATTAAAAACTTAAATAAGACTTTTAGGGGAAAATCTTGGGCGGGATATGCAACGCTTCGCGAATTTTTAGTTTCTCATTTTCAAAAATCGAAAAGCCAACAGTCCATCGCGGCACTCAAAAATATTAATTTCACCGTACCAGAAGGCGCGAGAGTCGGTCTCATGGGAAGAAATGGTGCGGGCAAATCGACGTTGCTAAAAATCATCAGTCGAATTTTAAGACCATCCACAGGAGTCGTAAAATGGCGTGGTCGCATTGGAAGCCTTCTAGAAATCGGAACGGGATTTCATCCTGAGCTCACAGGCCGAGAAAATATTTTTTTAAGCGGAGTTTTGCTCGGTATGTCCCGAGCAGAAATCGCGAAACATTTTGATGAAATCGTAGAGTTTGCGGAAATCAGTGAATTTCTAAACTTACCGGTAAAGCATTACTCATCAGGCATGTATATGCGGCTCGCGTTTTCTGTGGCCGCGCATTTAAACACCGAAATTCTTCTCATAGACGAAGTGCTTGCCGTGGGCGACCAAGTTTTTCAAAAAAAATGTTTGGGAAAAATGGAGGCGAGTGTTGAAGCGGGAAAAACCTTGATTTTCGTCAGTCATAATTTGGGCGCACTCAAACGTCTTTGCTCGCGAGGTCTTTACTTAAAAAATGGTGAACTTCAGTTCGATGGGCCGATCGACGAGGCGGCATCTACTTATCTCCAAGATATAGAAAACGAGTCCGGAGCGGGCAATCAGCTAGAATTAGAATCTGAAAATGCGGAAATAAAATTGACGAGTTTTCGAGTTCTGGATGCTCATGGACGTGCGCAGCCTTTCGCGATGACGGGCGAGCCCCTTCATTTTGAGTTCGAAATTCTTTCGGAGAAGACGATGCAGCGCTGTGTTTTCAGTATCGGAATAGATAGCGCGTCTGGTGTTCGAACGACGCTTTTGACGAATATTTCCACTGGGGAAAGTATAGATTTGAAAATGGGTCGCAATTTAGTCCGCTGCCGTATTCCGAAATGGCCATTTATTGCGAACGATTATTTTCTTTCGCTTAAAATTACTGGCCCAAGCGGCGTGCTTATTTGGGCTCCAAAAGCGATCCGTTTGAATGTAAGCGCTGGCGATTATTTTAAGAAAGGCAGCCTTTTGGAAGAGGCTTGGGTGGGCACGGCTTATGTAGAACAGATCTGGGAAAATACATAATGACGGGTGCGGAGATCAAATTTTTTGATCCAAGAATTTTGCTTGGCGATCGTCTGGGTTTAAATCTCTATGTCTGGTGTGCGAAGGAATATTTAAAAACAAAGCGAATCGACGGACCGGCGTTTGCTCTTTATAAGAAATTCATCCGCTATTTTCGGGAACAAAAAGAACATTCGCCAGAAAAATTTGCCAAGCTCATTGATTTTTTAAAAACCGCACCGTATCCCGTCGAGCTTTTTGTTAAAGCTAATCCTAAAGAATATAGTCTTTATCAAGGCTCTCATCGCACTGCGACGGCCATCGCGTTAGATGTTAAAGAAATTCCTTATTCTCTGCATTGGCAGGACGAAGCTGTACCTGAAAAGAAATTTCCAAAAATTTTTTCAAAAAAAGAATTAGAGATTTTGAAAGAATTTCGCCGTGAGCAAATCAATTCTCTTCCGGAAGATCTGAAATTTAAATGTCGGGTACGAGAATTTATTCGAAAAGATCCAGATGCATTTCAAACCGCTTTTTCATCGATCGGTAAAGTTCAAACGCTTCGGACGTACCAGGGCTTTAAAGAGCTCGGAATTTTGGGAAAGCGGCCAAGTGAAATACGTTTTGAACATTATGACCTTTCTTCGATTCTTCGTCGTGAAATGAATGTTCTCGATCTCGGTTGCAATGTTGGCTTTTTATCGACCTTGATTGCGAGGCGAGTAAATAAAGTAACTGCTGTCGACATCGGCGAAACTTACTTAGAGCTCGGACGCTTTACGGCTGCTCATCTGGGCCTTCAGAATTTAGAGTTCTTAAAAGACTCGGTTCCCAAACTATCACTTTCTGAAAAATTTGATTTGGTTTTATCGTTCGCGGTTCATGGATGGAGCAAAATGAAATTTCCAGATTATTTGCAGCGACTCAAATATTTTTCAAAGAAAGACGGCCTCATTCTCTTTGAAAGTCATGAGTTAACAGTCGAAAAAGATTGGGTTGAAAAAAAGGAGCAACTTTCTAAGAATTTTAAAATTCTAAAAACGGGATTTATTGATGATGCTGACTCGGAAATGTATCAATCGGAAATTCGTGAATTTCTACTGCTTCAAAATATATGAAGTTTAATCCTGAAGTTATCGCGAACAAAGTCAAATGGCTCGACCGCTGTTTGAGCGAGCCCGATAAAATTCGCTCGGTTTTAAATCGAGAGTTAAAGGGCACCGCTTATGAACTGAAGAATTTAAAACGCTCATGGGAACCCGGAGGCGGCGCTAGTCTTTTTGAAATCAAAACTCAAAATGAGAAATTATTTTTAAAAGTGAAAGATTCTCGTTTGCTAGTGGAATCCAAACTTGAAGCAGAGCCTGAATTTTCAAAAATTCCGTCTCTTCGAAATGAATATGAGTTTTTAAAAAAATATCCTTCTCCCCATTTGCCCGAAATTAAATTTTATGTGGAAGAAGGAGACTATAGTTTTCTTGCACTCGAATGGCTGGACGATTTCGACGAAAAGGTAAAGCGCGCGAGTCTTGTGGAGATTCTCGATTTCTGGCATCAGGTCGAAAATGAAATAAAGCGACTTTTTAAGGAAAACGTCGTGCACACCGATATTCACGAAAAAAATATTCGGTTTCGGGGCGATGAAATCATCCTCTGCGATTTTGAGGAAGCCCGTGAATTTGTGCAGACTGAAATCTCATTTCACGACTCGCTCGATTATATCGGCAAAAATAAATACGGAAATGTCGGCCATATGCCAGGCGAAAAAGAATCGCTGAATTCTTTCACCTCTCTTCGTCGATTAAAAAAAGTTTTTCAAACTTATTTGATTAAAAAACTTCCGGGTTTTTTAGAAAAATGCCGTTTTGATACATCCTGCTCATTTAATTTAGACGAACTGCAAGAAGAAGACGCTCGACCTTATCAACCTATTTCGATCGGAGCTCTCAAGATTTCGGGCCATCGCCCTCATTTTGATTCTCGGCTACAAGCGGTTCGCCGGATTCTGTTAAAGATGAATTCTCAAACGAAACGGCCGCTTACGTATTTAGACATTGGCTGCAATTCTGGGCTTTTTTCTAGAAAGGCTTCGTTTTGGAAAGAAGTGGGGCATTCGATCGGCACCGATGGTTCTAAAAATTTCGTCACACTCGCAAAAACTTTGGCGTTTCTTGAAGATTGCCAAAATACGGAATTCTATAAACTCGAAAGTGGTCGCGAATCGATGGCAGAAATTCTTTCATCGGTTGATTTTGTGAGCGTCCTTTCTGTTTATCATCATATTCAAAATAAGGATTCGTTTTTAGAAGATCTCGTTCGTTTAAAACCGCAAGCTGTAATTTTTGAGTGGGCCACTCAAGATCGATTTTATCCAGAACGTGGAAATTTAAATGCGGAAATGAATTTTGTTCGAGATCATTTAAAGTTCAAGAACGAAGCCATTTTGTTTCATTCGGCCGATTATAAAAGACCGCTTGTCTTGTATTCCAATTTGCCTGTGTCAAAGATGGAAAAAATTTATTTTTGTGGATTAGAAATTTTTTCTCGAATCGCTCATTTTTTAAATAAATAAAAAAGCCAAAAAAAGGCCGAGGTTTTTGCCCCGGCCTTTTAAATTAAATCGTAAATTTCTTACTCAAGTTCGTCTGTGATGATTAACCCACCGGCTTGAGGAATTGCTCCGTCCGTCGTATTGGTTCCAAGCGGACGATAGAATTTGGAATAGGTCGTGTCGCCGTCCAAATTTCCGGTCGCCATAGAAATTTGATAGGTTGTGTTCGCGGCAGGATCGGCGGCCGGATCGTTCGCAGCCACGCCGTCGTTACCCACAGCGGCCGTACAAATACCTGTACCTGCGGCAGTTTGCGGAGGTTGAGCCACAGTGTTCGCTGTTGCGGCTGCACCGTTTGTAGACGACGCATAGTTAAAATAAACTTGAGAACCCGCAGCGAAACCAAGTGCGTTCGAGTTTGCATTTCCAAGCCACGACATTTTCGCCGAGCCAGGATCTTGGGCAGGTGCCGCCGCAAAACTTAAATAACATTTTCGCATTTCGCTACCGTTGTCGGTGGCGTAACGAGGACGCGAGAAGAAAGTGACTTCCGACTCGGTCAGTGTTTTCAAAAGATTGGGTGCCTCTGCCGTTTTTGAACGTGTGATGTAGTTCAAGAACGCAGGAATGGCGACGGCCGCCAAGATCCCGATGATCGCCACAACGATCATGAGCTCAATTAATGTGAAACCTTTTCTAAAATTTGTTTTCATTCTTCCTCCTCAAAACTTTCTATTCGAGTGGAAGAGCATGAATCGTGCCAGTGATCTAAACCCTTGGTTTCGCTAAATAAGGACTTTTATCTGGGGTCGAAATATTCGCCCATTTTTGTTCACTTTGACGCGTATGGTCGACGAGTGACAAATTTTGTCGCTTTTTTAGAATAAAAAAAGGCCGAGGTTTTTGCCCCGGCCTTTGAAGTTTAATGAGTTCTTAAACTAATTACTCAAGTTCGTCTGTGATGATCAAACCACCGGCCTGAGGAATCGCTCCGTCAGTCGTATTGGTTGCAAGCGGACGATAGAATTTGGAATAGGTTGTATCGCCATCCAAATTTCCAGTCGCCATCGCCACTTGATAAGTTGTGTTTGCAGCAGGATCAGCAGCCGGATCATTCGCGGCGACGCCGTCGTTACCCACAGCAGCTGAACAAATGCCTGTACCCGCGGCAGTTTGCGGAGGTTGACCCACGGTGTTTGCGGTAGCGGCTGCACCGTTCGTCGAAGACGCATAGTTAAAATAAACTTGCGAACCAGCGGCAAAACCAAGCGCGTTCGAGTTCGTATTTCCAAGCCACGACATTTTCGCAGCACCTGGGTTTGAAGCGGGAACAGCGGCGAAACTCAAATAGCATTTTCGCATTTCGCTACCGTTATCGGTGGCGTAACGAGGACGCGAGAAGAAAGTGACTTCCGACTCGGTCAATGTTTTCAAAAGATTAGGTGCCTCTGCGGTTTTTGAGCGTGTGATGTAGTTCAAAAACGCAGGAATGGCGACTGCCGCCAAGATCCCGATGATCGCAACAACGATCATGAGTTCAATGAGAGTAAAACCTCTCTTTAAATTCGATTTCATTTATAACTTCCTCCTAAAAAAGTTCTCGTACAATTTTTCAATTCCAACCCCTCCACATTTTGTGAGGAGGAAGTGGTAACCATGATCATGAAATAACGCGATGCCGCTCTAATTCACGATAATCCTTAAGAATTCTATCGTGCCGTGGATTGGGCTCAAAGAGAAAATGCGGCGCAATTTACGTAACAAATCGCCGCATCACGTCATAGGCCTAAGTAATCATGTCTCAAGCTGTCGAAAATCCGTAAACTCATAAGAATGAGTGCGTCCACTCGTCTTGAGCCCGCTCGTCTTCACAACTCGGTCGAGGTGTCGATTGTGATCCCTTGTTTGAATGAAGAGGGATCTATCGCGGAATGCATTCTGAAGATCCATAAAGCCTTCGCTCACTGCTCGCATGAAATTTTAATCATCGATAATGGTTCGGGGGATCGATCCAAACAAATTGCTCTCGAGATGCCGAAAGAAATGAACGTCCAGGTCTTTGACGAGCGGCGTCAAGGTTATGGTTCGGCCATTTTGCGCGGGCTCAAAGAAGCTTCTGGCAAGTTCATCGTGATTGGTGATGCCGATAATACTTATGATTTTGAAGATGGGCGCTCGCTCGTCGAAGAACTTGAAAAAGGTGCCGAGTTTGCAATTGGAGATCGCATTCGAGGAAAAACGGATACCGGTGCGATGCCATGGCTTCATCAACATATCGGTACGCCCGCACTTTCTTGGATCTTGAGTAGATTTTTTGGGAAACGTGTTCACGACATTAACTGTGGCTTGCGCGCAATTCGTCGCGAAGTTTTGTCAGATCTTCGCTTGCGTGCCACGGGGATGGAATTCGCAAGCGAGATGGTGATTCACGCACAGAAAGCAGGTCTTCGATTTTCTGAAGTGCCTATTCGTTATTATCGACGACATCATGGTCAGGCAAAGTTGCGCACGTTTCGTGACGGTTGGCGACATCTGCGTTTTATTTTGCTCTGCGCACCTTTTCCACTTTTTGTTTTACCTGCCCTGGCACTCATTGCTCTCTCCGTTTTCTTTTTTCAAAATCATCGATTGGGATTTCAAGCTTTGGGAAGTTTGACGAGTATTATTGCCGTCCAGCTGCTGATTTTTGCCATTTTTGCGAAAGCCTATTTGTGGGTGGCGGATTCTTTCATGCTCGATCGAAAAATTGGAAATTTTCTAACTCGGTTTCAACTCGAGTATGGAATTCTTACAGCACTAGTTCTTTTTGGCGGCGGCGTGATTGCGTTTCAATATTATGACATTGCCAATTTGATGCGCGGCTCCACATTGATTGCGATCTCGGTTCAAATTTTCTTTTCTTCATTTTTTTTGAGCATCATTCTTTCCAAGCGAGATCCGCGCCGATAAATTAAGAGAATGTCGCTTGAATGTGCCGGTGTAGATCTTTTTGTTTTTTCACCGAAAGGATTGCCAAAAGTTCCAGAAAAACATCGTGATCTTGTTTTAGAGACGATTTCAAGTCGTGGCTTAAAATATTGGCCGTTGGATAATTCCGCTGAAGTGCCAATGAGCATCGTCAATTGGTTTGTCTGTCGATATGTTTCGAAAACGACCGTGGCGGATGAAACAGTCCAGTCGTTGTTGTCTTCATTGGATAAAGAAATTGTTTGGGAAAAAGCCCAAAAACTTTTTCGTGAAAACGGCCGTGAGATGTGGTCGAAGGCGTATTCGTCATGAGTTTTAAAATTGCATTGCTCGAAGGGGATGGAATTGGCCCTGAGATTTCCCAGGCTGTCGTAAAAATTTTTTCTGCAGCAAAAATTCCAGTCGAATGGGTGAAAATACCTTGTGGAGATGAAACCCTCGCAAAAGAAAATTCGGCGATGCCGCTTTCTGCGATTCAAAAAGTAAAAGAATTGAAAGTCGCGCTTAAGGGTCCGACAGGAACTCCGATTGGCAAGGGACATCAATCGGCGAACGTCACATTGAGAAAATCTTTAGATCTTTATGCGAATTTTCGTCCGGTTCAAAGTTTGCCCGGGGTGAAAACTCGTTTTGACGGGATCGATGTTTTAATCGTTCGCGAAAACACAGAAGATCTCTACGCAAGTATTGAACATCAAGTTGCACCGGGCGTGATGCAGGGATTAAAAATCATCACGCAACCAGGATGCGAGCGCATTATTCGATTTGCTTTTGAAATGGCAAAAAAATTAAATCGCAAAAAAGTCACCTGTGTTCATAAAGCCAATATCATGAAACTCACGGACGGAATGTTCCTCGAAATTTTTCGCTCGATCGCGAAAGAATATCTGCAATTTGAATCTCAAGACATGATTGTGGACAACACCTGCATGCAACTCGTTACTCGTCCCGAACAATTCGATGTGATTGTGACAGAGAATTTATACGGAGATATTCTCTCTGATTTGAGTGCCGGGCTGATTGGCGGGCTTGGAGTTGCGGGCGGTGCCAATATTGGAAAAGAAGTCGCCGTTTTTGAAGCCGTTCACGGAACGGCGCCGGATATCGCCGGAAAAAATCTTTGCAATCCTACAGCTTTATTACTTTCGGCAACCATGATGCTCGATTATATGGAACTTCGAAAAGAAGCCGATCGGATTCGTCAGGGACTTTTTAAAGTTTTAAAAGAAGGCAAAGCAACAACTCGCGATCTCAAGGGAACGGCGACTTGTAGTGAATTTACGTCGGCCGTTATTGCGGCGCTTTGATTGGAAAAAAATCTTCCATTCCTTTTTCAATCACCGACTGAGTCAAAAGTTCTGGAAAAATAAGCTCGCGATCTTTGGATGCGATCATCGAAAAAGGAATTCCCGCTCGACCATGTTCTTTTAAAAACTCTGCGATTTCAGGATTCGGTCGAGTCCAATCGACGACCATTAAATGAACACCACGATCACTTAAGATTTTTGAAAACCATTCTCTGGAAATTACGGCCGTCTCGTTGTACTTACAGGTCAGGCACCAGTCGGCAGTGATATCGAGAAAGATATTTTCACCGCTGTTTAATCGCTTTTTCCATTCGCTTCTTGAAAAAGGGGTGAGTTCGGTTTCGCGGGCCAATGTTTTAAAAGAGTCGAGCGTTTGCAATTGGGCCATGACCATTCCTGAACAAATGATGGCGAAAACCCAGGCCCACTTCCAACCCGATTTGAATTCACGAATCACAATAAAAATCGCACCTAGCGCACAGATCGCGCCCATCGTAAAAGAACTATGAGTTTGAGATTTTAAAACATGCAACAGCCAGACCACCGACAAAAGCAGTAAGCAAGCAAACAAAATCCGAAGATAATTCATCCATTCACCGGGCTTTGGCAAAAAGAGTAACGCCTTTGGAAAAAGTAAAAGAAAAATATAAGGAACGCTGAGTCCCAGACCCATCGACAAGAAAATAAAAACAGAAAGAAGCGGCGAAGAAGAAAGAGCAAAGGCAATCGCCGTTCCTAAAAAAGGCGCCGTGCAAGGTGATGCAAGAATGGTGACAAATACGCCTTCCAGAAATGGAGATCGAAAGGACGCAAGCCGTGATTGTAAATGAGAAGAAAGATGAAACTCAAATAAGCCAAAAAGGTTCAGAGAAAATAAAAAAAGTAGCGCGGTCATCGCTACGACAAAAATGGAATTTTGGTATTGAAATCCCCAGCCGACCTGATGCCCCATGCGTTGCAAATAAAGTGTGAGGCCCGCAAGAACCAGAAAGCTCGCAATGATTCCAGCAATAGTACCTATGAGGGAATAATGCATAGCTCGTTTATTTTCTTTTGAATTTTTCTTTCTCATTTGCATGAGTGAAAAAGTTTTAAGGCCGATCACAGGCAATACACAGGGCATGAAGTTTAAAATGACACCTCCAATGAATGCGAAAAAAAGTGCAATTAAAAATGAAAGGGCAGACAAATTCGCCGCTACAATGTGATCGATTTGTCCAAAAACTCCTACACGTTGATGGTTTTGAGTGGCAGTTGCTGTCCATTCCATTTGTGCAGGCGGACTTTCTGTCCAACGAACCAAAAAAGCATTTCCTTCAGTCGTGATTGAGGGTGAGCCCGCCTTGTGGTCAGCTTCAGAATAAATAAAAAGATCGTCCCAGCGATGATCTGCAGGAATTTCAAGCTTAAGTGTTTGACGATTTACCCATTCCGCACGGGCAGTTTTAATTTCTTGCGGTAAATTATTAAAAGTTTGTTCCACTTGCTCTGAATCGCGGCTGACCTTTTCTTTCGAGGCCAGCGGAAAATTCAAAATCAGTTCTCGGCTTTCAGGAACACACTGAAGATCACAAATCAAATAATTAAAAGAAAGTTTGCCGTGGATGGCGGTCGCCTTGGCATCAGGCTTTCGGGTCAGTAATAGAGGAAAAAAAACTTTGTCTTTGTAGCCGAAAGCAAAACTTTCTTTTTGACCCGAAGATCGTGTTTTGATTTTTTCGGGCGGCGGAAAAAAAACCGGATTTCCTTGCCAAGCACTTTCTGACTCTGTTTCGAGCTTCCATTTTGCACGAGGAGGGTCACCTATCTCGCCCGGGTTCTTCCAGTAAATATGCCAACCTTTAGGTAGCTGCATCTCGAGCGCAAGCTTTACCTCTGCCGTCTCAGCCGAAATGGAACTCAATTGCGAGTGCAAAATCGCCGGTGTTGCCGAAATCATCGACATTGCAATGAAATTGAGAGTGAGAAACATCAGTGATCATGTTAAATCCGACAGTTTGTGAAAGCGATCGAAAACCGAAGAACATTTTGCATTGTCTCGCATCCCGACGCCGGGAAAACCACGTTGACCGAAAAGCTTTTGCTTTTTGGTGGCGCGATTCAAGTGGCTGGTACCGTGAAAGCGCGGAAGGCTTCTCGTTATGCTACGAGCGATTGGATGGAGATTGAAAAAGAACGCGGAATTTCTGTCACGTCGTCGGTGTTGCAATTTGATTATCGTGGTTGTCGATTGAATTTGCTGGATACTCCGGGCCATAAAGATTTTAGCGAAGATACGTATCGCGTACTTACCGCCGTCGACTCGGCACTGATGGTGATAGACGGAGCCAAAGGGATTGAAGATCGCACCAAAAAATTAATGGAGATTTGTTCGGAACGAAAAATTCCTGTGGTTACATTTATTAACAAGCTGGATCGCGAGTGTAAAAATCCGATCGATTTGCTGGACGAAATTGAATCGGTTTTAAAAATAAAATGTGTGCCGATGACTTGGCCGCTTCGAAGCGGAAAAAGTTTTCAAGGCGTTTATCATCTCGTTGATAAAAAATTCGCTAAATTTGCTCAAGGCGTAGAACGGCCCGAGGAAATTCCAGTTCCCAACGGTCTTGGTGATCCGCGCTGGCGAGAATGGCTGGATGAGGATTTTTGGAATGAATTTTCAGAACAAGTGAGTCTTGTGGACGGCGCTTATGAGAAATTCAGTCCTGAAAAATTTTTAGCAGGCGAAATTACTCCCGTTTTTTTTGGTTCGGCGATTAATAATTTTGGCGTGCAGATGCTTCTTGAAAAATTTTGTAGTGATGCGCCTCCTCCTCAGCCTCGCGAAGCACTCGAACGCGAAGTGAATCCCCAGGAAAAAGATTTTTCCGGCTTTGTATTTAAAATTCAGGCCAATATGGATCAGCGCCATCGCGATCGAATTGCTTTTTTTCGCATTTGTTCAGGTGCGTATCAAAAAAATATGGAGGCTTTCCATGTTCGGCAAAAAAAGAAAATTCGTTTGGGCAGTACTTTTCAATTTTTAGCGTCGGAGCGTAGCCAAGTTGAAGAGGCTGTGGCGGGCGATATCATCGGTCTTTACGATACCGGCGATTTTAAAATCGGTGATACATTAACCCTAAAAGAAAATCTGCATTTTTTGGGTATCCCCAATTTTGCACCTGAAATTTTTCGGAAAGTCATTTTAACGTCTCCACTGAAGTCAAAACAACTTCGTCGAGGTCTTCATCAGCTTTGCGAAGAAGGGGCGAGCCAAGTTTTCTTTCCGCAAAATTCAAACGACATCGTGGTCGGTGTGGTCGGCGCGCTTCAATTCGATGTGATTCAATTTCGTTTGGATAATGAATACGGAGCTCAAAGTAAGTTTGAAATTTGCGCTTATAAAATAGCGCGTTGGGTTTTTCCGAAGCCCGGCAAGGAATTGCAGTTCCAAGCGGCTCTCGATCAGCTGGGGAAAAGTTACGATACAGTTTTATCAAAAGACTCTGAAGAGCGGTGGGCTATTCTTTGCTCGTCTGATTATGCGCTTGGCAAAGCCGAAGAACGTTTTCCTGATCTTCAGTTTTTAAAGACTTCTGAAGCCGTCAGCCGCTAAGCGTCAGACTGCAAAATTTGCGATGCTGTATCGAACTTGCCACTCTGATAGAATTCTTTTTAGATAGACCTTAAGAGATTTTAAGAGGTGTTTTTAAAACCGCTTCTTAAAGTTTCATAACCAAAAGTTTTTAAAAGGGTGATGCCTTTTTAAAGATTAGAAAGGAATTCAAATGTCAGCGTCTACTCGTCATGAGGCGGTCAAAGCTTCAATCTCCAGAGAAACTCGTAAAATAACTCGGCCCACCGATTCCTCCGGCAAAGCACTGCGCGTGAGTGAATACTTCGGCTCCAATACTTTCGGTCTCGATCAACTGAAAGATAAACTCTCGAAAGATTCTTATGAATCTCTCATGGGAATGGTGCAGCGAGGAGCACGACTTTCAAAGTCCGCCGGCGATGAAATAGCAAACGTGATTAAAGATTGGGCGCTCGTGCACGGCGTCTCTCATTTTTGTCATTGGTTTCAGCCGATGACAGGTCTTACAGCCGAGAAGCACGATGCCTTTATAACGACGAAAACTTCTGAAACCGGACAAACTTTAACGATCGAAAGATTTTCGGGTTCGGCACTCATCCAATCGGAGCCCGATGCAAGTTCATTTCCAAGCGGCGGAATGCGATCTACTTTTGAGGCTCGCGGATACACAGCTTGGGACCCCACGTCGCCTCTATTTATTATGGATTCGACGAATGGTAAGACTCTTTGCATTCCTTCGGCCTTCATGAGTTATCACGGTCATGCGCTTGATACGAAAACTCCGCTCTTGCGTGCGCAAGAAAGTTTGTCGAAGAACGCCGTGAAATTTTTCTTTCCAGCACAGTGGGATCCGAAGCTTGGAATTCACGTGACTTGAAGTCGCGGC